>WNFT01003277.1_pt1 | contig 30453 bp, 19 predicted proteins | sample 5400191 | NCBI WGS metagenome assembly WNFT01 (sample SAMN13153359, study PRJNA577476) | soil metagenome | isolation source: 80 cm saprolite under Madrone tree | place: USA:California | collected 2016-06-14 | reverse complement strand
CTTATCCCTCGAGCCCCGAAGCCGTGGCTAAGATGCTCGACACCGTCACTGATGATCCCGCGCGTTTCAGTCTGCTTCGTTATGGCGAAGACCGCTGGAGCGCCGAGCGCATCGATCGCGAGATCGGCATGGCTGCGGGATGGGCCGCCAAGCATCACGTCCTGCTCACTTGCAACGAGTTCGGGGCCTATCGCCGCTTCGCGGACGCCGCTGATCGCGCCCGGTGGATCACCGACATCCGCACTGCTTTCGAGAGCCGCGGCATTGGTTGGACCATGTGGGACTACGCTGGAGGCTTCGCGGTGGTTACGAAAGCAAATGGCCACGCCACGCCGGATGCGGAGATTGTGAGAGCTTTGGGATTGAGCCGTTAGGAACAGCAGCAGGCACGGTGACGCGGCCAGAGACTACTCTGGAAAACTATTCTCATTCTCACCCTGCTTTAGCTGGGTGAAAGCGGTTCCCTCAGAAATCTTCTAACGGTTTCAACCGTTTTGCAGGGGCCGCGCAAGGGAAACCGTTGAAACGGTTGAAGTCTGGTGAGCAGATTGGTTGGTCCACCAAGCTAAAGCATGGTTTGAATTAGAGGCCTTCCGCGTAATCACATCTTTTGAGAAATCGGAGTTATCGACATGACGAGAATGACAACGTCATCAATCAGGATTATGGCTACCGGGTTGATAGTGCTCGGCGCTCTATCGTTTCTCTCTGTGTGGGCCCACGCTAATCCGCGGCCCGGCAAGACGGTTAGCTTCGATCAAGACTGGCGCTTTCATCTTGGTGACGTAGGCAATGGACAGGATCCAAACCTGGACGATTCGCAGTGGCGGGAATTGAATCTGCCGCATGATTGGAGCATTGAAGGCGAATTCGACGAGAAGAATCCGGCGGGCACTGGAGGCGGCGCACTGCCCGGCGGCATTGGCTGGTACCGCAAGGCATTCAGTATTCCATTGACGGCTAAGGGCAAGCTCGTCTTGATCGATTTCGACGGCGTCTATCGCAACAGCGAGGTTTGGATCAATAGCCATTACCTCGGTAAGCGGCCTTACGGTTACATCTCTTTCGAATACGAGTTAACGCCTTATCTCAACTACGGCCCACAGAAGAACGTCATCGCTGTTAAGGTCGATAATTCACAACAACCTAATTCGCGCTGGTATTCAGGCTCCGGCATTTACCGCAACGTTTGGCTCACCACGATTGAAAAAGTCCACGTAGATCACTGGGGCACCTACGTCACCACTTCCGAAGTCAGCGAACAATCAGCCACTGTCGCGATCAAGACAAAAGTGCGCACTGCTTCTGCCAGTTCCGCGCCCGTGAATCTGACAACGATCATTTACGATATAGCAGGACGACCAGTCGGTCGCGCTACGGGCAGCAAGGTGGTCGCTAAAGGATCAAATGCTGAAGTGAGTCAAACGATCAGAGTTCTGCACCCGGCGTTATGGTCCGATGAACGGCCTTATCTTTACAGGGTCGTCTCGCAATTACAACAGAACGGCCGCATCGTCGATCGATATGAGACGCCGCTTGGCATTCGCTCGTTTGTGTTCGACATCGACAGAGGCTTCATTCTGAACGGCAAACCCGTAAAGATTCGCGGCACCTGCAATCATCACGACCTGGGCGCCTTGGGTGCGGCCATCAACACGCGGGCGCTGGAGCGCCAGCTCGAGATGCTCAAGGCAATGGGTTCAAATGGCCTGCGCACTTCGCACAATCCGCCCGCGCCGGAGTTAGTTGACCTCGCGGATCGGCTGGGTTTCATCGTAATGGATGAAGCTTTTGACATGTGGAAGATGCAGAAGACCAAGTTCGATTATCATCTCGATTGGGACCAGTGGCACCAGCGCGATCTCGAAGACATGGTGCTGCGCGATCGAAATCATCCGAGCATTTTCATCTGGAGCATCGGTAATGAAATTAGTGAACAGTGGAACGGCAATCCCGAGGCCGGGCGCATCGGCACCGAGCTTTCAGACATTGTTCACGGTCTCGATAAGACTCGGCCGGTCACTTCAGCTTGCAACTTCGTGAACGAAAAGAACACGCTGATTACCTCTGGTGGTCTCGATCTGGTTGGCACGAACTATGAACACAACAAGATTCCCCAATTTCAGAAAATGTTTCCAGGGCGGCCGATCATGGGCACCGAGACGACTTCAGCGCTAGCGACGCGCGGCAGCTATGACTTGCCATCGGATGTAATTCGCCGCTGGCCGGTTCGGTGGGATCAGCCCTTCAAGATCATCAATACCGATTACTCCTGCTCTTCGTACGACAATTGCAGCGCGCCGTGGGGTTCGACTCACGAAGAGACGTGGAAGATCGCAAAGAAGTATCCATTTTTTTCGGGCATGTTCATTTGGACAGGCTGGGATTACCTCGGCGAGCCGACGCCCTATCCGTGGCCGGCGATCAGTTCGTACTTCGGTATCATCGACCTCGCGGGGTTTCCAAAGGACATGTACTACATGTACCAGAGCGAATGGACCAACAAGCCAGTGCTGCATCTCTTTCCGCATTGGAATTGGAAGCAGGGCGACAACGTCGACGTGTTGGCTTACTTCAACGGCGATGAAGTCGAACTGTTTTTGAATGGCAAGTCGCTCGGCACGAAACGCAAAACAGGCGATGACCTGCACGTCACCTGGCGCGTGCCTTTTGAGCCGGGGACGCTGCGCGCCCTGTCGCGAAAGAACGGCAGGGTCGTGCTGACCGGCGAAGTTCGCACGGCTGAAGAACCGGCTAGAATTGTTTTGGTTCCCGATCATCGCGTGATTAACGCCGACGGCGTTGACCTCTCGTTCGTGACCGTCAAGATCGTGGACAAGAACGGAACACTCGTGCCGCGCGCCGACAATCTCGTGAACTTTGAAATCAGCGGCCCCGGTTTCATCGCCGGCGTGGACAACGGCAGCGAGATCAGTCACGAGTCATTTAAAGCGAATCACCGCAAGGCGTTTCACGGGATGGCGCTCGCGGTAATTCAATCGATTGGCAAGGGCGGACGAATCAATCTGAAGGCCACCGCAGATGGTCTTTCCTCGGGATCCGTGATCATCGAAACGCGGTGAATCAGCGAGCGCGCATTTAGCTTCGAGGCAAAACTTCGCTGAACAATAATGAGGAGCATGTTTGCATCGTCCTTCCACAGCTGTGATTCAATGATCATGGCTCAATCCTGATCATGACGGCTGAGTGACTTGGAACCACCGAAGAGAAACTCCCAGTCATCTTGCCCAAACCTTTCTTCGCCCACAAGTCGCGCACATTGGCGGAGAGATGTTCGGGATAACCGATATCGGGCCAGTTGATGGACATTTTCTGTTCGGTTGCGCCGCGATTCAGCAGGGCCACTGCGCGGCTGCCGTCGGCTAGTTGTTTCATCCAGTAATCGAGATCGCCGTCGTGTTTGACTCTTCTTCCCTGTAACCCACCCGCGTCCTGATCGACAGCAATCACTTCTTTGTTTATCAGAATGTTAGCGATTGCCGGCATCATGCTGCGAATGTCGTTGCCCGCCATCAGCGGCGCGGCCAGAATGCACCAAAGACTGAAGTGCGCGCGGTATTCATTTTCAGTCATGCCGACATTGCCGACTTCGAGCATGTCCGGATCGTTCCAATGACCTGGACCGGCGTATGATTCCAAGCCCGCTTGCAGATCGAGAATGTGCACAAAGCCCATGCCGCCCCAATCGCGTTTGCAGTCCCAGCAGTCCTGAATGTCGCTGGTAGTGCGCCAGAGATTGCCAACGTCTTTCGCCCAGAGCCACGGTTTCGAGCTACCCCATTCGCAGATGCTGAAGACGATGGGCCGTCCCGCTTTCAGCAGCGCGTCGCGCATGATCGAATAGGACGCCGACGCATTCTGCGTAGTCGTCGAACACCAATCGTACTTGAAATAATCGACGCCCCACGCCGCGTATTGTCTTGCGTCCTGAAATTCATAACCGCGACTGCCGGGCCGCTTCTGACAAGTGAGCGTTCCGGCGTCCGAGTAAAGACCGAACTTCAAACCTTTCGAATGAACATAATCGGCGAGCGCTCTCATTCCAGAAGGAAAACGCTTCGGATCGGGAATGATGTTGCCGTTCGCGTCTCGATCGATCTGCCAGCAATCATCAATGACCAGATAGTGATAGCCGGCGTCTTTCATGCCGGCACTGACGAGCGCATCGGCAATTTCCTTGATCAGTTTCTCATCGACATTGCAGCCGAACTTATTCCAACTGTTCCAGCCCATCGGCGGCGTTTGTGCAAGACCGTTATCGAGCGCGAAACAACGATTGCTGGAGATCAAGGGAAGGATGATGCAAACGAAGATGAGTAGCGGATTGAAGTGTCGGTTATACATAAGAGTGACTAGATCAACTTGTCGGCATCGCCTGGCCGCGCAGGGATCGAAACCTAACCATGGCTTGTCAGGCAGAGCCATCGATAATGCTGTTTCCACCTTAATCGTGATGTATCTACTACCACTAGCATGGAAACCGCAATTCTCTCTCGCGCCAGCTTAGAGCACGCATGAGATCGAATCAATGCATTAAGAAATGGTTTAGCTTGACTGTCGCGAACCAGAAGTTCTAATCTCGCGGCGTTTTCAGTCTGCAACAAGGTCTATCATTAAGCCATAAATTCATAAGTGGGCCTGCCCTCTTTGATTATTTCAACTGCGAGTCGTTTAGCAGAGGATTAGACGAACACCGTGCGACGAATGAACTTAAAAAAGGCGAACGTTGCGCGCGCTGATACGATTCGCTTCATCAATCGACAGATCGTACTCAACTATGTTCGCGAAAAAGAACCAATCTCGAGGGCCGAGATTTCTCACGAAACCGCTTTGCAGCGATCGACAGTTTCGCTGATCGTCGAAGAACTAAAATCGCAGGGGCTCATTGACGAGATCGAAGGCGAATCAACTGGAGGACGGCCCCCGATTCTTCTCCGGCTGCGCGCGGTCGGTTCGATGGCTATCGGTGTCGATATCGGGACGGCTCGCACGACCGTGGCGACAGGCGATTTGGCGGGACGGATCGTGAAGAGAGAAACGTTTGCCACCGATCCAGACCTTAGAACTACGTTTCGGCGCATAGAAACCTGTATTCGAAATTTCATGCGCGGCGACCCCGGTATTGAAGGGATCGGAATCAGTCTCCCCGGTTTAGTTGATTCCGAGACTGGCGAGGCGCTTTTTATTCCGCACTTCAAGTGGCGAGACTGGGCCATCGCGGATGAATTGCGCGAGACGACTGGGCTTCCCGTAAGGGTAGACAACGACGCTAATGCGGCGGCGTTGGCGGAGTTGTGGCTCGGACGTCCCGAAATACGTGACGCGCGCGATTTCATACTGGTGCTGGTAGAAGCAGGACTCGGTACCGGAATCGTGTTCGATGGCCAGGTTTATCACGGGATGAGTGGGGCGGCGGGCGAATTCGGTCACATGACTATCGGCAAAGACGCTCCCGTAGCATGCGCTGCGGGTAGTTATGAATGCTGGGAAGCTTTTGCTTCAGAACGCGCTGCGCTGGCGCGTTATGCAAAGATGCATTCACGATCAAGCGCCGATGCCATCACCTTTGAGCAGTTGATCGACCGTGCGCTAGCCGGAGAGGAGAACGCGAAGCATGCTTTGCTCGAGACTGCTTATTACCTCGGACTTGGAATTTCGAATCTGCTGAAGGGCTTGAGCCCCGAAGCCGTGATCGTCGGCGGACAAATCTCGCGCGCCTGGCCCGTGATTGCGGATGGGCTAACAAATGCCGTGGCGCAGAGCAGTATCTGCCGCGGTCTGCCATCGGCTCGCTTAATCGCATCGACGCTTGGACATAATACGCGTTTGATGGGCGCGCTAAGCCTGGTGCTCGCAGGCAAGTTCTCGTCTGTTTTGCCGGCGTAGTAATTCAGCAATTCGGATCGCTTCCCAAAATTTCCAATAGTGACTCCTCTTTGCGCTGAACGGGTTAACCAGCGCGAATGACGAATTTCCGAAGCCGTTACCGTTAACATTTGGATTTGCGAATTGCCCTTCCGTTGCGGCATCTGCATTGCGTCGTCGAAAATCGGTCTGCACTTTTCTTTAGCTTTCGCATAGAGCAACAACAGAAAATCTGATTTTGTGGAAAAAACTCTTGACAAAGAAGTCGTCTGGTAGTACTAAGGCTTTTGTCAGGTCGTGCAACAAAGCAGCTTATACTCGGATTCGGGTCTTATCACTAGGTGCAAGGCTTAGTTAAGTTTCTACAATAACTGTTATTGAAATCTGTGGTGCTCAGGCTGAACAGCCTGCAAGCTCCAATTCGAAAAGCAGGATTAATCTCAAAGTCTTTGGTCTTTGTCCGTGAGGCTCATACCGCCTGAGATTCCGCGAGCGTAAGCGAGCGAGCCTTGGGTTTTCGGGTTTTCCCAATCGCGTCTGTGCGCGTCTTCCTTTGGAGGCTAAAGTGATGTTCGAGGCTAACAATCCGCAACGACACTTTCATTCTACGCTGCTGTTCCTGGCTCTCCTGGTATGCTTGGCGTTCCTTGCCGGCGCGCCGTCGGTACCGGCTCAGGGGACCGGTAGCGCCACGCTGCGCGGGACTGTTAAGGATCCGAAGGGCGCGGTCGTTCCCAGTGCTACGGTTACAGTGATCAATGAGCGCACCAAAGATGAGCGCAAGACAACCACCAACGACGAGGGCGTGTATGTCTTTACCGCACTGACGCCCGGTAATTATACGGTAAAGGTCGAGGCTCAGGGCTTTAAGACCGCAGAGCAGTCTGGCGTTGCCCTTGAGACCAACAGTACCCGCGGCTTCGATATCGGCATGCAGATCGGGCAACCGACCGAGACAGTCACGATTACCGCCGGGGCCGAACAGCTTCAGACGGAAACCGGCGCCAGAGAGAACACGATTACGTCGTCACAAATTAACAACCTGTCGATCGTCAGCCGCAGCGCTGTCGAGTTGTTGCGCATTCTACCCGGCGTGGTTGCTCCCGACGACACCGCTCTTGAGCAAACTGGGTTCCTCAGCGGCGCAAACAACAGTGCCGCGTATCATGTTAATGGTTTGCGAGGCGAAGAAAACAACGTTACCATCGATGGCTCGCGAATGATGGACTTCGGCGCGAATAACGGAAGCGCCATAACCGCAAACCCGGACATGATCCAGGAGGTGAGAGTCCAGACCAGTAATTATGCTGCCGAGCACGGCACCAGCGCAGTCCAGATAAGTGCTACTACCAAAGGCGGGAGCAACGCCTTTCACGGTTCGGCATACGACTACCTCCGCGATCATCGCTTTCAAGCCAGCGATCGCTCGAACAACATCGCCAAACCGATTGTTCCGAAACCGTTGAGTAAGTACAACTATCCTGGGGGAAACATTGGCGGCCCGGTGATACTTCCCTGGACCAAGTTCAATCGCAAGCGGGACAAACTATTTTTCTTCGTCGGTTTCGAGTACTACTATCAACGCGTCGACGAAGGCTCGTCGCGGAACGTCGTCCCTACCCTCAAGCAGCGGGCGGGCGACTTCAGTGAACTGCTTACCGGCGCCGGATCTAATCTCAACCAGGGCCGAACGGTAACTGTTCCTTTCGGTTGTACCGTTAGTGGTGTCACCGCTGGTAATCCTGCTCCTAACAACAACATCGCTCCCTGCGCTGATCCATTCGGCAAGGCTCTCTTAAATCTTTACCCATTGCCGAATTACCAGGACCCGACTGGCCGCTACAATTACATCTACAGCGTGCTCAGACCAAACGACAGAAATCAGTTTACCTCGCGCTTTGACTACACCATCAGCGATAAGACCAAACTCTACGTGCGTTTTGCTCGCGAGTTTGAGAAACAGGGATTCCCGCGTGGGCTTTGGTGGGATTCATCGAACTATGAACTCCCCGGCAAACTCCAAAGCAATAATCTTGGGCGCTCGGTGGTTGTTAATTTGACGAATGTCGTTAATCCCACCATGACCAACGAGGTTCTGTTTAGCGCCAGCAAGTTGAATCTCCATTACGACTATGCCGATCCGAGCAAGGTGTCGTACTCCGCTTTGGGACTGCAGAAGGTTGGCTATTTCCCGGGCAATAACCCGTTCGTTCCGGTCGGCGTCATTGACGCCTGGGGCGGCGGGATTGGTGGTAATCTGTTGACGGCTTATGGGTACCCGATCTTTTCGCCGTATAGCAGCTTCTCCGTTACCGATAACCTGACCAAAGTTCATAATACCCACACACTGAAGTTTGGCGCCTTCATCGAGCAAGGTAACAAGACGCAGCAATCCAACCACGACACGGACATCACGGTCGCGCAGTGGGGCGAGGCGAATGCTACCGGCAACAACTATGGTGACTTGTTCGTGGGACGACCGATTGAGTTCACGCAGTCTACAGACCGTCCGCAAGATCACTTCCGCCTCTACAACTACGAGTTCTATGCGCAGGACAGTTGGAAGATGCGTCCGAACTTCACCCTTGAGTACGGAATGCGCGCCGGTTATTTCCCGCAAAACTTCGAGCGAACAGGTCTGGGCGTTTTGTTTGATCCGCGCGCCTATGTCCGAACGCAAGGAGTTTTCATAAATGGAGACCGAACCAAACCCAATGGCTTTAAGCTGGCCGCCAGAGGCGAGATCCCGAAAGGTATTCTTCCTAACGTACCGGTCCAGTGGATGCCGCGACTGAATTTTGCCTGGGACATCGGAGGCAAGGGTGATTTGGTCGTGCGCGCCGGCGCAGGCTTATTCTACAATCGCGTTCAGGGTAACTATGACTATTATTCCAGTGGTCAGATGCCCAATACCTACACCGCAACAATCGATACTCCCTGGGCCTCTGCGACCGGACTCACATTTAGCGACCTGAAGAATATCGACCCGTTCTCAACCATCTCGAACGTCAGCATCAGTTCCCGGGACATCAATTCAAACGAAATTCCAAGGGTCGCCAATATGAGTTTGACGATTGAGAAGAGGCTGCCCTTGCACAATATTCTTACCGTCGCCTATGTTGGTACTGAGGGGAGGCACTTACCGCAGCAGTTCAACCTAAACACAATTCCACTGGGGAGACTGTTGAGCGGGACGGTTGGAAACTCGAACCTGTCCATTCCAGTAAATCGCGCCGCGCTTGATGCCTCCGTCCTCAAGCAGTTCAGGCCGTTCACGGCATTCAACTCCGTAGGTGTCTATCAGTTCACGGGAACTTCCAGCTACCACTCTATGCAGGCGACCTTGAGCCATCAGGGAAAGAACCTGCAATACTTTGCCACTTACACCTTCGGCAAGGTGTTGGGGACTGTTGCTACTAACGAGACCGATGGATCTGCCTGGGCCGATCCAATTGATACACGACACCGAAGCTGGGGCGTCCTGCCATTCGATCGCACCCACATTTTCAATATGTCGTACAACTATAGCTTCCCGAAATTGGCCCGGGGATCGTTTGAGAATCGGTTCACTCGCGGACTGCTCAACGGGTGGCAAATGTCGGGCATCACTACCTTCCAAAGCGGCACACCAATTCGCTTGAGATTCAGCGGCGACATATCGTCACCGGGCGCAGCTCTCGCATGGTACGGCTCCGACGCCTTCAATGGCACTAACGCGGGTGCCAGTATAGGCGCGGTCACGCCGATTTATCTCAGCAATCCGGCGGCGTCCGGCAGTGGGACTGGAGTCGGGCAAAAGATATACAATCTCAGCGCGCTCCAGATTCCGACGTTCCCAAATACTGGACCCCCGCAACCTCCGTTCTATATACGGGCTCCGAACCGGAGCAATTTCGACGTCTCTTTCTTCAAGAACTTCAACATCAGCGAATCCAAAAAGATTCAGTTCCGGACCGGCTTCTTCAATATATTCAATCAAGCCTATCCGACGCAGATCGCGACCACTGGCGCCTTAGGCGCGAGCGACATCTATCTCACGCTTAACACCGTCTGCAATCTAAGAGTCACTAATCCCCCCAATGGAACTGGCGGAACCGTTAATGGCACTGTCTGCGATCCGACGGGAGGTTATCATTATACGCAAGAAACCCTCGACAACTTTGGCAAGATCGTCAACAAGCATGGCCACCGAATAGTCGAATTCGCGGTCAAGTTCAACTTCTAAGTCGATCGCCCCGAGTAGTAAACTCTTTGGCGCGAGGAGCGAGTGACGCTTCTCGCGCCGCTCTGCTTTAATTTAATGAAAAAGAATGTAACTTACGCCTGCTTGATATTGACCTTTGCCTTGGCGCTGACCACAACTGCGTTCGCGCAGGACATCGAGATCGATACAAAATACAAGTCGGCCGACACCAACAACGCGGTCATCGAAGGTCGCGTGACTCTGCCTTCCGGATTTGCCGCCAACCGCATTCTTAAGATTACCCTGAAGAACTCGTTGACTGTGCTTTCGACCTTGCAGAGCGATAAACAAGGAGAGTTCCGGTTCGATAACCTGAGTGAAGGTGTGTACTTCGTGCAGGCCGAGGATGGAGGCGCAGAGTTTGAACCAGTTGTCGAGAAGGTCATGCTTGGCCGGGGAATTGTTTGGGAGCTCACCGTTCAGTTGCGTGAAAGAAAGATTCCGCGGGTCGTTAGCTTTGGGGCCAGAGTGATCTCTGCCGCAGAATTGCATCAGCCAGTGCCGGCCGAAGCTAAGAAGGAGTATGAGCTGGGATTGAAACTTGTGGGCAAAAGTCAAATCACAGAGGCTGCCGAGCATTTCGAAAAGGCAATCTCGATCTATCGGGAATACCTGGCTGCCCGCAACGATCTCGGTGCTCAGTATCTAAAGCTTAAGCGGCTCGATGATGCGGAGAAGAGCTTTCATATCGTGCTCGCACGTGACCCACAGAACTTCAACGCCAAATTTAATCTCGGACTCGTCCGCATCGAGCGGCGAGATTATCTTGATGCGATATCCCAGTTGAACCAGGCAATCGCTATTGACAGCACTCGTCCCGTCGCGCGCCTATGGATCGGCTTCGCGTTGTTAGAATCGGGCGACCTTGCTGCCGCCGAACGCGAGTTGACGAAGGCGCTGGTCATGGGCGAAGCCGAGTGTGTTGCCGCGCATTACCATCTGGCACGGATCTATCTGAAACGTGGAGAGTCGGCTGAAGCGTCTCATGCCCTGGAAGCTTATCTCGCTGAGGCCCCGAAAGGTGAATACGCGCAAGAAGCCAGGCAACTTGAGAGGCAGATCAAGGCGCGACCCTGAGTATGAGTCTAAACTTCAAAGTCCCGGAGGGGTACGATCAATTCGGGATCTGGTTCTATCTGCCGCGTGATGATGAGGCACAGTTGTGGCTGGATGATATTCGCCTCATACCTAGGGCGCAACCGTGAACCGCGTAGAGCGGCTGACGCGGTTCTTACCATCGTCAACAGTCACCTTCAATTCGTAAACGCCAGGTTGAAATTCATTGAGTGGAAAGGAACTCGCGTACTTGATTTGTCCCTGATCGTCTGCCGCCGGGAGCTGCGCCGACGACTTGGCCAGAGACCGGCCGTCTTGCAGGATTTCAAAAGTGAGTTGCAGTGCGGCACTAGATCCTCGGACAGGCCAGGCAGTAAGAAAGAACGCCAGCTGCTTCGTCGTGGACTTGGGAATAGGCTCGCCCAGATTTGGATAGACAAGCAGTTCCCCAAAATGAAACGGCTGATCTCGTTTCTGTTCCCCCGGTGTCAGACGCTCGGCGCGTTTAAGCACTGCCACACTGCTGAGACGCGGTTTCGTTTCCTCGACACTCGCGATCTCGATCGGGCTGGTGCGAACGCTCGTCTTTTCCGTTAATTCATCGTAGGCGATCAATTCGACCGTGTAATTGCCGGGCGGCAGTTGCGTTTCGCGGTAGAAGAGCAACTCTCCCTTACGGGCGGCGTCAAGCTGCTCAATTGGACCACTCAGTGGATAATGCCGGCTCAGTTTCTGGATCACCTGGCCGGATCGATCTTTGACCAATGCGACGACCGAGAAGTCGGCGTTGTAAGTCTTTTTGTCGGCGGCCGGCGCAAAGTTAAACGCAGACATCGGCGCCTCACCGAGGAGCAACGTCAAGCCCGGCCGGTTCGGGGCGGGAAAGCTCATTGCTGCGGCCCGAAACGAAAATGGATTCGAAAGCGGGCGCGCGTTCCGGGCAGCGGCTATGGCCGGTGCCTCATAGTCCAGGACCGGCAACTGACCAACGGCTTCAACTGCGTAATACCCTTTGCGTGTTTGCACTTCCAGATTCGGCCGGCTCAACTTCAGGCTGATTTGCCGGAAGCGGCCATTGTAATCTTCATTCTTGGGAATATATGAGATCAGATAATATCCCCGCATGTCATCGTTAATTCGGCGCAGCCCGGCGGACAAATCATTTGTATCGTGTATCAAGACGCCGCCAGTTTCGTCGGCGAGCTCGCCGAGGCCACCCCGCGGATCAAAGCGCAATAGGTCCTCGTTTCGTTCCAGCGATTTCATAAAAGGTCCATTTGTTCCGCGATCATTCCCCCGAGCTTGTTGCTGCAAGCGTTGCGATGCGAGCGAGTTCAGCTCGCGCGTTGCTTCGGCAGTACCGCTCTCCACACGGAGGCCGGCCGAATCAATCGTATAAATGCTGACATTCGCGCGATTGGCGGCGCTAATGACGGCAGGAAATTTCATCTGAACCGATGGTGGAAGTGCCAAGCCCTCGGAAAAGAAAATGATCGTCTTTCTTCCCGGGAGGTTGCGCATTGGATTGATAACTGCGAGCAGCGCGTTAATCGTGGCAAACCCTTGCTGATCGCGCTCGAGCACTTCGAACTGTTCGAGGATGTTCGTTTCCATCTGGATGAACTCTTGCTCGGCCGCCGCCTGGCCTGAGGCCGCACCCGCCGCAGACGCTCCAGCGCTGTCACGTCCAGCTCCCGCCGTGACCGCCGCAGATGCAGATGAAGAGGTCTCTTGGTCTAACGCAACGTTTCGTTCAGCCAAATCGCGACCTCTTGCAGCGCCGGAGGTATAGGTTGCCGGGCTGGCACTGGTCGCGCGCTCGATAGCTTGCTTAACTAAGCCGGAATTGTCTGTGAATGATTGAAAGGTCCGCAGCGATTGATCTATTCCAAAGACGCCAGTGAAATCGCCGCCGGCCATATTTTCCTGCGTGTAGGTCAAGCCCGCTTTTCTGGCCAGCGCGCGGGCCTCCGGTTGCAGCCGATCAAAAACCAGAGCGATGACCCCCGGAGTCGCCCGGTTCTGCCCTATTGGCGTCGTCGGAGCAGTCGCCGGCAGGGGCTTGTCTCGGTTCTCATTTTGAACCTGATTTCGATCTGCAGTGTCCGGCGTCCTTTCGCGTGTCACAAAGCGAAACGATTGGACTTGTTGGCGGACGCCGTCTTCATAAATTTCAAAGTCGGACGAACCAAGATCTTTGACGGGTCTGCCCTTCTTATCCTTGACGACGACATCCAGCCTAACTTCGTTGGCTCTAACCTTAACGACGTCAACTTGGTCCTGCGGCGTAGGAGTTTGTCCGTAAACAAGGTCGAAAGAAGAAAAGCTCAGTATGGTGACGAGTAGAAGGCTAACAGCTAACTTCATGGCACAATCTCCCTCATGTTCCCGCTAATCATAGTCATATTCGCAGAGGAATACCAATGCAGTTTCCGGTCATAGTTTAACTCTCGCCGTGGAAACTGAAATGCCGTCTGTTGTATACTCACGGCGGATTTGCATACCACGCCGGAAGTAGTAAATGGCAATCGAAAATCGATGGCGGAAGCTCGCAAGAGCATTAGTTTCGCTTTTTGCCTGCGCAATACTTACACCTTCAGCTTGTCTAATGGCCCAGGGCAATTCCACTGAAGTGGACAGCGCCTTTGCCCGCGCGACGCAGTTGCACGAGGCTGGTACGAAGACGCGATTGAACAATATAAACAAGCTCTCGCGCTGGATGGTCGCAACTTGGCGATTCGCTTCAATCTCGCGCTGGCCTATTACAAGGCGGCCTGGGTTGCCGAAGCGGCAGACGAGCTAACTCGACTTCTAGCCGCGGCGCCCGAGAACCTGCCTCAACGGCCCAACGCCATTCGTCTTTTGGCGGACTGCGAGGTTCGCCTAGGCGAATACAAGAAGGTCATCGAGCTGCTGTCGCCTCTCTCGGAGCGTGAGCCTACAGATCGCACAGTTGCGTATCTTCTTGGAAGCGCTCTTATCGGCGATGGCCAGGCTGATAAAGGTCAGGTAATAATCGATAAAGTATTTCGCGATGAGAATTCCGCCGAGGCTCGGCTGCTGATGGGATCGATTCTCTTGTTAGCTGATGATGGTCATGGGGCTATCAAAGAATTCGAGCGCGCAATTGAATTGAATCCCAAGTTGCCGACGCTGCGCGCGTGGTATGGCAGAGCGCTGATGCGGATGGGAGACGGTGAAAAGGCCAAAGCCGCTTTCAAAAACGAGTTGGCTGCCAATCCGAATGACTTCGATGCTAACCTCTATCTCGGTGTATTGCTTCGACAAGACAAGCTCTTTGATGATGCTTTTGGGTATTTGTCTCGCGCGGTTCAACTGCGCCCGCGCGATCAATATGCGCACTATCACCTGGCTGCGGTTTATGCCGCGCTTGGAAAACCAAACGAAGCACGGCCCTTGCTCGAGAGCGTGACCAGGGAACATCCTGATTTCATTGAAGCCCATGTGCTCCTGGCGTCTGTTTATTACCGGCTCAACCGGACGGAGGACGGCAAACGCGAGCAAGTGATCATCCAAAAGTTGAATGCCGAGCAACAGGCCAAACAACCCGGCGTCAAGGCTGTCGAGAAGATCGACGCCGCAAAGCCGCCTGCGGATCCGCGGAACAACCGGAAGGAAAGGCGTTGAGTTGCTATGACTCCCTCAAGACTCCGTGCGCGGATTTGTTCATTAGCTGTGACAACTTTACTCGCTTCGGCAGCCATCGTGTGTGCTCAAGCGCCACGCCGGTCACAAAGCCGACAGCCCCCAGCTAAGACAACCTCCGACCAATCCGACGCGACGTTTGATCAAGCAGTCAAACTCGGAGATGAAGCCCGTCAGGCCGAGCAATTGCCTCAGGCGCTTGATCAATACACGAAAGCCTTAAAGATACGACCCACGTGGACGGAAGGATGGTGGAATATCGGCGCGATTCTTTATGAAGAAGATCGCTACGCCGAAGCGCGTGAGGCATTCCAGAAGCTTCTATCGCTCGACCCGAAGAATGCCGCGGGTTGGGCCATGCTGGGACTGTGCGAGTTTGAGACTCGCGAATATGATCAAGCTATTATCTCGCTGTTGCGTGGGCGTTCACTCGGACTGGCAAAGTATCAGGAGCTTGACTCGGTCGCGCGCTATCATGCCGCGCTGCTTTATATTCACTTCGAGCAGTTTGAAATAGCCTATGATGTGCTCACTGAATTCTTGAAGTCCGGCAATGACAGCCCGAAAGTCATCGAGGCGTTTGGGCTGGCGCTGTTGCGGATGCCGTTGCTCTCTAGTGAAATTTCACCGGATAAGCGCGAGCAGGTTTTGATCGCCGGGCGGGCCGCATTCAACATGGCGGCCCGGCGGTCCGACGAAGCGCGAGCCGCGTTCGATCAATTGTTGTCACGTTATCCGAATGCGCCAAACGTTCATTATGCATTTGGCGTCTTTCTATTGAATCAGGATGCTGACGCCGCGCTCAAGGAATTCAAACGCGAATTGGATATTTCGCCGCAGCATCAGCCCTCGATGGTGCAGATGGCTTTCGAGTATCTCAAGCGCGACGACTATAACACCGCATTGCCACTGGCAGAGAAAGCAGTACAACTTGCGCCGAAGATGTTTCCTGCCCGCAATGTGCTCGGCCGCGTCCTGTTGGGGTTGGGCCAGATAGATCGAGCGATCAAGGAGCTTGAAGAGGGAGCCCGACTCGCGCCGACGAGCCCGGAAATGCATTACGCATTGGGCCGGGCCTATCGGCGGGCGGGACGCGAGCAAGACGCCAAGCGCGAAACGGCCCTGTTCCAGAAGCTACAGGACGAATATAACGCCCGCCGCAACGCAGAGCTGACCGGAAGAGACGCCGATAATAACCAGCCCAAAGAAAAACCGTGAATTAGAAATGAGAGGCGAGCACGTGCTAAGAAGAATAATGAAAAGGCGCAATATCAAACGGACGACTCTGACCTTGACGATCGCGATACTTTGCCTGCTGATCTTAGGAGGGGGTTCTAAAGTATTCGACCAGACAAGTTCGGGGCAGCGCTGGCATCCGAATAGATCGCCCGCGAATGTCGAGTTTGAGGGCGATCAGGTTTGCGCTGAGTGTCATAAGAGCAAAGTAATAACGCAATCTCAAAGCGCCATGGGGATGGCAATGGAACCGGTGGCCAATTCCAAAGTGCTGGCCGAAAATCCCGTCATGACTTTTAGCAGCGGTCCGTACACTTACGAAATAAAGCGCAAGGATAAACAGAGCACTTACACGGTTACGGATGGAAAGGAAACTATCAGCTTGCCGATTCTCTACGCTTTTGGTCAGGGCAAGGCTGGACAAACATACGTGCTTCAGTATGAAGGCGCGTATTACGAGAGTCTCGTGAGTTTCTATTACGAGCTTCGTGGACTCGACTTTACGATTGGCGCGCCGCGCACGGTTCCTGAATCTCTGACGTCGCAGGCGGGAAAATCAACCTCGCGACGATGACTTCTGGCGTCCGCTGTGAAGCGTGTCATGGACCAGGAGGAGCGCACGTAGTGGCGATTAAGACCGGCGAGTCAGGCCGTAAGCTGATCTTTAACCCCGGCCGGCTCAGTGGCGATGAATTAACCCAGGAATTTTGCGCCTCTTGCCATCGCGGCAGCGATGAGTTCAGCCTGCTCAGAAGCATGGAGATCAACAATGTCCGCTTTCAGCCTTACCGCATCTTTCACAGCAAGTGCTATTCGGATGACCGCCGCATAAGCTGCACTGCTTGTCACGATTCCCACGCGCCGCTCAAGCGAGAGGTTGCTTATTACGACAGCAAGTGTCTGGCCTGTCATGCTGCGAAGGATAAGCTGGCAGAACAGGGAGCACAAAATACCGCGGTTAGCTGCAAGGTGGGCACCAAGGATTGTATTTCCTGTCATATGCCAAAGATTGGGCCGCCCGCAGCTCACTTCAAGTTTACTGATCATTACATCCGCATTGTCCAGGCTAAGGAAGCTTATCCAAACTGAATTTTTCGTCGGAAGATCCACCAACCTTATATTTGAACGAAATGCGATCCACGAAGCCATACGAAACAACTCACCAAAATCACATGAACATAGATATGCAATGCGTGCGTCTGATTATTCTTGCGGTGGTCGTTCTCATCCCGGTTCCCTTGCGCGCGCAGGAGGCGGCCAAGACGAAATGCTCAGTAACTTTCGCGGAAGTCCAGCCGAGTGAGAGCAAAATCACCTGGGTGCATGATAACGGGCGTTCCGAAGCTCATCATCTGCCCGAGACCTGCGGCGGTGGCGGGCTCTTTTTTGATTACGACAACGATGGTTGGATGGACATCTATCTCGTCAACAGCGGCCCATCGGATTTTTTCACGCCGAAGACACCGCTAAAGAACGCTCTCTATCACAATAACCACGACGGCACGTTTACGGACGTCACGGATAAGGCCGGGGTCGCCGGCGGAATCTTTGGGATGGGCGCCGCCGCTGCTGATTACGACGGTGATGGTTGGGTGGACCTCTATGTGACTGCCTATGGACGAAACATCCTCTATCACAATAATGGCAACGGCACCTTCACTGAAGTCACCGAAAAGGCGGGCTTGAACGTTTCGGGATGGTCCACACACGCCGTCTGGTTCGACTACGATAATGACGGCAAGCTCGATTTATTCGTTTCGAGCTTTGTGGAATACAGCGGCACCGGCACGATCTTCTGTGGCGATAATCGTCTGGGTAGTCGCTATTATTGCGTGCCGCGCGTCTTCAAGCCTCGCGCAAGCTATCTGTTTCATAACGAAGGCAACGGCAAGTTCAAAGACGTAAGCCGAGAATCCGGCATCGCTAATTCGCTCGGCAAGTCGTTCGGCGCCGTGGCGACCGACATCAACAATGACGGCTTGATGGATCTCTTCGTGGCGAACGACACCGTAGCCAACTTTCTTTTTCTGAACAAGGGCAACGGGAAATTTGAAGAGATTGGCCTCCCGTCCGGAGTGGCCTACAGTGATTCGGGAGCCCCGCGTTCCGGCATGGGTGTAGATGCGGCCGACTTTGACGGTGACGGCTGGCAGGATTTGTTCGTGGCCAACATCGATCAGGAACTCTTCAGTCTTTATGAGAATCAGAAAGATCTTACCTTCATCGATCGGCCCGGCGAGATCGGCATGGCCACCAGATTACTGAGTGGATGGGGATTGAAATTCTTCGACTATGACAACGACGGCAGCGTCGACTTGATTCTGGCAAACGGACATCCGGACGACATGGTTGAAGTGCAGTCGCTAAAAGTGAAATACAAAGAGCCACTGCTGCTTTTCCAGAACGTCAACGGCAAGTACAAGAACGTGAGCTCGACTTCCGGCCCGGTCTTTAAGAAAGACTTTCCCGCGCGAGGGCTGGCCGTGGGTGATTACGACAACGACGGCGATCTGGACGTCCTGATCATAAACAATGGTGCGGCGCCAATGCTGCTGCGAAACGAAGGTGGCAATTGCAACAACTGGCTTGGACTCCAACTCGTCGCGACGCGGAGTAATCCTGGCGCGGTCGGCGCGATCATCACCTGGGAGGCAGGAGGCGTAAAGCACCGACGTCTGAAAACCGCAGGCGGGAGTTATCTCTCCTCGAACGATCCGCGAGAAGTCTTCGGCATCGGGCAGTCGACTAAGATCGACAGCGTGGAAATCAAATGGCCGAGCGGACGCGTGGATAAGCTCACAAACCCGCCGATTAATAAATATGTGAAGGTTGTCGAAGGCGAAGGAAAGTGGCTCCCTTATCGCATGTAACTCTTCACTTTGGCAGGTACATCTTACATTTCTCATTGCACTTAACAAGGAGAACCCCAAATGTGCACACAAAAAGCCAACTCTTACCGTGTGGTGAGTTTGCTGATATTTTTCGTAACTCTGTGTTCGGCTCAGTCATTCGGCCAGACTGTGAGTAAGAACGACCGTGAAGTAGGCCGAATAATGCTCCGGAATCTTAAGGATTCAATCAAGAAGAATTACTACGATCCCGAATTTCATGGCATTAATATTGACGAAGCTTTCAAGGCGGCCGAGGAAAAAATCGATGAAGCCACATCGAACGGACAGATTTTCGGCATCATCGAAAAGGCTTTAATGAGTCTGAACGATACTCACACGTTTTTCCTGCCCCCACCTCATGCGCTGCGCGTAAGCTATGATTGGCAAATTCAAATGATTGGCGGTCACTGCTATATCCTGGCAGTAAAGCCCGGGACTGACGCCGAGTCGCAAGGGTTGAAGCCAGGTGACATCCTGCACGTCGTTGATGGCTATAAGATAACTCGCGAAAACTTTTGGTCATTTAACTATCTCTACAACGCGCTGCAGCCCAAACCCCAGTTGAGTGTGGTCGTGCAAGGTCCGGGGGAACAGCCGCGTCGAGTGAACTACAACGCCAGTACGCGTCAGGGGAAGAAGGTCCTCGACCTGACTTCCAGCATCGAGTTCAACGATTGGATACGAGAGCGGCAGGAGTACGATCGGCTTTATGAGCATCAGTTCAAAGGGTCTGGTCATGATCTCTATGTTTGGAAGATGCCGGCGTTCGATCTACCGGCGGGCCGTGTGAACGAGATCATGGATAATGCCGGTAAGTACAAAACGCTAGTCATCGATCTTCGTGGTAACAGCGGCGGTTATGTGGACACGCTGCTTCAAGTTGTTGGTAACTTGTTTGATCATGACGTCAAAGTCGGCGATAGAAAGCGGCGCAAGGACAGCAAGGCTCTGATCGCTAAGACGCGGGGTCATGATACTTTCAACGGCCAACTGATCGTACTTGTTGATAATGGTTCGGCTTCAGCTTCTGAATTCCTGTCGCGGATTGTACAGATTGAAAAGAGAGGAACCGTGATTGGCGACGTCACCGCTGGCGCCGTGATGGAGTCGAGGACCTTTCCGTTTTCTGTAGGCGAGAGCAGTGCGGTTTTTTATGGCGCAAGCATTACTGACGCCGACATTGTAATGACAGACGGCAAGAGTCTCGAACACGTTGGCGTTGCGCCGGATAAGATAATGTTACCAACTGGCTCTGATTTGCGAGAGCGAGCAGATCCGGTGCTTTCGTACGCCGCCTCGCTCGGAGGTGTGAAGCTGGATCCAAAGGATGCCGGAGCGCTATTTCCGATTCGCTGGAAGTTGAAGCCGTGATTGAGTATTGAGTAATGATGGTCAGAGTAAACTCGTTGACACCGGCTTTATACCGACCAACGAACGTCGCGACCACTACGATTATCAATTGCATCAAGCTAAGTAGAGTTACGAGAGCGTGGGAGCAAACCCAGCACCTGGAAAGGCCAGAGCACCGATTCCCCTCAGCCACATCAGCAGAAAGCCCACAGCGACTAGCCCGATGGCGACTGCTATTGAGATTAATAAAACAAACAAGACATTCATTTTGCTAACCTCTCTCTTATACCGAGATTGATGGCGGTGAAACCACTACTGACATTTGCGAATTTTGTAGCGATTTTCTTCCTTCTGTTTTATTGCGTTCAGGCCAATCGCCGCGCGGGTTTAGCCGCTGAATCTTCCCAATATCAGTATCCGTTCCGGAATCCCACGCTGGCGATCGAACAGAGGGTCACCAACATCCTCTCGTTGATGACGCTGGACGAGAAGATCGCTTGTCTTGGCACAGATCCGAGTGTCCCGCGTCTGGGCGTCAGAGGTTCGCGGCATGTCGAAGGCATTCATGGTCTGGCGCAAGGTGGGCCCGCCAACTGGCGACCGCCGGTGCTTGTTCCCACAACGATCTTTCCCCAGGGAATTGGCATGGCAGAGACATGGGATGTGGAAATGCTGCGTCAGGCTGGCGAAATCGAGGGATACGAGGCGCGCTACATCTTTCAGAGTCCGAAGTATCATCAAGGTGGAATTGTCATACGCGCTCCTAACGCGGACTTGGGCCGAGACCCGCGGTGGGGAAGAACGGAAGAGTGTTATGGAGAAGATCCTTACTTCAATGGGACGATGGTAGTGGCTTTCGTGAAAGGGCTGCAAGGAGATGATCCGAAATACTGGCAGGCGGCCGCGCTGATGAAGCATTTCCTCGCTAACAGTAACGAGAACGATCGTGACAAGTCGTCCTCCGATTTCGACGAGCGGCTCTTTCGCGAGTACTACTCGGTTCCGTTTCGCATGGGAATCATCGAAGGCGGCTCGCGAGCCTTCATGGCTTCGTACAACGAGATGAATGGCGTTCCAATGACGGTCAATCCAGTGCTCAAGGATGTCGCACGCAAAGAATGGGGACATGACGGAATCATCTGCACCGACGCCGGCGCTATGCGCAACCTGGTCACATCACAGAAATACTCGCCCGAGTTAGCAAGTGCCGCCGCCGCTTCGATCAAAGCCGGTATTGGTCAGTTCCTCGACAATTATCGCGACGCTGTGCGCGATGCTTTGAAAAAGAACTTAATAAGGGAAGAAGATATCGATGAGGTTCTCAAGACGAATTTCAGAGTAATGATCAAGCTCGGATTGCTTGATCCGGCGAACCTGGTTCCTTATTCGAAAATCGGCAGCGAGTCCGAACCCTGGTTATCAGAGAAGCACAAATCTGCGGCACGCCTCATCACCCAAGAGTCGATAGTGCTGCTAAAGAATTCGAACCAGATCCTGCCGCTCGACCGCACCAAACTGAAGTCGATCGCCGTCATAGGTCGTCGCGCGAACGAAGTGCTCCTCGATTGGTATAGCGGTTCGCCGCCATATGCAGTAACGCCGCTCGAAGGCATCCGCCGAAAAGTCGGCGCGAACATTAAGATAAGTTACGCCACCGCCGACACTGAAGAAGCCATCAGGATCGCCCGCACGGCTGAAGTGGCTGTAGTCTGCGTCGGCAACCATCCGAACGGCGGCGAGAACATGCCGTGGGCGAAAGTATCTGCGCCCAGCGAAGGTCGCGAGGCAGTCGATCGCGAATCCATTACCCTCGAACAGGAAGAACTGATCAAGCAGGTGTACAGAGTGAACCCAAGAACAATCGTCGTGCTGATTTCCAGTTTCCCTTATGCAATCAACTGGACCCAGCAGAATGTGCCGGCAATTCTTCACATGGCCCACAGTAGCCAGGAAGAAGGCAATGCGCTCGCCGATGTTTTGTTCGGCGATTACGATCCCGCCGGGCGCTTGGTTCAGACGTGGCCTCGCTCGCTTGACCAGTTGCCACCGATGTTGGATTACGACATTCGGCACGGCCGAACCTACATGTATTTCAAAGGCGAGCCGCTCTATCCGTTCGGCTACGGCCTGAGCTATACGAGTTTCGCGTATTCGAATTTGAGAGTGACGCCCAACGCGCTATCAGCGAAAGGTTCAATTAACGTCACTGTAGATGTGAAGAACACTGGGACTCGTTCCGGCGAAGAGGTCGTGCAGATGTATGTGAAGCACCTCAATTCATCCGTTGAGAGGCCTCTGCTCGAGTTGAAAGGCTTCACCCGCATGGCTCTCGCGCCGGGCGAAAAGAGAAGCGTTACCTTTACGCTGCCCGCCGAGAGGCTCGGGTACTGGAACGTGAGGGCTCACCGGTTTGAGATTGAAAATGACAGGGTCGAGATTGCGGTTGGAGGATCTTCCGCAGATCTGCGATTGAAAAGGATTATTCAGGTTGAGACGAAGCGATTGTCACTTTCGCTCGGCCGTGACGCCCTTCCAATCATCAGTACGGAAAGGTGATGCGGGCAGGTTCGCTCCATTGTAAAGGTTCGTTGCAGGATTATCGGCCCACGCATAACGCACGGCCACGGGCTTCGGCACATTCTGATTAGACATGACAATTGTCTCGCCATCAATTCGCGCGTCAGCCCAATAGAATTTTCGATCCGCGCCCGCAATGGCGAAGCCTTTTGGCGGTCCGCCATCTGCAGTATGCAATCCCGCGCTGTGCTTAAAGCGCAGAACCACTTTATCGCCTGCTAGCGAATACGAAGCGAATAGTGGTCCTGATATTTCGAGTTTCTGACGATAAGTATCGGCGAGAGCCCAAACCGCCAATCGGTGACCCACGTCCAACTTGTTGCGTGGATGGATGTCGTTTGCGTCGCCGATATCGATGATTACCGCCATGCCCGTGTGCGGCTCGCGGAGCGTCATCGTTTGCGCCTCACGTAGTTCGGCCCACTCACTTTCGTTTGGCTCGGCTTTCATCGGCTGCCAATTCGCGAGCTGCACATAATAAAAAGGAAAATCACCCTCGGCCCAGGCCCGACGCCAGTCACGAATCATCATCGGAAACAGCGTCCGATATTGATAAGATCGGCTCGCGTTGCTTTCGCCCTGGTACCAGATGGCGCCACGAATCGCATATGGCGTTAGCGGCTCAATCATCGCGTTGTAAAGCACGCTCGGACTGTTCTGATTATTAGGACCGGGCGCCTGTGGGCGTGATCCCCAATCCGGCCGTTTTGGCTCAAGGCCTAGTTCAACTTTGTAATCCCAGGCACCATCGAGCTTGATTGCTTCCGTTTCGTTGGTACCCACAGGCGCCAAAGAGATCTGTCCGGCGCCGGCGAAGCCGCCGTTACCGCCAGAATCGAAAACGCGCACCGCAGCGACGTTTCGGCCCGCGTGGACCAAAGTGCCGGGAACGGTGTAGTGCCGCGGCGTCCCATAACTATCCGGCGTCTCCTTGCCAATACCACCGACTTTAGTGCCGTTAAAGTAGGTTGTGTCGTAGTCGTCGATCGCCGTTAGATTCAAAACCAAATCTTTGCCCGCCCAGCCCTTAGGCACTTCTATCTCTTTACGGAACCAGACAGCACCATCGATGTTTACTCCCGCCGTCTCGAAGTATTGCGGCAAATTCATCTTCTGCCAGTCAGCGGTATTCAGCCCCGGATTTGCATAGCCCAGCGCCTCGCCTTTGTTTCCAGGATCAGCATAAATATTTTTTTCCTCCCATTGAGCCAAGGCGCGCTCGTAATCCTGTTGTCTCTGAGGAAGCGACTTCAGACTCTCCTGATATCGATCGACAATTGGCTTCAGTTCAGGCGTGGCGGCCAGCGCGTCGTAGCTGGTCCATGCTTCTGCAAGCGTGCCGCCCCAGGAGCTATTAATCAGGCCGATTGGAATCTTGAGATGTTCGTAAAGTTCACGTCCAAAGAAATAGCCGACGGCAGAGAATTGACCCACTGATTCGGGAGTTGTCACGACCCAGCGACCTTTCAGGTCTTCGAGCGGCGATGCTGACGTGCTCTTCTGGACCGTAAACAGATGGATCTCAGGGTAATTTGCCTGGGCCACCGATTCGGCGCCACCCTTTGCGTTCACGAGCGGCCATTCCATATTGGATTGGCCAGAGCAAATCCAAACTTCACCGACCAGCACGTTTTTGAATGTAAGCGTGTTGCTGCCCCTGACAGTCAGTTCGAATGGCCCCCCGGCTTTGAAGGGACCAATGAAAGTTTGCCAATGGCCTTCCTGATCCGCCGTCGATTGCGCGTTCTTTGAGTTGAAGCTAACAGCCACGCGTTCTCCCGGACTGGCCTTCCCCCAGACACGAACCTTGATGTCCGCCTGCAGCACCATGTTGTCGCCGATGATTGCCGGGACGCGCACTTCGGCGTAAGCGGAGCTGCTAAGAGTCGTTAAGACCGCGCAGACAAGTGCGCCGAGAGAGAGCCTGAGTATTCTTCGTTTTCCATTCTGCATTGAGCTTCATCCTATCTTGAAACCAACTCACAGTGAACTGTGACTTAAGCCTCCTACCGATCCACATTTAATATCTGAGGTTATCTTCGAAATAAAAGTTGCCGTTTTGTGCCGCGACCCATCTTTGTCGTATCAGTGGACAAAAGGTCCCAATTGGTTGAGCCAACAGCCAGGCGGTGATGACCGCTTTGCCAAATGCAGTTGGCGCACAGAGCACGCCGTGATCATACGCGCAAAGCCAACGACTTTCATCTGCGACGCACTCAATTTGCCGCGAAACGTGACGGCGATCTCATGGCCACTGAAACGTTGGTCATCAATCTCAACTTTCACTCGATGACCTCCGAAGAAAGCCAGAACCTCGTCGAGCGAGCCGCGAGGAAGGGCGATGTGGTTTCAGTCGCCGCCGGACGGCGTTGCCCGAAGAAATGCCTCCTGGTTCTCTCGAGTTTGTCTCAGAATCCGACAGGCAATCGCAATGGCAAGCTTTGATCCGTCGCAGCAGATTGGTCTTCACGAACCTTAGTCTGGAGAGTGCGGTAAAGGAGATTACAGACTTTATCACGCCGCTCTCATTAGCAGCGATACATTCGAAATTAATTCGGCAGACTTGGCCCAATGATGGGCCCATCGCAGCGACGATGAATCCGAGAGGGTTGGCTGAAGTTTTGTATCAAATGAATATCTCTTGAGCATTGATTGGAACCTCGGCCTCCGCATTACAACCAAGAGGATTCAAGTGGTTCACTTCATCGAGTTACAGGTTATTCAGATTTCAGCCGTTTTACATCCATTACCATTCTCTACCATTTGTTAACATCCGTGCTGTTAATTCTGGACACTTATTGGCCACATGGAAAAAACTGGGCAGTTAGCGCTGCGGCTGTAAGTTATTGAAACAGTGAGTTGTGTTGGTGGAGCAGAGGGGCATGCAGTGACATAACCTACCATTTTCTAACAGGTTGCAGCCGTTACAGGATCAAGCTCTTTAGCAGAGAGTGACACGGTTTAACATCGATTCGCAGAGAGTCGAGTGACGAATCGGTGACATCTCTAGACTAAGTAAGACCGGCGTCCACCGCGTAGGAAGGTTACGGCAAAAGGCCCCAAAAGGGCCTTTTAATTCTGCGTATCATCTCTGTCTTGGTTCGGATAGTTTTTCGCGGGGCCCACCAGGCTTGTTTGTGTTAATTGGTGGTGGCTTGGAGACGGTAATCAAATTCGTGATCTCACGTCCGCCCGACGACGCGCGCGCAATTTGTTCAGCACGCGCCTTTTCTTCATCGCTATCGACATAGCCCAGAAGAACGATCCGATCCGAATCGGCTCGAACGCGTACGTCTCGCAGTCCCCTATTGGCGAGTTGCTTCTCAATTTCAGTGTTGATCTTGACATCTTGCTCCCGCGTTTCCTTATTTGAAAGTGGCGCGCTGGCTGGATACCCAACAGGCGCTGATTGCATCTTGCAGGCCCCACTAAAGATAATCACTCCTGAAAGAACGAAGAATGTGACTTTCATTTTCGGTCTCCTCTCCATCGCGACGAGCGACGTGAAAACGATCGGGTAATCAGGACTTAGACAACAATCCCGACGATACGCGAACCACAGAGCAGCAAGTCCTGACATTATCAAGGCTCAGTTTTGGCCGTGCCCGCAGTCCTCTGTTGTAACTCACGGACTTTTTTTCGTAGACGCCGAGATTCCCTCTCAAGACCAATCCAATGCTCAGTCCCAAAGTGTGCAAAGAGCAATACGGACGGTATAAAAAAGTCGAAAAACAGGCCGAGGTTTTGTAATGAGAAATAGCTGAAGAGTACCAAAATGATCGTAATACCAATGACGGTTACTAACTTTTTCCACGGTCGCACTTTCAAAGCAAATATGAAAGCAACGGCGAGCGCCACGAGAACTTCAATAACTTTTCCCACCCTATCGTCCCACGCGCGGGCGGTTCTTCCGTCTAAAAGAGCCTCAACGTAATTAGCATGAATGTATGCTCCGGGAATCCACCCAACCGGAGTGAAGTATTCATCGATCTTACCACCCCGTTGATAAGCTCGAGAGTGCCAGTCACCACCAACGATTACTATCTTGTGCGCGAGTTGATTAAGTACATTCGGATCACCCGTTAGAATTTTTGAACTTGAAAAATGGAGAAAGTGTTCCGGTCCCATAAAACTCCCATAGGGTAGGGAGTCAGTCTCGTGAAAGCGTGCAAGCGCTCCGCTCTCCGAAGCGCGAACAATTGCCTCTGCAAAGGAATCAACGCTGCCTCCCTCCTTCGCGGGCAAAGAAAGCGGTACTAATCGCATATCATCTGGGAGTTCGATGTAGCCCTGCTTAACTCTAGCTCCACCAAAATTGAACTGATCATATATATCCGACTCCCGCGCATAGTTCGCTCCGTCGAAACCCAATGTCTTTGAAAGCACGACGGTTCGCTTTTCGGAAGCGGTCTTTACCGCGTCAAGGAACTCGGCAGTCTCATCTTGATAGTCGGGATTGTCCGATGAGCGCGACTTAGGCGGGGCGTTTCACTTGTTAAGAGTTGATAGATTTGGTATCGGAGTTCAATCCAGTACTGACGCTCGCCAAGCCATTCTCCAGCCCAAATGCCAACGCCGATTAGAACTACGGCAATAAGCCAGTGCACGATGGTCGATCGGTTCCTATTTAACCAGCGCTTGAATTTTCCGTTCACGGTCTTATGCCCCTTCGGGCACTCCTCCGATGCCGCCGGTAGCGAGGTCCGCCAGGCTTATTCGGATCGATAACACGTGCATGCCTTGCGGTAACTTTGAGCCTTTTCTTATTTGCCTGCCCCGGTGGTATAAATGCTTCAGTTTCGGTAACGGAGCTACGGCGAGCGGGCCGAAAGGAAGACTTGCCTTGTGTGGTTTCCCAGTCTGAACCAGCACACGTGAAGACGAAAACCAGCATTAGGGACATTGTCCTTGCGTTCATACAATCCATTCCTCGTGTCGCGCAGCGGGGTCTTGTGGCTACAGAATGTCCTTCTTCGGCAGTCAACAACATTGAGGGTCTGAGCCTCGAGAAATCAGGCCGAAGAGCGGCGAGAATTGTCCTATCAACGGCCGCCCGTGACGCTGGTTAGGAGTCTCCTTCTTGACGTGAGATAGTCGATCGCCGCGCCTTATATCACCTTGAGACTAAGGATGCAATAGAATTTGCTAGTAATTTTGTAAGGCTTTTGGGACACTCCGCCCGTTTTGTCACAATCCCCCGCTTCCTTGTCACAAGGATTTCAGTTTGGGGAACTTTTTATCTTGGCAAAAAATGGAAAGGCCTCCGAATTAGGAGGCCCTAGTTCGACTACCTCAGAAACATTTCAGGACACGCTCTATTTCCTCTGAGGAGAGCGAGTCTGGTTGACGGTCTGGCGGTACCTTCGCAATCCTCACGTCGATGCGTTGAGCAAGTTGAGTGGCAACTTTCGGTAACGCCTCATCGCCTGCTTCATCGCCATCGAGCATCACAATAGCCCGTCTGAAGTTCGTCGCAATCAGTTCTTCTTGTGTGTCTGATAGCGACGAACCCATGAGTGCGACGACGGTCGGAAAGCCTGCTTGGTGAGTTTTCATCGTATCGAAGAAGCCTTCGACGATCACTACTCCCCTACTCCGGTCCGATGCGCTCGCACGATGGAGGTTGTATACCTCGTGCATTTTATTGAAGCCCGCCGGCAATAGATAGCGTGGCTCAGTTTCGTCATGGAGCGCACGACCCGCGTAGGCAACTAGTTCTCCCGTTGCGTTGTGAATTGGGATCACGACGCGACCGGCCATGAGTCCCTTACCTGGAAAGAAACCGACGCCAAAGTGAGCGGCCGTCTCTTCTGAAATGCGCCGCTCCTCGAGGTAGGGATGTGCCGGATCTACACCCTTGAGTTCAAACCGCAACGGCTGATTCGTCTTGTCCGTCCCGGTTTCCTTTGGAACTAGTTTAGGCTCGGCTGTCACGGCTGCCGGGGTTCTTCCGTCCCCGAGAAACCAGTCCTGAAGCTTGAGTGCCGCCTCCCGAACCGTACACGCTTCCATGACGGCGACGAATGGGTCGGCAGCGGGCACTTCCCCCGTAAAGAGCTTTTGTTGACGCGACGGAGCGCGATTCCATAGCGGCCAAGGACCATCTCTAGCGTTACGGCCTTCTTCACGTCTTCGTAGCTGACCCACGCACCCATTGAATTCAATCCCCTCTTCTAGATTTTCAGATATCCTTCTTTCAACCTACTCTCGCTTCCTTCGCTGTCAAGATTGGCGATCGGTCACGATCCGTGGGCCTGCACAGCCTTAGACTGGTGCTGATGAAGTACTAACCGTTGGTGCTAATGAAGTCCAACTGGTGCTAATCAAGTACGACCCATTGGTGCTAATAATGTCCCACTGGTGCTAGTGATGTACCAGAACTGGTGCTAGTGATGTCCCGCCACTGGTGCTAATGATGTCCCAAACTGGTGCTAGTGATGTCCGCCGTTGGTGCTAATCAAGTACCGCGCTGGTGCTGCTGAAGCACCGTTGGTTTGATGCCGCTCAGGATTCGCAATGCCGATTCGTCGAAATCCAAAACTGAATACCTCTTAGATACGGTTTTAAATACGTTCTAGATACACACAGCGGCGTGTGTGAACTCCATGCCTCTAGACGCCACAGGGGAGTGCGGTAGAATGAATCCATAAACCCACCCTCACAATGCCTCCGCCATCCCGCGCGCACCAGCAGGAAACCAAAGACGCCAACCAAACTTTAGCCCTGGAAAAAATCAGGCCGGAGCTCAACCTGGAAAAGTGGTCTATTTGGCAACCGGCCAAATCCAAAACTCAGGCTCAAGCCCGAGTCATCGAACGGGCGATAACCTCAGCGACCGGCGACAAGATCACCGGCAAGCTTAAGGTAGGTTACACGGACCGGGGACCGCTCACGACGGAGGACCAAAAGACCTACTACGCACTCGTGAAACACTGGGAAGACCGAGGGAGGCCAGACCAGTACACTGCATTCTCCCTCCGGCGCATTTCTCGCTTGCTTAGAAAGCGGTGGGGAACAAACGTGATCGATTCATTGACTGAATCGCTCATGAGGCTGCGCGGTACGCTTCTCGTTTGGGAGAACTCCTACTACGACAGCACAACGAAAGAAACCGCTGAACTCATTGACACGTTCAACATACTTGCCGACCTAAAGATTGTTCGTCGAAAAATCGACGGCGTTGTGAACGGAGAAGTGGGCTACTTTCGTTTTAACGATCTCACGCTGCGAAATCTCCAAACCAACCACACCAAGCCAGTACTGTTCGACGTTGTTCTAAGCTTCAAGAGTGAAATCGCACAACTCGTCTATACCCACGTCGATCTGATACTCGCGGGAAGTATGTTTTACGATCGCCGCACAAAAGAACTATTCGAGGACTTAGGCATAACGGGCACTGCATACCTACGCCGCCCGTCGAAGCGGAAAAAAGTCCTGGAGGCTGCGCTTCATGAACTTCAGGGTCTGCCACTTTCGAAGGGCGGCATTATTGCATCCGCAACGATTGAAAAAACGAAAGACCAAAAAGACTATAAGGTACTTTTCCGA
>WNFT01000623.1_pt1 | contig 30490 bp, 23 predicted proteins | sample 5400191 | NCBI WGS metagenome assembly WNFT01 (sample SAMN13153359, study PRJNA577476) | soil metagenome | isolation source: 80 cm saprolite under Madrone tree | place: USA:California | collected 2016-06-14 | reverse complement strand
TACCAGCGCAACGACTGCTTGATTGAGATTAACTTAAGAAACAAAAAGGGCGACCCGAAAGTTGGGTCGCCTTTTTGTTTTAGGATTGGAATCCGCAGATTACACAGATTCCGCAAATGAAATAAGGTGCCATCCGTAAAGCTCCGGAACTTGTCACCCAATTTATCTGTGTAATCTGCGTAATCTGTGGATTGTTTAGATCAGTCAGCGCGCGTGCGCGCCAACAATTTCTCAATACATCCAATCAGATCTTCACCGGCGACAGGTTTCGAAAGAAACGCGTCGACGTGCTCGCCGTCGCTCGGTTCTTTTTGTTCCAGAGCGCTCAACAAAATTACCGGCAAGTGAGCAAGCGTCTGGCTGTTGCGCACAAAGCGGCAAAGCTCGTGGCCGCTAAGGTTCGGCATCATCGCGTCCGTCACCAGAATGTCAATACTTGAGGAGAGCGCGATCTTCATCGCTTCCAGACCATCTGCCGCCGGCACCACGGTATAGCCAGCGCGCTCAAGTATGACCTGCAAAAAGCGGCGCAGTGCGCGGTCGTCTTCTGCAAGCAAGACTCGCGCGCCGGCCCTCTGGATCTGCGCGACCTGCGGCACCGCGCGATTTGATTCTGCTACTGAAATCTTTTTCTGGGCCATCTAACTAACTTGGGAAGCTTGCGGGGCGGTAAGGTCAACGAAGGCTTCACGCTGAGCGATCAGCCACCTTCAGAATAAGACCGCCTGGACGGCTTGTCAACGTTTTCGATTTTTCGGTAACACTTTTGCAGCGCTAATCCATAAACTGCCGCTGCCAAAGCTCGAGCATCAGCAACTGAAACACCTGAAGATTGTAATCCTCGCGTCCGGAAAGGTTCGCGTCGATAATGCGCCGTACTGGATTGTTTCCGGCGACAGCAGATCGTCAACCAGCGGGCGCAGCGGGCCGCGCAACCAGGCGCGTATCGGCGCGCCAAAGCCTGCCTTCTTACGCCAAACCAAATCGTGGGGCAAAACTTTTTCCAGCGCGCGTTTGAGAATGTATTTGCGTTTGAAGCCGCGCAGTTTGAGTGCCGGCGGCATGCGCGCGGCGAACTCAATCATCCGGCGATTGAGAAAAGGCACACGCACCTCCAGATTTGCCGCCATCGAAGTTTTGTCGGTAGTTATCAAGTTCAAACAAGGCAGGAAAGTCTTTAGATCCACGTAAAGCAAACGGTTTAAAGGCGCCGCGTTTTCCACGCGCGCAAAGTAACGGCGATGGGCGGCGTATGCATCGAGCCCTTCTGTAGCCGCGCGCATGTGGTCGGAATAAAGTCGTTGCTTCGAGTCGTCGGTGAAGTAAGTGCCGTATCCCAAATATCGTTCTTCAAAATCAAGGCCGGCGCTGCGCGCAAACTTTTTGACGTTACGCAACGGCGCCGTCAATCGTCCCGGCAAACCTCCCGGAAGCGTGCGTGCGATCGTTTTCATCAACGAGCGACGCAACATCCCGGGCACCGGATCGAAAGCGCCGGCAATCTTCATCGCCATTTGCCGCGGGTAACCTGCAAACACCTCGTCACCGCCCATGCCTGACAACATGACGCGCAGCGTTTCCCGCGCGGCTTGCGAGACCAGGTAGCTTGGTATGGCCATATCTATCGCCGGCTCGTCCATGTGATAGACAAGTTTCGGCAGCAACTCGGCGACCGCAGGTTGCAGCATGATCTCGTGGTAGTCAGTATCCAAATGTTTACTTGCTCGGCGCGCCCACTCGACGTCGTCGGGAATGATGTCGTAACGAAGATCTTCCGACTCGATGCCGACGGTGTAAGTGGAAACTCTTCCTCCGTTGCTATGACGTCTCATCATCGCGACGATTCCTGAAGAATCGATCCCGCCTGACAGGAACGATCCGAGCGGCACATCGGCAACCATCTCCAGCTTGACTACCCGGTCGAGAGTTTCAAGCACCTGTTCCTGCCACCATGCTTCACTACGTCCTTCCTCAATCTCGTCAAAGGACACATCCCACCATTCATTGAGTCTTATTTCGTCACTTCGAAAAGTAAGAACGTGGGCCGGCGGGACCGTCTTGATTCCACGAAACAACGTGTTCGGATCGGGCGCCCAGAGAAATGTCAGAAACTGGTTCAGCGCTTCTGGATCGAGCGCCCGTTCAACGAGACCGGTCGCGAGAATGGCTTTAACTTCCGATCCAAAAATGAACAAATCCGGTTGATCGTTGCTGGCGGGTTTGTGGAAATAATATAGCGGCTTGATGCCAACGTGATCTCGCGCGAGCGTCAGCGTGCGCTCGTGGTTGTCCCAAACGGCGAAATGAAACATGCCGTTGAGACGCGGGAGACATTCTTTGCCCCACTCGGCAAAGGCGGTTAGAAGAACTTCGGTGTCGGTCTCCGTTTGAAAGACATGACCCTTGCTTTGGAGTTCTTCGCGCAACTCACGATAGTTATAAATCTCGCCGCCGAAGGTAAGAGCATAACGGCCATCAGTCGAAAGCATTGGCTGATGACCAGCCTTACTGGTATCTATGATTGCCAGACGGCGATGTCCCAAACACGAGCGCCGGCCCGAATCGTCAATCGCTTCGGAAGTCCAAACGCCTTCATCGTCGCGCCCACGATGCTCGATGGTTCTGAGCATCGCGGCAATGCGTTCCTCGGGCTCAAAACTGATTAATCCGGCAATGCCACACATAAGTAGAAACAGTGCTGAGTACTGAGTGCTGAGTACTGAGCGTCGAGAAGTTCAGAGTTCAAGCTTCAGGTACTCAATACTCAATACTTTTCACTTTTCACTTTTCACTTTCTCAGGCTTTCCGGTCCGTAGAGAATCCCTGACGCGAAAGGTAGCGCGAGTTGTAGCGTCGAGTTCCTGCAGAGTAATCGGAGCGGGTCTGCCTTCGGCGACAACAGCACACGCCAGGCGTGTTGCCTTAGCCTGACCTTTGTCCTGCTGGCGCAGAGTTTCTTTTTTCTCACGACCATCGGCATAAAGTCTGGCGGTGCGAAAGTCTTCAATGACGAAAGTTTTTCCTTCGCCAAAGATTTCTATGTGCTCCTTCGGCAAACTCTTGTCACCTTCCGCCAGGTAAGCAATCACACCATTTGAGCCATCGGCAAATTGCAGCGTGATGAAGACCGAGTCTTCAATAACGACATTGACATTACCGCCAGCGATTGTTTCAGCATAGACACTCTCTGGCGGGGCGCCAGTAAGAAACTGCATCAGGTCGACAAAATGACAGACCTCGCCGATGATGCGTCCGCCGCCTTCGGCCGCATCCTGGGTCCAGTGCTCGCGCGGAATGCGTCCCGCGTTCACACGATAAACGATAGAGAGCGGTGACTGCCGTTGAGCAAAAGTCGCCTTTGCTTTGACAGCCAAAGGTGAAAAGCGCCGGTTGAAACCAACCAGCAACTGCCCTTCAGATTTCGCTGCCGCATCGAGCACGCTATCAAGTTCCGCGTCATTGAGCGCCAGCGGCTTTTCTACGAAGACGTGTTTGCCGCGCTCAAGCGCCAGCCTCGCCAACTCCGCATGCGAGCCGTGACGCGTAGCGATGACGATCAGATTCGTCTGCGTGTCATCAATCACGCTTTGATCGTCTGAAACAAAACGCGCAAAGCCGTATTTTGCGCCCACATCGCGCGCCGAAACGCCGGACGCGGAGGCAATCGAACAAAACTCGGCGCCTGCAGCCCTGAAGTTTGGCAGCAGAACTTTTTGGGCGTAGCCACCAGCGCCAATCAAACCAACGCCGACGCGTCCTGCCGGTGCTGCTGCCTTTCTGGGTAGAGACGGATTTTCAATGCGGCGGCTAACTTCGCTTTCAGTGTCGTAAGTCAGGACGACCGCCAGATATTTCTCGTTCGTGCTGCCGGAAATTAGTTGATAAGCGCGCTGCGCATTGTCAATCGAAAACCGATGCGTGATGAGTGGCTTCACATCAATGCGCCCGGCGGCCAGGAGGTCGAGGAAGGCTTCAATGTTGCGGCCCTCGGTCCAGCGTACATAGGCCATCGGGTAATCGTGGCCGCGTTCTTCATAATCTGGATCGTGACGGCCGGGTCCATAAGACAGGGAAACCTTCAACGTCAGCTCACGCTGGTAATAAATGTCGCGCGGCACGTCCATGCCCACCATCCCGACTGCCACCACGCGGCCCTTCAAGCGTGAAATCTCGCCGGCCAGTGCAATCGGTTCGTTTGAAGTTGTTGCCGCCGCGATGATGCAAGCGTCGGCGCCACGTCCCCTGGACCAGGCCGTCACTTTCTCCTTCGCTTCATCGGGCGTGCAGCCGTCATCTGCTCCGGAGATGCGCGCAAGTTGAATGCGTGCCTCGTCGATGTCGATTCCGAAAACGCGACAGCCGTTCGCCTTTAAGAGTTGCACCGTAAGCTGGCCCACCAGGCCGAGCCCGATCACAATGACCGATTCGCCCAGCGTTGGCTCGGCGAGACGCACTCCCTGCAACGCGATTGCGCCTACCGTCCCAAAAGCTCCCTCTTCAAAACTCAGCAGGTCAGGCAAACGCACGCACAGGTTCCGCGGCACCGAGATTACTTCGGCGTGAGACGCGTAATCCGTGCCGGCACAAGCCACCCGATCTCCCGGACGAAAATCCGTCACGTCTTTTCCGCACTCAATAACTACGCCGGCTGCGCTGTAACCAACAGCATGCGACTTATCAAGCCTGTCGCGCACGCCTTCAAGCGCCTGGGATATGCCTTCCGTTTTGACCTTCTCCCAAACTTTGCCAATTAGCTCCGGCCTCTCCCGAGCTTTACCTAACAAGCTTTTTTGTCCTAACTCGGTCAAGGCGCGCTCGGTGCCGGCGCTGATCAAAGATGCGGCAGTGCGAACAAGTAGACGGCCAGGCTGCACCACCGGAACCGGAACCTCCGCCACTGTGCCTTCGCCTGTTCTTAGGTTTTGCAGAAACTGCTTCATCTTCTAATATCACTATCCACAGATTGCGCAGATTACACAGATAAGAAGTGAACGCAGTCGCATTGTGCTGAACTGTTCCTATGTTCCAGTCTTATTCTTACAATCTGTGAAATCTGCGTAATCTGCGGACTAATGTTTTTCCTTTAACGCAAGCGTTTCTTCAATCAGACCCGAAACCCATTCGGCGCGCGCGTCCCATGTGCCGCTGGAGACCGCCAACTGACGCGTCCGCGCGCTGTCGGGATCTTTATCATTCAATGCTTCCGCAACCAAACGAAACCAATCATCATGGCTGCGGGCAATGCGCAGCACGTCGTTCATCGATTCATATTCAGGCAGCGGCGAGATCACTACTGGTAACCCACTAGCTAAGTATTCACGGACCTTTATCGCTGAACCATAACTGGTAAACGAGTGCGCAGTGTCCCATGGCAGCACGCAGACATCAAAACCCGCTGCGTAATTCGGCAACTCCTGATACGGCACCGGCGGCAGAAAATGCGTGTTCGGCAAAGCTTCGACCTCAATACCGCGCGATTTGTTGCCGATGAAGATCCACTGCCAATCGGGACGTTCTCGCGCTGCACGCTTAATCAATTCCTGATCAATGAGCCAGGGCTCTATCGCACCGAAGTAACCCAGACGGGGTCGCGGAATATGCGCCACCGCTTCCGCAATCTCCAGATTGCCACCAGCGACCGGTGACCAATGATCAACATCGACCGCTTGTTCCAGGAGAAACGATCGTTCACGACCACGGTCAGCTTCAGCCAGCAATTTTTGTCCGGAATAGAACACGATGTCGGCGTTATCGATGGCGCGTTCGTGAAGTTTCTTGATGGTAGCGAGGTCAGTCGCATGATCCATTAGGTTCGCATCATATTTGTCGGACACCTGATAGATCACCAGTCGTTCATCAAACTCTCCAATCATGTCCGCCGCCGTGGGAATCGCTATCCAAAGAATTGGTCGCGCCAGACCGCGACGACGCGCGAGCCGGCCGATTTGCATCCGGAGCAGACTGCGGTTGGCGGCGCGTGCAGCACGAGTGCCGAAGAACGGAATGACCGCGGGAGAAACAACCGTGACACCTTCTGGCGTAGAACGCGCGAGACGAGCATACGAACGCAGCTTCCGCGCAATGCGCGGCAGCAAGTCTTTGTTCGAAAGGTTCGGCAGGCCCATCGAAATCGAGTTGACAAAGAGCACACGATTGCCGGCTTTGGCGAAGCGCCGCATCAAATGGTATTTCGAGTGGGGATGGTGATACCACCAGTCCTCACCACCAAAACAAATAATCGAATGTCCTTGAATCACTTTGGGTCTGTATAATCCGCCGCGTAATGAAGCACGAAAAGCGCGACGCCGCAGAACTGGAAATCAGTGACGCCCATCAGCGTTCCGTAGCGCGTCGTAATCTTCTAATTCTTTCCCTGATCTTTTGCACGGCGCTGGGGGTCAGGCTGCTAAATTGGCAGGCCGCGCGCCACGAAGCCTTTGCGGTGCAGAGCCGGGTTGCCCTCAACTACAAACACCTGGCCGGGTTGATTCGCGCGAACGGTCTCAGTTCGCTTTACGATGCCTCGTCTTCAACCAGCAATCCTGATTTGTTGGGACACCCGCCCGGTTATCCAATTCTGCTCTCGTTCATCTATCGCGTCGCTCCGGATTCGGATACTGCGACGCAGCTTTTGCAAATGGTTCTCGACTCGCTGTCGGTGATCATCATTGTGCTGATTGCTTTTGAACTCTTTCCTACCGCGGTCGGGGTTATTGCCGGGTTCATCGCCGCGCTGGCGCCGCAGTTTAGTTGGAATTCGATCCTGCTTTTGCCGGACTCGTTTGCTGCATTGCCAATCCTGCTGGCGATGCTGCTGATAACCAAAACTCTTCGGCAAACAAATCCTGCAAGCAATCGACCCTCTATTGTTTCGATCTTCTTTGCCGGCGCGCTAATCGGCGTTTCCGTTTGGCTACGTGCTAACTCGCTCTTGCTCGCGCCTTTTCTGGCGTTGCTGTTTCTCTTTATCCGCAAACGCGGGGCACGACTGCGTCCTGCTCTCGTGTTGGTTAGCGGAGCTCTTCTAATCATTGGCCCGCTCACGCTTCGCAATGCGATCGTGTATGGCAAGTTTATTCCCGTATCGCTGGGAGCCGGGCAAACACTCATCGAAGGCATTGCAGATTACAACACCGATGGCAGTCTTGGCTTGCCGCAAACTGATATGGAACTCATTCACGGTGAAGCTGAAACTTCTCACCGCCCCGATTATGCCAACTCTCTCTTCACTCCGGATGGGATCGAACGCGATCGCGCGCGACTGGCGCGAGGCTTTGCTGTTATTCGTGGGCATCCGATCTGGTTCGCTGGAGTCATGGTACGGAGAGCGGCTTCAATGCTGCGGCTCGAGCGAACGCCGCTGCGACTCGCAGCAACCAATTCCGGAACATGGCAGCCGCTATTTCAGTGGCCCTTGCTCGCCCTGCAAAAAATCTTTATAACGGCCATCTTTCTGCCGCTTGTTTTGATCGGCGCTGTCATTCTGATCTACCAACGCCAATTTCAAAGCCTCGCGATACTGTTGATAGTTCCCTGTTATTACTTTTGTACGCAGTCAGCCTTGCATACTGAATATCGTTACGTGCTTGTCATCCACTATTTTCTTTTTGTGCTCGCGGCTGTTGCTATCTATTCAATCGTCTGCAAAATAAACCGAATGTTGCGAAAGCGACTCGCACTAGTAAAGCCGAGCTAGTTAACTACGGCTCTGCCGCCGATGTGCGGTGCCGGCTTCGCCCCCACCGGCAGAGATTTACTTTTTCTTTTGGGGCTGCGCCCGGAATTGGGGCGGAGCCCCAGGAAACTTAACGGCCCGTCCGGAAGGTCATAGACCTTGCGGACATCAGGCGGCGGAGCCGCGGGTTAGTCTTCCGTTAAGCCCTGGCTCTGCTCGATACCGAGGACCTTTACCACCGCCTGCAAATTCTCTTCAGCCTCGCGCCGGTATTGCGCCGCCCACGGATTGGGCTCTTCCCAAATTGGGTACAACAACACTGCCTGCAACTGGTTGACTAACTGTTCTACGTCACCAAAATCATAAAGCAGCATGCCGCGCGTTTCGCCGGCGCGCGTCGCAACCACCGGTAACCCTGCCCAGAGCGCCTCGACACGCGAGATGCCATAACTCTCGTCGGCAAACGCGCGCACAAACACATCGCTGCGTTTCAGGATTTCGTAAATCTCAGGGTTGGGCACTTCTTTCAGGACTGTGATCCATTCGCGCTTCCATAACACTTCCTCACGATAAGTGTCGTCACAAACAAATCCGCCATCCATTAACAGCAAGCCGATGTCCCTTTTGGTCCTTTCACGCAACTCCTCGACAGCTGCGGCCACGTCCTTGAAACCATAACTGGGAAAAAAGACGCCGATCGAACAGACCCGATTCTGACGTGCGAGGTAGGGTTTAATGAGTTCTTCGGTCTTGCTCGCTAGTTTCGCGTCTCGATCGCCTGGTGGCATTGGCACGAGACATGGAATAACTGTGATTGGCTGACGTACCTTGATTTCTTCCTTTAGCCAGTGGCGCAAATCTTCACTGACAACTACGAATTCATCGACTGCATCCACTGCCCGTTGAAAAAGCCGGCGCTCGAGCGATCCAAATTGCGGGTAACGCTTCGGTAACGAACCGTCGAGAACGTTTTTGTACCACTCGAAACCCATCACGCGTTTGAGTCCGAGCCAAACTGGAAGTAAGAGTGGATTCGGATATTCGAGATGAAAATGAGTCGCATCAAGAATGCGCGCGTTCCTTGCTTCGGCGAGCAGCGCGCCCAGCGTGCCTAGTTTGCGGTGAGCGATGAAACGAATACTTTTGTCTTTGGGTTTGGCGCCGCCATAGGTCCAGATGCGAACATTTGGCCCACGCAAACGTGCTACCAGAGCCTTCATGTAAATGGCAACCCCACCATAAGGCGGCGGCAGTGGTCCAAAGAGTATAATTCGCCTGCTCATTATCGCTTGAAGGCAACGACTGTAAGATAACTAAAAAATGATAGCAACTGAGTTGCAGGAAGAGACTGAGCAAACATCTTACGCAGAGCCGGCCGCGGTTTCAGTGGTCGTGCCTTCATACAATCACGCGCCGTTTATTGAAGCAACACTGCGGTCGATCATAAAGCAGACGCTTCGGCCGGCGCAGTTGCTTGTTATCGACGACGGTTCGCGGGACGATTCGCCCGCCGTAATCGAACGCGTCCTAAACGAATGCCCCTTTCCCTGTGAACTCACAGCGAGGGAAAATCGCGGTTTGTCCGCAACCTTGAACGAGGGATTTGAGCGCACGCACGGGGATTATTTCGCCTATCTCGGGTCAGATGATTTATGGCTGCCCCATTTTCTCAACGCGCGCATGGGTCTGCTCGCAGAACGACCTGCTGCCGTCCTTGCTTACGGTCATGCTTATTTCATAGACGAACAAAACGCGATCATCGATTCCACTGCCGACTGGGCCAGCTACGTCAATGGTGACGTGCGCGAGATGCTCCTGCAAACAACGGCGCCGATGAGCCCGACGGTCTTGTATCGCCGCGATGCTCTCGAGCACGAGCGCTGGAATGAAGAGTCGAAACTGGAAGACTACGATCTATATCTGCGCTTGAGCGCGGCAGGCGAGTTCGCCTTCGATCCGCAAATTCTGTCAGCCTGGCGCCGGCATGGTGCAAATGTTAGTTGGAACCAGAGCCTGATGCTGGAAGAACAGTTGCGGGCGCAGCGCGCAGCGGCGTTGAAGTTTGGTTGCACGGAAGAAGAGGTTGAAAAGCTGCAACGGACGACGCGATTCACACGCGCTGAGGATTTTCTGCGAGTTGGGCAGAAGTCAAAAGCGTTGGACTTGATGGTGCATAACCTGCGCGGCGCTAATTCGACACGCGCAACCGCTCGAATGGTACTACGACTGCTGCTGCCGAATTCTATTCTGCGCCGGCGTGCGCGTGCCCGGCAGCGAAATGCCCACCAGCGCTATGGAAAACTGTAAAGCAAACGGTCAGTTTGCCGCGGTGCAGGGGCACTGCCTTGAGTGATAACCACACCGCACACTAAGAGTTTGGGTTACGTTCGCACGAACCCAAACACATCCTGATGATTGTCCCAGCCGCGCTCTTTAAAGTAGACCTCGCGCAAGCCTCCAACCTCGCGAATCCGCTCGCGAATCCATTCCGGAGACGTCAACGAAACACCGTAGTTTTTTTCACCCGGATAATCCTCAAACGCGTAACCAGTCTTTGGGTAGTCAATACCAATCCGGTCGATCTGTTCCGGATCGAGTCCGTAATCAAAATCTCGCCTCGGCATTCTGCGCGCCACAAAGTTTCCGTGAGTTGTAAAGATCATGATTCCGTGGTCTGAAAGATGACGATGGAAGAGCCTGAGCAGCGCGACGATCCCGGTTTCGTTCAAATGAGTGACGAGCGAACCACACCAGATCAGATCAAACTTCTTGCCGAACGAAACTTCGTCGAGATGAACCGAAGAAAAGGCAGGTTGCGCGCCAAACGTGCGCGCACAAAAATCCACTGCTCCCGGTGCCAGCTCGCAGGCCGTAATCTCCGCCACGGGAAATCGGTGCACCAGAAACCTCATCACGCGACCACCGCCGCAAGGCAGATCGAGAATGCTCCGCACATCGTTCAAATTCGCTCGCGCGAGTGCCTCATCAATAAGGTGGATTGCACCCAGCCCTACCCGGAAGTAATACCTCCCGTCGCCGTGGTACATGCCATCGCGGTAATAGACACGACCGCTGACCTTGCTGAGCAGCTCGCGTTCGTATTCGCTGAGCGCTGCGTCGGCGAGCAGCCGTTTCTTGCTTAATAGCGGTCGTGGCGCAACAGTACGCATCCAACTACGCACTGCGCCAAGGTAAGGCCAAAGGGGACTTGGGACTACGCGCTTGAGTTTTTGAACGTTCATCCGCAGATCAGATCATACCGGGAGCTGAAATTCTAAGGCCCTTCCTTGACGGCCTTCTTATGCGGTCTTTAGACTGACCAGCTTGACTGGGAGCAACATAAGCCTCTTATAGTTTCCAGTGCAAACGAAGAACCGCGCATCTTTTTGATCGCCGCGAGTTAAGATTGAGCTTGATGGATTTAGATACCAGCAAAGCCGTAAGCCGCAAGTCACAGGCGACGCCCGCACCGGCGGTTCCGCGCGGCGAATCAAGTCTCACAGAATCCGCGGCGGCTGCTTACGAAAGACGCACCCGGATCAAATCAGAAGAAGCCGGCGTCGAACTCAACCTCGGCGAGTTGTGGCAGTACCGTGAGTTGCTCTACTTCCTCACGCTGCGCGACATCAAGGTCCGTTACAAGCAGACGCTGATGGGCGTGGCCTGGGTCATCATTCAGCCGCTGCTGACGGTGCTCATCTTTACGCTCGTCTTCAATCGCTTCGTGCGGCTCGATACCGGCTCGCTGCCCTATCCACTTTTCGCACTCTCAGGCCTGCTGCTCTGGCTCTTCTTCGCCAACGCCGTGACCAACAGCACCCATAGCCTCGTAAGCAATGCGAACCTCATTACGAAAGTTTACTTTCCGCGTCTGTTCATCCCGGCGGCTTCAGTGGGTGCCGGTCTGGTTGATCTGGGCGTGGCTTTTCTGCTGCTCATCGCGTTATGCATTTACTATGGCGTGGCGTTGACTATGAACCTGCTGCTAGTCCCGCTCTTCATCTTGTTGATGGCGCTGCTCGCGCTCGGAGTGGGGCTGCTGTCTGCGGCCATGACTGTAAAATATCGCGACCTGCGTCACGCGCTTCCCTTCATCATCCAGCTTTGGATGTTTGCCTCGCCGGTAATCTATCCGGCGAGCGTCGTACCGGAGAAATGGAAATGGCTGCTCTTGGTCAATCCCGTCGCCGGCATCATCGAAGGTTTCCGTGCTTCGCTGACGGGTCGCCCTTTCAACTGGCTCCACTTGTTCATCTCAGCCGCCATCACTTTCGCGTTGCTGATTTTTTCCGTCTATATCTTCCGGCGGTTTGAAGACACATTCGCCGACGTAGTTTGAGTTTGCCAGCATGCAGCCCGCGATCAAAATCGAAAACGTAAGCAAGCGCTACCGCATCGGCGGGCTGCATCCCGGCTACATGACGTTTCGCGAAATGGTTGGCGGCGTCGTAACTGCGCCGTTCCGCAAGCTCAAGGGCAGTAACGGCCAGAAAACGCTCTGGGCACTCAGCGATGTCAACCTCGAAATTGGACAAGGCGAGCTGGTCGGCATCATCGGCCGCAACGGCGCGGGCAAATCGACGCTGCTGAAAATTCTTTCGCGCGTTACCAAACCCACGACCGGCGAAGTCGAACTATTGGGACGCATCGGCAGTCTGCTGGAAGTCGGAACAGGATTTCACCCTGACTTGACGGGACGTGAAAACATTTTCCTGAGCGGCGCCATTCTTGGGATGCGTCGCGCTGAGATCGAGCGCAAGTTTGACGAGATCGTGGCCTTTTCGGAGTTGGAGAAGTTTATCGAGACTTCAGTCAAGTGGTATTCGTCAGGTATGTATGTTCGCCTTGCCTTCTCGGTGGCCGCGCACCTCGAGCCGGAGATTCTGATGATGGACGAAGTGCTGGCTGTCGGCGACGCGGCCTTTCAACAGAAGTGCCTCGACAAAATGCACGAGATTCGCCGGCAGGGCCGTACCATTCTTTTCGTGTCCCATGACATGGCTGCGATTACGCGACTCTGTAAGCGCGTCGTGCTGTTGGAAAACGGCAGAGTCACTTGCGACGGCGGCCCGCGTGAAGTTGTTCAGCATTATCTGAGTTCCAGTTTGAAAACGGGCGCCGCACGCGAGTGGACCAATCAACAGGAGGCGCCGGGCGATGAGGTTGTGCGGCTCAGGCGCGTGCGTGTGCGCGCTGAAGATGGCAAGACGATTCCGGTTGTTGATATTCGAAAACCATTTGGCATTGAGTTGACCTACGAAGTGTTGGACGAGGGCCACGCGCTCGTGCCGGTACTGGAATTTTACAACCAGGAAGGCACCGAGCTTTTCAGCACGCACGATACGAACGCAGAGTGGCGACGCAGCGCGCGCCCACGCGCAACCTATACGAGCACTGTCTGGATTCCCGGCAACCTGCTCGCCGAAGGAAGTTTCGTGGGCCATGTCTCGATCATGTCTCATTTTCCCGCGACTGTGCTGCACGCCTACGAGCGCAATGCTGTCGCGTTTCAGGTTGTTGACAGTCCGGCCGGCGATTCCGCACGCGGCGACTACATTGGCCCAATGCCCGGCGTCATCCGTCCGCTACTGAAGTGGACGACAGATCTTGAGAAAACGAAGTAAAGATTAGGTAGGCTGATGAACGTTACCCTACTAATCCTGGCCGGCGGGCGCAGCTCTAGACTTGGATCGCTCAGCGCGACACTGCCTAAATCTGCCTTGCCTGTTTATGATGAATGCACCCTGGCGAGAAACATTCGCCAAGCTCGGATCGCCGGCTTCAAAGAGATCGTTATCTCGACTAGGGCGCCATTCCTCGAGCCTGTTTCCGGCTTGCTAGCCGCATGCAACCTGCTGGGGTCCGAGGCTTCTGTCAAAGTAATTGACAACCCGGATCATGAATACGGCGCTTTGTCGGCACTGCTGTATTTACTGAACAACCTGGATGTGGATCGAGTAGCGCTCTCGTTGTCGGATATCTTTTTTATCGAAAATTCTTATACGAGTTTATATGAACACAGTCAGCTTGAGGATAACTACCTCGCCGTGGCTGCCCCTTTCGACCCGCTGGAGCTTTCAAAAGGTGGCGTTGTGATCTGTGATGCGGAGCAGCGCATCCTTTCCATCCTGGAGACGCCGATCGAGGGTCAAGCCGAAGGTGTCAGGTGGACGGGAGCAGCGGTCTTCGATCGCCACCTGGAGTCACAGCTTAAAGAATTGATTGCAGGAGCAGGGGGCGCTTCGCCCATCGGAAATTTCTTTGAGCATTGCAGGGCTAAAGGCAACGAGTTTAGGGCCTTTCGAGTCTCCGACTTTATCAACGTGAACACCCCGGATGATCTGTTTCTAGCTTCAATGTACAGGGCACTAGAGTTGCTGGCTACAGACGATGCCCTGAGTCGCGGGTTGAGGGAGGTCACGAGTAGCGTTCGCAAACGCCTCTTGCGGGGTCATTAGAGGCCAAGCACGTATCCCGATAGCGGCTTCAAAGGCATGAAAGAAAAGTTAAGCAACAGACTGCCAATATCGCTCAAGCTGTTCATTAAACTTTTTATCTACCGCTCAGTGGCCGCACCCAGCCGTCTCGTCGCGCGACTGGCCAAGCTGGTTCGCCGCGGGCAGCTGAATGTCACGACGCACAGCCTGAACACGCCCGACTTGGCGCAGTACAGCGCGTCTGATTTTCTCTTACTTAAGGAGGCGATCGCCGGGCGGAAAGATGGGATACCCGCGCCCGACCGCCCTGTACGCACTTCGATCATTCTTCTCTGCTACAACAAGATCGAACTCACCGTCCAATGTCTCTGCTCGCTTCTCCACGAAGTTGACCTTAGTGATACGGAGATCGTCGTCGTCAACAATGCCTCGACCGACGAAACACACCGCGTCCTCTCAGACGTCGACGGTTATATACGCCTCATCAACCTTGACGTGAACGTCGGCTGCGTCGGCGGTAATAATGAGGGTGCACGTTATGCTCGCGGCAAGTATCTGGTCTTCCTGAACAATGACACCGTGGTGCTACCTGGCTGGCTAGAGCCGCTCGTCGAGACGGCGGAGGAGGACCCAAACGTCGGAGCAGTAGGCTCGATGTTTATCTACCCTGACGGGACGCTTCAGGAGGCCGGCGGCATCGTGTGGCAGACGGGTGAGGCCTATCATTACGGCTGGGGCAAGTCACCCGAGGACCGGCTCTTCAATTTCGCTCGCGAGGTTGACTACTGTACAAGCGCTTCGCTCCTCGTTCGAAAAGAGCTCTTCAACGGTCTCGGCGCCTTCGATCGCATTTACTCACCTATCTCATACGAGGACGTGGACATCTGCATGGGCGTGCGCTCTCTGGGCTACAAGGTCATCTTCCAGCCGAGTTCGCGCATCATTCATTTCGAGGGTGCAACGGTTGGCACGGACACGCGCTTCGGACTCAAACGCTTTCAAGTTATCAATCGCCAAAAGTTCCAAGAGAAGTGGCATGAGGTTTTGGAACGTGAACATCTGCCGAAGAACCTGAAGGAACTCACCGAGGCAAGCAATCGGAAACGCAACTGGCCGCGAGTGGTGGTGTTTGACGAACGCGTCCCCAGTCCGGATCGGGACGCCGGTAGCTTACGAATGTTCTTGATTCTCAAGACACTGGCTAAGTGGTGTCATGTGATCTTCGTGCCATTTAACCGGCCACAGAGTCTCGACTATGAACGCGCCCTGTGGAAAGAGGGCATCGAAACAGCCGACGCCATCGACTATCGCCGGCTGCTCCAAAACAAGAATGTAAAATTAGCGATCGTCAGCCGGCCAAGCATGGCAGAAGCGTTAATTCATCGCATTCGGCGCGCCAACCCCAGCGTCAAGATCGTGTTTGACATGGTCGACACCCACTTCATCAGGTTCCAACGTGAGCATGAGATTTCAGGCGACGCATATGCGCTCGCCGAGGCCCAACGTTACCGAAAGCTCGAGCGACGTCTGGCCCAGGCCAGCGACCTTGTTTGGTCTGCTTCGTCGGAAGATAAACGAGTCATGGAAAGCGAGGTTCCAGGCAGAAAAATCGAAGTCGTGCCTACGATTCATGAGCTTCGCGACGGTGGCAAATCATTCGCGGAAAGAGGGGATTTGCTTTTTATCGGCAACCTTGCCCATCGACCAAACGAAGATGCGGTGCTCTTTTTTATGCGCGAGGTTTACCCGCGTCTCCGGCAGACCCTTCCAAACGTGCGGTTAGATATCATCGGTGACAATCCTTCGCCGGATATCGTGGCTTGCAACTCGGAGATGGTTCGTGTCAGGGGATACGTGCCCGACGTCGAGCCCTATCTGCGCGAGCGCCGCGTTTTTGTTGCGCCATTGCGTTTCGGCGCCGGTATCAAGGGTAAGGTGGGTGAGGCGATGGCGCACAGCATTCCGGTGGTTACGACGACGATTGGAGCGGAAGGCTTTGGCCTGACACATGGAGTCGATGTCATGATTGCTGACGATCCCAAATCTTTCGCAGCCGCTGTAGAGCAGCTGTATACCCATCAAGAATTGTGGGAACGCGTAGCGCATAACAGTCGGCTGCGGATCGAAGAACACTTCACGCCTGAAGTGATTGCGGAGACTATAAACAATTCGATCCGTGAGGTCAGCAAGACATAAAGCAAACTGCTAGTTGCTCGGTGTGGCATGAGGTCAGTACCACCACGCGGTAGCGGGTGGGTTCCGTTCGCATTACATGACGCAGACGCTGGAAATCCGCTTGTCGACTTCCGAATCTTCCACCCACCCGCTACCGCGTGGTGGTACTGACCTCATGCCGAACAAATCGCCCGCAAACTAACAGTTTGCGTTATGGTTTGATCCAGCGGTCATACCAGAGGCTAACATTTAAGAGCGCCCAAAGATGGAAACTCCAATCGCGTGCTCCGCGTGCGTGTTCGTCAACGAGCCGCGTGATAAACGCATAGTCAAACAGCTCGCGACGGCGAATTGAAGAATTCATTATGAGTCCGGCTAGCATCTCGCCGCTGTCGCCGCGAAACCACTCGCGTATGGGCGCACCAAAGCCACGCTTGGGACGATACAACAAGTCCGCCGGCAAAACTTTTTCCAGCGCTCGCTTCAGGATGTGTTTCCCGCTTGTGCCTTTGATCTTCAGACCAACGGGAATGCTCATCGCGTATTCAACCAGATAATGGTCCAGAAAAGGGACGCGCGCTTCAACCGAGGTGGCCATGGTCATTTTGTCCACGCGCATCAGCAGCAACTCCGGCAGCCGCAGCTTGAGTTCGAGGTAGGTCATGCGTGCGGCAAAATCCGAATCGGGCCTGAGCTGGGCGATGTGTTCGAGGTGTTTGCTGACCGCCTCATAGGACGACAAGCCATCGACGCGTGCGTTCATTTCGCTGGACAAAACCCGGCGCTTGAAATCTTCGTCGAAGACTATCGCGCCGCCCCAGAAGAGCGATTCGCCGGCGCCCAGCCGCCGCACCAGCTCAATCGCTGTGCGTTTGTTGAGCGAACCCTCCAGCAGCGGCTTCGCCAGCAACGTCAACGAGTGGCACAGTGAGGCTGGAAGTTTCTCAGCGTGACGCCAAAACCGCTCGTTGATCGCCAAGTATTTTCTGAACCAATCATAGCCGGCAAAAATTTCGTCAGCACCTTCGCCAACCTGCACGACGACCGTACCCGTTTCGCGGGCCAGCTTCGAGACGTAGTAAAGCGGCACGCAAACCGGATCGGCAAGCGGTTCGTCCTGATGAAAGACAAGCTCGGGAAGAAACTTTTGCATGTCCTGCCGGCCGATGATCACTTCATGATGATCCGTGCGGAAGCGACTGGCGACGGCGCGCGCCGTGTCAAGCTCATTGAGTTCTTCGCTGTCTTCGAAACCCACGGTGTAAGTTCGCACCGGCTGCGACATCAGCTCCGACATCAGGGCGACGTTGGCTGAAGAATCCACGCCGCCGGATAGAAACACTCCGAACGGCACTTCAGACATCATGCGTTTGCTAATTGAATCTCTCAGCAGACGAAGTATTTCTTCACTGTGTTCGGCTTCGCTGCGTGCGCGAATGTTCCCAGGAACTGTCGCTGGCGGCAGCGCGTCCCAATACTTTTTGAGCTCGACGGATCCGTCTCGTTTGACGACGAACATGTGTCCCGCCGGCAATTTCTGAATGTCACGGAAGAGCGTTTGTGGCGCCGGAGTAGTGAGGTACGTCAGGTAGTGATAGAGCGATGTTTCCTCAAGCTCGGGTGCAACGGCCGGATGTCGCAGGATGGCCTTGATCTCTGAAGCGAAGATAAAACGCCCGTCTCGATGATAAAAGTAGAACGGTTTGACGCCGATGCGATCGCGAGCGACGACAAGCTGCTCGCGGTCCGCATCCCACAAGGCTATTGCAAAGTCGCCTTCAATCTCGTTGACGAAATCGAGGCCGCGCTCTTCGTAGAGGTGAAGAATGGTTTCCGAGTCGGTACGCGAATGGTAAATGTGGCCGCGTTGCTCGAGTCCTTTACGAAGATCGCCGTGGTTGTAAATCTCGCCGTTGAAAACCAGGCAGACGCTTTTCGTACAACCATGCATCGGCTGATTTCCGGCCGGCGAAAGATCGATGATCGAGAGACGGCGAAAACCAAGACCGCCGCGTTCCTGGTCAAAGAGCAACGATCCTTCATCGTCAGGCCCGCGATGCCGCATTTCGTCGCGCATCGTCTCGACCAAAGGCAGATCGATGCGCCCTTCAGTCGCGCCATATTCCCAGATTCCGCAGATGCCACACATAGAACAGAGGTCAGAGATCAGATGTCAGATATCTTTGTTCTCACATTCGGGATTTGACGAGACCCAACCGTTCATTCAAATCTTCAGCGCCACACACTGGTATGATCGCCCAGCGAAATCTACAAGGCACGCTGCCTCTAGTTGTCCAGCAGGCTGATAAAGATTCAAGCTTGGAACCATAATGCCGCGAAGTGAACTGCGCTTCCAGTTCCGCAGCTTGATCGAGATCAAGCGAACGAATGATCAAACCAACACCACTGATCTCGTCGCGAACCATGACGCTGTTGTTGTCGAAAGGTTTTACGTCGAGTCCGGCATCGAAATGAAATCGCGCGGCAATGCCATGTTCACCCCGGCCAAGAATCTCGTCTTCAATTAACCACCAACGTTCCGGCTTGTAAAAGGTGATTGTGCGTCGATGTTTTACTGGTGCAGACAGGCGCTGGTAGCCCGAATGCTCAGCAACAATCCGATCGCGTTCAGCCGTGCTCTCCCAGGACAAGACGCGGACGCGCGCTTCGTCTCCAATAACGAACGGTGCAGCTTCTCGAATTGTATTCTGCTCGACATCGTCAATCTTTATGGTTGAATGATATGAGGTTGAGCGAAACAGATGCCGCTCGTGAAGATCCGCAGTGTAAACGTACGATCCAGGATCGACTATGAAGGCGTGGCCACAGGCGGAAACCTCGACGCTCAACACATCGTTGTGCCGGTGCGAAGCCGGCCTGCCGTTCTGTGCTCCGGTTGCATTGAACAAGAGATACAGATCTTCATGTCGCGGCACGTATGTGCCCGCATCAGGAAAAGCCTGCGATGAAATTTCCTGCGTCGCATTCGGGAGTTGCTCGTATTCTCGCAATCCTTCTTCGCCTAACAGCCACAGTAACTCCGGTGGTACTTCGAGGCGTTGCAGCTTGAGCTGCGAATCCTTGAATACCGCCGCGCCGAGGGCTAACAAAAATGCTTGATCGTTTGCGCTGCGCGGGATGATAGGCAATACCTGGCCGCCATCCGTATCACCGATAAGCGGTGCAAAGGCATCTGGCCGCAGTATGCCGCGCAGGTAAACGAGCATTGCGTGCACCTTGTGCCAGTACCTGTCCTCAAGTTGTATTTTATTGGCGCGACAAAGAATGAACGAGTAGAGAAACAGTTGCAGGACAAAGCGCTGATAGCCGGTCGAGCCTTCGTAGTCTGCGCCATCAGGTAGGATTTGTTTGTCCATTTCGCGGAGCATTTCGGCCAGCGCCCACTCGCGCCATTCCTTGGCGGCGCTCAGTTCCGGCAGCATTATTCCAAGCCACAACAAACCGGCAACGTCCGACAGATAGTGGTTACTAGTGGCGACGTAAGAAAATTCGAGGTTGCGTTTGATGTGCGCACCGTGCTGGTCCAACACCATCAATAAAAGCGGCAATCGATCTTCATTAAGGTTTGGCGAATCACGGAATAATGAGAATGCCGCGAGCAGATTTATCGCGCGCAGAGCGACTTCCATGGCGCTTGACCAGTTTGCACCGCGGCCGAGTGGATTCTGTCTGTGCCAACTTTCCAGATGGGCAAAAAACTCCACGGCCAATTCTTCTTCTTTAGTTAGCGCGTAGGCACGGCCCAACGTGATGAGGTGGCCCAAGCGATTTAGTTCCCACAACACTCTGATGTCCGAGCCGTCGTTGTGCCACAAGGAAATGTCAGCGTGATAGTCGAGCGGCCAGATTTTGTGGGACAGCGGATCGCGCTGCCAGTTAACCGGGCCCGGATCCTCGCGCGGGAAGCCCGCGTGGGGTGGTGGATTACCAAACTCCTTCAGACGAAAACTCAGAAGCGGCCAACGTCGCTCATTAATTATCAGCGATGCCGCTGCGATCACTTCGCGCGCGTCATCAGGAAAGGATTTTCGTGTCTCCGCGGCAGCAGCATCTGACATTTGAAAGCCGGGCAGAAATTTGGGCGCCTCACGAACACGAAAGTGCTTTAGCAGATCGGATGAGGAGAGCTTTTGGAATTCCGGCAGCAAGCGCGCAGGTTGAGACGCGAGTTCTGCGAGCCGCGCTCGCTCACGACGGCGTGCAGCCGTGACGCGCCCGCGACGAAAGCCCTCGCGCATTGCTTGCGCAAAACCTATGTTGCCGCCCAATACGCCGCGAACGCCTTTCGCGGCGGCTGAGCCCATAGACTTGTTGGGACGTTCGGAGTAGTTTGGCAATTTTAGTACTGCTTTCAATTCCGGTTAGCGCAGGTTAACTGGTCCACATCCGCGCAGCAGGATCAGTTGAATTTTTCAGAGCGCCGCGAGAATACGCTCCGCCGTATGTCCATCCCACAGCGGAATATCGATGGCAGGTATTGGTTCCCTATCAAGCGCTACGAAAGCCTCGGTCACAATCATTGCCCCATTTGTACCCACGATTCTGTTTGTGCCTGACGTAACTGTAATCGGGCGCTCAGTATTTTCCCGCAACGTCAAACACGGTATGCCAAGCACGGTAGTTTCTTCCTGAATCCCGCCGGAATCCGTCAGCACCAAACGAGCGCCGCTGTAAAGACTCAGAAAGTCCAAGTAACCAAGCGGCTCAATCAGTCGCAACCCGCTCAAACTCTTTAGGCGTTCGCTTAGATCAAACCGGGAAATATTTTTTCTGGTGCGCGGGTGTGCGGGAAAAACAATTGGCAGGCGGCGGCTGATTTGCTCCAACGCATCCAGAATCCGTTGGAAGGCTTTCGGGTCGTCGACATTCGCAGGACGATGCAGCGTCAGTACTGCATAGTCGTTATTGCTTAATCCCAGCTTTCCCTTAATCTGTGATTGCCGCGCTCGCTCGAGGTGTTTCTTGAGCGAATCGATCATGATATTGCCAACGAACCGAATGCGTTCTGAGGGAATGCCTTCGGCAAGTAGATTTTCGCCGGCGTCCGCGGATGGAGTGAACAAAAGATCGGCAATGCGATCTGTTTCTACTCGATTAGCTTCTTCCGGCATGGATGAATCATAGCTGCGCAAGCCGGCTTCGACATGCGCTACTCTCACGCCCAGCTTGTTGGCGGCACGCGCACAGGCTAGCGTGGAATTTACATCACCGACGACAATTACCCAATCGGGCTTTTCCCTGACGATTACCGGTTCGAAACGCTCTTCGACTGCGGCGAGCTGAGCTTCGCGCGGCGCCGAACCAACTCCAAGATGAATGTCAGGTTCAGGTAGATCGAGGTCGCGAAAAAAAGCATCAGACATGTCGGCGTCGTAATGCTGGCCCGTATGAACGAGAAGCGGCGTAAACTCTTGCTTACGCCGCTTCATCGCTTCAATTATTGGCGCGACCTTCATGAAGTTAGGCCGCGCGCCCACAACGTTGATTACTTTGAGCATTCAGCAAAGTCCAATGTTCAAAGTCCAACGTCCAATGTCCGCCTGCAAATCTTGACTTTGGACCTTGGACGTTGGACTTACAACCTAATTATCCGCGCGCTGCTTTCTCGCCGCACGTCTCCGTTTAAAGCATTGCGCGTATCAACTATCAACGAAGCCAACTGCGTGACGCGGCCATAATCGATCTCACTGTGATCGGTAACGATGATCACGCAATCCGAGTCGCGCAGTTCCGCATCTGTTAGTTCGACTGAAGCAAGTGGTTCGCCGCTCGCTTCAATATGCGCGCCGTCGAACCTGACGTTATGCACAAAGGGATCGTGATAGCTCACGTCAGCGCCTTTTGCCCGCAAACGATCGATGATGGACAGCGCCGGACTCTCGCGCACGTCATCAATGTCCTTCTTGTAAGCGACGCCCAGCAGCAGAATGCGCGAACCTTTGATCGACTTGCTTTCGTCATTGAGCCCATCGGCAACCAATTGCACCACGTGTTCCGGCATGCGCGAATTAACTTCCTCGGCCAAACCGATGAAGCGCGAATCGAATCCGTGCTGGCGTGCCTTCCAGGACAGGTAATGCGGATCGAGCGGAATGCAGTGACCGCCAATGCCTGGGCCGGGATAAAACGCCATGAAGCCAAATGGCTTGGTCGCGGCGGCGCGAATAACTTCCCAGGTGTCAATATTCAAAGCGTAGCAAAGCCTGGCCATTTCGTTTGCCATGCCGATGTTTACTGCACGAAAAGTATTTTCCAACAGCTTGGCAGTTTCTGCGACGCGTGCAGAACTTACCGCGTGCACGTCTTTTACAATCTGCGCATAAAGAAAAGCGGCCCCCTCGGTTGAATCCGGTGTGACGCCACCAACGACTTTCGGAATGTTGTGCGTTTGAAATTGCGGATTACCCGGATCGACTCGTTCAGGCGAAAACGCGAGCAGAAAATCCTCGTCAAGTTTCAGTCCGGTGTCTTCAAACATTGGCAACAACACTTCATCAGTGGTGCCGGGATAAGTGGTCGACTCAAGAATAATCAGTTGTCCGTGATGCAGCCGTTGTGTGATTTCTTCAGCAGCAGCGAGAATGTAAGAAACGTCCGGCTCCTTGGTCTTACGCAAAGGCGTCGGCACGCAAATGATGACGGCATCACAATCCTTAAGTTGATCAAAGTCAGTGGTAGCGCTGAGACGCTTGCCTGCAACAAGTTCCTTAACGACTGACCCGGGCACATCGCCGATGTATGAATCGCCGGCATTGATCTGCGCTGCCTTGCCGGCATCAACTTCGAAGCCAGTAGCTTGAAATCCAGCGCGCCCGAACTCGGCGAGCAGTGGCAAGCCAACATAGCCTAGGCCAACCACGCCGACGCGTGCACGCTTCGCTTTTATCAATGCAGTTATTTGTTCCTTGACCATGTAATGAATTTTTCCTCTGTGGCCCGTGGATCTTATGCGCAAGTAGTTTCGTGGTGGCGGCGCATACACGGCTGCGCCTATTCACCCTTAATTCTTAAAACTGTTGCCCAGCCAATTGAAGGGTATATCAATATTGAAATAGTAGATTACGTTCTGATTGCTATTAGGATCCGTCACTGTCATTTTGTCGTAATGATGGGTCTTGTCTTCGATCAGCTCCTGAGCAGTTGGCCGCAGACCCATAAAATTAAAAAGCGCATATTCTTCGTCGGTTGAGATCACGATAAAAGCTGTTTCAACTGTCTTGCCATTACCCGAATCACTAATGGACTTTAGCAATTTCTGGAAAACGTTTTTGTGATAGTCAGCTCTTTCCGCATGTCCAAGCTCTCGATTTGCTATGTAAGCGCCCAAGTGCGCGTTGATATCCAGATAGTTGGCAGCGAGAATCTTTTCGCTTGCGGCTAAAGCTTTCTCATACTCCTCCGTCTTCAGCGCGGCAAACATCGCTTTTCGCGCTTCGCGGTCGCCGCCATAAGGGCTGTATTGCTTTGTCTCGGTGTAAGCCAAACGCAACTCCTGGAAGTTAACTGCCACATCCTGGCTCTTCACGCGAGCAAGCAGATTTTCGTAAGAAACTTTCTCGGCCGGGTGCTGGGCAGCAACAACGGTTTGAAGCAAAAGCAGGCAGAAAACGATGAGCGCGGATTTTCTAAACATATCAGGGGACGTTCCGGAACTCCGGGGCAAACATTCTGAAAATTCTCTTGCAATTCAATCTCAGCAAGACTATTTGAGCGTTGCGAGCAGTGTCAAGCAAGCTTTTTCTTGACACTGAAGCATTAACACAACTATACCCACACAAATTCATGAGCGCAGCGGCTGACAATTCTTCCCCGAGACTCGTTCGCGGCCTGGGTCTGCTCGACGCCAGCATGATTGTCGTCGGCTCGATGATTGGCTCGGGAATTTTCATCACCTCTGCCGAGTCGGCGCGACTGGTAGCATCTCCTGGCTGGTTGCTAATGGCGTGGGCGCTGGCCGGACTGCTTACCATCACGGGCGCCCTCTGCTGCGCCGAGCTGGCGGCGATGATGCCGCATGCGGGCGGGCAGTACGTCTTTCTGCGCGAAGCATATGGACCAGCGCCTGGATTTCTTTTCGGCTGGTCACTATTGCTGGTCATTCAGACCGGCACTATCGCTGCCGTGGCGGTTGCTTTTGCGCGCTTCATGGGCGTACTCGCGCCACAGATCTCAGAATCAAATTACATCGTTGCGCCAGTTCATCTGTTCGGCAGTTACGCCATCAGCCTTTCGACTGCGCAACTGGTGGCGATCATTTTGATCCTGCTGTTGACTGCGACCAACACTCGCGGTCTCAAGACCGTCAAGTTCATTCAGAATACTTTTACTTTGACGAAGACTGTGGCACTGGCCGGTCTTATTCTGGTTGGTTTGTTGTTGGGTTGGAACAGTCACAGCGCTGCTTATACTTCCAGCTGGTGGCATCCCGCGGCGAATGGCTGGAATCCGCAAATGGTTCAGCCCGGCCTGACAGCAACCGGCACCAGCGCGTTGCTAATGTTGTTGGGTCTGGCGATGGTAGGACCATTGTTTGCGCAATCGGCGTGGAACAATGTCACGTTTACTGGCAGCGAAATCCGCGATCCCGGACGCAACTTGCCGCGCGCATTGCTCATAGGCTGCCTCGCGGTGGTAGCTCTTTATCTGCTCGCCAACGTCGCGTACATCGTGACGCTGCCGTTAGCCACAATTCAAAAGCCGCCGAACAGTGTTGCAACTGCCACGATGCAGGCGGTCTTTCAGCGGCCGGGCACGATCCTGATGGCGATAGCAATCATGATCTCGACGTTCGGCTGCAACAACGGCCTGATTCTCGCCGGCGCGCGCGTGTATTACGCAATGGCGCGTGACCGGTTGTTTTTTTCGCGCATTGCTATTCTCAACTCCAGACATGTGCCGGCAATCGCATTAATCGTGCAAGGCATTTGGGCATCATTGCTGACATTGCCGCGCACCATCTCTACTTCCACGAACACACAAACTGGCGCAATTGCTGTGAGCTACGGCAACGTTTACACCCAACTGCTTGAATATATCGTTTCCGCTGATTTGGTTTTTTATGCGCTGATGGTGGGAGCCGTGATCGTCATGCGCCGCAAGTCTCCGGCGCTGGAGCGTCCCTATCGCACGTTCGGTTATCCGGTTGCCCCTCTGATCTATATTTCGCTCGCGCTGTTACTGGTGATCGACCTGGCCCTGCTGAAGGCACAGACATCCGGCATTGGCTATCTGTTAGTTCTCACGGGAATTCCGATTTACTTCATCTGGAGGCGAAGGAGTGAACGGTGAAGAGTGAAAAGTAAGACCTTCTCGCTTTTCACCCTATACTTTTCACTTTTCACTCTTCACTCTTCACCGTCACTTGACCCATTCGTCGGCGATTTCTGTTTCCACTTTCACCGGCACGGTCTTCACATACTCTTCACCGGCCACGCGCATTGTTCTTTCGACTTTTTCCGCAATCTCGTCGGCCTCGTCTGCGTCCGCTTCAACCACAATCTCATCGTGAATAATGTTGACGATCTGAGCATTTGTACTGCGGAGTTCATCCTTTAGAAGCCGCAATGCGCGTTTGAGAATGTCGGCGCTGGTTCCCTGAATCGGCGTATTCTTGCCGTTGCGCTTGGTCATGGAAATCTGTTGCCGATCCTGCTCGTCATAGCGGAAACGAACCAAACGGCCTGATGCCGTTCTTGCCTGCCGATCGCGCACCGCGCGATTCGCGGCTTCGTGAAGATAGGTATCGAGCTGGCGGTAAGTCCCGAAATATTTGCGCAAAACGTTTTCAGCTTCGCCTACACTCAAGCCGGTCATGATGGAAAAACGTTGCGCGCCGATGCCATAGACCACGCCGAAATTCAGCCGTTTGGCAAAGTCGCGTTGTTCTTTCGTAACCTGGTCCAGCGATGCATTGAAAACCTCGGCCGCTGTTACGCGATGCAGGTCGGCGCCGGAATTGAACGCATTGATGAAGCCCTGGTCGCCGGAAAATTCGGCCAGGATGCGCAACTCGATCTGCGAATAGTCGGCAATGATCAGTTTTCTGCCCGCGGGATAACCGGAAAAGCAGCGGCGATATTCAACAGCATGCGGTACCTGCTGAATATTTGGATTGGTGCACGAAAACCTTCCCGTCGGCGCGCCAATCTGGCGGAAGTCCGCATGCAGCCGTCCGGTCGTCGGATTGATCAAGTCAATCATGTTCTGACCATAACTGGTCAGCGCCTTCTGTACTGTGCGGTATTCCAACAAGGTGGCAACAACCGGATACTCGAGGGCCAGCGGCTGAAGTTTCCAATTGCGGGTTGAATCAGGAACGGGTATGCCTAGCCGTTCCAGTGCCTGTGTCAACTGCTGATGCGAATCGAGATTGATGTCATCGCGTTGCGGCCCGCCAAACAGCGAGCCCTGTGAAGACTCCTCAGCCAGAATGTTTTGCAACTCTTCCGCCAACTCCGCTCTTCTTTTCTCAACTGACGACAACTGCTCCAGCCAGCGATCCTTGTGCATGTAGAAGCCAGCCAACTCGATATTGGCGACGGCCGGCACACACTCAAACTCTAGCTGCGCACAGGCAACGAGCGAATCGCTACGCAGTCGTTCAATTAACTTTTCGCGCAGCGGCAGGAGAATAGCGGCGTCTCGCGCGGCATATTCAAGTTGTGCTTCGGATAATTCAAAATTCCAGTTGCTGAGCCGTTCAGTTTTGTCTACTGCTTCATTCAGGTAACGCGAAGCAACCGTTTCCAATCCGTGACGCTCTTCAATGTCACCGGCGCTGACGATTTGACTGGCAAGCAGCGTGTCAAACAGCCCGCCGAGATCAACACCTAGTGTGTGCTTGATAAATTTCGCGTCAAACTTTGCGTTGTGCGCGATCTTGATCGGGCGTGCGGCTTCCAGCAGCCGCTTCAACGGATTGAGCGCATCGTTGTTCCGCAGATCCCCGTTCGCAAAGGCATCGAGGTCAACAATTTCCACGCCCGATGGCGTCGCGAGTTGAATTAGGCGCAGGCGCCCAATGTAAGGATCGAGTTCCGTCGTTTCCGTGTCGAGTCCAATTACCTGGTGGGCAGACAAAGTTTCCACTGCCTGGCGTAGTGCTTCCGCATCCCTGATAACTCGATAACCCGCGTTCATAACAATAGGTCGTGGCACAGACTTCAGTCTGTGTCTTCGTTTCTTCCACTCCCGTTGGGAGGGGTTAGGGGAGGGTGCGAAGCTTGACGCGCACAAGCCCTCTCCCCAACCCTCTCCCAAAGGGAGAGGGAGAAAGACTTCAAACTATAAAGTCTGTACCACTTCACTTTTTCTCATCTGGTTGATGAGTTTACTGTTGCGGAGGGGTTTCTGCGAAACGCAGGATGCGCTCGACGTATTTCGCGATCATGTCGGCTTCAAGATTCACTGCATCGCCGGGTTTGAGTTGAGAAAAGTTTGTCATATCCCAGGTTTTCGGAATGATGGCAACTTCGAAAAACTTGTCAGTCAGAGAAGCGATAGTCAGGCTGATTCCTTCAACTGCAACCGAGCCTTTGAGCACAAGATACCGCGCGATTTCCGCCGGATATTCTATGCGCACAGTCCATGAGCCTTCGTGATCGGCAACACTCAACCACTTTCCGCGCGCATCGACGTGACCCTGAACGATATGACCGCCAAGCCGGCTTATAGGAGTAACCGCGCGTTCCAGATTTACCGGCGTCCCGGCGCGCAAGCGTCCCAGCGTGGAGCGATCAAGAGTTTCGCGCGAAACATCGGCCGCAAACGAATCGCGCTGGATATCAAGGGCAGTCAGACATACGCCATTAACTGCAATCGAATCGCCGTGCTTTGTATCTTCAACCACCGTTTGCGCTTCAATCGTAATATAGGCGTTTTCGCCACGCGGCTCGATATTGCGCACGCGACCAAGTTCTTCAATGATTCCAGTAAACACTTTGGGAATTTCGGATTGCGGATTTCGAATTTCGAATTTGTCAGATCATACGTCTTAGAATCAAGACAATTAGCAAAATGAAGAATCCCACCAGTGCGGGTGCAAATGAGAACAGCAGCATCCACAACGGTTCGCGCTTAAATGAAAACTGGATACGCATTATCACCAGCGGGGGCATGCCCACCTTCCTGACCTTGAGACTATGGAACTTGCGACCTAGCTTCTCTGTCTGCTCTTCGGAGGCTTCAAAAATTTCAAACCAAAAACCTCATGGTCGGGAAAGGGGCATGCCCCCGCTCTTTTCTTGAACCACCCTCATCATCATTTCAAACACTTCATCAATTGATAATCCAGTCGAGTCCACCACGATGGCATCGTCGGCAACCTTTAGCGGCGAATCAGCGCGCGTCTCGTCGCGGCGATCTCTTTCCGCCATGTCGGCAAAAGTTTCTTCAAAGTCTGCACTTGGATCCTGTGCCCGTTCTTCGTTGAAACGCCGTTCGGCGCGTTCCTGCGGCACGGCAGTCAGAAAAAACTTTACGTCTGCATCCGGAAAAACGACTGTGCCGATGTCGCGTCCGTTCATCACCGCACCGCGCCGGCCCAACTCGCGCTGTCGTTTCACCATGGCCCGCCGCACTTGTGGAATAGCTGAAACAATCGAAGACATTTCGGTTACTTCTTCGCTGCGAATCTCGTCTGTCACGTCGCGTCCTTCGAGCGTGACTTTCAGCGCCTCGGGATCGCCTGCTAAATCGATATCCACGCGCGCCGCTAAAGCTCCGACTGCCAGATCATCATTTGAGTTAACGCTGGATTCCATCACTGCCAGCGCCACCGCGCGATACATCGAGCCAGTGTCGATGTAGAGCAGATTCAGCGCGCGCGCCAGCATGCGGCCAAGCGTTGATTTGCCTGAACCCGATGGTCCATCGATGGCAATGATCATATTAACGTCAGTTGTCAGTGGTCCGTGGTCAGTAGTTCAGACAAACGCCGCAAACACTTCATTAGATAGCAACGCCCCGGCGCGCGTTAGTTTCAATAGATCGCCGTCAAACTCAATCAAACCTGCCAGCTGAAAATTCCTGAGATCGTCCGCGTGTACCGCGCCCAAGTCGACGCCAAACAATTCTTTGAATTCATTGGTTCTGACGCCGGCCATCATGCGCATGCCGAGAAACACTGCTTCCGCACGGCGGTCAGCTTCAGTCAACCTACGATCTTCCACGAGTGGCGAACCATTGCGTTCCACAACTGCAACATACTTGGAAAGGTCGCGCTCATTGGCCCAGCGGCGCGATGCGCCATCAAAGGAATGCGCTGAACAACCAAAGCCGTAATATGGCGCGCCCGTCCAGTACTTGGTGTTGTGCCGCGACTCACAACCTGGCAGACACAGATTCGATATTTCGTAATGCTCGTATCCAGCCTCGGCCGCGCGCTCGAGCATCACTTGATACATTTCCGCAGCCAGATCTTCATCCGGCGGTGGTTGCAAACCCTTTTTTATATGCGCCGCGAGCGGGGTTCCTTCATGAACTTCGAGCAGGTAAAACGACAAATGTTCCGGGCTTAACGCGAAAGCCTCAGCAAGATTGCGCTCCCAGGCGCTGAGAGTTTGTCCCGGCAGACCGGCAATCAAATCGAAACTTACATTATCGAATCCATCCTCGCGTAAAAGTGAAAACGTCCGCCGCGTATCATCAGAACTGTGTGAACGTCCCAGCCGGGCCAGCTCGCGATCGTCAAATGTTTGCGCGCCAAAGCTCGCGCGATTAATTCCGAGTATTCGGAACGCGCGAAGTGCCTCCGGCGTGACCGTTCCCGGATTCATTTCCATCGTTACTTCCGCGTTTGGCGAAACATCAAAACGCGTTCGCACTGCTTGCATTAGTGCTTCCAATTGGGCTGGTGAAAGAAGCGATGGAGTGCCGCCGCCGAAGTAGATCGTGTCGACAGTTTCTGGCTGATCAACTTCGCGCCACGATGTAATTTCACTGACCACACTCGCGACGTAGCGCTCCGCAAGCGCAGACTCATACAACCCCGTTGCGAAGTCGCAGTACGAGCAACGCGAACGACAGAACGGAATGTGAATGTAGATACCGGCTAGCTTCATAGTTTCAATCCGCAGATTACGCAGATTACACGGATTCTTCAAACCCTGACGGCTCGAAGCAGTCTGTAGCCATGATTTCTATTGCTTCTTGGGTAACTTAAAGAATTTCCACGCTCTCATTA
>WNFT01000583.1_pt1 | contig 30523 bp, 29 predicted proteins | sample 5400191 | NCBI WGS metagenome assembly WNFT01 (sample SAMN13153359, study PRJNA577476) | soil metagenome | isolation source: 80 cm saprolite under Madrone tree | place: USA:California | collected 2016-06-14 | reverse complement strand
CGCGGTGCCAGCTACAAGCTCTCCCGGCTGACCGAAGAGGAGTATCGTCGTGGTGTAATTGCAGCGTCGGCAGGCAACCACGCGCAAGGGGTCGCCATTGCCGCGGCCCAACATCACATCCCCTGCACCATCGTCATGCCGGAAACCGCCCCGCTCGCCAAAGTCATGGCCACACAAGGATATGGTGCTCGCGTTGTTCTGTATGGCTTTACCTATGACGAGGCCTACAAACGTTGCCGGGAACTACAACAAGAAACCGGCGCGACCTTTATTCACGCCTTCGATGACCCCGACATCATCGCCGGACAGGGCACACTGGGACTTGAGATGTTGAGCGACCTGCCCGACGCTGACGCGGTGCTTGTGCCCGTCGGAGGTGGGGGCTTGATTGCAGGTATCGCCATCGCCGCCCGTGCCCTCCGGCCCGACATTACGATTATCGGTGTGCAAGCGGCAGGCGCAGCGAGTTGCCGCGCCGCTCTCGACATGGGCGGGCCATACACCTTGCCTTCGATCAACACCATCGCCGATGGTATCGCCGTCAAGCGTCCCGGTGCATTAACCTTCTCTATCATCCAGCGCCTGGTCGATGATGTCGTCGTGGTGGACGATGAGGCCATTATCAGTGCTGTTCTGCTGCTGATGGAACGCAATAAAATGCTCGTCGAGGGGGCAGGCGCGGTCGGCGTGGCAGCGTTGTTGAGTGGAGCGGTGAAACTACCGGACAAGAAAGTGCTCGTTCCCCTCACCGGGGGCAACATCGACATTAATCTCGTGGAACGTTTTATCGAGCACGGCCTTTCGGTCGCTGGCCGCTACTTCGTCATTCACACACGCCTGACCGATCGCCCTGGCGAACTCATGCGCCTGTTAGCCATCATCGCAGAGATGCGCATTAACGTCATCGACGTACGCTACCAACGTATCTCCAGCCACTTGCCCATCATGCAACGTGAAGAGACAATTACGATGGAAACACGCGACCGCGCACAATGCGAGGAACTGCTGCGCCGCCTGCGAGAGGCGGGATACATGGTGGAAGAGGCCCAAGGACTGGAATAACCTCTTATCCCTGTGGCAATAGAGGGATGATGCGCTGCTTGAGTTGCTCGGCAATCTGCTCGACGGCTAAATTGGCATTGATTACCTGGAAGTGGTATTCCTCAGTCATGGTGTCGTACAGCGCAAGCAGGCGCGCCTGGTAGTTGACGAAACTTTCAAAGAGGTCTGCGCCCAGCCGCATATCCATGCCCGACTCCCAGTAGTCAAAGCCGCCTCTTTGCAGCACTCGCGGTATCAACTCATCGACGCCTACCTTCAGATAGAAGATCGCATCGGGCTTAAGAGCCAGCCCATAAATGGAGCGAATCCAGGTGGGATCGGCACCGCGCACGATGGCCCGAGCCATTAAAGAGTAAATGTAGCGGTCTGTCAGAACGATGAAGCCAGCACGCAATGCCGGCAGAATCTGGCTCTCGAAACGATCAACAAAATCGGTAGCATAGAACAGGTTGAGCGTGATCGGGCCGAGCGTGTGCCCTGCTTTGGCCTGTTTGAGGCCTGCACCCGCTAATACGGAGCGTGTCATCTGCGTATCGACCACTGCATAGCCGCTACTCTCCAACCAGGGGCGCAACAAGCTGAGTTGGCTAGAGCGCCCTACCCCATCGGTACCTTCAATCACAATCAGCCGACCTGGCAAAAGTTCTTCGGTATCTTTCAAGTGAATAGCATCGATGCCATAAAATGCAAGTCTGGTCATGGAGCTCCTCTCTGTTCCGCTAGTTAGCCTTTCCCGGTGTTGTCCCACTACTGTGACCATCGCTCATCCTCTCTATGCATCACATCTACATGTGATGGCCGCATCTCCCGTGCCAGGCCGGCCCAGGCCGATTCCTGCGCAGATGCATGAATGCGTCGTACGCCACGTAAGTAGGGGCGGATAATCTTGCGCATGCGGCGTTGTTGCTCCGGGATGGGCAACGTGGCGTCCATGACTGTCAGCCCAAATTCGTCGACCATGGACTCATACTCATTGACGATGAGTTGCTGAAATAACTTGAAACTTTCCTGCGGATCACTGCTCAGACCCAAATCCATTCCCGCCTCATAATATTTGAGTTCAGTGCGCCCTGTCAAGATGCGGCTCAGCGAAACTTCTAGTGGGACGCGATAATAGAAGGCTACCGTCGGCTTGACGGCGAATTGATATAACTCGCGCACCCACTTGCGGTCCACGTTGCGTGCCACATCGCGAGCAAAGGCCGTGTAAATATAACGGTCGGCCAACACAATTGCTCCAGCTTTGAGCGGAGGAATGATATCGTGTTCCGTGCGATCGGCAAAATCGGTGGCATGGATCAAGCTAAACGTGGTTGGCGAGAGCAACTGCTTCCTCTTAGCCTTGCTCGTCGTTTTCTTGACCAGTGGCGATGAGTTCCACTCACTGAAAAAGACGGTGTAGCCTTCACTAATCAGCCATTGGCGCAGAAGGGCAATTTGCGTGCTTTTCCCAGAACCATCAACCCCTTCTACTACGAAGAGGCGTCCAGGATACAGATGCAATCCGTAGGTCTCCATAGTACATCCTTTTGCTCTGACACAGATGAGACAATGTATATAGTATCGATTATCGAAGAATTGAGCACTGTCTGTCAAGGGGGTCGGCGCAAATATATGATTGTGAGGCAGAATTTGTTCATCTTCTGTCACACTGTGTGGCTTCTGCCCGTGATAAAAGTGTGTGCTCTCGCACATGTGCGAGAGGCTGTAACTCTTCAGGACTCCTCGTCGCCTGCGGCGACTCGCGTTTGGTGGTGAGTGCGGGCATTGCCGCCACAGGCGGCAATGCCCGCACTCACCACCAAACCCCTGCGAACTGCCGTAGAGTGCCGATTTATCGAGCACGTGCAGTGAGGAGACTTTGATCTCGATCTACACTCTGGAGGTGAGACTATGGCTGATGACGCTGCACAAGAGCAGAATGTAATGAAAACTATCCTCATTGTAGAGGACGACGTTGACATAGCTTGGAGCCTCACGGCCTATATTCACGAGAATACTCCCTATCAGACGCTGTGGGCGGATAATGGCCTTGCGGCATTAAGAACGATGAGGCATACCAGGCCGGACCTGTTAGTGCTGGACTATCGTCTGCCAGGTCTGAACGGACTCGAACTCTATGACCAGTTGCTTATGCAGGGGAAGTTAGCTGCTATCCCCGCCATCTTAATCACGGCGAATCTGCCCAGGCTTCAACTCGAAGCAGGGCACCGAAGCATCACGGTCGTGGAGAAACCAATCGATTTCGATGTGTTACTCGCAATGATGGGCAAACTTTTAGCCGGATATCAGTGACACATTTGCCAAAAGCGGCATTCGATTGTAATATAGATGTTATACTGATAGCGACACCAACAGTCAGCATCTATCTATAGAAGCGAGAAAGGAAAGGCCAGTCATCAGCCAGATATTGCATATCAAAATACCCACTCCACTTGGGCACCTCGAAGGGATTCTGAAGCCCGAGGAGGCAGGAGTCATCCCCATCTACAGCGCACTGGTCTGCCATCCGCACCCGCTCTATGGTGGAACGATGCACAACAAAGTGGTGTTCAAGGTAGCGCAGACACTGCAATCACTCAATATGCCTGCCCTGCGCTTCAACTTTCGCGGAGTCGGACACAGTACGGGAACCTATGATGAAGGACGTGGCGAGATGGACGATGTGCGCTATGCATTGGAGTTCTTGAGCCGTCGCTACCCTGGCCTGCCAGTGGTGCTGGGTGGTTTCTCGTTCGGTGCATATGTAGGACTACGCGTTGCCGCCGTCGATGATCGCGTGCAAGCGATGATAGGTCTAGGTGTACCTGCTCGCATGCTTAATGGTGATGTCTTGGAGGGCTCTCAGAAACCCAAACTCATCATTCAAGGAACAAACGATGAACTCGCACCATACGACCAGACGGCACAATGGTTTGAGCAGGTGCCGGCTCCAAAAAGCATGGTAGCGGTGCGGGGAGCAGACCACTTCTTCCAGGGTCGCCTCGACGAAGTGCAGGCGATCATCACCAACTTCGTGCGTACATTATCCGGCTATGCCTCGCGCGCCTCCAAATAGGCCACTGATAGGAAGCAGGGTATTCGATACAACTAAGAAAGCCGATGAAGGGACTCGAACCCTTGGCCACTCGCTTACAAGGCGAGAGCTCTACCACTGAGCTACATCGGCGTAGCATGAGTATAACATGTGTGTCAAGGTGCAAGGCTTACCCTTACCGGATTTGTTCGGGACTCCTCGTCGCCTGCGGCGACTCGCTCATGTTAGTGGTGAATGCAGGCATTGCCGCCCGCGGGCGGCAATGCCTGCATTCACCACTAAACTCCTGCGAACTGCCGAAGGCAGTTCGCATTCAGCAATATTGTAAAGCATTCCATGAGGGATACTGCTCTCTATCCTTGATCGTCTACCACTTCAATCAGGTCAGCGGGTGAAACCCCAAGAGCAGTAGCCAGCTTGCCTAGCACAAGAGTAGATATCTCTTGCGTCGGGTCACGATAAATACGTCGTAGTGTTCTTTGGTCGATATCCGCTTTTCGCGCCAATTGCGCCATGTTCAAGCCTTGTTTCTCGGCTTCTTCTTTAACTTTTAATCTGATCATACTTGCTACCTCAAAGTGTTTGACCCATTTTATCATGCCAGAACCATTGACGGGAAGACATTAGTGGTGTATCATTTAATCATAGTCATATACTGACTAGCATCTAACACTTATCATAGAAAGAGTGTCATTTGATGTATTTGAACTACAAGCTAACTATGAACATCTGCCGCTGGACATCATAGGCATTGACAGAACTGCATTAAAGAGGAGAATGAGCAGCATGACAACTCGTACCAAGCCACAACCATTGATACAAATCACAGACCCTGATTGTAAGAGTGGTTTTCAGGAAGTTAGGGAGTAAGCGACGTGGGACTCTTTGGACCAAAGAAAGACAGCAAATCAACGGGTGAGCGCAGCGAAGCCATCATTATGGGGAGACTAGTGGCGGCCGGGTACGCGGTACTTATGCCATTTGGTGAAAACAAGCGTTATGATCTGGTGATTGAAGATGCTGATGGTCAGTTCTGGCGCGTGCAGTGTAAGACTGCATGGACTGATGACGGGGGTGCAACACTTCGATTTAATAGTTCCAGCAACCACTATCACTACAAAGGTGGCAGAACAACAAACGCAAAAAGAGACTACCGAGGACAGATTGAGTATTTTGCTGCCTACAGTCCCGATACTGATAAAGTGTACCTCATCCCTGTCGATCATGTCGGGGTAACAAACGTGAGAATCAGGCTTGTTCCTACCGGAAATAAGCAGGAGAAGAACATTCGTTGGGCGAAAGACTACGAACTGTAGCGCGCCCGGTGAGATTCGAACTCACGGCAACCGGTTTAGAAGACCGATGCTCTATCCACTGAGCTACGGGCGCTTATGGGGAAGGATTAGTATGCCTCCCCTGTCTCTTTCCGTCATCATCATAGCAAGTCGCGTGCAGCATGTCAAGCACAATAAAATCCGCCACAGAGCTATTTAGAACTCACCCTTGTGCTCCTGCTGGCCCGCAAGCGGGCCGGCATTGAGAGAAAGTGTGGAGGTTGTGGCGGGCTGAAAGCCGCCACAACCTCCACACTTTCTCTCAGCGAGCGCCGAAGGCGCGAGGAAAGACCAGGAAACGCGACTTGTAAATAGCCCTGAACCAGCCAGAAGAGTTATGAGTGGATGCCACAAAGCCAGAAATAGACACCTTGACAAGCCCCTAGGAAAAACATATAATACGAACAAATCCGAGTTGACAAGTAAGGATTAACAGGAGACTTCCTGCATGAACATAGCAACCAGATGAGGTGAATTCTGATGAGTACACAGGCATTCGACACGGAACAACGGGAGTATCCCGGTTTCCATATGGCCGAAAATTACGTGTTTAAGTCCGAAAGAGGTCTGAGCACGAAAATTGTTGAGCAGATTTCCGAAATGAAGGGCGAGCCCGCTTGGATGCGCAAATTCCGCCTCAAGAGCCTGGCACTCTTCGAGAAACGCCCCATGCCAACCTGGGGCGCTGACTTGTCGGGCATTGACTTCGACAATATCTACTACTACATCAAGCCGATGCAACAGCAGGGTAGAACCTGGGACGAAGTCCCACCCGAGATTAAAGAAACGTTTGATCGCCTGGGCATCCCTCAAGCTGAACGCAAATATCTCGCCGGTGTCACCGCTCAGTACGAGAGTGAGGCGGTGTATCACAAAGTACGCGAGGACCTGGAGAAGCTGGGCATCATCTTCACCGACATGGATACAGCGCTGCGCCAGTACCCCGACCTGGTGAAGGAACACTTTGGCACGATCATCCCACCATCCGACAACAAATTCGCTTCACTCAACAGTGCCGTCTGGAGTGGGGGGAGCTTCGTCTACGTGCCAGCAGGTGTGCGAGTCGAGATTCCTCTGCAAGCCTACTTCCGTATCAATGCCCAGAATATGGGGCAATTCGAGCGCACATTGATTATTGCTGAACCAGGTTCATATGTGCACTACGTGGAGGGTTGCACAGCCCCAACCTATGCCAGCGACAGCCTGCACAGCGCCGTCGTGGAGATCCTCGTCAAGAAGGGTGCTCGTGTACGCTACACGACCATTCAGAACTGGTCGAAGAACGTCTACAACCTGGTGACGAAGCGCGCCGCCGCTTACGGCGATGCAACGATGGAATGGGTGGATGGCAATTTAGGCTCCAAGGTCACTATGAAGTACCCGGCAGTTCTCTTAATGGAGCCAGGCGCTCGCGGTGATATCCTCTCGGTGGCATTCGCCAGCGATGGCATGCACCAGGACGCCGGGGCCAAAGTCACGCATCTCGCTCCCTACACGACTTCCCAGATTCTCTCGAAGTCGGTCTCAAAGGGTACCGGTCGTACATCCTATCGCGGCCTGGTGCGCATCAACTCAGGTGCGCACCACACCAAGTCCAGCGTCCGTTGTGACGCGCTCTTGCTCGATGAGCAGGCTCGGTCCGACACCTACCCAACGATGCGCGTAGAAGAGAACTGGACCGAACTAGGTCACGAGGCGACCGTCTCGAAGGTCGGCGACGACCAGCTCTTCTACCTGATGAGCCGTGGCCTGGATGAGACCGAGGCCTACTCGCTGATCGTCAACGGCTTCATTGAGCCGATCACGAAGGAACTCCCGATGGAGTACGCGGTCGAGCTGAACCGCCTGATCCAGCTGGAGATGTCCGGGAGTGTGGGTTAAATTAGAGTATAGATACCAAAAGCAAGGGGCGCTAAGTTAGTGCCCCTTGCTTTTGTGGTCTTCTAGAAAAACAATGCAGGTTTGCATACAGCAAGTGGGATACGTCCAGCAAGCCCACACTCTGTGATAGCAGCATTCACCGCTTGTACCATATCCTGCGTGTTAACAGAGATTCCCTGTATTCGGCCTACAGCAAAGTGCAGAAGGGTGGAATGATGTGATAGAATAGAAAAATGAAAGCCTATTCACAAGATGTGAGAGAACGCGTGCTGCGCGCGGTGGATCAAGGGATCCCACGCAGCGAAATAAAGATGGGGCAGCCAAGTAGTCACCTTTTTTGGGGCTTCAACGTAATCTAAAGTTGAAATTCCAGAACGTTCCTTTCGAGACATGTTGGAACAGAAAGAAGAAAGAGCATGGCTGTATTTGCGACTTTAACAGGCAAGCTTGCCCAACTGCTTTCGCCTGCGAAGGCGAAGAGCGATCATCTGCTACACACCCATGTTGGACTCGTTCCCAATCCATTGAGTGAGCGCAGTAAACACCTGCAACCGCGCATCCATGACGCGCAGATGTTTCGCAGCGTCTGCCCCTATTGCGCCGTGGGCTGCGGGCAGCGCGTCTACGTCAAAGACGGCAGGGTGATCGATATCGAGGGTGACTCCGACAGCCCCGTGAGCGGCGGCTGCCTTTGTCCGAAAGGGTCGGCCTCTTTCGAACTGGTGGTCAATCCCAATCGCTGGACGACCGTCAAGTATCGCGCTCCCTACGCGACCGACTGGGAAGATAAACCCCTTGATTGGGCTATGGATCGCATCGCGCAGCTCGTGTACGAGACGCGCGAGGAGACCTTCCGGGAGACGAACGAGGACGGCAAGCCGCTCAACAATACGCTGGCTATCGGCTCGCTGGGTGGAGCGACGCTGGATAACGAAGAGAACTATCTCATCACCAAGCTCTTTCACTCGCTTGGCATGGTCTGTATCGAGAACCAGGCCCGTATATGACATAGCGCCTCCGTGCCGGGTCTCGGCGCAAGCTTCGGGCGCGGTGCCGCCAATACCTTCCTGCAGGATTTGCAGCATAGTGACTGCATTTTGATACAGGGCAGCAACTTTGCCGAATGCCACCCGGTCGGGTTTCGCTGGGTGATGGCGGCCAAGGAGCGCGGCGCGACGATCATCCATGTCGATCCGCACTTCTCTCGCACCTCGCAGATGGCCGATATCTACGCACCCATTCGCGTGGGCTCGGATATCGCTTTCCTGGGTGGCCTCATCAACTACATTCTCCAGAACGACCTGTACTTTAAGGAATACGTACAGGCCTATACCAATGCCACCTTCATTGTGGGCGACGATTTCCGCGACGCGGAGGACCTGGGAGGAGTGTTCTCCGGCCTACACGAAGATCGAAGAGCGTACAATACCGCGAGCTGGCAGTACAAACTGACGAAAAAAGGGGAATCGCGCGAACCAACCAACGAACCATCGATCACATCCTCCGCCCCGCGAAAAGGGCAGACCACCTATCACAACTCTCATCACGTCATGCCCGAAGTACAGGAGGGCCAGGGCTTGCTCCCGCACGCGCACCCTAGCCAGATCGAGCGCGATGAAAGCATGCAGGACCCGCGCTGCGTCCTGCAAATCATGAAGCGGCACTACGCCCGTTATACACCAGAGGTGGTCGAGCAGATTTGCGGGATATCGCAGGATCTCTTCTTCAAGATTGCCGACACGCTGGTCAAGAACTCTGGTCGAGACCGCACAGCCAACCTGGCCTACGCCGTAGGCTGGACGCAGCATACCTTTGGCGTCCAGATCATTCGCGCGGGTGGCATCTTGCAGATGTTGCTCGGCAACATCGGCCGTCCAGGTGGCGGGATCATGGCCTTGCGCGGTCATGCCAATATTCAAGGCTCGACCGATATTCCGACCCTGTACAACATGTTGCCGGGCTACCTGACGATGCCGAGCGCGCTGCGGGGAGAGTTCGACTACCAGACCTACCTGGAACACAACAGCCAGGATGCCGGGTGGTGGGTTCACTACCCCGAATACTTTGTGAGCCTGATGAAGGCCTGGTACGGTGATGCCGCCACACGGGAGAACGATTGGGCCTACAGCTACCTGCCGAAAATCGAGGGGGATCACTCGCACCTGGCGATGTTCGTGACGATGAAAGATGGGAAGATGAAGGGCTTCTTCTCGATGGGGCAGAACCCGGCGGGCGGCGGCATCAACGCCGGCTTCCACCGCGCCGCGCTGGGGAAGCTGGATTGGATGGTCGTGCGCGACCTCTACGAGATCGAGACAGCGGCTTACTGGAAGCGCCCCGGCGTCGATCCCACCAAAATCAAGACGGAGGTCTTCTTCCTGCCCGCCGCCTCGCACGTCGAGAAAGAAGGCAGCTTCACCAACACGCAGCGTCTCATCCAGTACCGCGATAAAGCCGTCGATCCGCCGGGCGATGCGCGTTCCGACCCTTGGTTTCTGACGGACCTCTGCCTGCGTCTGAAAGAGTTGTACAAGGGTAGTACGAAGGAACGCGACAAGCCCATCCAGCATCTCACCTGGAACTACCGCCGTGAGGGGCCACTCCAGGAACCGGTCGTAGAAGATATCGTCCGGGAGATCAATGGGTATACCGTGGCGGACGGCAAGCTCGTCAAGGGTTTTACTGCGCTCAAGGCAGATGGCAGCACCGCCTGCGGCTGCTGGATCTTCAGCGGCATCATGCCGGAGGAGGGCAAGAACCTGGCGCGCAGCCGCAACCCCGACGATTACGTCAGCCTGGGTTGGGGCTTTACCTGGCCGGCCAACCGCCATATTCTCTATAATCGCGCCGCTGCCGACCCAGAGGGCAAGCCCTGGTCGGAGCGCAAGAAGTACATCTGGTGGGACCCCGAACACGATAACGGCAACGGCGCAAAGGGCCGCTGGGTCGGCTACGATGTGCCGGACTTTCCAGAGACCAAGTCACCCACGACCAGGGCCGACCCGAATGGAAATGGAATGGACGCGCATTCTGGCGCGGACCCGTTCATCATGAACGTTGAAGGTAGAGGCAGGCTGTACGCCCCCAGCGGGCTGACCGATGGGCCGTTGCCGACGTTTTATGAGCCGGTGGAGTCGCCAGTCACGAATGTGCTCTACCCCCGGACGCCCACCAATCCAATCGTGACGTACTGGGACCGGCCCGACAATCCATCAAACGGGCTTGCCAACCCGGACTATCCCTACGCGATCACGACCTACCGGCTCACCGAGCATCACGTGGGCGGCGCCATGTCGCGCTGGGTGCCCTGGCTCTCCGAATTGCAACCGGAACTCTTCGCGGAGATCAGCGAGGAATTGGCGGCGGAAAAGGGCGTGAAAAACGGCGACTGGATCACTATCTGGACGACACGCGGCGAGGTTGAGGCAAAGGCCCTGGTGACGTCGCGTATCAAGCCGCTCAAGATAGAGGGGCGCACCATCCATCAAATCGGCCTGCCGTTCCACTGGGGGTACAAGGGCGTCGTCACCGGCGATGTCGCCAACGATCTGCTCATGCTGGTGGCCGACCACAACGTCAGTATGCACGAGGCGAAATCGTTCACCTGCAATATGAGGCCGGGCCGCCGCTCGCACCAGGGCCAGGATGGCAGCCGCGTCGCCCGCGAAATGCCATAGCACGGCACCAATCCATCCCGCCAACGCCGCTCGGTCGCGGCTAGCGCTACGCGCTCAGGCGGGATGCAAGGAGAAGGAAGGGAGAACCGGTATGGGCCAGATGGGATTTTTTACGGATACGACGCTCTGCATCGGCTGCAAGGCCTGCGAGGTCGCGTGCAAGCAGTGGAACCAGCTGCCGGCGGACGGCTACAAGCTGACAGGCAATAGCTACGACAATACGCGACACCTCTCGGCGACGACGTGGCGGCATGTGGCCTTCGTTGAACAAGCCCGGCCAGCAGATGGAACAGGCAAGTCCGTCAACTGGCTGATGATGAGCGACGTGTGCAAGCACTGCGAGCACCCCGGCTGTATGGAAGCCTGCCCGACGGGCGCCCTGATACGCAACGAGTTCGGCGATGTCTACCTGCAGCCCGACATCTGCAACGGGTGCGGCTACTGCGTGCCCTCCTGCCCCTTCGGCGTGGTTGACCTCAACCTGGACGATGGGCGCGCGTATAAGTGTACCCTGTGCTACGACCGTCAGAAAGATGGATTGGAGCCAGCCTGCGCGAAAGCCTGCCCGACGGACTCGATCACCTTTGGCGACCTCGACGAACTGAGGGAGCGGGCCAGGCGGCGAGTAGAGACGCTCCACGCACGCGGCGAAACCTCGGCCTACCTCTACGGCGTTGACGAGGATACCAGCGTCGGCGACCTCAACGCCTTCTTTCTCCTCATGGACCGGCCCTCCGTCTACAATCTGCCGGAGAAGCCGAAGCTGCCACAGGAGAATGTGCTACCAGGCTTTGTGGCAAGTTTCGCCGCTGCTGCCTTCCTGACTGCTGTCACCGCCTTCTCATTCTGGAGCAGGAAGAAATAAATGACGACAAAGGGGAGAGAGCATGAGTCAAACGAATGGACATCAAGCAGAAAGAAGCAGGGGAACAGTTCCGGTACTCCCCCCTGATCGGGCCGGTTTCTCGCGCGGGGAACGGTGGAGCGGGCAGGCCAGCAACTACTACCATATTCCGCTGATCAAGAAGGCACACTGGAGCTGGGAGATCATGCTCTACTTCTTCCTGGGCGGGCTGGCGGGAGGCTCCTATCTCGCCTCGACATTGGCCCACCTCTTTGGCTCCAAAGAAGATGCCGGTCTGATTCGCGCCGGGCGCTATGTGTCATTGGTCGGCATCGTCATCAGCCCCATCCTGCTGATTAAAGACCTGGGCCGGCCAGAGCGGTTCCATCACATGCTACGCGTCTTGAAACTCCGCTCTGCCATGTCGCTTGGCACGTGGGGGCTTACTACTTTTGGACTGCTCTGCGGCCTGACCGCAGGCTACCAGATGGCGATGGACGGGCTTTTCGACTGGTTCCCGGGGCTCTCGAAAATGATGAAAGCGCTGCCGGTGAAGCTCATCGAGTCCGTCGGCAGCGTATTCGGCCTGTTCGTCGCCTCCTACACCGGTGTCCTGCTCTCCTCAACTGCCGTTCCCATCTGGGCGCGCGCCAGGCATATCCTGGGTCCGCTCTTCCTGACCTCCGGCCTCTCCACGGCGCTTGCCAGCCTGTCATTGATTCTATCGCTGGGGCGGCGCAATCGGCAAACATTGGAGAAAGTGGAACGCGCCGAACTGGCCGTGATGACCACCGAACTCGGCCTGATCTGCGCGCTTCCAGTCGTGCTGGGGTCGCTCGCGAAGCCGCTCTTGCAAGGGAAAACAGCGGTGTTCTTTGGCGCGGGAACGATAGGGGGCGGGCTGCTGCTTCCCCTTCTAGCGAGGCTGGGGTGGAAACTCACGAAAAAGCCCACGCCACGCGGATTGAATATCGGGGCGTCGCTGCTGGTTCTGGCGGGGGGTCTGATTCTGCGCTATGTCTGGGTCGTCGTGGGGCGCGCCTCCGCCGATGATCCCCAGGCGACGCACCGCTATAATGCCATGGACTGATCGCGGCTTGCATATCAGCAATGAAATGATTTACAGTTGCCGACGAATAATTCAGCCAACCGTGAAAGGGGTTTTACTGTATGGCAGATACATTGCAAGGAAAAGTAGCACTGGTAACCGGCGCGTCATCGGGTATCGGCGAGTCCACCGCTTACGCGCTGGCCGCTCAGGGTGCCTGTGTCGCCGCCAGCGCCCGGCGGGCTGATCGCCTCGATGCAGTTGTGAAACGTATTCAGGACAGTGGCGGCCAGGCCATCTCGATTGTGGCCGATATCGCGGACGAAGCGCAGGCCAACGACACAGTCAACAGGACCGTCGAGCGCTGGGGCCGCCTGGATATCCTCGTCAACAACGCCGGTGTCATGTTGCTGGGCAAGATCGCCAATGCCAATACAGAAGACTGGCGGCGCATGCTAAACATCAATGTCCTTGGCCTGATGTATACCACCCGCGCGGCGCTGACCATCATGCAGGGGCAGAAGAGCGGCCATATCGTCAACATCTCCTCGGTGGCGGGCCGCACCGCTCGTGTCGGTAGCGGGGCCTACAACGTCACGAAATGGGGCGTGGTCGCCTTCTCAGAAGCGCTGCGGCAAGAGGTCTTGGCGGACAATATCCGCGTCACCGTCATCGAGCCGGGTGCCGTCGCAACGGAACTTCAGAGCAATATCACCGACCTCGAGGCAAGACGCGAGATCGAGGAATGGATCAGGAGCATCACACCGCTGCAAAGCGAGGATATCGCCAACGCTATCGTCTACGCCGTCACCCAACCGCAGTATGTCGATATCAACGAGATACTCATTCGCCCTAGCCAGCAGGCCCGCTAATTTTCCTGCCAGACTTCCCCCGCAGGAGGGCATCTGCGCAGTCCTGGCGCACCGACTCCTTGGCCCTCAATCGCTTTCGCGGGGAACATGAAGGGAAAATTCGCTATGTGGGCGTCTCGAACTACAATGCTGAACAGATGCGGGCGTTCGAACGGACGAGGAGGTTGGATGCCTTACAGCCCCCCTACAGTCTCTTCCGGCGTGATATCGAGCGAGAGATCCTGCCTTATTGCCAGCAGCATGGCATCGGAGTGCTCGTGTATGGTCCACTGGCGCATGGACTGCTTGGCGGATCGTTCACGCCACAGACGACCTTCGCAGCAGATGACTGGCGCAGCAAGAGCGAGTTCTTCCACGGCGAAAATTTCCAGCGCAATGTCGCGGTCGTGGAGCAATTGAAGCGCCTGGCTGCCAGAGAGGGAATGACCATCGCGCAATTGGCCATCGCCTGGGTGCTGGCTCAGCCCCCGATTGATGTAGCCATTGTCGGAGCGCGCAATCCCGAACAGCTCGCACAAACCGCTCTGGCAGGCGATAGACATGTCACTCAGGAAACGCTGCAAGAGATCGAGCGCATCATGCGCGAGGCAGTTCCCATAGGAGGACCTGCTCCCGAGGGAATGTAATACCCGTTCCATCATGGTACGTGAACGGAAACGACACCCCCGTAGGGGCCGATTGATCGCGCCCACCGCCGATTGATCGGCCCACTAATGCACGTTCCATACGAATAGACAAGGAGAAAGCTGCATGCAGCATACAACCCAACGACCCGCTACAGACAGCGGAACATTTACTATTGGCAGAGACCTGACAGTGTACTGTCTCGGCTTCGGCACCATGCGCCTCACAGGCCCAGGCATCTGGGGACCACCGGCTGACAAGCAAGAAGCCATCGCCGTCCTGCGTCACGCCCTCGAACTGGGGGTGAACCTGTTAGATACCGCTGATTCCTACGACCAGAGGTGGCCGAGTCGCTGATTGCCGAAGCGCTCTACCCCTATCCGAAAGACCTGGTCATCGCGACCAAGGGGGGGCTCTTGCGTACTGGTCCGTATGAGTGGCCACAAGACGGACGCCCCGAACATCTTCGTCAGGCGCTGGAGGGCAGCCTGCGGCGTCTGCGCCTCGATCGCATTGACATCTATCAATTCCATCGCCCGGACCCCAAGGTTCCATTTGAAGACTCCGTTGGTGAACTGGCGAAGTTGCGGCAGGAAGGGAAGATATCCTGCTATGTTTACTGTCTATCAGCAAGAATGCAAAAAGGGAAAGCTGCGTATCGGTAAACCAACCTTGTACCGGGCAAGCACACCCTGGATACTTAATTTTCCAAATAAAGATGACTGGCGATTGCCTTCAAAATTAGAATACCTTGAAAAAGGACTTGAGTATGTAGTAGCCAATTATAAAGAGGAGGGCATAAAAAGCATTGCCTTTCCCAAATTGGGAGCACAGAATGGCAAATTATCGTGGGATGATGTAGGTCCTCTCATGGCTAGATACCTCAGCCAACTTGATATTGATGTCTATATCTACATAGCCGAAGGCGATAGAGAATATCAACATCATGCCGAACCGCTATTTCCTGAGAGGGAACTTGTCAACTATTAACTAGCAATGTTGCAACTTGCCTGTGCAAGTACTGCTGATTCCTCTTGCCCAAAACCTCCACTCTCGAGTACAATCATGCTACTTGCAATACGCGCAACCCATGACGACATCAGGCGTACATGATAAAGGGGAGTAGTGCAAAGATTTACTCCAGCCCAGGCCTTAGATTGGGAACTGACGAGGTGGCTAGTTGGCTCGTTGTTTGAATACGCAATCTGGCGAGGGACATGAGAACCCTGATGACGCCACATATTGCCGACGCTGCGACTTCCTGATACAAGGAGCGCATGTCGGCAGCTACGAGGTTGTTGCTTTCATCGGCGCGGGAAGCTACGGCCATGTCTACCAGGTGCGCGAACCCGCACCGCTGAGCCGCATCCTGGCGCTCAAAGTCTTGCGCATCGACCAGTTTAACGAAAAGGCACTGGGCAGCTTTTTCGACGAGGCCCGGCGCATTGCTAATCTGCAACATCCACATATCCTGCCAGTCTATAACTTTGGGCAACTGGAGGATGGACGCCCCTACCTCGTCATGGAGTATGCCCCACGTACGATCAATGACCTGTTTCGCCGGGAAGGTGGCGGCAGACGACTCGCACTGGCAGAAGAACTCGAACCCTATGTGCGACAGGCGGCAGAAGCGCTCCACTATGTTCACAACAATGGACTCATTCACCAGGATGTCAAGCCGGGCAATCTGCTAATTGGTCGCAACGAACAACTGCTGCTCTCCGACTTTGGCACTACCTTCTATCTTGGCATGCAAACGCATGCCTCACTCGGCGAGGCAACAGGCACCGCTGCCTACATGCCACCCGAGCAATGGCAGGGTAATCCACGACGCCAGTCCGATCAGTACGCGCTCGCTGTCTGCTGCTATGAACTGCTCACCGGTCGCCCACCATTTCTGTATAAGCGTCTAGAGGAGATGTGGAATGCGCATCTCAAAGAGCCGACACCCTCTCCGCAGAAGTGGAATCCACGTATCCCGGTGGAGGTGGGAGCTGTGCTCCTGCGAGCGTTGTCAAAAGACTACCACCAACGCTACCGGAGCATCATCGAGTTCGCCGATAACTACACCAATGCCGTCCGCGTGGCTCTACAACGCTATGTATGCCAGCAGTGCGGACAGCAGAATCGCAGCGGTGCACGGCGCTGTAACGCTTGTGGCGTTGAGTATGATAATCGCCGTTGCCCCTATTGTGACGCACCTGGCCGTTTCAGCCAACGATGTTGTTCCGTGTGCGGTCGGCTAATGAGCTCGCTGACAACGGTGCCTCATAGCCCGCTTTCAGGCGTCAGCGTACGCCAGGGACGCTACACCATCAAGCATGTCCTCAAGAACACCGAAGAGACGCGGGTGATGGTTGCCATCGCCAGCGATAGCAAAGCATCCGGGCAGCGCGTCGTGTTAAAACGCTGGGAATGCAGCGATCTCCCACTTGCTCGCCGTGCTAAGGAGTTGGTCCACTACGAGCAGGCAACCGAATCACTCACCCGTCTGCGTCACCCATTGATCCCTCGCGTCCTGGACCGCTTCGCCGAGGGGAAGCATTACTATATGGTGCTCACCTATGTCGATGGGGAGAGCCTGGAAGAACGACTGCAAAAGCTCTTGCGGCCACTGCCAGAACGCGATGTGATCAACTATATGAATGCCCTGCTGAATGTGTTGATGACGCTGGAGCAGCAACGACCTGTGGTGCGCCACTTTGACATTTCACCCGCCAACATCATGATCGACAACACTCGCGGACGAGTCTGGCTGACAGGTTTTCAAGTTCCTCCGCCACCTGTCTTTGATGCACGCGACAACCCGAATAGGCATCGCACCACGCGCAAGCTGGCTATCTCCCCCTACGTGCCGGTCAAAGACATGCCCTATGATCAGCGCACCTGCATCTACATGCTCGCGGCCAGCATGCACTATGCGCTGGCCAACTACCCACCACCACACTATCCTGCCTACCCTCCAGTACGCATGCTGAACCCGGCCGTTTCACCTGCCCTGGAAATGGTGCTCAGCCGGGCACTGATGGAGGACCGAAAGGAGCGGTATCAGAGTTACCAGGAGATGCAGAAGGACATTAGAAGGTTGTTATAGCCGATAGTCACCCCCAGGATGGCATATCGGCTATAACAACGACTTTTAGCTACCCCCGCTGCTTAATCGGCACATACGGAACGTTCTTTGGCCCGATATATTCGGCACGGGGGCGAATGAGGCGATTATGGGCGTGCTGCTCCAGCACATGGGCCGTCCAGCCAGCAATACGACTGCATGCAAAAATGGGGGTATCCAGATCGATCGGGAAGCCCATCATATAGTAGACCGAGGCGGAGTAGAAATCGACGTTGGCGTTGAGGTGCTTGTGTGCTTTTACGTACTGCTCGACAATGCGCGACATCTGGTACCAGTGCGTGTCGCCGGTGCGCTTGCCTAGCTCCTCCGACATGGCCCGCAGGTGGGTCGCACGCGGGTCTTCCGTGTGATAGACACGATGCCCGAAGCCCATAATACGCTCTTTATGTTCTAGAGCGCTTTGAATGTAAGGTTCAGCATTATTGACATCGCCAATGCGCAAGAGCATACGCATGACCTGCTCATTCGCGCCACCGTGCAACGGGCCAGAAAGGGCACCAATAGCGGAGACAACGGCAGCGTAGACATCCGCCAGGGTAGCAGCCGTGACGCGAGCAGCGAAGGTGGAGGCGTTGAGTTCGTGGTCGGCATGTAAGACCAACGCCACGTCCAGCACATGTGCACTGTAGGGATCGGGCATCTGGCCGGTCAGCATATACAGAAAGTTGGTGGCGTGGTCGTGATTAGCGAGTGGAGCGACCGGCGTTTTCCCGTTGCGCATCCGGTCCCAGGCAGCGACAATCGTTGGAAACTTGGCCGTGAGACGTATTGCGCAGCGAAAATGTCCAGCAGGAGAAGGGTCATGAACGTCGGGATCGAAAGAGGCGAGGGCGGAAACGGTGGTACGTAAGGCATCCATTGGCGAGGTTTTCGCCGGCAGCAAGTGCATCAACTCAAGCACCACGTCGGGGAGCGCACGGTTCGCGACTAGCTGCTCCTCCACCTCCTCCAGCTGTGCCTTCGTTGGCAAGACACCATGCCAGAGTAGATAGGCCGTCTCTTCAAACGATGAATGCCGCGCTAAGTCGTGGATATCAATCCCGTAGTACGTCAACTTGCCAAGTTTGCCGTCAAGGTCGCAGATACGAGACTGTGTTACTACGATGTCTTCAAGGCCTTCTGTGGTAGACATAATGGGTCCTCCAGCGGGAATAGCTTCGCGTTGGGTAGAACGCAGGTCGGCAGCCAGTAGGTGTCGGGAAACTACTGCTTCCACAGCGAAGCAGACAACTTTCGCTATAACAAATCATATGCGATTGTGTAAGGTAATTATAGCCTTGTAATGTCTGCAAAGTCAACGGAGAATGGTCCTGGGTTAGGGAAATATCAGCCTGCATGAGCGTATGTTAAGTAGAGCAATAGGTGACGATATGCCAGAAATATGATAGACTGGCCCAAACGAGAAAAGAAATGAGGCAGCGTATGACAGAGCTCGTGCGAGACGATGAGGGACAACTCATTGCCCGCAGCCAGCGTGGGGACGTGAGTGCATTCAACCAACTGGTGCTGCACTATCAACAAACCACGTATGGCGTCGTCTTTCGCATGCTAGGCGACCATGACGCCGCAGCCGATGTCACGCAAGATGCATTTATCGCTGCCTTTCGCAACATTCAGTCTTTTCGTGGCGGTTCCTCATTCCGTGCCTGGATATTGCGCATCGCCTCCAACGCCGCTTGCGACTACTGGCGGCGTACCCAGCGCCATCCCATCGAGTCACTGGATGGTCATGTCGGTGAAGACGAGTTCTCCACCGCAAGTCCTCTCAACTCGCTAGTGGCTGTAGGACAGGAGGTAAACCCTGAAGAGTACTTACTGAAGCGCGAATTACAGGACCTCATCCAGCGCGGTTTGCAGGAGCTTCCGCTCGAGCAGCGTGTCGCGGTCATTTTATGCGATGTACAGGGCTTGTCGTACGAGGAGATTGCCACGACGACCCAGGTGACATTGGGTACCGTGCGCTCACGCATTGCGCGTGGCCGAGCGCGGCTGCGAGGCTATTTGTACAAGCACCAGGAACTTTTACCGCGTGGCTATCGTCTCCCTAGTGAGAAAGAGTAAAAGGACAACGGAGTACAGGCGTGGCACAAGAGCAAAATGAGCATCTGACAATCGAACAGCTTTCAGCATTCCTCGACCGGCAGCTTTCCTCACAAGAGCTGGCCGAGTGTGATGCTCATGTGCAGCATTGCCAACAGTGCCAAGGCCTGTTAGCAGACCTACGGCTGACCACAGGCCTTCTACGAGGGCTACCACCACCAGAGCTGCCCCACTCCTTTGTGCTGCCCATGCCGATTGCAGAAGAACGGCCTGTCAGACTTGTGACGCCGATGACTCGTCGAGAAGGCCACTCCCGGCAAAACTACCTACGACGTGCGGTTCGTGTCATGAGCACGATTGCTGCAGTAGTGGGTCTTTTCTTTATCCTGTCAGGTCTTTTCACAACGCTACTCACGCTGCCTCATGGTGGCGCAGGCGTTGCGGCAAGTGCGCCTGCACCTTCATATACTGGCTCGCGTACATCTCCTACGGGAACGGTAGAAGCAATGACCCCTGGTTTCGCCAGTACCCGGCGCGCTGCCAATGGAGCATTCACCAATGACCAGGCAGGGGTGACTCCGCGAGTGCCTGCTCCAACGCCAGTTACTACTGGGACGGCAGCACCAAATACGGTGCTTTCAAATGAAGGACCTCAGCAGTCTCAGCAGGCTGAGCCTGGACCGACAATATCGAGTCTACCAGGAGTGGGGGTGATTTTGCTCGTGCTGGGTGTTTTGGGGGTGGCTCTGACGAGGCGGAGAAAGGTGATATGAACAACCCTATATTACTCCTCTACCCGACCATCAACGTCGTCGTCACAGCACTCTTCGCAGGGGTAGTGCTGCGCCAATACGTGCAGCGTCACCGCATCTACCAACTGTATTGGACAATCGGCCTGGTCATGGCCTTTGTTGCAACCCTGGCCTACGTACTTATGATCGTTGCGCAGCCAACCAGCAGTGCCGGAATAATATTCTTCCGTCTCTACTACATGCTCGGCGCAGCACTCGTGCCAGCCTGGCTAGGTCTTGGCAGCATCGCCCTGGTCGCAAGTCCCCATATCACACGCGGCAGCCTGGTTATTTTGTGTCTGTTGAGCGTCCTGGCAGTGATACTTATTTCCCTCGCCGCTGTCAACACCGCCAGGCTCAGTCAGATTGCAGGGACGCCTGGAACAGGCATCCTGCAGCCGGGAGCGTGGCTGATAACCATTATCATCCTGAACACGCTTGGAGTCCTCGCCGTGGTTGGGGTAGCTATCTATTCTGGATGGAAACTGGTACGCCGCCAGCACAGCGTGGCAGGTCTCTCCACCAGCAATATCCTGTGGGCGAACGTGCTGATCCTGCTCGGCGATTTGCTGAATGCCGCGGCTGGCACGCTGGCACGTTTCCTGGGCGTGGAGAACACATTCTGGCTGGTGATGTCACTCGGTTGGCTGGTATTCCTCGTCGGTGTGCTGCTCGCCAGTCGTCGACCTGCTACTGAGAAGCCGCTTGCGCAGGATCACAGTCAAAAAGGATTTGCCTCGTCGTGATCGCGGTCGGGTGCGGTCCCCGTTCACTGCTCCACCAGTCTTTCCAGCGTCGGCAAAAGCAAATCATCGCGGCGCGCCAGCAGCGGAGCACGCAGCCGTTCGGTGACCACCACACGGATACGGCGCTGGTGCTGCTCGTAGCGTGCCAGGTCATCGGGTTGCAAGCCGGTGGCCTGCACCCAAGTCACCAGAGAACCCATACCAACAGGTGGGTGTGCGAACGTGACCCACACGTCCATCTCCCATTTCCCCGGTCGCGGAATATCCAGCAGCACCTCATAGTCCGCAATCTCCGTCTCCAGCGTGCTTGCCAGTTCGGCTGCGAGCAATTGCTCGATGTTGCGACGACGGTTGGGGTCCCACAGGAGGGCATCCAGGCGGTTGAAGAGGCGACCGGCGAGGCGGCTGATTTCTAGTATGCCCTTGTAGGGGCGGCGCAGTTCCAGGTCCTCCGCCAGGGCACGAGCGCTGGCAGGCATACGCTCGTGAGCCAGCAGCGAGAGCAGGGAGGCATCGTCCAGGCCGATGAATTGCTCGGCTTGAAGGGCACCACTCAACAACGCTTCTTGTACGGCACGCATCAACATGATCTGCAACGCACGATTGGTATGGTGCCAATAGATGTTGTCGAACATCTCCTGGCGTGCATGCAGCAGTGAGTGCAAGGGGCTGATGCCTTTGTGCGTCACGACGATCCGTTGCCGACCCTCCACGTTGGGATGGACACGCAAGGCCCCCAGGAGACGCGCAACATCGACACCCCCATAGGGAACATTGCACGCACGCGCATCACGTGGCAGGTAGTCGAGCTTATCTACGTCGAGGGCACCACTTAACAGACTGCTGAAAAGTTCGTCGGCGGCGGGCAAGGCTTTTGTCTTGGGCGGGTCGATGAAATCTGCTACTCGTTCAGGCGAGAGGTGATAGTCACGCTCTAAGATGGTTGCTATCTCGCTGTTCTCGATGATGGAACGTCCCACTTTTTCGTGCAAGACGATCGGATACCCTAGCTCCTCAAGCGTGTGCGAAAAGGGGTAATGGCCAATATCGTGCAGCAGAGCCGCTACGACCAGCGTCTGTACGCTGCTAATGGAGACGCCGTCGAGACCACCTTCATCACCATGTTGCAGTAGTGAGCGTAAAGCACGTACGGCCAGGTTGTAGCAACCAAGGCTATGTTCGTAGCGCGTGTGGGTTGCCCCCGGCCAGATGCGATAGACGAAGCCTAGTTGTTTTATTTTTTGCAGGCGCAGAAATGGAGCGGTACTGATCAGTTTCTCTTCGCGTGGACCGAGAGGGATCAGGTCGTACAAACTGTCACGAACGGTGCTGACTGGTTGTTCATCTGGTAACAATGGCAGACCGGCGGCATCGGTCCAATGCCGCCTCATGCCTGGCTGCACAACGCCATCAGCAACACGGTGGTTGTTGGCCAGTTGACGTTTCGTACGAGCGCTTTTAGAGTGATCTTCTTGTATACTCATTGCTCTGCTTCCAGCATATCCTCTCCTTCTTCTTCCACCTGTTCAACCAGCGCAAGGATAGAGAGACGCCGATAGAGCTGGCGTACCTCAATTTCAATATCCAGGCTCGCCAGCTGAAAGCTTTGCCCGGCTCCATACTGGTGGTAGAGCCAATCAGTAGCTGAACGCGAGAAAACCTCGACGCGCTGAATGATCTGACTGACAAAGATGATTTCCTGAATACTCTCTTTTGCCTGGTAGAGCGCCAACTTCACGAAGCGATCAGTCATCTCTGTCGAGCTTGAGAGCACCTCGACGACCAGGACAGGCGAATCGATGATTTGGGACTCCCCATGATCAGCACTGTCACAGGAAACGACGACGTCTGGTATCACCGTTTTCGTGGGAGTCAGTCGTACCAACTTATCAGTCACATACGGACGGCAGGGAGCATCATCGCCAAGTGCCTGGTCAAGTGCTACTCCGAAATTGAGCGCGATCGTCGCATGATTCGATGATCCGCCTGCCATCAGACGTACCTCGCCATCGTAGTATTCATAGCGCCGGTCAGAGTTACTCACCAGTAGCAAGTATTGTTCAAATGACATGTGCTGCTGCGCCGGATTCGTCGCCATATACTAACTGCTCCCTTTCTCATACGAGAATGTAGTTGAGAGAATCATACCATGTCTGCCGTAGCGGTACAAGAACTCCCTTGCGCACATGAAGTATCGAGACTAGTTTCTCAAAATCTCGCGTTTTCTAGCGATTCATCGCGTTTTATCGCGTGAAAATTGCCTTGCTTTGTCTCCCCTGTTGTGGTATGCTTGTTCGACGAGGAGCGGAGGTTCTGCCACAAAAACGCGTGGCAGGTAAAAGGCCAGCGTCTGGTCTTCTGTGAGATTCGCAAGCGCTCTGGAAACAGGGTAAGCATTTCAGCGAACATCAGAAGCCAATGTAGACCCAATGCGCAAGCAAAGGGAGTAGCGGGCTACGTAGTTCACCCTGTACGGTCTCCGTACAAACGCAACGAACACATCGAGCTTCTATGACACTGTCATAAAACGCGAGATTTTTCGGAACTATAATGTATCTGTCTCCACTCCGGAGAACATGCGACGGGAGCTTATACCCGTCGCATCATCATTTTAGAAGGATTTGTTGGTACACGTTATGAATACAGCACTACCAGGCAGCATCAAACTGCTGGTAATCGATATTGATGGCACATTGCTCAACCCCGAAGGCAAGATCACCACACGTACACGGGCAGCAATACAGGCTGCACAGCAGGCGGGCATCATAGTCACACTGGCGACGGCGCGGCGCTATTGCAATACGGTGCAGATTGCCGAGGAGTTAGAATTGGAAAGTCCATTGATTGTCTACGACGGGGCACTGATTGCAGGGTATCCTGATGCAGCGATACTGCATAGCCACCCGCTACAGGCCGATATTGCACAACAGGCAGCTGAGTTGCTGGTGAGCCACAACCTCCAGCCAGTGGTTCATCCCGCCACTCTTCTGAAGGAAGAGATATGGACAGGCCCCGCCGACCTGGATAATCTCTGGTTGGAAGCCTACCTCACCGTCTATCCAGACCAGGTGCGTCGCATGCCCTATGAACACCTTTGCACAGGACACCCCGGTCCATGGCGCGTCGTTACCTTTGATGCCGAGGAGCGCATCATGGGATTGCTCCCAGAGCTTGCCGCTCTGGATTGTTCATGGATAGCTATCAAGCGTGGCAGTTATGGCTGCGCAGAGATCGGTTTTATGGATCGCCACTGCTCAAAGGCAAGCGGGGTCGCAGCGCTGGCGCAATTGCTGGACGTTCCACTGGAGCAGGTGATGGCACTTGGGGATAACAACAATGATGTGCGAATGTTGCAATTAGTCGGTTGGGGGGTTGCTATGGGACAGGCATCGGATACAGTAAAGGCAGTTGCGCAGGCAGTTACTGCCAGCAACGCAGAGGATGGAGCAGCGCAGGCGATAGAGCGTTACGTACTGCGCTGTGCGGCAAGCGTGGTTTCAAATTCTCTCAAACATGCGACTTGTTTGTAGTTGGGAGCAGCCTGCCAGCGTTTCCTTTGCACCAACTGCAAAGCATCACGAGCGTGCATGCCTGTATACATAAGTACAGCGCAAGTCAACTGGACACTGCGCCCGACGCCATGTTCACAATGGATGAGTACTCGACCTCCTTGTTCCATGCGCTCCGTCGCCCAACGTGCCCCTTGCATCATCTGCTCCGTTGTTAATGGGTATCCATCTGCTGTGGGTAGGTGCAGTAACTCAATATGCATATTGGCTAATGCCTGAACGTCATCACGATATTCTGAGCGTGTATCTATCACATGTGTTACCCCCGCACGCGCCAGGGCTTTGATATCTTCAGGACGCACGCGCCCGCCGACGGCGAGATGATCCGTGATCCATGTCATATTCAAGCGATCAGGTAGGGGTATATGTAATACAAGCGCGAGCTGCTCCGCACGCGAGTCCTCAGGGAAGAGGTGTGCGGCGATGCGTGTCCAGAAGCGATACAGCACCCGCACAATCCCGGTTAAAAACCAGTGTGCGCCGGAAAAATGCACTTTGGGAGTTCCTCCCGTAGGAACAGCAGGCGGAGGCGTAATGGTTGGATCGGACGACATGACGATTCTAATCTCCTTATAGGCATGAAGCCTGGCGCCCGCAAACGCAAATATGGCTCTATCTCGACATTACCAACGGCGGCAAGGCCGGGTCAGCCTCTGCACGTCCGCTGTCACGCGACTTGTCTCGTTGCATGACACGTTTCAGGGCAGCAATTGCACACTCTAACATGCTATCATCGGGTTCACGCGTCGTCAAACCCTGCAATGCAAGACCCGGGGCCAGGAGCCAGCGTACAGCGCGAAAACGGTAGTTGGCCGCGCCCAAACGCATCAGTTCATATGCGATCCCCGCTATCACAGGCACCAGCACGATGCGCGAAATGATCTTGATGAGCAGCGAAGGCGAACCGACCAGCGCAAACACAAAGATCGAGACGACCGCGACGATTAAGAGAAAGCCTGTGCCGCAACGGGTGTGCAGCCGTGAGGCACGACGCACATGCGGAACGTCGAGCGGGTCGCCCTGCTCCATGGCATTAATCGCCTTATGTTCTGCCCCATGATACCCATATATGCGCTGAATATCGGGGAGAAGACCGGTAAGGTAGAGATAGCCTACTAGCAGGCCTAAGCGAATAAGACCTTCCAGAGTCAGATTCAACCAACCCTGACCGATGAAGTTATGCAACAGGCCCGTGATGAGGAGGGGCCCTAGAAAGAAAATCGCCACGGCGAAGCTCATTGAGACGAGCAAGATCAGAATCAATCCCACCCCACCAATTTCTGGGGGCCTTTCCACTTCTTCACCTGGTGCGCTGTTCGCTCCTGCTTCTGCCGAGTCAGGCGGTGGAGCATCGGGATCGATGGCGCCCGTAGCGACGTTGGCCGACAAGGTCATCAGACGCATGCCCAGCACAAGCATTTCCCATAAGAGGAGCATGCCGCGCACGAATGGTAAGCGAAAAAGCCGATTTTGATAAAGGCTGGGGTTCAGAGCTTCTTCATAGAGATAGATGGAGCCATTTGCTCGTCTCATGGCGACGGCGGCTGATGTGCGTCCGCGCATCATGACGCCTTCCATGACTGCCTGGCCACCATAATAAAATTTTGCCATAAGAGATTTCCTTTCAAGCAGAATACCAGTCTCCCAGACAGGTATCCCGCCCCTACGAATCACGGTTGGCATCTCTCACCCGAAAGCGTAGATGTGATAGGCGACGTACGACAGGCTGCCCAAAAGAACTCAGGCGCGGTAATCGACGGCGCAGTGCGCGAATACGTACGGCAGAGCGCAAACGGCCCGACATCATGCGACTGCGGGTGCGCGCCCGTGTTGTTTGCCAGATGCCAGGTGCGCCAGCAGCAGGGAGATAACTCAGAATATGGTTTGCGATATCAAATGAGGTCTGTGGTCGACTAATGCGTTTCGCGTTTTCTAGTTGCCGACGCATCATTTGCGACCCGGGCTTTATCATTCGGCGTAAGGCATCGATCAATTCAATCGAGTCCTGTGCCAGGACGCCCACACCGTTACTCAGCACATAGTCGACATTGCCCTCTTCCTGTCCTGGTACGTAACTGTTCAAAATGATGGGTAACCCACATGCTAAGGCTTCAGAGATAGTACCCGGTCCCGCTTTGGTGATAATGACATCGGAGGCGTGCATCATCTCCGGCATGTTCTGCACAAAGCCAAAAATCCTTGCCGGAACGTGTAAGTGCGAGCGTGTACGCTGCAAGTGCACATAGAGCCGCTTGTTGCGACCGGTGACGATGAGCAACTGGACAGGTAGGCGTGCTTGTGAGATGGCGCGAACAGTAGCCTGCAAGCCACCAGAGCCTTCTCCCCCACCTACCAGCAAAACGACGGGCAGTCCCGGCTGCAATTCAAACTTGCGACGCAACTCTTCCTTACTCGCGACTGGTAGCGTAAACTTCGGATCGATGGGCATACCTAGCACATGGACACGTGCAAGGTCCAGGCCACGTTTCAAATAAAGCTGCCTGGCCTCCTCGGTTGGCACGACATAGCTAGTGGCTCCGGGTGCAAACCACATATGATGCACACTGATCAAGTCGGTCACGACGGTGATGAAAGGAATGGGCAATCCCAGGTCGTGCAAGGCGTCAACGGTGACATGGTTGAGCAAGGGATGAATGGAGACGATGATATCGGGTTGGACCGAGGTGATTAAGCGCAGCATTCCATTGTGGATGAGAGGAGTAGCAACGGTTTGCATCGCTGAAATCCTGCGCAGCTGGTTGCTGATGCGAAAAACTTGTCCGTAGAGTCTGGGGTTGTAGCGGATGGCCGGACCGTAGAGTTTAACAGCTTCGCGTAAGGGGAAACGGCTGTACTCCTCAAAGGCATCAACAATTTCAATGCGGTACGTATCCGGCTCCTGGGGATTGCACATTGTTTGTGTGTCCAGGAGAGAGGTTGATGTGCCAGCTGTGCCTTGAGTGCCTTGCTGCGAGGATTGGAGGCCAGAGGCTTCTTTTTCTTCCTGCTCGTCAACATGATGAGCCTGCCATTCATCTCGCTGCCGTTGAGCAATTAATGAAATGGCATTACGGATGGCGTTTGCTGCGCTACGATGTCCAGCCCCCGTGTCAGCAATGAGGAAAAGGATAGTGCGTTGAGACAAACGAAATCACTCCCCTCGTGGGCATGATGTATCGATAGAGATACATTACCTGGCAGGAAATGGCCTTGCAGGTGAAGCCCCGCCACTACACTTTACTTGATCCACGACCACAAAATGTAATGGCGGGGCTTGGCCCCGCCAGGCTTTTCCTTATTCTTCCTGCAGGTTGAAGCGTTTGCGGAAACGCTCCACACGACCAGTTGCATCAAGGAGGCGCTGTTGTCCAGTAAAGAAAGGATGACAATTTGAGCAGACATCTACTTTCAGTACTGGTTTGATGCTGAGCGTTTTAAAGCTGTTTCCACAGGCGCAGCTAACTGTGGATTCAATATAATTTGGATGTATTCCTTTTTTCATGGCTACCCCACTTGCTAGTAACAGTTATGATTTGGCTTCCAGGTTGTCGGTGGTTCGGGCTCCTACCTTGCTCGTTCACACTACGAGCAAGATTGTACATGGATGATGCTTGCCCGTCAAGAGGTCCTAATGATGGCTTATCTTGCACCCTATCTATTCTATCACATTACAACACGCAACGGGAGCTTTTTATGCCCTGGTTGTAGTAACTACTCAGGACTCCTCGCCGCACGTGACGTGCTCTCATTACCTGCCCCCCAGGCAGGATTGCTCGGCACTCTACAGCGGCTCGCGTTTTTTTGCTGCGGGCTTTGCAGCCGCAGGCTGCAAAGCCCGCAGCAAAAAAACTCTTGCGAACCACCGCAGGTGGTGAGGAGTCCTGAGCAGTTACAGATAAAAATAGTAGAAGGAAACCGTTAAAAAGCTCTTTACAATCTCCCAGTAATATGCTATCATCTACCCTACCAGGGGATGTAGCTCAGCTGGGAGAGCGCGACAATCGCACTGTCGAGGTCAGGGGTTCGAGCCCCCTCATCTCCACCGCAAATGTATCATCTTGCGTAACTACTCAGGTATTTGATTCCTCGCCGCATGCGGCGGCTCGCGTCATTTTGTGCTGCGGGCATGGCAGCCTGCGGCTGCCATGCCCGCAGCACAAAACTCTTGCGAACCACCGTAGAGTGCCGATTTATCGAGCACGTGTGGTGAGGAGTCCTGAGTAGTTACCATCTTGCTTTTGTTCCTGCAATGAGATATACTGTATCATAAGCGGTGAGCAGGAGTAGTAGGTCCAACCTTTTCAGAGAGTAGCCGGGCGGTGCAAGGCTACAACACCGGACCGAACTCGCCTGTGAGCAGTAAGCGTGATGTGTTTGGAATCCACGAATAAGGTGGGAAAGTTGCCTCGTCGTATAGTAGGGGCGAGGGTGGTGGAGTTGGGTGGGGTGGGCCCTTGCGGTCGCCCTGGTGACTAAAAGTACCTAGCGCTTGCCGGGAACGCCCGTTATCGCGTATAATGAGTGTACATCGATAGACGACACTCGCCAGGAACTCACTAATAAGGGCCTGTAGCGTAGCTGGGAGCGCGCCTCCATGGCATGGAGGAGGTCAGGGGTTCGAATCCCCTCAGGTCCACCACATTCATCCTGGATCATCGATGTAAATTCAGGGTGGTACCACGGAAGAAAAAGGCCTTTCGTCCCTAACGGATGAAAGGCTTTTTGTCGTGCTGTACCGCTGTATGTTGGATGGGTATCGAAACTATTATCCATCGTTCTTGTTTGGGAGAAGTGCAATGATCACACGCACCAAATACAACCCAAAAGAAATCGAAAAGAAATGGCAAACGAGTTGGGAGGCCGAACAACTGTATCACGCCCCCGACGATTCACCCAGACCAAAGTTTTATCACCTGGTGATGCTACCCTATCCCTCCGGTGACCTGCACATGGGCCACTGGTATAACTACTCGCCTTTCGACGCCTATGGCCGCTTCAAGCGTATGCACGGCTACAACGTTATGCAACCTATGGGCTTCGACGCCTTTGGCCTGCCCGCCGAAAATGCTGCCATCAAGCGCGGCGTCCAGGCACGCACCTGGACACTGGCAAATATCGACAACATGCGTCGCCAACTGCGCTTGATGGGTGCCGGCTGGGACTGGCAACGGGAAATTGTCTCCTGCCTGCCCGACTACTATAAGTGGACGGAATGGCTGTTCCTGCAATTCTACAAGCATGGGCTGGCCTATCGCACCAAAGCCCCTGCTAACTGGTGCCCCAGTTGCAATACCACCCTGGCTAACGAGCAAGTGCTGGCAAATGGTACCTGCGAGCGCTGCGGCACTGTCGTGATTCGCAAAGAGATCGACCAGTGGCTGCTGAAGATTACCGACTATGCCGAAGAACTGCTGGACTTCTCAGGCATCGAGTGGCCCGAAAAGACCGTCACCATGCAGCGCAACTGGATCGGGCGCAGCGAGGGAGCCGAAATCCGTTTCTTCGCTGAGATTGATGGGCAACGTGAGGAGATTCCCGTCTTCACCACCCGCCCGGACACGATCTATGGCGTCACCTTCTTTGTGCTGGCCCCCGAGCATCCCTGGGTCGAGAAGATCACCACACCCGAGCACAAAGCAACTGTGGATGCCTACGTCGACGAGGCTCTGCACATGACAGAGATCGAGCGCATGAGCACGGAGAAAGAGAAGACGGGCGTCTTCACCGGTGGCTACGTCACCAATCCTGTCAGCGGCGAGCAGGTCCCTGTCTGGATCGCTGACTACGTGCTGATGGGCTACGGCGCTGGCGCGATCATGGGTGTTCCGGCCCACGACCAGCGCGACTTTGAGTTCGCTCGCAAAT
>WNFT01000596.1_pt1 | contig 30532 bp, 44 predicted proteins | sample 5400191 | NCBI WGS metagenome assembly WNFT01 (sample SAMN13153359, study PRJNA577476) | soil metagenome | isolation source: 80 cm saprolite under Madrone tree | place: USA:California | collected 2016-06-14 | reverse complement strand
CACCTCGACTACCGGACGGTGATGGCCCACCGGAGCGCATTCGGCTGCAAACGGCTCGTCCTCACTCACCTGGGCCCCGACATGCTGGCGCGGGCCGCCGACGTCGACGCCGAGTGCGCCTACGACGGGCTCACGATCGAGGTGTGAGTCTACATCGCAGGTCTGTCCCCACCCCGGGTGGTAAACTCTCGCCCGTGCCGGCGCGGCTTGGCGTAGACATCGGCGGAACGTTCACCGACCTCGTGCTCGTGGACGAGCGCACGGGCGCCCTGCGTGTCGGCAAGGTCCTCACCACGGCGAAGGATCACGGCGTCGAGCAAGGCATCCACGGCCTGCTCGACGAGAGCCGCGTCGCGGCGCGCGAGGTGCGCGCCACCGTCCACGGCACCACGCTCGCCACCAACGCGCTGATCGAGCGCAAGGGCGCGCGGACGGCTCTGCTCACCACGGCAGGCTTCCGCGACGCGCTCGAGATCCGGCGCGAGGGCCGCTACGACATGTACGACATCTTCATCGATCCGCCGGCGCCACTGGTGCCCCGTCACCTCCGGCGCGAGGTCGATGAGCGCCTGCTCGCCGACGGTACCGTGCTACGTCACCTCGACGAGGCGGGCGCGCGAAGGGTGATCGCCGGGCTCGTCGCCGACGGCGTCGAGGCGATCGCGATCTGCCTGCTCCACGCGTACGTGAATCCAGCCCACGAGCGCCGCCTGGCCGAGCTGGCAGCCGAAATCGCTCCGGGCATTCCGGTGTCGTGCTCGTCCGACGTCGTTCCCGAGATCCGAGAATACGAGCGGGCATCCACGACGACGGCCAACGTCTACGTCGTGCCGTTGATGGCGCGTTACCTGGAAGACCTCGAGCGACGGCTCACGGAGCTCGACATCCCCGGCCAGCTCTACATCATGCAGTCGTCCGGCGGCATCGTGCTGCCACGCGAGGCGCGGAGATTTCCGATCCGCCTGGTGGAATCGGGCCCGGCCGCCGGCGCCATCGCCGCCGCGCGGGCGGCGCGGGATCGCGGGGAATCTCGCCTGCTCTCGTTCGACATGGGCGGTACCACGGCCAAGGCGTGCGTGATCGACGACGGCGCGCCTCTGGTCGCACGGGAGTTCGAGGTCGCCCGCGCCGATCGCTTCAAGAAGGGCTCGGGGATGCCCGTGCGAGTGCCGGTGATCGAGATGATCGAGATCGGCGCCGGTGGTGGCTCGATCTCGCGCGTCGACCGCATGGGCCTGCTCAAGGTCGGCCCCGACAGCGCGGGCGCCGATCCCGGGCCCGCCTGCTACAACCTGGGCGGCCGGCTCCCCACCGTGACCGACGCCGATCTCCTGCTCGGTTACCTCGACGCCGAATTCTTCCTGGGCGGGCGCATGCGGCTCGACCGCGAGGCCGCGCGGCGCGCGATCGAGGAACACGTCGCGAGCCCGCTGGGCCTCGACGTGATTGCGGCGGCGTGGGGCATCCACCGCGTCGTCAACGAGAACATGGCGGCGGCCGCACGGATCCACGGCATCGAGCGCGGCCGCGATCTCCGCAGCTATCCCCTCTTCGCCTTCGGCGGCGCCGGTCCCGTCCACTGCTGGCAGGTCGCGCGCGTCTTGCGCGTGCCGCGCATCCTGCTGCCATTCGGCGCCGGCGCCATCTCGGCGTACGGCCTGCTATCGGCCCCACTGGCGTTCGACTTTGTCCGCACTCACCGCGAGCGTCTTGACACCGCCGACTGGCCGACGCTCAACCGGCTCTTCGCCGAGATGGAGTCGGAGGGACGCGCCCTGCTGGCGCGCGCCGGCGTGAGGGAGACCGATGTTCGCGTCGCCCGCGTCGCCGAGATGCGCTATCTCGGCCAGGGCCACGAGGTCGAGGCCGCGGTGCCTGCCGGCGCGCTCTCGACGGCCAGCCTCGAGGCGATGACGTCGTCGTTCGAGTCCGCGTACCGCGCGCTCTATCATCGGCTGCCCCAGGGAGTTCCGATCGAGGCGTTGAACTGGCGCGTGACGGTCGCCGGGCCAGCACCGGATGTCCGCTTGTCGGGCGCCACGCGAATCGGGGGGGCAGTCGGGGGGGATGCCACATCCCCCCCGACGTCCATAAACAAGGCCGTCAAAACCCGGCGCAAAGCGTACTTCGCCGAAGCGTCCGGCTTCGTCGACACGCCGGTCTACGACCGTTACGCGCTCCCTCCGGGCGCTGAGTTCACCGGCCCGGCCATCGTCGAGGAGCGCGAGTCCACCGCGGTGCTCGGCCCGGGCGCACGCTGCCGAGTCGACGAGCGCTCGACCATCATCGTGGAGATGCCCGCGTGAGCCTCGTGAGCCTCGATCCCATCACCCTCGAGATCTGCTGGAATCGCCTGATCGGCGTCGTGAACGAGCAGGCCACCGCGCTCCAGCGCACGTCGTTCACGTCGATCGTTCGCGAGGCCGGCGACCTCTCGGCGGGAGTCTTCGATCGCCGCGGCTATATGGTGGCCCAGGCGGTGACGGGCACGCCCGGCCACATCAACTCGATGGCGCTGGCCGTGAAGCACATCCTGGCCGCGTGCCCGATCGAGACGCTCCGTCCCGGCGACGTCCTCATCACCAACGATCCCTGGAAGACGTCCGGCCACCTGAACGACGTCACGATCTGCTCGCCGGTCTTCCGCGGCGACGATTGCGTGGCCGTCTTCGCATCCACCTGCCACACGGCCGACATCGGGGGTCACATCTTCTCGGCCGAGGCGCGCGAGGTCTACGAGGAAGGCCTCTTCATCCCGATCATGAAGCTCTACGAGGCGGGACGCCCGAACGAGTCGTTGATGGCGATCCTTCGCGCCAACGTGCGCCTGCCCGACATGGTGCTGGGCGACTTCCACGCCCAGATCGCCGGAGGGGCGGTCGGCGGCGAGCGGCTGCTCGAGTTCATGGCCGAGTTCGGGCTCTCGCGTCTGGAGCCGCTGGCCGACGAGATCATCGAGCGGACGGAGCGTGCGATGCGCCAGGCGATCCAGGCGCTGAGGCCGGGCGTCTACGAGAACGCGCTCACGTCGGACGGGTTCGACGAGCCGATCACGATCCGTGTGCGCTGCGAGGTCAGGGGCGACGAGATGCTGATCGATTACACCGGCACCTCGCCGGCCAGCCGCCGCGGCATCAACGTCGTCATGAACTACACGGAGGCCTACACGACCTACGGCGTGAAGGTCATCGTGAGCCCCGATGTCCCCAACAACGAGGGCGCCTTCCGCCCGGTGAAGATCAGCGCGCCCGAAGGCTCGATCCTCAACGTCCGCCATCCGGCACCGGTCGCCGCCCGCCACGTGATCGGCCACTTCCTGCCCCACGTGATCGCCGGGGCGCTCGGTCAGGCGCTCCCCGACCGCGTCATGGCCGAAGGATCCGCCAACATCTGGGGCATCCAGGTGTCGGGCAAGGACCTCGATGGTCGAGCGTTCAGCCACGTGCTCTGCTCGTCGGGGGGCACGGGAGCGCGTCCCACTCGCGACGGCCTGTCGGCGACGGCCTTTCCGTCTGGCGTGCTGGGCACACCAGTGGAGGTGATCGAGACGATCGCGCCGCTGATCGTCGAGTGGAAGGCGCTCCGCGAGGGCTCCGGGGGCGCCGGGAAGTACCGCGGCGGCCTCGGCCAGACGATCGCCTTCAGGGCTCGGACGCGGGAGCCATTCGTCTGCTCGGTGCTGTGCGATCGCATTCGTCATCCCGCCCAGGGCTTCCTCGGCGGTGAGCCCGGCGCCACCGGCGAGGTCCTCGTGGACGGCGTGCGTCCCGCGAATCCCAAGGGCGAGCAGATCGTGGCCCCCGGCGCCCTCGTCGAGGTGCGTCTGCCTGGCGGAGGTGGGTACGGCCTTGCGGGCCACCGTGACCCTGAGCTCGTCACGCGAGATGCCCTGGAGGGCTACATCCCCGCGTAATCCCTGCCCTGCCGTCTCGTCCGGTCGCCGGCACGCCTTTCGCTGTACTTCACCGCATGACCCGGAAGCGGTCTTCGAGACAAAAGCGTCAGCGTCCCGACAGGTCGGAGATGCTCGAGGCTGAGAAGGACGCTGCGGACTTTACCGCCAGCAGCCCGAAGCTGACCGGTGGCGACGTCGATGCGGACTGGACGCGGGCTGCCAGCGTGCCCCGCGCCCCGGACGACGAAGTGAGAACGTCAGCCGAGATCCTCGAGGAGCGCGATCGTTATCGGTGGGAAGAGGAGGAGTGAGATGAGGACCATGCTCGCCGCGCTGCTCGGGATCGCGCTCGTGGCGGCGTCCGCGCCCGCCTTTGCGCACGTCGTCGAGGTGACGACGGCAGTATCGCTGGCCGACGTCGAGGATCAGGAGACTCTGACCGCCGCCATCCGTGCTGCGGTCAACGAGGCCATGGAGAGTGCGGTCGGCTTCAAGCCCACGCTGATCGCGCTCACACGGGCCAACGTCATCGGCGAACGGCTCTACGTGCGGCTCTTGATGGCGGATGCCGAGGGTGAGGAGATGCTGCGAGACCTCGCTCCGGACGGGCCGCCGTCCGGCACTGACGACGGGGCGCCCGCCGAGCACACCTACTTGAAGGAGCCGATCTAGAGCTTGCCGTACTCCTTGAGCCGGCGGTAGATCGTCCGGCGCGAGATGCCGAGGGCGCGCGCCGCCTCTTCCTTGTCGTTGTTGTAGACGGCCAGGGCGCGGAGGATCAGCTCCTTCTCGACCTCGGCCAGCGTCGGCACGGTGCTCCCGGCCATGGACGGCGCCACCGACGGCCGGGCCGTGAGGCTGGGCAGATCCGCCAGCGTGATCTGGTCCCGGGAGCCCATCGCGAAGGCGCGCTCGATCAGGTTCTCCAGCTCGCGAACGTTGCCAGGAAAATCGTAGCCGGACAGCGCCGACAGCGCGTCGGCGCTGATCCCCTTGACGTCGCGGCGGAGGCGCTTGTTGAACCGGCGGATGAAGTGATTCACCAGCGACGAGATGTCCTCGCGCCGCTCTCGGAGCGACGGCAGCTGGATGCGAATCACGTTGAGCCGATAGAACAGGTCCTGCCGGAAGGTCCCACTGTGCATCGCCTGCTCGAGGTTGCGGTTCGTGGCGGCGATCACCCGGACGTCCACCGGGTGCGCCTTCGTCGAGCCGACCGGCCTCACCGACATCTCCTGCAACACGCGCAGGAGCTTCACCTGCAGCTCGGGGGGCAGCTCGGCGATCTCATCCAGGAAGATCGTGCCATCGTTGGCGCCGCGGAAGAGACCGAGCGCGTCAGCCACGGCGCCCGAGAAGGCACCCCGGACGTGGCCGAAGAACTCGGATTCCAGAAGATCGCGGGGGATGGCGCTGCAGTTGACGGGGATGAAGGCCCCCTTGGCGCGAATCGACAATCGATGGATGGCGGCGGCGACCAGCTCCTTGCCGGTGCCGCTCTCGCCCTCGATCAGCACGGGCGAGTCGGTGACGGCCACCTTGCCGATGATCTCCTTCACGCGCTGCATGGCGCCCGAGGCGCCGATCAGCTCGTTGACGGTGAGCTCCTCGCCGAGCCGCGCCCGCAGCGTGTGGACTTCGCCGCGCAGGAAGCGGCGCTCCATCAGTCGCTGCATGAGGTGCTTGAGCTCGTCCAGGATCAGGGGCTTGGAGAGATAGTCGTAGGCCCCTTCCTTGAGCGCCTCGACGGCCGACGCGATCGTGGGATAGCCCGTCATGATCACGACCTCGATCGACTCGTCGTGAGCCTTGAGCTGCTTGAGCAGCTCGAGTCCGCTCATGTCGGGCATCCGGATGTCGGTGATGGCGGCGTCGAACACCTGGGTGCGCACGACGGCGAGCGCGTCGGTCGCGGTGTTCGCCGTGGACACTTGATAGCCCCACGCCGTCAGGGCTTCCTTGAGGAGCAGCAGGATCGAGTTCTCGTCGTCGACGATCAGGACGCGAGCGGTTTCCACCATCGTAGATAACAAGTTAGCACGAGGGGGTGTCAAACTGACAAGGTAAAAAGTTGCGGGCCTGCGTTCGGTATGTTAGCGTGGCCGTTGACTTTTCAACGAGGAGAACGCGCTCATGGCTGACGCTGGAACGGTCCACCTTACGGAACAGAGCTTCGACGAGGCGCTCGTCGCGAATCAGAGCCTCATGATGGTGGACTTCTGGGCAGAGTGGTGCGGCCCGTGCCGTGCCATTGCACCCGTTCTCGAGGAGCTTGCCCGCACATCCGGTGGACGGGTGACGCTCGCGAAAGTGAACGTGGACGAGAACCCGGGCCTCGCCGCCCGCTACGGCATTCGCTCGATCCCGACGATCCTGTTCGTCAAGGACGGCAAAGTCGCCGACCAGGTGATCGGGGCCGTACCCAAAGCCCAGCTCCAGAAGAAGCTGGACGCGCTCGCCTGACGCGGGTCGCCTAGGCTCTGACGTATCAGTACCGGCGGCACAGGGATCCCGCCGCTCTCCCCAACCCGTGACGAGTTCCGCGCGCTCGCGGGGCAGGGGAACCTCGTCCCGGTGTTCGTCGAGCTCCCCGGCGACCTCGACACTCCGCTCTCCGCGTACCTGAGACTTCGTCCCGGGCCATACTCGTTCCTGCTCGAGTCTGTCGAGGGCGGTGAGAAGTGGGCGCGCTACTCCTTCCTCGGCACCGATCCGATGATGGTGCTGTCGGCGAAGAACGGCCGGATCACCCTTCGTCGCGCGGGCGGCCGTGTGATCGAGCGCCTGCCGGACGGTAATCCGCTCGATGCGCTGAGGACGCTGCTCGCCGAGTTCCAGCCCGTGCCGGTGCCGGGCCTGCCGCGGTTCCAGGGCGGCACCGTGGGGTACCTCGCCTACGACATGGTGCGCCACATGGAGCGGCTGCCGGCCACCGCCAAGGACGACCTGCGGCTGCCCGACGCGATCTTCCTCTTCACCGACACGTTTCTGGCCTTCGACAACCTCCGTCACCGGCTCCTCGTGATTGCCAACGCCCGCATCGAGGGCCACGATGACGCGTCACTGGACCAGGCCTACGATCGCGCGGCGCTTCGGATCGACATGACACTCCAGAAGCTGGCCCGCCCGGCCCGCACCCCGGCGCCGCTCTCGTTCGCCGCTCCGGCGCCGCTTGTGGCGCTTGGAGAAGAAGGCTTCACCACGACGATGGACGAGTCGACCTACTCGGAGGCGGTGCTGAAGGCCAAGGAGTACATCGCCGCCGGCGACGCCTACCAGATCGTCGTCTCCCGTCGGCTCGACACGCCGCTCGGCGCCGACCCGTTCACCGTGTACCGCGCGCTGCGGACCATCAACCCGTCGCCCTACCTCTTCTTTCTCCGGCTCGGCAAGACGACGGTGGTCGGTTCGTCGCCCGAGGTGCTGGTGCGCCTGGAGGACGGCCGCATCGACGTGCGCCCGATCGCGGGGACGAGTCCGCGAGGTGTCACCGAGTCCCAGGACCAGACGATCGCCGAGACGCTGCTGGCCGACCCCAAGGAGCGCGCCGAGCACGTCATGCTCGTCGACCTCGGACGGAACGACGTCGGGCGCGTCGCGACGCTCGGCTCGGTCAAGGTCACGGAGTTCATGGTCATCGAGCGCTATTCGCACGTCATGCACCTGGTCAGCCACGTGACTGGGCAGCTCAAAGCCGGCGCCGACGCGATAGACGTGTTGCAGGCGTGCTTTCCGGCCGGCACCCTCACCGGCGCGCCGAAGATCCGCGCGATGGAGATCATCGACCAGCTCGAGCCGACCCAACGCGGGCCCTACGGCGGCGCCGTCGGCTACATCTCCTACTCCGGCAACCTCGACTCCTGCATCACGATCCGAACGATCGTCTGCCACGACGGGACCGCGTCGGTGCAGGTCGGCGCCGGCATCGTCGCCGACTCCGATCCCAAGACCGAGTGGCTCGAAACGTCGTCCAAGGCGCGAGGCCTCATCCTGGCCCTGCGCATGGCCGCGGCCACGGGTCATTCATGATCCTGGTCATCGACAACTACGACTCGTTCACCTACAACCTCGTCCAGTACCTCGGCGAGCTGGGAGCCGAGCTCCGGGTCGTGCGCAACGACGAAATGGACGTCGATGCCCTCGCTTCCATGGCGCCGGAGCGCATCGTCATCTCGCCCGGACCAGGGACCCCCGATCAAGCCGGCGTCTCGATCGACGTGATCAAGCGCCTCGGCGCCACGACTCCGATCCTCGGCGTCTGTCTCGGCCACCAGGCCATCGGCCGCGCCTTCGGCGCGACGGTGGCGCGCGCCGGCAAGCAGATGCACGGCAAGACGTCGGACATCCGCCACGACGACCGCGGTGTGTTCGCCGGGCTCACCAACCCGTTTGTCGCCACCCGGTACCACTCTCTCGCCATCGTGCGAAAGACTGTTCCGGCCGAGCTCGAAGTCTCCGCCTGGTCGGAGGACGGCGAGATCATGGGAGTGCGACACCGGGAGCATCCCGTCGAGGGTGTGCAATTCCACCCCGAGTCCATTCTGACCGTCGAAGGAAAGCGTCTTCTCGGGAATTTCCTAAAGAAATGACGCCTCGTGAGCCAAGGCTCACAGAGCTTGCCCTGATCCGCGCGCTCCGTGAGCGCGCCCGGCAGGCCCCGGGCGTGCGGGTGGGCATCGGTGACGACTGCGCCGTATTGGAAGCACCCGGTGGGGGCCTGCTCCTGGCGACGACCGATCTCCTCATCGAGGACGTTCACTTCCGCCGGCGCTACGCCGAGCCCGCCGACATCGGCTGGAAAGCGCTGGCCGTGAACGTCTCGGACATCGCGTCGATGGGCGGGCGGCCACGCTGGGCACTCATCGCCCTCGCCTGCCCGGCCTCCACCACGATGGACGAAGTCGAAGCGTTCTACGAGGGCATTCACGCCCTCGGTGACGAGCACGACGTCTCCGTCGTCGGGGGCGACACGTCGGCGTCGCCATCGGGCTGGGTCGTGAACATCACGCTCCTCGGCGAGGCGACGGGCGCGCCCATCCTGCGTTCGGGCGCGCGCGTCGGCGACATGATCGCCGTCACGGGTGACCTCGGGCGTTCGGCGGCCGGCCTGGCCGTGCTCGAGCGCCGCGAGGCTCCGGCCCGCGTCTCGGCCGAGGCCCTCGCCATCGTGACGGCCGCCCATCTGCGCCCGCGGCCGCGCGTGAAGGAAGGCCGCTGGCTCGCTGCCGCCGGTGGTGTCACGGCGATGATCGATCTCTCCGACGGGCTGGCCACCGACCTCCGCCACGTGGCCGAGGAGAGCCGCGTGGCCGCGCGCGTCGATCTTGGGAAACTGCCGATCGGCGCCGCGACACGGGACGTCGCGGTGGCGACGAAGCACGATGCGGTCGGCTGGGCCACCGGCGGTGGCGAAGACTACGAGTTGCTGTTGACCTGTGAGCCCTCGGCGTTCGAGCGGCTGCGCAACGGGCTCGGGAGCGCGACGGGCACGACGCTGACCGCCATCGGCGCGATGGAGCCCGGCGCGGCCGGAGTGACGTTCGTCGACGCCAACGGGCACGCGGTCGCGGTCGGGCCCGGCTTCGAGCACTTTGCCAGCGGGGCGCGTCGTGAGTAATCAACTCACGCTGAAGCTGCTGGCCCTGGCGATCCTGGTCGCGGCATCGGCAGTTTTGACCGGCGCGGAGGCGGCCTACTTCTCTCTGGGTCGCGCCCGGCTGCGCAAGCTCGCCGGGAGCACGAGCGAGGCCCGTTCGCCGCTGATCGAGCGGCCCCACGACCTGCTCGTGACGCTCCTCGTCGGCATCACGGTCATCAACATCGGCGCCGCCGCCCTGGCGGCGACGCTGGCCGAGGACGTCTTCGGCGTGCGCTACGGCCTCCTGGTCGAGATCATCGGCATGATCCTGATCCTGACCACCTTCGGCGAGGTCCTGCCCATGACCTTCGCCGTCAAGTACCCCGAGCAATTCCTGACGCTGGCCCGCGGGCCGGTGGCCTGGCTCAGCGTCATCCTCAAGCCCGTGCGCTCCACCCTCGGGGCCCTGACCACGCTCACGGTGCATCTCATCGGGGGCGAGCGCCAGGCCAACCCCGAGCTGACCGAGGAAGAGCTGCGCACGCTGGTGGACGTGGGCGCCAAGGAAGGCGTCGTGGAGCGCGAAGAGCGCGAGATGATCCACAAGGTCTTCGAGCTCGAGGACACGCTCGTCCGCTCGGTCATGGTGCCGCGGACCGACATGTTCTGCCTCGACCTCGACATGCCGAGCGACCAGATCCTCCCCGCGCTGCGCGAGAACCTGCACTCGCGGGTGCCCGTGTACGAGGGCTCCATCGACGTCATCGTGGGCATCCTCTACACGAAGGACCTGCTGGCGTACCTCGACGGCCTCCCCGCGGACTTCGACCTGCGCACGCAGCTCCACCCGCCCTACTTCGTGCCGGAATCCAAGCGCGCCGACGTGCTGTTGCAGGAATTCCAGGCGAAGAAGCTCCACATGGCGATCGTGGTCGACGAGTACGGCGGCACCGCGGGCCTCGTGGCGCTGGAGGATCTGCTCGAGGAGCTGGTGGGCGAGATCGTCGACGAGTACGACGAGCCGGAGCGGCTGATCCAGAAGCTCGACGCCACCACCTTCCGCGTGGCCGGCAAACTCCCGATCGACGAGCTGAATGCCGTCACCGGACTGGCGCTCTCGAACAAGGCCTACGACACCGTGGGCGGCTGGGTGCTCGACCTCTTCGGGCGCGTGCCGCGCAAGGCCGAGCGCCTGGTCACGCCGGAGCTGACCGTGGTGGTCGAGAAGGTCGAGCGAACGCGCGTGGTCGAGGTGGTCGTCCACCTCCACAGGCGCGCCGAAGGCGAGGCCGCGGCGTGATGCTGCTCTGGGTCGCCGTCTTCTGCCTGGCCGTCACGATGTTCTTCTCGGCGGCCGAGATGTCGTTCATCGCGGCCAATCGCCTGCGCATCCGCCACCTGGCCGAGGAAGGCAACACGACGGCGGCCGCCTATCTCGAGGCGTTCCGCCGGCCCGAGCGCATTTTGTCGACCGCGATGATTGGCGTGACGATCTCGCACATCGTCGCTTCCTCAGCCGCCACGTTCGCGCTCCTGCCCGTGCTGGGGGGCATGGCCCCCCTGGTCGTGACGGCGATCCTCACGCCCATCATGCTGGTGTTCGGCGAGATCATCCCCAAGGCGGTGGCGCGCGAGTGGGCGACCGCGTTGATCGTGCGCGTCTACCGCGGGTTGACCTGGTCCTCCGTCGTGCTGGCGCCGTTCGTCGCGTTCTCCAACGGCGTGGTGGGCGGGCTGCTGCGCCTGCTCGGCGCCACCCCGCCGGGCACGCGCCACTTCGTCTCGCGCGAGGAGCTGAAGGCGCTGCTGGCGATGGAGCCGGGCGAGGCCGACGTGACCAGCCAGGAAGCGGAGATGATCGACAAGATCTTCGACCTCGGCGACACGACGGTGCGCGAGATCATGGTGCCCCTGGTGGACGTCACCATGCTGCCCGCCACCGCCTCGGTGCGCGATGCCGTCGACCTGATCAGAGATCGCGGCTACTCGCGCATCCCGATCTACCGCGAGCGCGAGTCCAACCTCGTGGGCGTGGTGGCGGCCATGGACATCCTGCGCCGCGGCGCCGAGGCCCGGCGGCTGGACGATCTGATGCGCCCGCCGTACTATGTGCCGGAAACCAAACGGATCGACGACCTGCTGCGCGAGATGCAGCGCGGGCGCATGCACCTGGCCATCGTGGTCGACGAGTACGGCGGATCGACCGGCATCGTGACACTGGAGGACATCGTCGAGGAGATCGTCGGCGAGATCCAGGACGAGCACGACCGCTCACCCGCTCCGGTGGATCGCCTGCCCGACGGCACCTATTGGGTGGCCGGGCGCGCCAACATCGACGAGTTGAACGAGGCGATGGGCTGGACGCTTCCCAAGCAGGACTACGAGACGGTGGCCGGCCTCGTGCTGGCCACGCTCGGCCGTATTCCGCGCACCGGCGAAGAGCTCCAGGTGCCCGGATACACGATCACCGTGCTGGAGGCCGGCCCGCGGCACGTGGCCGCGGTGAAGATCGCTCTGGCACCTCCCAGGCAGGCTTAGCTCCGAAGGAGGCCCTCATGGCTGGCAAGATGGTGGAGTTTCCCTCGAACGGCGGCAAGACCTCCGGTTACCTCGCAACGCCCACGTCGGGCAAGGGCCCGGGCGTGCTCGTGATCCAGGAGTGGTGGGGACTCGTACAGCACATCAAGAACGTCTGTGACCGCTTCGCCGCCGAGGGCTTCACCGCGCTGGCGCCCGACATGTACCACGGCAAGACGGCCAACGAGCCCGACGGGGCCGGCAAGCTCTTCATGGCGCTCAACATCGGACAGGCCGAGAAGGATCTGCGGGGCGCCGTCGATTATCTGGCCACGCAGTCCTCGAGCCAGAAGGTGGGCGCCGTCGGCTTCTGCATGGGCGGCCAGCTCGCGCTCTTCGCCGGCACCGTGAATCCGAAGGTCGGCGCGGTCGTCGATTTCTACGGCATCCATCCCAACGTGAAGCCCGATTACGGCAAGCTCGGCGGGCCCGTGCTCGGCCTCTTCGCCGAGAAGGACCAGTTCGTGAAGCCCGACGACGCCCGCGCCGTTGACGCCGCCATCAAGAAGGCCGGCAAGCAGTCTCAGATCCACGTCTACCCCAACGTCGATCACGCGTTCTTCAACGACGAGAACACGGCCGCCTTCAACAAGGCAGCGGCCGACGACGCGTGGAAGAAAACGCTCGGGTTCTTCAGACAGCATGTGAAGTAAGCTCGGGCCGGCGCGGCTGACGCCGGCTCAGGGGGTGGGCTATGGACGATCGCCTGCTCGTCATCGTCGACCAGAGCCGCGACGATCTCTTCACGACGCTGCGCCGCGACGACGACGACAGCGTCGCCGTCATGCGTGACCGGCGTCAGCCCGGGGCCGCGCCCGGACGTTTCGCGATCGAGCGGCGCCTCCGGGCCATCGGGCACGACCTCCGCGCCCTCGGGCTCGCCGTCGTGGCGCCGCACGGCCAGCGTGCCCAGGCCGATGTCGTCGCCCGCGCCGCCTTCCTCCGCACGCTCCCGCTCTTCGCCGCCTTCAGCCTGGCCGAGCTGATCGAGCTGGCCGACCACATCGACGAGCGGGCGCTGCGACGGAATCAGACGCTGTTCCACGAGGGCGAGACCAGCGCCGAGATGTTCGTGGTCCGCCAGGGCATCGTGCTGATCTCCAAGGAGGTCACGCCACGAGTGGAGAAGGTCCTGGCCCGGATGAAGCCCGGCGAGTTCTTCGGCGAGATGAACCTCTTCGGGTGCCTGCCACGCTCGGCGACGGCCCGGGCCGAGACCGACATCGAGCTCATCGTGCTTCAGCGGGCAACGCTCGAAAAGATGCTCGCCATGAAGCCGGCGGCGGCGCTGGCGTTCTTCACCGCCATGGTGCGCGAGTTCTGCACGCGCCTGGCCGCGACCGACGATCTGGTCTCCGAGGTGACGCGCTGGGGTCTGGAAGCGACGGGGCTGGAAGGTGACGTGACGGGAAGCGCCTGAGCGGCGCGACGAACACAGCTTCCTTCAGCGGGCGGGAGGCCGAAACACGAACTCGCCTTCCCCCTCCAGCTTTCCGTACTGAGGCGTCTGTCGACCAGCCGAGTCGAGAATCACCCGTTCCTGGACGTACGTCGCCAGCTTCAGTGCGGTCAGCCCATGACCTCCGTCCTCGATCACGCGCTGGCCTTCGGTGCCGGCAGTGAGGATTTGCACGACAGGCTGGCGCGTGAGCACCGCCAGGTCGGATATCGTGTTCGAGGCCACGATGTCGCGTCGCTGAGCAAACCCGGAGAAGCAATTGTCCAGCGCGAAGAGCACGTGCTTCACGGGCAGACGCCGACCAATCTGGGCCAGATCGCTGAGCCGGGACCGCGGACGGAGCTCGGTCGATATCATGCGCTCGTCATCGGGAACCAGGCGTACCGCGCGCTCCGGCCGCTCCGGACACCCGTGGCCGACGCCCGCGCCGTGGCCGATCTCCTGCGGCGCGACTATGGCTTCAATGTTCGACTGTTGACCGATGCGTCGCGGACCGAGATGATCCGCGCCCTCGACGACGTCCAGCGAACGCTCACGGACACCGACAACCTCGTCATCTACTACGCCGGCCACGGCTGGCTCGACCGCCAGTCTGACCGTGGGTACTGGCTGCCGATCGACGCGGAGCAGAACAGCCGCGCGAACTGGCTCTCGAACGCCGACATCACCGACACGCTGCGGGCGTTGAAAGCCAAGCACGTGCTGGTGGTCGCGGACAGCTGCTACTCGGGCACCCTCACCCGCAGCATCGGCGTCCAGGCGCTCGACAACGCCGACGCCGCGGCGCTGGCGCGCAAGCGGGCGCGGACCGTGATGACGTCCGGGGGTCAGGAGCCGGTGGCAGACGTGGGCGGGGGCTCGCACTCGGTATTCGCGAAGGCCTTCCTCGACGCGCTGGGCGACAACCGGGGAATCGCCGACGTCACGACGCTCTTCGCAAAGATACGGCGGCAGGTGCTGCTCAACGCGGATCAGACGCCGGAGTACTCGGACATTCGGCAGGCGGGCCACGAGGGCGGCGACTTCCTCTTCGTCCACCGCTGAACGCAACGGGTCGCGGTGACTGCGCGACTACGCGCTCGCGGCGGCGGCCTTCTCCTTCTTCTTCCGCTTGCCTCCGCTCTCGGCCTGCGCCTTGCCCTCGCCCTTGCCCGGCCTTTCCTTCTTCTCGCCCTTCTTGCCCTTGCCGTCGGGCGGCGTCTCGGGACGATCGACGAGCTCGAGGTAGACGACGGGAGCGCCGTCGCCGCGGCGGACGCCGGCGTGGATGATGCGCGTGTAGCCGCCGTGGCGGTCGGCGTAGCGCGCGCCGATCTGATCGAAGAGCCGGCGCACCACCTCGGTGTCCGGCATCATCGAGAGCGCCTGGCGCCGGGCGTGCAGGCTCTCGCGCTTGGCCAGCGTCACCATGTGGTCGGCCAGGCCGCGGACGGCTTTCGCCTTGGCCTCGGTCGTCTCGATGCGCTCGTGGCGGAAGAGGGCGACCAGCATGTTGCGAAGCATGGCCGTGCGGTGTTCGCTGACCCGGCCCAGCCGGAAGCGATGGTTACGGTGCCTCATCGAACTACTCCTCCGCCACGGTTGAGCGTTCCCAGAATGTTGGGATCGATGCGCATGCCGATCGAGAGCCCGAGCGCGGCCAGCGCCGTCTTGATCTCGTCGATGGACTTCTCGCCGAGGTTCTTCACCTGCTCGAGATCGGCCTCGGTCTTCTGGGCGAGGTCGGCCACGACGTGGATCTCGGCGTTCTTGAGCGCGTTGATGGCTCGGGCCGGCAGCGGCAGCTCTTCGAGCGGCTTGCTGAGCGCGTCGCGCAGATACTCTTCACCGGACGCGCCCTCGGTCTCCGCCTCTTCGACCGGCGCACCCGCCGCCAGCGGGCTGAAGTGGCCGCGCAGGAAGCCGGCCGCGCGCTCGAGCGCGTCCTCGGGGCTGACGGCGCCGTTGGTCCAGATCTCGATCACGAGCTTCTCGTAGTCGGTGATCTTGCCCAGTCGTGACGGATCGACCGTGTAGGCGATCCGCGTGATCGGCGAGTAGGCGGCGTCGAGTGGCAGGGCGCCCGCCGGCACGCTGCCGGTCTTCTTGTCGAGGGCTTCGTAGCCACGACCGACGCCGATGCCGAGCTCCATCGAGACCTTGGCCCCCGCGCCCAGCGTGAAGAGGTGCGTCTCGGGGTTGATGACCTCGATGTCGGTCTCGGGGATGTCCGCGCCGGTCACCGTCTTCGGCCCGCTCACCTCGACGCGGACCGTGCGGGGCTCGCCGGCCGGCACCTGGATCGTGAGCTTCTTGAGGTTCAGCAGCACGTCGGCCGTGCTCTCGGTGACGCCGGCGATCGGCTGGTCAGCGCTCTTGAGGCCGTCGATCTTCACCCACGACACGGCCGAGCCGGGCACGATGTTGAGCAGGGTGCGCCGGAGCGAGTGGCCGACGGTGAGCGCGTAGCCCTTCTCGAACGGCTCGGCCACCAGCCGGCCGTAGCGGTCGGTCAGGATCTCCCACTCGACTTTGCGCGGCTTCTGAAACGGGATGCGTGGCATCGTGCTCCGGTCCTTTCGCTACTTGCTGTACAGCTCGACGATCAGCTGTTCCGACACCGGGATCTGGATGTCTTCGCGGAGCGGCAGGCTCCGCACGAAGCCCTTGCGCTCGTTGGGATCCACCTCGAGCCACTGGGGGATCTGGCCGCGGCCCGCATTGAGGTTGTCGTCCACGCGGGGGGCGTGCTTGGAGTTCGGCCGGAGCTGCACGACATCGCCCACCTTGACCAGGAACGACGGGATCGAAACCTTGCGCCCGTTCACGGCCAGGTGGCCGTGGGCCACCATCTGCCGGCCCTCGCGGCGCGAGGCGGCGAAGCCCAGGCGATGGACGACGTTGTCCAGGCGCAGCTCGAGCAGCTTCAGGAGGTTCTCGCCGGTCACGCCCTTCTCGCGCTCGGCCCAGTGGAAGTACTTCCGGAACTGGCCCTCCAGCACGCCGTAAATGCGCTTGGCCTTCTGCTTCTCGCGCAACTGCACGCCGAAGGCGGTGAGCTTGCCGCGATTCAGGCCGTGCTGGCCGGGCGGATAGTTGCGCCGCTCGATCGCGCACTTGTCGGTGAAGCAGCGGGCGCCTTTCAAGAACAGCTTCATGCCCTCGCGGCGGCACAGGCGGCACTTCGCGTCACGGTATCGGGCCATGGCGCCGCCCCCTACACCCGCCGCCGCTTCGGCGGCCGGCAGCCGTCGTGCGGGATGGGCGTGACGTCGCGGATCGCGGTGATCTCGAGCCCGGTGGCCTGCAGCGAGCGGATGGCCGCTTCGCGCCCGGCGCCGGGGCCCTTCACGAACACCTCGATCGTCTTCAGGCCGTACTCCATCGCCTTGCGGGCGGCCGCCTCGGCCGCGGTCTGGGCCGCGAACGGCGTGCTCTTGCGGGAGCCCTTGAACCCGGCGCTGCCCGCGCTCGACCACGACACGACGTTGCCCATCTTGTCGGTGAGGGTCACGATCGTGTTGTTGAACGTGGCCTGCACGTGCGCGACGCCGATGCGGACTTCGCGGCGCTCGCGACGCTTGCCGCCCTTCTTGCGAGGGGCCGGCTTGCCGGCTGCTGCTGCTGCTGGCTGATCTGCCATACCTTATGCTCCTGGCTTCTTGGCTGCTGCCGGGGCCGCCGGAGCGGCCGCTGCCGTGGGCTTCTTCTTGACCATGACGCCCTTGCGCGGGCCCTTGCGGGTGCGGGCGTTCGTATGCGTCCGCTGGCCGCGGACCGGCAAGCCCTTGCGATGACGGATGCCGCGATAGGCGCCGATGTCCATCAACCGCTTGACGTTCATCGAGATCTCGCGCCGGAGGTCGCCTTCCACCTTGATCTCGCGCTCGAGGATCTCGCGCACGCGGCCGGTCTCGTCCTCCGACCACGTCTTCACGCGCTTGTTGTGGTCCACGCGCGCCTGCTCGAGCACGCGCATCGCCGTCGGGCGGCCGATGCCGTAGATATAGGTGAGCGCCACTTCGCCGCGCTTCTCCCGGGGAAGATCGACGCCTGCGATTCGAGCCATGGGTGTTCTCCGCTCTCAGCCTTGCCGCTGCTTGTGGCGCGGGTTCTTGCAAATGATTCGCACGACGCCGCTGCGCCGCACCACCTTGCAGTGCTCGCAGCGCGCCTTGATCGACGGTCTCACTTTCATCTCTGCACTCGCTCTCCTACTTGAACCGCTCGCTCGTCGAGCCGCCCGTCCGTCACTTGAACCGGTACGTGATGCGGCCGCGAGTCAGATCGTACGGCGACAGCTCCACCTTGACCCGGTCACCGGGCAGGATCCGGATGAAGTTCATCCGCATCTTGCCGCTCACGTGCGCCAGCACGCGATGGCCGTTCTCCAGCTCCACGCGGAACATCGCGTTGGGGAGCGGCTCCACCACCGTGCCCTCGACCTCGATCGCGTCTTCTTTCGGCATCACGCCGCCACCCGTCTGGTCAGCACATCTGGTCCGTTGTCGGTCACGGCGATGGTGTGCTCGAAGTGCGCCGCCAGGCTGCCGTCCTTGGTGACCGCCGTCCACCCGTCGTCCAGGATGCGGATGTCGTACGAACCCATCGTCACCATCGGCTCGATGGCCACCACCATGCCCGTCTTGAGCTGCGGCCCGTGGCCCGGCTCACCAAAGTTCGGGATCTGCGGGTCCTCGTGCAGGTTCCGGCCGATCCCGTGGCCCACGAACGCGCGCACGACGCCGAAGCCATGGGCCTCGACGTGCCTTTGCACGGCGTGGGAGATGTCGCTGAGACGCTGCCCCGGCCGGCACTGGGTGATGGCGAGATCGAGGCTCTGGCGCGTCACGTCGAGCAGTTCCTGGACCCGCGCCGGGATCTCGCCGATCGGCATCGTGAACGCACAGTCGGCGTAATACCCCTCGACGATACACCCGAGGTCCAGCCCCACGATGTCGCCTTCCTTCACCCGGCGATGCGCCGACGGGATGCCATGAACGATCTCTTCGTTGATCGAGATGCAGACGGTCGCCGGAAATCCGCGATAGCCCTTGAACGCCGGCTTGGCGCCGCGGGCCACGATGAGCTCCTCGACCTCCTCGTCGATCTCCAGCGTCGACAGCCCGGGCTTCACGAAACCGCGCAGCATCTCCATGACGTCGGCGAGGATCTGACCACCGCGGCGCATCAGGTCGATCTCCCGCGCCGACTTGAGGACGATCACCCGTTCACCGCTTTCTTGATGTCGGCGTGGATCGTCCCGATCTTGCCCTCGCCGGCCACGGTCCTCAGCACGCCGCGCTTCTTGTAGCGGTCGAGCAGCGGCGACGTCTGCTCCGCGTAGACCTGGAGCCGTTTGCGCACCGTCGCCTCGCGGTCGTCCTCGCGCTGGACGAGGGTGCTGCCGCAGCGGTCGCAGACGTTCTCATGCTTCGGCGGGTTGGACGTGACGTGGAACGTCGACTGGCACTTCGGGCAGGAGCGGCGGCCGGTAAGCCGGCGCACCAGCTCGGCATCGGAGACGTCGAAGTAGACGACCCGGTCGAGCGACACGCCGAGGTCGCCCAATAACCGCTCCAGCGCGTCGGCCTGGGGGATCGTTCGTGGGAACCCGTCCAGGATGAACCCGCGCTTGGCATCCGGCTGGGCCAGACGCTCGGCGATCAACCGGACGATCACGTCGTCGGGAACCAGGGCGCCCCGGTCCATGTAGGCCTTGGCTTCGCGTCCGAGCGGCGTGCCGTTGGCGACGGCCTCGCGCAGCATGTCGCCGGTGGCCACCTGTGGCACGTTCAACTCGCGCGCGAGCTCGCGCGCCTGGGTGCCCTTGCCGGCGCCGGGAGGTCCGAGGAAGACGAGGCGCACCCGGGCTCAGCCTCGCGAGAACGCGCCCGAGCGCGAGCGCGACCGCTTGAGGAAGCCCTCGTAGTTCCGCATGAGCAGATGGGACTCCATCTGGCGCACGGTGTCCAACGCCACGCCGACCACGATCAAGAGGCTGGTGCCGCCAAAGTAAAACGGCACGTTGAACCAGCGGATCAGGAAGTCGGGCAGCACCGAGATGAGCGCCAGGAACAGCGCGCCCGGCAGCGTGATGCGCGTGAGCACGTGGTCGATGTACTCGGCCGTCTTCTTGCCGGGCCGCACGCCGGGGATGAATCCTCCGTACTTCTTCATGTTGTCGGCGAGATCGATCGGGTTGAAGACGATGGCCGTGTAGAAGTACGCGAAGAAGACGATCAGGCCCATGTACAGCATCGTGTACGAGAAGCGCCCCGGGCTCAGCGCGTCGGCGATGGCCTGCATCCAGGGATGCGGCACGAAGCGGGTCAGCGTGGCCGGGAAGAGGATCAGCGACGAGGCGAAGATCACCGGGATGACGCCCGCGGTGTTGATCCGGAGCGGGATGTGCGTGGACTGCCCGCCGTAGACGCGACGGCCCACCACCCGGCGCGCGTACTGGACGGGGATCTTGCGCTGACCCTCCTGCATCAGGACGACCGCCGCCGTCACCGCGACCATCAGCGCGATGAGGGAGAGGAAGACGAAGAGCTTCATCTCGCCCGTCGTCAGCAGCGTGTAGGAGGCGGTGACCGCCGAGGGCAGCCGGACGACGATGCCCGCGAAGATGATCAGCGAGATGCCGTTGCCGATGCCCTTCTCGGAGATCTGCTCGCCAATCCACATGATGAGCGCGGTGCCGGCGGTGAGGGTCACCATCGTCAGCAGCCGGAAGCCCCAGCCGGGATTGGGCACGATCGAGGCGCCGCCCGGGCTGCGCATGCTCTCGAGCCCGATGGCGATGCCGAGCGCCTGCACGCCCGAGAGCACGATGGTGCCGTACCGCGTGTACTGCGTGATCTTCTTGCGCCCGGCCTCACCTTCCTTGGCCAATCGTTCGAGCGCGGGGACCACGACGGTGAGGAGCTGCAGGATGATCGACGCCGAGATGTACGGCATGATGCCGAGCGCGAAGATCGACAGGCGTCGCAGGTTGCCGCCCGAGAAGAGATCGACCATGCCCAGCAGCGTGCCCTGGACCTGGTCGAAGAACTGGGCGAGCGCGTGGCCGTCGATGCCCGGCGTCGGAACGTGGGCGCCCAGGCGGTACGCGATCAACAGCACCGCGGTGAACATCAGGCGGCGCTTGAGCTCCGGAATCTTGAAGACGTTTTGGAAGCTCTGCAGGCCCTCGATCACGTCGCGCTCACCTCGGCCGCCAGCAGTTCCACGCGGCCGCCCCGAGCTTCGATCTTCTGGCGGGCCGACGCGCTGATGGCGTGCACTTTGACGGTGAGGGCATGGGGCACCTCGCCGTCGCCCAGGATCTTCACTCGCTCCCGATCGGAGTTCTTGATGAGCCGCGCCTTGACGAGGCCCTCGGCGTCCACCACCGAGTCGGCGCCGAACGCGGCCAGCGACTTGAGATTGACGATCGCATACGGATGCTTGCCGCCGTGAGGCAGGAAGCCGCGCTTGGGGATCCGGCGGTAGAGCGGCATCTGGCCGCCCTCGAACCCACCCGCCTTCCCGCCACCCGAGCGGGCCTTGTGGCCCTTGCTGCCCTTCGTTGCCGTCTTGCCGTGACCCGAGCCCGGCCCGCGGCCGATGCGCTTTCGTCGCGTCTTCGCGCCCGGCGCCGGGCGCAGGTCCTCAAGCTTCATGGCTGACTCGCAGCACGTGCGGCACTTTGGCGATCATCCCGCGGATCGTCGGCGTGTCCTCGTGCACGACGGACCGGTTCATGTGTCTGAGACCCAGCGCCTTCACCGTCGCCTCCTGCCGCGGCGACAGCCCGATGATGCTTCGCACGAGCGTGAGCTTAAGCCTCCGGGCGGGCACCCGCGGTCTCCTCCACGACAGTGCTGTTGCCGTCGCCGCGCCGCCGAGCCGCGTGCAAGTCTTGAAGTCGCTTGAGCTGGCGGAGCGCGTCGATGGTGGCCTTGAGGACGTTGTGGGGATTGTTCGAGCCGAGCGTCTTCGTCAGGATGTCCTGGACCCCGGCGGCTTCCAGCACGGGCCGGACGGCGCCGCCGGCGATGACCCCGGTGCCCGGCACGGCGGGCTTGAGGAACACCCGGCCGGCGCCGAAGTGCCCGGTGATCTCGCACGGGATCGTCGTGTCCTTGAGCGGCACGAAGATCAGGGCCTTCTTGGCGTGCTCGACCGCCTTCCGGATGGCCTCGGGGACTTCATGGGCCTTGCCGAGCCCGACGCCGACGTGACCACGACCGTCGCCGACCACGACCAGCGCCGTGAACGAGAAGCGCCGGCCGCCCTTGACGACCTTGGCCACGCGGTTGATGGACACCACGCGGTCGTTCAACTCCAGCACGCTCGGATCGATCCTCGCTTCCGCCACCCTTGTCTCCTGACTCTCGCCTAGAACACGAGACCCGCGGCGCGCGCCGCCTCGGCCAGTGCCTTCACCCGCCCGTGATACTTGTAGCCGCCGCGGTCGAACACCACACGCTCGATCCCCTGGGCCTTGGCGCGCTGGCCCAGCAGCTCGCCGATGACCTTGGCGGCGGCAACGTTGCCGCCCGTCTTGTGGCCCTGCCGAAATTCCTTGCTGCGCGTGTCCACGGCCACGATGGTCCGGCCCGCATCGTCGTCGATGACCTGGGCGTAGATGTGATTGAGACTCCGGAACACCGCCAGCCGCGGCCGTCCCGCCGACCCGCGCACGTGCCGGCGCAGCCGGTCGTGCCGCAGGTTCCTCGACGCCCGCCGGTCCTTGATGATCATTTGGCGCCCGCCTTCTTGCCGACCTTGCGCCGGATGACCTCGTCGGCATACTTGACGCCCTTGCCCTTGTAGGGATCCGGCTTGCGCAGCGCGCGCAGCTTCGCCGCCGTCTGGCCGAGCAGGGCCTTGTCGGCCCCGCGCAGCGTGATCGCCACCTGCTTGTCGATCTCGGCGGTGACCCCGTCGGGCAGCGGAAAGATCACGGGGTGCGAGTAGCCCAGGGCGAGCTGGATCGTCGCCTTGCCCTGCATCTGGGCCCGGTAGCCGATGCCCACGATGTCGAGCTTGCGCTCGAAGCCGGCCTTCACGCCGTTGACCATGTTGGCGACCAGCGCCCGGGCCGTGCCGTGGAGCGCCCGGGTCTGCCGGTCGTCGCCCCCGCGCGTGAGGACGAGCGTATTGTTCTCGAGCTTGGCGCTGAGCCCGTCGGGAAGGGACTGGGAGAGCTTGCCCTTGGGGCCTTCCGCTCTCACCAGGCCGTTCTCGATCTGGACTTTCACGCCCTGGGGAATCGCTACGGGCTGCTTTCCGATGCGTGACATGGTCAGCCTCTCACCACACGTAGGCGAGGACTTCGCCGCCCACCTTCTGCTTGCGCGCCTCGCGGTCGGTCACGACACCCCTGGACGTGGACACGATCGTCACGCCCATGCCGCCGAGGATGGTCGGGATCGCGTCGTGACCGACGTAGACCCGCCGTCCCGGCGTGGACACGCGCATCAGCCCCGAGATCATCTTCTCGTTGGCCGTGCCGTATTTCAGATAGACGCGGAGCGTGCCCTGCTTCTCGTCCTCGAGCACGCGGAAGTTCTTGATGAAGCCCTCGCTCTTGAGGATCTCGGCGAGGCGCAGCTTGATTCGGGACGACGGGATGTCCACCTTCTCGTGCTCGGCCCGGCTGGCGTTGCGGACGCGGGTCAGGAAGTCGGCGATGGGATCGCTTCTCATGGCCGCCTCACCAGCTCGCCTTGAGGACGCCCGGCACCTCGCCCTTGAGCGCGAGCTCGCGAAAGCACAGGCGGCACAGCTCGAACTTGCGCAGGTAGCCGCGGGGCCGGCCGCACAGCTTGCACCGGTGGTAGCCGCGCGTCGAGAACTTCGGGGTCCGCTGCGATTTCATGATGAGCGACGTCTTGGCCATGGCTCTTCCGTCTACTCTCTGAACGGCATTCCGAGGTGCGTGAGGAGCGCTTTGGCTTCCTCGTCCGTCTGAGCCGTCGTCACGATGTTGATGTCCATGCCCCGGACCTTGTCCACCTTGTCGTAGACGATCTCGGGGAAGATCAGCTGCTCGCGCAGGCCGAGCGCGTAGTTGCCGCGGCCGTCGAAGCCCTTGGGGGGCACGCCCTTGAAGTCCCGCACGCGGGGCAGCGCCACGTTGACCAGGCGATCGAGGAACTCGTACATGCGCGCGCCCCGCAACGTGACCTTGGCCCCGATCGGCACGCCCTCGCGCAGCTTGAAGTTAGCGATCGACTTCTTGGCCCGCGTCACGATCGGCCGCTGCCCGCTGATGGCGCGCAGGTCGGCGGTGGCGAAGTCCATGATCTTCGCGTTGTCACGGCCCTCGCCGACGCCCATGTTGATGACGATTTTCTCCAGGCGCGGCACCGCGAACGGGTTGGCGTAGCTGCGCTCCTTCATGAGCGCCGGCACGATGGTCGCGCGGAAGCGGTCCCGCAGCCGCGGCGCGACCTCGCCGGTGCCCTTGGGCCGCGTCTTGCCGACCGGCGGAGCGGCGGCGTCCCCCTTCTTGGGCTGGCCCTTCCCGGCCGGAGCCGGCTTGGGCGCCGGCTTCTTCGTCGTTCCTGGCGCGGAGGCTGGATTCGCCATGTCGTCTAACCCTTGTCCACCGCTTCGCCGCAGCGCTTGCACATGCGGACCTTGCGGCCGTCGGCCAGCAGCTTGATGCCCGTGCGTGACGCCTTGTCGCAGCGGCTGCACACCAGCAGCACGTTGGAGAGCGCCATCGCCCCCTCGCGCTCGATGATGCCGCCCTGCCGGAGCTTCTGCGTGGGTCGCTGGTGCTTCTTGACCATGTTGACGTGCTCGACGAGCACACGGCCCTTCTCCGGGGACACCCGCAGTACCTTGCCACGCTTGCCACGCTCGCGCCCGGTGATGACCGCCACCGTGTCGCCCTTGCGTACGTGCACGCTCGTCGCCATCAGATGACCTCGGGAGCCAGGGAGATGATCTTGGTGAACTGCCGCTCCCGCAGCTCACGCGCCACCGGGCCGAAGATGCGGGTGCCCACGGGATTCTCGTCGGGCTTGATCAGCACGACGGCGTTCCGGTCGAAGCGGATGTAGGAGCCGTCCTTGCGGCGGACCTCCTTGACCGTACGCACCACCACGGCTCGGGCCACCTCACCCTTCTTGACGGTGCCGTCGGGCGCCGCCTCCTTGACCGCCACGATGACGGTGTCACCCAGGGAGGCGTAGCGCTTGTTCGCTCCGCCCATGACCCGAATGCACTGCACCTTCTTGGCGCCGGAGTTGTCCGCGACGTCGAGCATCGAGCGTGGCTGGATCATCGGTCAGGACACGCGGGTCAGGATCTTGCTGATCCGCCACCGCTTCTCCCTCGAGAGCGGGCGCGTCTCCTCGATCAGCACGCGGTCGCCCACGCGGCTCTCGTTCGCCTCGTCGTGCGCCTTGACCTTCTTGGCGCTCCGCACAACGCGCTCGTACCGCGGGTGCCGATACACCCGCTCGATCCTCACCACGCGCGTCTTCTGCATGGCGTCGCTCACCACCACGGCTTCTCGCGTCTTCCGGTCACCGAGCGCCATGCTCTATGCCCTCTTCGCCTTCTTCGCCGGCGTCTTCTTCGCCGCTGATTTCGTGGTCCTGGTCTTCGTGGCCGCCGCGGCCCGACGCCGGGTCGACGCCTTCTTCTTCGGCGCCTTGGGCTCCGTGACCGCCGCGATCGCCGCCGGCACGGTGGGCACCTCCACACGCGCGCCCTGCTCTCGCAGGATCGTCAGCGCCCGGGCGACGTCACGGCGGGCCTGGCTGAGGCGGGATGGGTTCTTGGCCACGCCCATCGAGAGCTGGAAGCGGAGGTTGAAGACCTCCTCCGACAGCTCACGCACCTTCTGCCGCATCTCGTCCTCGCTCAGATCCCGCCACTTGGCCGGTTTCATCGTCTCGCCTCAGAGCGCTCGCACGCGGCTGACGAACTTCGTCTCGATGCCCATCTTCTGGCCGGCGGTGCGGAACGCCTCCCGGGCCATCTCTTCCGTCACGCCTTCCATCTCGTAGAGGATCCGGCCCGGCTTCACGACGGCGACCCACTCTTCCGGGTTGCCCTTGCCCTTGCCCATCCGGGTCTCGGCGGGCTTCTTCGTCACCGGCTTATCGGGAAAGATCCTGATCCAGACCTTGCCGCCCCGCTTGAGGCTTCGGGTGAGGGCCACGCGCGCGGCCTCGATCTGGCGGTTCGTGACCCAGCCAGGCTCGAGCGCCTTGAGGCCGTATTCACCGAAGGCCAGGGTCGCACCGCGCTGGGCCTTGCCACGCATGCGACCGCGCTGGGCCTTCCGGTACTTGACGCGCTTGGGCATCAGCATGGACGGTCCTCTAGGCCTCCGCGGGCGCCTTGGCGAGCACCTCGCCCTTGAAGATCCAGACCTTCACGCCGATCGTCCCGTACGTCGTGTGGGCGGTGGCCATCCCGAAGTCGATGTCGGCGCGCAGCGTGTGCAGCGGCACCCGACCGTCGCGATACCACTCGCGGCGGGCGATCTCGGAGCCGCCCAGGCGCCCGGAGCAGGCGATCCGGATCCCGTCGGCGCCCAGCCGTAGCGAGGACGTCACCGCCTTCTTCATCGCCCGACGGAAGGCCACGCGCTTCTGAAGCTGCAACGCGACGTTCTCGGACACGAGCTGGGCGTCGAGCTCGGGATGGATGACCTCCTCGATGTTGAGGTAGATCTCCTTCTGCGTCCGCGCCTGCAGCTCGTTCTTGAGCCGCTCCACCTCGGCGCCTTTGCGGCCGATGATGATCCCCGGCCGCGCCGTCGCCACGGTGATCCGGGCGCGATTCGCCGAGCGCTCGATGTCGATCCGGGAGATCCCGGCGTGATAGAGCTGGTCCTTGATGTAGCGCCGGATCTTCACGTCCTCGTGCAGCAGCTTCGCGTAGTTCTTGGTCGCGAACCACCGCGACGACCACGTCCGCGTGACGCCCAGGCGAAAGCCGATCGGATGTGTCTTCTGGCCCATTATCTCTTCCCCTTGCCCGCTCCACGCTTCGAGGCCGCCGCCTTGCCTCCGCCCCGGGGCGCCTTCGTCCGGGCCGCCGGCTTCGCGTCCCCGGTTTCCGCGGCCGCGGCCGGCCGAGCTGCCGGTGGGCGCTCGCGCTCCGGTGCAGGCGCCAGGCGGGCGCCGTTGACCTCGTCACTGACCGCAACCATCAGATGGCTCGTGCGGTGCTTGATGAAGAACGCGCGGCCCATCGCGCGCGGCTGCACGCGCTTGAGGGACGGCCCTCCGTCCGCCGTGGCCTGCACCACGCGCAGGTCGTCGAGGTTCCGGACCTGATGGTTGTGCTCGGCGTTGGCGATCGCCGAGCGCAGCACCTTCTCGATCAAGCGGGCCGCGATCCGCGGCGTGTACTGGAGCGTCGCCAGGGCGTCGGCCACCGACTTGCCACGGATCTGCTCGAGCACGACCCCCGCCTTCCGGGACGACACCCGCACGAACCGTGCGCGCGCGAACGTGCGCATGGCCTAGGTCTTTCCCGTCGGCGACGCCGAGGCCTTCTCGGCCTGGCCGTGCGCCTTGAACGTCCGCGTCATCGCGAACTCGCCGAGGCGATGACCGACCATGTTCTCGGTCACGTAGACGGGGATGAACTTCTTGCCGTTGTGGACGGCCAGGGTGTGGCCCACGAATTCCGGGGCGATCGTCGAGCGCCGCGACCACGTCTTGAGGACCTTCTTCTGGCGCGAGCGGTTCATCTCTTCGATGCGACCGAGCAGTGTCTCGTCGATGTACGGGCCCTTCTTGAGCGAGCGTCCCATCCCCGGCTCCTATTTCTTCCGTCGCGTCACGATCCACGTGTCCGACGGCCGCGCGCCCCGTCGGGTCTTGTAGCCCTTGGTCGGCTTGCCCCACGGAGTCATGGGGTGATTCCCCTTCCCCTTGCCCTCGCCGCCGCCCATGGGATGGTCGACTGGGTTCATGACCGTGCCGCGCACCGTCGGCCGGAAGCCACGCCAACGCACGCGGCCAGCCTTGCCGATCGAGACGTTCTCGTGGTCGAGGTTGCCCACCTGACCGATCGTGGCCATGCAGTCGAGACCGATGAGGCGGACCTCACCGGACGGCAGCTTCAGCGTCGCGCGGTCGCCTTCCTTGGCCAGGAGCTGAGCCTGAGCACCGGCGCTTCGGCAGAGCTGGGCACCACGTCCCGGCTGGAGCTCGACGTTGTGCACGAGCGTGCCGACCGGAATGTTCCGGATCGGCAGCGCGTTGCCGGGCAGGATGTCGGCCTGCGGCCCCGACATCACGACGTCGCCCGCCTTGAGTCCGTAGGGGGCCACGATGTAACGCTTCTCGCCGTCGCGGTACACGAGCAGGGCCAGGTGCGCCGAGCGGTTCGGATCGTACTCGATGCCCTCCACCCGCGCCGGAATGCCGAACTTTTCGCGCCGGAAGTCGACGTCGCGCAGCATCCGCTTGTGCCCGCCGCCCCGATGACGCACGGTGATGCGCCCATACGCGTTGCGGCCGTTCGTCCTCCGCTTGGCGGTGAGGAGGCTCTTCTCCGGCGTCGACTTGGTGACGTCGTCGCGGACGACATACGTCAGATACCGCCGGGCCGGGGACGTTGGCTTCAGGGTCCGGATGGCCATGGCTCAGGCGCCCTCCACGAGCTCGATCTTGTGGCCGGGCGCGAGCTGCACGACGGCCTTCTTCCAGCTCGGACGCCGGCCCTGGTGCCGGCCCATCCGCTTGAGCTTTCCCTCGTACGAGGAGGTGCGGACGTCGCTCACCTTCACGTTGAAGACGCGCTCGACGGCCGTGCGGATCTCGACCTTGTTGGCGTCGGGCTGCACCTGGAACGTCACGACGTTGCCCTCTTCCTTCTGACGCATGCTCTTCTCGGTCATGATCGGCTTGATGATGACCCTGCGCGGCTCTCGGCTCATTCGCTCAGCGCCTCCTGGAGCGCGAGCAACGCGCTCCGCTCGAAGAGCGCCTGGCGGCAGCGCAGGAGCTGATACACCGACACGTGCGACGGCGTCTCGACCGTCAGCCACGGCACGTTGCGCGCCGCCCGGGTGACCGGCTCGCCGAGCGTCTGCACGACGAGCAACGTGGGCGCCTCGGCCAGACCCCAGCCGGTGAGCTGCGTCACGAGCGACTTCGTCTTTCCATCACCGGCGTCGACAGCGTCCACGACCTTCAGCTCGCCGGCGGCGACCTTGGCCGCCACGGCCGCCCGTAGCGCTTCGCGCCGCATGGTGCGCGGCATGTCCTTCTCGTAGCCGTGCGGCGTGGGACCGAACGGCTTGCCGCCGCCCTTCCACTGGGTCGCGCGGATGGAGCCCTGGCGGGCGCGGCCGGTGCCCTTCTGCTTCCACGGCTTCTTGCCGCCGCCCGACACCTCGCTGCGGCCCTTGGTGTCGTGGGTGCCGGCGCGGCGATCGGCCAGCTCGCGCGTCACCGCTTGATGGAGCAGGGGCACCCGCACCTCGACGCCGAACACCTCCGGCTTGAGGTCGAGCGTGCCGCCCTTGCCACCCTTTGCGCCGAGGACTTCGACGGTCGGCATCACTTCTTCTCGGTCTTCTGTTGCTGCTGGGCCTTCGTGATCTTCACGCTCTTGCGAATCATCACCAGGCTGCCGTTGGCGCCGGGGACCGCGCCGCGCAGCAGCAGCAGGCTCTGCTCGGGCAGGACGCGCACGACACTCACGTTGAGCACGGTGCGCCGCTCGCCGCCCATGCGGCCCGGCAGATGATGACCCGGCCACACGCGGGAAGGATCCGAGGAGGCGCCGATGGAGCCCGGGGCGCGGTGGAACATGGAGCCGTGGGTCGCGTCGCCGCCGTACCAGCCGTAGCGCCGGACGCCGCCCTGGAAGCCCTTGCCCTTCGTCACCCCGACCACGTCGACCAGCTCCCCCGGCTTGAACAGCTCGGCCGTCACCGCCTGGCCGACCTGATAGCCCTGGAGCGTCTCGGCCTTGTCCAGGCGGATCTCGCGCACGATACGCATCGGCTCGACGTTGGCCTTCTTGAAGTGTCCGGCCATCGGCTTGGTCACGTTCTTCTTCCGCGCCTCGAAGCCGAGCTGCAACGCGTCGTAGCCGTGGCTGTCACGCGTCCGGACGCCGACGACCGTGCACGGGCCGGCCTGGATCACCGTCACCGGTACTTGATTCCCGTCGTCGGCAAACACCTGGGTCATGCCGACTTTACGTCCGATCAGTCCTTCTTTCCGCGCCATCGCCTTCCCTGGCTGGGGCTACGCCGCCCCGACGACCGTCATCACAGCTTGATCTCCACGTCCACGCCGGCCGGGAGATCGAGTTTCATGAGCGAATCGACCGTCGCCGGCGTGGGATCGACGATGTCGAGCAGGCGCTTGTGCGTGCGCATCTCGAACTGCTCGCGCGACGTCTTGTCGACGTGAGGTGAGCGCAGCACCGTCCACCGGTTGATGATCGTCGGCAGCAGCACCGGCCCGGCCACCCGCGCGCCGGTGCGGCGCACGGTCTCGACGATCTCTTTGACCGACCGATCGAGCAGGCGGTGATCGTAGGCCTTGAGGCGGATGCGGATTTTCTGATCGGCGGTCAACGTCGCCATGTTCTACTCCGTGATCTCGGTGACGACGCCGGCGCCCACCGTGCGGCCCCCTTCGCGGATCGCGAATCGCAGCTCCTTCTCCATCGCGATCGGCTGGATCAGCTCGATCGCCAGCGTCACGTTGTCGCCGGGCATCACCATCTCCACCCCCGCCGGCAGCGTGCACACCCCCGTCACGTCCGTCGTCCGAAAGTAGAACTGCGGCCGGTACCCGTTGAAGTAGGGCGTGTGCCGCCCCCCCTCTTCCTTCGTCAGCACATAGATCTCGGCCTTGAACTTCTTGTGCGGCTTGATCGACGCCGGCTTGGCCAGCACCTGCCCCCGCTCCACGTCGTCCTTGTCCACCCCCCGCAGCAGCGCCCCGATATTATCCCCCGCCTGCCCTTCGTCCAGCAGCTTCCGGAACATCTCCACGCCCGTCACCACGCTCTTGCGCGTGGCGTGGATCCCCACGATCTCCACTTCCTC
>WNFT01000581.1_pt1 | contig 30545 bp, 47 predicted proteins | sample 5400191 | NCBI WGS metagenome assembly WNFT01 (sample SAMN13153359, study PRJNA577476) | soil metagenome | isolation source: 80 cm saprolite under Madrone tree | place: USA:California | collected 2016-06-14 | reverse complement strand
CTTGCTGTCACTGCCGAAGGTGAAGCGGCTTCTGTCGAGCGATCACTTCTCGGTAGACGGAACGCTGCTGAAGGCTTGGGCCTCGATGAAGAGCTTTCAACCGAAGGACGGGAGTGGCGATCAGCCCGCGGGGGGCCGCAACGCCGAGCGTAACTTCCGCCGTGAGAAGCGGTCGAATGAGACCCACCAAAGCACGACAGATCCTGATGCCAAGCTCTACCGCAAGGGCGACGGCCAGGAGAGCCGGCTATGCTACATGGGCCATGTCTTGATGGAAAACCGCAACGGCTTGGCAATTGCCGCCGACGTGACGCAAGCGACTGGCACGGCCGAACGCGAGGCAGCCCTCACCCTCATCGACAATCATCAGCCTGCTGGGCAGCGGATCACGCTCGGTGCCGACAAAGCCTACGACGTGGTCGAGTTTGTCGAAGCGTTGCGTGAACGCCAAGTGACGCCCCACATCGCGATCAACGGTCACGTAACCAAGACGGGCAAGACCCGCAGGACGGCAGTCGACGGTCGCATCACCCGACATCCCGGCTACGCAATCAGCCAGGTCATCCGCAAACGTATCGAAGAAATCTTCGGCTGGACCAAGCCGATTGGAGGATTGGCGCAGGTCAAAGTTCGCGGGCTTGCCAAGGTGCAAGCCGTCTTCATCTTCGGAATCCTGGCCTACAATCTCGTGCGAATACCCAAGCTCCTGGAGGCCACATGAGGCGCGGCGCCAAGAGCGCGCTGATCGGCAAGTGGCGGATCATCGAAATGGCGCTCTGGGACAGTGATTACCTGGATATGGTAGAGCCGGCCTACATCCAGTTCCAAGCTAACGGGCTCGGTGAGTTCAAGTTCGGATGCGTGGTCGGCGGCCTCGATTGCACCCTCTTTGCCGATGCTGCCGACTTCACTTGGCAAGGCTCCGACGAGATGGACCCCGTCTCCGGAGATGGATGGGCCGAACTCGACGATGATGGTACGATCTACGGCGAAATCAGCTTCCATCTTGGCGATGAATCAACCTTCAAAGCTCGAAGACGGTGAGTTTTTCAGCAGCCTGCTAGGTGGTTTCCAAATCAATTTTTCGGTCGGGAATATCGCGAGCGGCGTCATCAAGGTTTATGGGATACCATAGCGTAGCTTTCGCTGGTTTCCGTCAAATGATCTGATCGGCTTGTCGATGTATTCGCCCTCAATATCCAACGGGCGCTCTGCGAACCAGTCCATCGGTCCCCCTTTTCCATCACCGATCATCGACATTAGCAAAATTCCCTGCAAATTCCCTGCAAATTCCCTGCTCCCGCAAAAAAAATCCCTGCTAGGCATTCAAAAATTCCCTGCTCCGTTGCGTAGGGAATTTGGCTGTAAGCCTATGGATTCACCAGCTGAATGGAGACGAAAATTGGCGAATGAGCCCAAAATCTTCAAAAATTCCCTGCAAATTCCCTGCTAGCAGGGAATTTGAAGGGGGAGACCGGTCCGATCAGGACTGTGTCGTCAGCCACTCAGAAATGCCCGGAAAATAAGGGCTTCTCGCCCTCGCGGACAGGGCGGCCGAGCCGGTGCAGCGATTGGCCATGCCATCGTGCTCCGGCTTCGCAACGGGAGGGCCGCATAAATGGTCGCCCGAACCCGAACCGAAGGCGAGCTTCTCGTCATCTTCAGTCGCGATGGCGAACGGGATGATGCTCGCATCGTCCCGAACGGCGAGCGGGCGGCCGTCACGGCCGTCCTCATGATTGCCGGCCGCGGCACCCTGCACGCCGGCGACCAGTTGCTCGTGCAGCGGTATGACGAGGCGTAGCATGAGCGACGCCACCGTTACTGAACTTTGACCCTCCCCCGCAAAAGGGGAGGGGCTTCGTCCCAAGGACGCGACCGCTGCGTTACGTGCCAAGCGATACTGTCGGAAACGCAAGCCGATCGTCACGTCGCCCGCTCTGTCTCGCTAAACTGGCGAAACGGAAAAACGCAGAGATATCATTGCACTTGCAGTGGATGCCATCCTATGGTTGGATTAATATCGGTATTTTGCCGACGGGGGGACAAAATTGTGAAAGCATTGATAACGCTCGCTCCCCGGCAATTCGGGACGCGCACGCCGCGTTCCTAATAACATGGGAGTTCCCCCGGCTCTGCCGGGGTGGCAGTAGAAGTTTGACTTATGCGGCGGTCGTCCGGGCCGGGAAACTTGCGATCGTTGAGACGTGAAGTACACGTCCCGACCTCAAGATCAGGCCCTTCGGGGGATGGCGGAGCCGGTCGTCAGGGCGATAGTGTTTTAGATAGGTGGCATAATTGGGCACGGTTCACCGTTCCGCCGCCGCGGCTTCTTGCTCCCTGCGGATCTCTTCGATTCGCTTGCTGGCGTACCCCACCATGCACGCATTGGCAAAATCCCAATCGATCAATTGAAGAATCTGCTGCGCCTCTGATGGCGTGGTCAGATGGCCGAACCGCTCCCGGGGAATGGGAATGCTCTCCCCAGTCGCTCCCCGCGCCTTTGCCACCGCGGCTGATCTCCATCGGCACTCCGAAGGCGATGGCGATCAGTCGTAACTGGCCCCGGCGCGCGTCCTTCGCCGGTCCCGCGCCGGGGCCGACGACTATTTTCGCGCTAGAGGCAGTGATGGCGAACGAATCCAACATCGCGACGCTTGTCCCGACGAAATCTGATGCCGACATGGCTGCGGAGCTCAAGAAACGCGCCATCGAGGTCTATGAGCCGGTGCTGCAGCTGCTCAATGAAGCGCATGCCGCCGGGTTCGAGATCGCCGTCAGCAGCGGTTTGGCGCCGATCGGAAAGCACATGATCACAGCGGTTCGCGTTGCTAAGGTCTACTAGTGATCGGGCAGGCTGAGGACGAGTGAGCCCAACGACACTCTGGGCAAATTTTTGCCCACAGCGTTTTGGGCCGGCGGTCACTGGCCGCGACGCTCCCGCCTCGCGAAGATTTCTTGCCACGCCGCATCGAGACTCATCGGTTTGCCCCAGATCAAGATCGAGGTCGGCCCACGCTGCTGGGGAGGCGAGGTCTCTTGAGACTCTGCTGTGGCAGGCCTTTCGTCAGGCCGATCGGTAGCTGACGCCTTCACCGGGCTGCTCGCCTGTTGCGCCTGCCCATCGGTTCGCCGGTCAACCTCCGGTCGGCGCGGAGAATCCACGACCTGTTGGGCGCGCGGCGCCGGGAGGTTGGTTGAATTTTTGGCGTACCAACATTTTTCGCCGACGTGGCCTGGCAGCCTCAGCCTCCAGTTCGGATGCGATGCAGGATGCACGGCCCAGACAGCGCTCGCAGATGAAAGGCATTCGCTACGGGCTGGCAATGATAGCGCGGCCAGAATGGCGGCGATGAGGAGAACTCGCATGATTCAGCCCCCTATGCGTTACACTTGGATGCTGGCGATCAAAAAACCTCATTGAACTGGTGTGAATAGCCTTAGTCGCGGCTTTTTCGTTCTAGAGTTAACTGCGGTCCGGCGCTGTCACAAGTGCGTCGACCGGGGTGTCATCGCTCGCGGGAACAGGTCGGGTTGCCTCGTCGAATCGATCGATCAGACCAGGCGTATATCAGTCACGAGCCAAATCGCGTGCCCACCAGGCCGCAAACGCTGGGGACCGACAAGACCCGAGTCCCCCGGCCAAGCGCTCCCCATGGAATCTTGACAGCTTCACCGGACGGTTGCAGGCATCATCTAGCGGGTGATTGTTTTTGCATCTGCGTTGTTGGGGGAAGGGAAGATGGGCGAATCATCGCCCGGAAGTTGGGGGATTCCCCCGGTGAGCGGAATGGGTGAGTGTTGATCCTCATTGATTGATTCGGGGGATCATGGCTCGGCCCTATTCGGAGGATTGGCGCGGCCATCCTCACGGAAGGAAAGCCTTCAACGCGACAGAGCCACGACTGCGGCGAGCACAAGAATCACCACAGCTGCGATTGCAAACCACCGGCCCTCGGCCTCGCCCGAGGCGGAAAAATTTGAAGATCAAGGTCTCGATTGGCTGCCACGGTGACGCCTCCGCTTCGTGCTGCGTCGGCCTGCTATTTATACCGAATGGGGTGCAGGCAACGCACCTTGTCTGAAGCGGATTATGGCGGGTCGCTGTTGCGGTGAAGTTAATTTCAATTAGCTAAATTCCAATTTATTCAGTTATATCATAGATCTAAATGGTATCCGCTAGGAGGTCCATCATGTTGCGTTCCGCATCTTCGTCGCCTCGACGAACGTTCGGCGCCTCTCTTTTGATGGCGCGCTTGCCAGCTCGTCAGGCTCAACCTTGAAGTCGTGGGTTCAAATCCTACCCCCTCAACCATCTTTTTGACCGCTATAGTTGGCTATAACTTGCTTCCGTTTGTAAGACTTTGATGGACCGTCACCATCGTGCAACCCAATGCACGTACAAAGAATGGAGCAGTGCCGCGTTGACGAAACCCTGATTGGACGAATCTTGAGGGCTGGGAAAGACTTGCGGTAGAGCGAGAGTTGGACGCGTAAGGGGTACACATTCGACCGGCGCGGCTCGCCAACCCTCCCGGGTCATTTTCGACCCGCACCGGCGCGCGGCAATGTCTTCAGCGACGCATCACCTTGATCATTTGATCTTCGGCGGACGATTGACCCCGATATGCTCCCCCGGGAACAGATCGTCGGCCGCGCAGGCAGGTGATCCAGTCCAATCCCGCCGGCCGCAGATCGTCACGGAGGCAGGCCGAGGTGATCATTCCGCGATCCCCAACTAATGCCATGCGGCTGATCCAAACCGATCCTTCACCTTCTCGATCTGCGCCCGCAGCATCGACGGATCGCCGGTGTTGCCGTCGACACCTCTACCGCGATAGGCAACCCTCTCGCGTGCACAACAGCCCGTACACGGCCGGTCGCCGCGGGGCTCGCCTCGAGCAATCATCTAAAACTTTCGACGCGGTTTCTCAGATGTCTCGCACCTCCAAACGGCGAGGCTCGGGTCGTGACCGGGGTAACCGGGGTCGTATGACGTTAGAGTTCCAGTGTATCTGTCAATCACCCATTTGTTGATGCCGCTTCGAAATTGTGTTTTGATTGGAGTTTCCCAATATATTCGGTGATCAGCTATTTCGGCGTATGCCTGCCAACGAAACCCGTAGTCGCCCAAAACGACTACCAGGCGCGTGTCAAAATTTATTGTCACCGACATGCGCCCGCCCGAAGCAGCCTTGCATTCAAGGTACGCGGTCTCGGCATGCGCTTTCCCGGGGGCGCCAGAGACACCCATTGCAAACAAAAGTAATGGCCACAAGCGCGGACGCGAAAAGCGACGGTTCTGGAAACTGCTCATCTTCATCAACGGAACCTTATCCACCCGATTTTTTCGCCGGCAGTCGCAGGGAAGTTCGTCAGGGTCGTGAGGGCGCTGCGGCCGAGGTGGTAAGTTCGCAGGAGCGCCCTCGGTCAACGTGCTCGCGACTAAGACCGTCACCTTCGCACTTGCCGCCGTCGCACTAGGAGCTCGCACGAACCGATCGCTGCGGAGAAATGGTTGAAATGCATGGGCACCTCCATTTTCAGTCGCTCGACGTGGTCGGGCTGCGGCGCCCCCCGGAGCCCTCGTCATTGTCACAAGTCCAAATTCAATCACACGTTGAACTTTGGTGCAACGTAGACCTGCACCTCCACTATTTGCATGAGCGCCTGCACGAAAGCGCTCTTGGGCGGGTAGAAGCGGCAAGCGGAGTGCGGACCCGGGGGCGCAGCCCCTATTCAACGGCGCAAGGGAACCCGCACATCAGTTCACACCCCGCACGCATCGCCGAGCGCATCAGCAAGCGCCGCGGTGATCGGGAGCTTGGTTTTGGCTTCCACCCACAGGTATTGCCCCGCCGGATTGACGTCGAGGAACACATGGCGTCCCTCGGGAGTCACGATGAAGTCGAATGCGCCGTAAATCAGTCCGAACGCCTGCTTCAGCGCGTGAATCTTCGTTTCGACATCGGGCGGAAGCGTGATGGGCTCCTCCTCCATGTCGAACGGCTTATGCCGCCAGTCGATCCTTGTTTCGGCGCTCGTTTGTGAATCGATCTTACCACTGAAGATGCGCGAACCCACGACCGTCGCGCGCACTTCATAGGATTTGGCCACGAACTTCTGAAAGATTCCCGGGCTCACCCGAATGAGGTCGAGCTTGCTCAACTCCTTTTCCGTCGTAGGCACGACTGATGACCACGCCATTGGCGTCGTCGCCTGCCGTCGGCACCGCGCTTGCCGCCAGCGATGCCCATAAAACATAGGGAGACAGATCGCGGACCAAGACGACCAGCGCTGCTATTAACCGACCTGCGGCGGCGTTCCGCAGGACCTAGGACGCTACCTGAAAAAAGAGTTGCACCGTCTCCTTAGTCGGTCGGATAGCTTTGGAGGCGCGCCGTCAGAATGTGGCACCGAGTTCTTGCGCCGACCGGCTGACCCCGGCGCAATCGCGGGATGAGCTTACGAGCCCCCAATATGCGATCCCTCGGCATCCGAAGGACGATGGTACGCGGCCCAAGAGGCACGTGAAGCAGGCCATCGGCATCATGCCCCCCGAAACGGGGGCGTGGTGTGTCTGGAAGCAAGAGGGCTGCCGATGGTTGTGTGGGCCTAGGACAGAGCAATCGGGTGGGTAGGGGGAAGAAACAGCCATCGATACTGAGAGACGGTTGACGAGAAGAAAGACCGAAGCCCGTCATCGTTTATAGAGCCCGCATCGTTATAGACGGCCCGTCGATTAATAGAGGCGGATACACCCGAGCTTCGAGGATGAGGGCACATGGCCATCATGACGACCAGACCAGCACAGCCGCGCGTACTCCGATTGCCCGCCGTTCTAACGGGACCCACGCAATGTCGCACCTGACCACGAAGGGCCCGCCCCAGACTAGCCTCGCCCCTGACGTCAGGCCGTTCACGTCGCCGGAATCGCCGTCATTGCTTGCGAACCGCCGTCACTATAGTCGAGACAGGCGCGAAAGAAACAGTTCCGGACGGTCGGGTGCACGCGGGGAGATGGACACAGAGAAGGACAACTCACACTATGGGTGAAGCTATGCCAGCGGGGTCGCCGTCATGACACCCGTCGACGAGATGAGCATCGAGGAGATCCAGGCCGAACTGCGCGAGCCGAGCTCGGCATCGGTAGAGAGCGCAGAGCACCGGGCGCGGCGGCAGGCGCTTTGGCGGAGGCTCGACCAACTCACCAGGTCGGGCGACGGCGGGCGAGGAGCGTCATAAATGCCGACCGAAAAGCAATTGCTCAATACGCTGTTCGATGATGCGACGTCCGACACTGAGAAGGCCGCTGCCGTTGCCGCGTTGAAGAAGATCATCGGCAAGGATAGGGCCGGCCTGGGCCTATGTGCAATCTCTTTGACCAAAGGCCAGCAAGCCATCCGAGAGTTGGCCCGCGCCATGACCGACCGCACCGGCTTCGCCAATGGCGCCATCAGGAGCCTGGCGTGAGCTGGCAAAGAGGACAAGGGGGCCTCACGGTCTGACGGTCATGATGCCGCAAGAGACGGACAGGCTAACGAACGGCGACGAAACGGGGACGCAGGAAGCTGCAGCCGAGCCCGCGTGGCAGCGCAAGATCATTCACATCGATATGGACGCATTTTACGCTTCCGTCGAACAACGGGACAATCCGGAGCTGCGGGGTAAGCCGGTGGTGGTCGGCGGTTCGCGCGAACGCGGTGTCGTGGCGGCGGCGAGCTACAAAGCGAGGAAATTTGGTGTTCGCTCCGCCATGCCATCGATCACGGCGAAACGGCGATGTCCCGATCTGATCTTCGTCAAGCCGTGCTTCGATGTCTACGAGGCGGTGTCGCGTTAGATCCGCAAAATCTTTGCCGAATACACGCATGTCGTCGAGCCGTTGTCCTTGGATGAGGCCTACCCACGCTCCAGGATACACCAATCCGACCTATGTCAACGAGTACCCGTATCATGAGATAAAGTGCCCGCCACCGCGGTACTAATGTCGTAAGAGGCCCGATTCGTTATCGAATTGCGACGACGCGAATTTCATGGCAGGCAGTCATGAGATGGTGAGTCCCTTCGTCGCGGTTGGTTGACCGCGATCGTCCAGGAACTTCTGAACCTGCGCGACGGAAAGTTCGGTCGGTAGGCTCGCCAGCCTCCATCGTCACCAGGAGCGAACGCATCCAGCCAGAACAGGTGCTTCAGCCGTCTACGATGGACGTACTGAGAAATGCGCGTAGCGACCAGCACCTCGCCTTCGCGGATGCCGCGCTCCAGTCTCGGGATGCGCGTCCGGTGAAGGCCAACGGTAAGTCTCAGCCGGACTACTTGTCGACAGCTGGCTTGGCGGTCCTACGGCGGGTGTTCTTGCGGGGTGCGAGCGAGGCGAGGACGCCATTGATTCCCGTCAATATTGAACTGCTGTGGGTCGAAGTCGCCTCCGCACCATTCGAGCAGTTCTGCGTGACGTTCGTGCTTGGATCTGCGATAGCCTCCAGGAACTCGCCATAGCTCCATTGGCCGCCAACGTCGTCGGGGCCGCGTCGGGCACCCTCGAGGAGCCGTGGATAAGCGCCGTCAGCGCCTTGATGGGACGTCGCGTCGGTCCACCGAAGCTGCTGAAAAAGACCGCCGCTGGTGTGCCTCATTCGCCAAGCTCGACGACTTTCGGGTAAAGTGCGACACTCGTGATCGCGCACTAAGATCGTGCGCGAACTCCACTCCTGTCGGTGTCGAGTGCCTGATCAACCGCATGGACCGGATCCCCAGGTGACACCGGTTCTCGCCAAGCCCTGTCCCTTTCGTCGGGGCATCGCCCACGTGACCGTGGGGTGGCGACGATTCGCCAAATGGCTGTCGAGTGGCCTGCGCGGTCGTGCGATCGGTTTCCTGAAGCAGATGTTCTGGCCACCGCCGCCCTTCGATGCCCCCGATCAGGAGGCGGAGTTTTTGGTCGACTATGCGGAGCGATTCGTGACCCATCGACGAGCTGCAATTCTACTCGCTCTCCTAACCTGGATTTTATACTCGACGTGGGACTTCTTCTACGCTCTTCACGGTGAAGAGTTTCGCCGGTCCTTGGTGACGATATTCGTGTTGAGATCGCTTGGCGCAATTTACCTCGCTATTGTCGCTGTCATTCTCGTGAGGCCGTCCGTTGTCAATGTGCGGATACAGGGCGCGCCTGTCGATGATTCATTAGACGAGCCGACGCTCGACGAGAGACAAACGACGTACCTCCTGTCCTCTTGCGTATGCATCGTGTTCCTGCTGCATCTCTTGATGACGGTAACTTCCGCCTTCCCATTCGACTTCGCGGTCTACTTTCCTCCGCTGTCCGTGATCATGACGTTTGCATTCGGGTTGACGCGCCTTCGTGCATGCGTCGTGCTCTTCCTCAATGGCTATTGCTTGGCTACGAGCAGCATCATCCTACCATTCGCCGATGCCGAAGGAGTGCTGTCGTCTTCCTATGTCGTCTACTCTCTGAGCTACCTGCTCGCCTTTGCCGCCGTCGGCTGCGCCGTGGCAGTGGAGTTGGAGCGCACGGCGCGAAGCGCCTTCTTGCGGGAGAGGGCCCTAGCGGATTCCGAGCGTCAAACGGAGCACTTGCGTCACCTGGCAGAACAGCGAGATCTGGCTAAATCGAAATTCCTGGCAGAAGCGGCACACGACCTGCGCCAGCCGATGCAGGCGTTTATGAATCTGCTGGAAGCCGGCAGGCATGCCCTGGCCCGGGATGACGTCAACGGATGCAGCGAGCTTCTGGAAAGGGCACAGGACGCCGCTCGATCGGCCCGTTCGTCCTTCACTGCCGTCCTCGACATTTCCCGACTGGAGTCGGGTTTCGTGAAAGCCGAGTACACCGATTTTCCTATTCGGGAACTGGTGGACGAAGTCGTCTCCCCGTTGCTGGCTCTGGCGGCCGACCGAGGCGTCAAGGTTCGCGTGCGCAAGCACATCGGAGAGAGTGTGCTAGTGCGCAGCGACCGCGACCTCCTTGGCCGAGTGTTAGGCAATCTGATATCGAACGCCGTCAAGTATAGCGATGGCAAAAAGGGCGACAGGGCGACAGTTCTCGTTGGCGTCGTCCGCCTTTCGAATTGCGGGCGGATCGACATCGTCGATAACGGCATAGGGATAGCTAAGGATCAATGGGACAATGTATTCAAGCCGTTCGTCCAGCTTGGAAACCCTGGGCGCGATCGAGAAAAAGGGGTCGGGCTCGGTTTGTCGATCGTTGACGCCATCGTCAATCTCCTGACCGAGCATAGTCTCCGCATGAACTCGGTGCCGAGCAGAGGAACACGGTTCTCTTTGAAGGTGCCTCGTGCAGAGGTCGCGGAAACCGAGTACCTTGATCAGATCCCGCGAACACCAGCAATGTCGCCCGTCGCCGGAACTTACGTGCTCTATGTCGAAGACGATGTTCTCGTCCGCAATTCAACCATTTCGATATTCGAGGAACATCGGATCCTATATGAAGCCTTCGACTCGCTCGACGGAATGGAAAACCAGCTCCGCTCGCTGGAGCGTCTGCCGGATTTGCTGATCACCGATTTCCGCTTGCCTTCTGGATATTCCGGCGAGGACGTGATACGAATGGTCAGTCGGACCTTGGCGGCAACCTTGCCAACCATCGTCATCACCGGTGAGGCGCTATCGTCCGAGCAACAAAAAAGCCTCGGAGCAGCAAAGATCCTTCTTAAGCCGGTAGCGCCAGAAAGTCTATTGGCCGAAATTACTCGTTGTGCGCTGTCTGAAAACCGCCTCCGGCGTGGGGATCACGATCCCTCGCCTGGATACCTCGATCAAGAGCTCGATTCGCCGCGCGACCTGGAAAAGTCGAAATAGCTTCGGAACATAATCTTTCCGGACCGTTGATTCCTCGATCTTCATCTTGTCGGCGATCTCCTTGTTCTGGAGGCCCTGGCAAAGATAGTAGAGAACCTCGAGTGCCCTACCATGTACGCCGAGCGACTCCGCGGCGATCGGGACACCAGCGTTAGGCAGGGAAGAGTTCCCTCGGCCGATGACGTTGGCGGGGAGGAAAATGACGCCTTGCAAGATCGTGTCGAGCGCCCGACGAAAAACGCCGTCGCTCTCCATATCCTTCAAGATATACCCGCTGGCGCCGGCGGCGATACATTCCATCACAATGTCCCGCCCCGCATATGCGGAAAGCATTATGGCGCGCGTATCGATCCCTCTTGAGCGAATGTATCTCAGAACATCCAATCCCGACTTCTGGTCCTTCAGATCGATGTCCAAGAAGGCGAAGTCGAAGCACATCGTCTCAATCAGTGCAACGGCCTCGTCGAAGGAGGCGGCCTGTTCAATCTGCGCTGTGGGCTCGCTAATGTGAATCAGCGCCCGCATGCCGGCGCAAACCAGCCGCTGGTCCTCGAGAAGCAGGATTGAGAGTTTCTGTCGATCGTCCATGAGTACACCATCGACCCGCGAGATTATCGCGTTGGCAAGACATCACCGACACGGCCATACTGTTGTTGACGATGAGACAGTCTGATGAAATGAGGAACGAGTCCATATCCGACATTTGTCGGGTGGCCGACTATGACACCGGTCAGCCGAATTAAGGACAATCGCGGGATTTTCTTTTCGGATCGAGTAATCCATCATTTTCTTCGCCAACGTCGCCATTAGAGTTGTTGGCAAGCGGTGTTGCTAACGCCTCTCAAATACACCACAAAGCAAGAACGGAGTAGAGCCATGTTCAACAAGTTCAAAGGCTTGCTTGCTTGCGTGGTTGCTTTCGGGACTGTAGCCGGGGCAACCTCGGCCAGCCTCGCTGGCTCGATCAAAGGCATCGAAGGGCACTGGTCGCATAGAGGCATCGACTGGTACCGGGCACCGATGCAAGTACTTACCCCATCGGGGGGCGGTGGTGGCGGCTTCGGCAGCGGCACGCAATACCCCCGAGTCTATGCTCCTTGCGTTGGCTCCTGGAAGTCTCGAACCGAATTCTACCTCGACCGCGGGGGGAACCCACAGGTACGATCCGTTCCCCATTGGGACAACGGCTGCTGAGCCTAACAAAGAAGTCGAAAGGGCCTTTCACGTCCAACCCAGAGATAGGTTCTGCGCCGTTTGCCCCACGAAGGTCCATCGCAAGACCACTAGCTGCGCCCTGAGCTTCACCCAGCTCGTTCAGGTAACGTCACAGGAGGAATACATGTTCAAGTCAACGATTGTTGCTACTATCGTGCTCATCTGCGGGTCCGCGCTTGCATACGCCCAAAGCGACCAACAGAAGCGGGAGCGGACACACCAAAATATCCAAACCGGGATCGCCAATACGCCGGTCACTAGTCCTCCGAAGGTCAGCACCGGCACCGCGAGCGTTCCGTTCACCGGTTACACGAGCACGAAGACCTATGAGTCCCACGTGAGCGGCACGGGTTCGAGCACGATCAAAAACTACGGCCAGATGCCTACGGTGCCAGCGCCAAGTACATCAAATTCGAACTATCGCTACAATAGCCAGGGCCGCAACGTGAATCCGACTGGTGATCGCAGCATTGCTGAAGGCTTCGATACCCACCAGCGGGCTAACGGACGGTGACGGACGCCCCGTCGCGCCAGAACGCCGGACTCGCCGAGGTCGCCAGTCTGCCAGCGATCACTCGGCCTGCGCTGAGCAGATCGGCTGCCGCGAGCTGCAGGCTCATGTCTTCGTCATACCACGTGGCAAGCCGTCGTCGTCGCGAATTGACGGCGGCCGCTTGCAGCCGAGCCACGACTTCGCGTCCGGAAATTTTCTTGCGTTGTCGAGGGCTAGGCTGCACTGGACGCCGGAGTCATGAATGTATTGGTCACCAGCCTCACCTGGTGTTATGTCGCTTGGGCAGATCCTCAAGCAGCAAACGTGTTTTCTTGCGGGTGGTAACGTACCCTTTCAGGGGATTGAATGTCTGGCAGGAATTCAAACGAGGAGAAGCGAGCTATCCAAACAAGGCAGTAGTAGTATAGTGGCCGTACCAATGATAGAGGAGATATGAAGATGACGCGCTCATTTCCCATGTGGTTGATATCAAACCTCGGGATTTGTGGAAGGTGCATGCGTCAATCATTCGCCGCTGCCCTTCTCGCCTCAACAAGCGCTGCCGCCGCCGGGGTCTGGGTCGGCCCCTCGGCGATAACCGCGCTTCTTGCCTCAGGCGCGCTTGGGCTGCTTCTGCTTTGGATGGCTCATATTGTTGCTTATGCCGCGCGAGCAGCAGCCGGCCTGCGGCCTGGTGACCACGCTGGCAAAGTAGCCGATCCCTCGCGTCGGACATTCCTCCCCTCCTTCGCCAAGGTACTCGTCGGCGCGGCGTTGGCGACCGCTCTGCCCGCGCGTCTCGCACATGCGGACGTGACATGCAGTTCGAGTCAATGGTGCTGTAGGCACGACTTCAGTCGTTGCTCGGGTGGATACTGTCCGTGCACGCAGTGCTGCAATAAATAGGAGTAGATTTCTTAGGATGAGGGGAGCAGCACATGTCTCGTCGGAAGATGCAGCCTGAACCCTTGTAAAGAAAGCGCATCGGCAAGACCCAACTCGCCGTGGCTTATGCCAATGATCACCTGAATCAGGACGATATCTTCCGATGGAACGAATTTGCAACAGGCAAGGCTGGCTTCCGCTGGCCATAAGATTTTGCGGCGCTCTAGCTCGCGCGACGAATCACGGCCTTCGATCGTGGTTGCAGTGAATTGATTTTTATACTATTGATTATATGCCTCGCTATAAAGCCGAACGCAACCGGAGGGACGGCCCAAATGACTCGCGCGAACCCAGATGACCCAAACACGGATCGCGGCCTTACGCTCAGCGATGCTGACATGATCACGAAGCGTGTGTACGGACGACGCACAATGTTGCGCGAGTTCGGTGCCGCGCTGCTTGGCGCGGGGACAATTGCGGTGACTGCGGGCACCGCGCAAAGCGCCGACAGAGACAAGAGAGAGCTTGGTGACAAGGGAAGAGATCGCTTTGCCGACAGTAAGTTTGCTGATCCGAAGGGAAGATAAGGGAAATAGCCGACGTACAGACTGATTTGGATGATGACAAGATCACTGGATGAATGTAGACGTCAGCCGCCGTAGCATGACAAGGTCTCCATGCGGCCGTCCCAAAGGCAAACAAATGCCCAGGATCATTCCGCTCTAGCCAACGGAAGCACGTTGGCTTGGCTGATTGCGCCAGTAACGGTGTCCGAGTTCTTTGACACCTATTTTGAACAGCAAACACTTCTACTCTCACGCAACCGTCCCAACTACTTCTGGCATTTGCTTAGCTTGGACGACGTGGATCACGCCATCACCACCCTTCTCCCGAGCTCAGGACAAATCGAGCTTGTGAAAGCAGACTCCCAGGATCCGATCAATAGTGACGAGTACCTTGCGCCCTCCGGGTTCGCTGATCCCGCGCGTGTAGCGAGCCTGTTTGCTGCCGGGGCCACAGTGATTCTTCCCGCACTCAATCGCAGGTCGCTCAAGCTAGCCGAGCTTTGCGCGGGTCTCGAAGCTGAGTTTACGCAACCCTTCCAGACGAACGTATACCTGACACCCCCCAGCAGTCAGGGCTTCCGCGTGCACTACGATTCCCATGATGTCTTTGTCATCCAGGCCGCAGGTTCAAAGATATGGGATTTTTACCGCGCACCAATCGAGTTTCCTTTGCACACACAATCCTTCGTTCCTGCTGAATACGATCCTGGCCCCGTCACGCGCAGCTTCGAAATCAAGTCCGGTGACATTCTGTATGTCCCACGCGGTCTCATGCACGAGGCGCGATCGACGAATGAGACCTCTCTGCATATCACTGTTGGAGTACTCAGCTACACCTGGGCCGACTTGATGGTCGATGCCGTAACCGCTGTGTGTCTGAGCGAGCCAGCCTTCCGTAAGAGCCTGCCTCCAGGTTTCGTTCGGGAGGGCTTCGATCGAGGATGGGCGCGCACATACTTTCGCAAACTTCTGGATATACTAAGGGAAAAATCTGAAATCGATACTCTGCTCGATATTTTTTCCGATCATTTTATCGGAACGCGGGCGCTACCATTGTCCGGCCAGCTTGAAGCGATGGATCCTACGAACCCGCTGGCTTTACACGATGCGTTTGCGCCACGGCGGCATCTGATTTTTCGCCTCATTAAAGCCGCCGACTCCGAGCAAATGACTTTGCGCGCACATGGGGTCGAGTTGACTTTACCAGGCGCCATCGAGAACGCGGTGCGCTTTGCACTCACGTGCCCGTCTTATCGGGCCAACGATCTACCGGTTGCGCTGTCCTCCGCTGACAAATTGACGCTTCTTGCACGGCTGTTGCGCGAGGGTTTAATCGAACGGAAGCGGTCGGGAGACGCGCCTGCTTTTCTCGTTAACGAGCCCCCCTAACCAACGGGATTTTCTGCTATGCGTTCCATTGCTTTGTCTTTCCTGCCTGCCGTTGCTCAATAATTGGGGTCGGTAACGCTTTCGCATATGACACCTGCGCTCATTACCGCTTCCAATGTTCTTGGCCGGCGCTTTTCGGCGTCAGATTTTCCAGCGCGAGTGTCTTAGTCGCCCAGCCTGCCGTGGACTTCCCTAAGTGAGCAGCCAGGCATGCGTCACGCACCATCGGCCCGCGGCGAACCCGATACCTCTCAAAGCCCTCCTGCGGGCTCCATGGAGGCGATTTCAGCGGCTGGCCTTCTACCTCAGTGAACTCCCGATGATTGACGCCAACCCTGCCATCCGAGTGGGCGGTGATAGAGACATTGCGCCCCTTTCCGGATGCGCGGAAATAGTGTAAGGTTGCGCTTTGGCCTTGATACGAATTCGTTGGAGCGACAGTTCCCTTCTTTATCGCGATTTGCATAAGCTGCACTGCGGCCATGACAACCTGTGAAGACGATTGTAACAATGGATTTAACGTGTGCATGCGTAATTTCGGAGGTCAAGCTGGTTACCTGGAAATGTGTTCTCGTGGGCGCTCGGGGTATCTGAGGCGATACGCCAGTACACACCATTACTCGCCGGCTCCTGATTTTAGCGGACAAAGGAACTTCCGGCGGACAAGAGTTGACCGCAAGGTAAAGAGGTTTTTGCCGAGTGCCAACGAGGCGGCTGATTGATAATTCGTTACCTGCGAAGCGCGTTGTTGAGAACGAACGCTGGCGTTCCGGCAACAATTATTTTCATGCAAATCCCCCTTGGTGTGACCCGGCAATAGTAGGCGAGCTGCGCATAAGGCAACGTGACACACGTGACACAGGCAAAGATTCGGCATGGGCGTGGAACGTCGCCATCGCCAACTCACTAGCGCCGAGACGCGATCGAATGTCGCCGCTCGGGCTCCCCCCGCTCACCCGCGAACCGGCGGCCACCGGCACGGCTGGCCTTTAACGGTAGAGCCACGGCGCGATCGTGTTCCGCGGCACGCGCGCATCGTCGCGGATCATGCGCCCCACCTGCATTTCTGCCGGCTCGCGCCGCGCCTGAGCGCCCGCGCGGGCAGCCGCCCGCACCTGCTCCGCAATCCAATAGGTCCGCTCCATCTCTCGGGCATTGCCTTCCTCCCTTGATCTTTGACCATGCCCGCCCGCCCGCGCCCGTGGCGCGCGATCACTGTTGAACGCTTGTCGAAGCGCGTGGCCAGATCAGCCCGGCGCCGAACGCGATGATGTAGCCGGCCGCAAGGCACATTCCGACCATGGCCGCGGCTTGCACCTTGTGCAGCGTCGTGACATCGACGCGGAGCGCCTCCCCTATGGGGTCAGCCGCCGCCCGTACCTCCGCACGCGCACTGGCGAGATCACCGAGCGCCCGCCGTTCCTGTTCCTCCAAGGACCGGCAGCGGTCCCCGCGCCTCCTGCACTCGTCCTCGCGTGACCGCGCCAGCGTATCGGCCGTGCGCTGGGCCAGCGCGACCGCGGAAGTCCTAAACTTCACGGAGGAATTCGATGAGTGGTTACCTTGCCGTGCTGCGACGGGTTGCTAGATCCGTTACTCGTCGGATCGTCCGAGCTGACAGACTCTACACTGTAGGTCGCCATCGGCTTAAGCTTCCATGGGACAGCCGTCTCGATGTCTATCAAGCGGAGTACAAGCGCTACGATTGGGCGCTTGGAGGTTGCACGCGCCGGCTCCGCGAAAAGTGGGCGCGGGCTACCAATCCACACGGCGCCTTAAGGGCCTGGGGAAAGCCAGTTGACGCCCGTGAGCCGGGCAACTGTAAACGGGAAGCTTTCCGCGTGCATCCGGGCCGCATGCCTCGGCACACCCGGCAAGTTTTCCCCTTTCGATGGAAGACCCGCTGTCGATGGGGGCGGTGAGCGTAATGTCCGAGGTGACCCAGTTCCCCCCTGCGTCCTTAGGACAGCCGCAACGATAAGTGAATCGGATTGGCGCGCCAAGGCGATGCGACTGTGTGACTCAGTGGTGGGTGATCGCCGGTAGCGCCGCTGCGCGCTACCAGCGTTGGCATGATCGATACGCAGGCGATTCGGCAACGGTGGGAATCGGACGGCTCGAAGCGGGACGAGCGCGGACGACGATTGTTCGCCGCGAGCGAGGCGCGCGCCGCCGGATGGGGTGGTCTGGCGGCCGTCTCAAGCATCACGGGGTTGGCGCGCAGCACCATCGAGCGCGGACTGAAAGACTTCGATGCGCCACCGCTTGCCCGGGGCCAAGTTCGCCGTGAAGGTGGCGGCCCTCGACGATCGAGCGAACGTGACGCGACGTTGCTCGATGATCTCAAACGCCTCGTCGAACCGGCGACGCTGGGCGATCCAGTGCGTCCGTTGCTGTGGGTGTCGAAGAGTCTCGACAAGCTGGCGTCGGCGCTTGCCGCCATGGGCCACTCGACCAGTCCCAACAGCGTGCGCAAGCTGCTCACAGAGATCGGCTTCTCGCGGCAAGTCAACCGGAAAGCCGACGAGGGCGCGAGCCACCCAGATCGCAACGCTCAGTTCGAATACATCAATGCCGAAGTGCTTGCGGCTCAAGCGGCCGGCCAGCCCGTGATCTCCGTGGATACGAAGAAAAAAGAGCTGGTCGGCAACTACCGCAACGCCGGCAGCGACTGGCAGCCGAAGGGCGATCCCAAACGCGTGAAAGTGCACGACTTCGTAGACAAGGAACTCGGCAAGGTCGCGCCCTATGGCGTGTACGACATCACCGCCGATGCGGGCTGGGTCAGCGTCGGCATCACGCACGACACGGCCGAGTTCGCGGTGGCGTCCATCCGCACCTGGCTCGAAAGGATCGGTCAGACGCGCTATCCGAAGACACGCGAGCTGACCATCACGGCGGATTGCGGCGGCTCAAACGGTGCACGTGTGCGGCTCTGGAAAGTGGAACTGCAGAAGCTCGCGGACGAGACCGGCCTCACGATCAAGGTCCGACACTATCCACCGGGCACGTCGAAATGGAACAAGATCGAGCATCGCTTGTTCTGCCGCATCACCCAGAATTGGCGCGGCCGGCCACTCACGGACCGTGCCGCCATCGTCGAGCTGATCGCGGCGACAACGACAAAGACCGGGCTCAAGGTCGAGAGCGCCCTCGACACAAGGGTCTACGAGAAAGGCATCAAGGTCCGCAATGCAGAGATGAAATGCCTCGACATCCGTGGCGATGCGTTCCATCCTGAATGGAACTACGCAGTCATCCCGCGCATACCAAAATCGTAGCAGTTATCATTGCGGATGTCCTTAGAGCCGCGAATGCTATCCCTCACAAAACGCACGAATGGCATCCTGCAGCGCCTGCACGTTGGAGAACCCCAAGGCTGCGGCCGCGGCATCGAGGCCTTGGCTCCGTTCCAATAACGGAGTTGGTTTAGCCGACGCGCTCAGCCTGCCACTGCTTCTTGTGGACGACGCCGACGATGCACTGTTGCGGGTCGGCCACAGCTGCTCTGACCTGCTCGCCGAGTTTCGGCCGGGCGCCGAGGTCGGCCTTGTGGAAAACGCGGGGTGGGGGCCCACGCGGGATGCAGCAGGGAGGGATGCATGGGCATGCCAAGCCGGACCGCTCCGTATGAGAGTTCTCGGCGTGGCTGGCGAAACACCGCATGAATTCTGTGCAGCCGTTGCAGAAATATCACAGACATTTCCTGCCTTGCCCGTAATTCTTGTACGTAGTGAGTTGCGAGATTCTCGGGGGGGGTCGCGATGTTGAGTCGTGCTTGCGCTGGCGCTCTGGGCGTTGCATTCGCCGTGTCTGGTTGCGCCATCCACCCGCTGCCCGAGGATGTGTCGGGCGTTCCGACTTACGTCATCGTCCGACAGATCCGCTGCGAAGCCCGCCAAGCCATTATCGAGAATGCGATCGGCTGGCTCGGGTCGGCTGCGCTGACTGCCTGCCCGGCGCGCGTATTCGCGGCCGGTGCTCCCCAGTAAGCGGACCCATACGGGGCGGCCGGATCGGGCAGCCTTGGGCCATAACCGGTCGCCAGCCTTTCTGAGGTGCGGGAATTGGGATGATCCTGCCTTTCTCACTTCCCGATGGTCTGTTTCAAGAATGGATCGATTTCTTCCCACTGCGCGGAAATTGGAATGCTCCCGATGGCCTTACAATTGGAGTATGAGAATGGCGGCTGCGTCGGATCGTGGATCGTGAAGCAGACGCAGCTGTTGTCGGGGCTTGTACGCTGCGGAGAGTGTGGGGGGAGCGGCTTTGCGTATCGCGTATGGGTGCGCAGCAGGCGCAAGGCGGAGCCGTGCATAGTTCATCGGACGGCGTACAAGTGCACGCAGGTAGATCACTGCCGCAACCCGGAGGTTAAAGCGGCGCTCGTCGAGGGGTGCGTGTTTGCCATGATCCAGGAGACCATGCCAACCTTTTTCCATACTGAATGGTCTGGGGAACAAGGGCACGATCGACCGAAAGGGTATGACACGTGCTTTTTTTATGGTCACTTCCTTAAAGGCCATGTCAACAGCCTGTCAGGCGTGGACATCTTAGTTCGTATCCTTTAGCAGTCATGCACCGAATATAAACTGAACTGTTGTGACACTCCAAATTATCTCTATCAATATTATGTCTGTTCCTGAACTCCTCCATACACATAACGAACACGTTCCCTTTATCGGTGGGCCTAATATTCGGCTTCTGCGCTTGAGCAGCACAACGTGCCCCTGCGGTCCGCACGAGGTGGTCAGGCAGATACCACTTAGGATTATCCTGAGCCCAGACCAAACCCGCTCTCATAACCAAAAGGATAGTCAAGAAGGTGATTTGAGCTGTCCGCATTTTCGGCTCTCCTGACAAATATGTGTGAGAAATATGTGTGGGCGAAAAGACGACGATGCTGACGGTCTCGTAATTTCTCTGGCTAGTCAAGCGAATTTGTGTGACGGACCGGGGCTCCGCGCCCTGGACACCCTCCGTGGCCGCGCACGCCAGAAGCCGACAGGGCGGAAAAGCGAAAGGGTGCAGCCATGACCGGCCGAAGTGCCGCGTATGGCGGCGCCGCCTTCGCTTGGGCTGTCAAGCACGACATGGTCCCGCCAATCCCTTTGCGGATTTGCCGATCGCTAAGAGCGCCGCCAATTGCGAGCGCGTACTGAGCCGACGCTGATGACAGTGTCCGGTCGCGACTGCGATCGCAAAATTGTGGGTATGACCTTTACGACACAGCACCTGGCGGATGACGGGTTTGGGTCAAGGGCTACCTTCCCAAATGCGCTAGCGCCACGGTCGCTGTACCTCAGATAGCTGCCGACTTACTCCACTGCGCAGTCGGCAGAGGCGGGCAAAGCCGGCTGTGCGCTCCAGCGTCTAACTTCGACTGCAGTCCGCAACATAACCGACAACACGACATAATCTGCCCAATTGCCGGCGACGCCGGGAGGCCGATCGGTTCAAACCGCCCCCGCCTCAGCGAAGAGCATAAACCGAACAACATCCTGCGACGCGAGCTGGATGCGCAATGCCGCCCGAAGCGCGCCGAGGCCGAACGCACGCAGGTCCTCGTTGAAGTCGCTCATCCGCGGGGACAGGGCAAGCGCCTCAACGCCCGCAGCTTCGGCGCGTTCGGTCAATGCCGCGAGCGCCATGTCACCCGCGGCATCGGCGTCGCGGGCGATGTAGAGCCGACGCAGCCGCCGGGTTACCTCTAACCACTTGAGATCACGGGAATAGGTGAGGGAATCCGAAAGCTCGTCATCAGCTTGGAAGGCTATTGGCAATCCCAACGAAATCAACGGCTGTTTAGACTTTTCACGGGCCTAAAACCCCCTCCTTTGGGCCAAAGTTTATACCGCTCCGCGCAAGCGAAGATCGGCCACGGCCCCGACCGGAAAGCCCGCTTTACGACTGCGACCACCTCGACGCCTGCGCCGGAAGTTGCTTGGAGCCCGATGAGGTCCCGGAGGATGATCTCAGACCGACTCGCATGCCCGCACGGCCCTCGCCCACAAGGCGCTCACGATTTCGCCGTTGTGCGCCGATGCCTATGTGTTGCTCGCCGAACCCGTGAGACGCTAAGATGGGCGAGAGGAATTCCGAAGGGAGGATTGCCACGTTGACACGCTCGATTGCGATGGTCGTCTCGGCGGCGATGGTTTTTCTGGCGATCGCGGTCAGCAGCCGCGAGGCCGCCGCGCAGGATCGGCTGCCGCGCGTCGCGCAAGGGTTGCTGCTGTTCGAAAGGAATGTTCTTTGGGAGGCCGTCTCAGTCAAATGGCGGGGCCGCCGCGACGGTTGGATCACCGACGTCCGGGCTGCATCGACGCCTCGTGCGCTGGCGCATGATTTGGTCGAGCTCGAGACGGCGATGCGCTGGAGCTCGGTCGAGGAGTCCTGGCGCAGGCGGCGCGACAGCTGGATCGACGAGATGAAAACGGCCGAGACGGCGGGCGATGTTGCGAACGGTTTGCTTGAGCTCGAAGCAACGACGCTCTGGTCGGCGGTGAGCGGCGATTGGCGCAGGCTTCGCGACCCCTGGGTCGCCCGCCTCAAGGCAATCCAGTAGAGGGCGACTTGCCCGGCGGCGGAACGAGGTCGCCCGAGTCGAGCTCTGCTACCGCTCTCCCGATCGACGAAGCGCTGCCGGAGATTAGGGAGCGGGGAACCACCGATGATCGATGACAAGATGATTTTCCGTGCGGCGATCGTTTGCAGGGATGCGGCTGGAATCCGTCCTTTGTGAAATAGAAGGTCGGATCAACGATGAGAAACCACTCATCGGCAAGCCGCTCGAACCGGAAGCTGGCGGCATGGTGGCGTACATAGCCTTGATCTTTCGGGTTCCTTTTGTTCCCATAGACGCTCACGACCCTGGCGGAGGTTTCGTTGACGTTGGCGACGTACTTGTAGCTACGCGATTTGTAGATCTTGGTGGCACGGAAGTGAAACAGCCGTTCTTTGCGCAAGTAAGAGAGCTGCTCTGACGTCTGCCGCTCGATCGTCCTGCGCAGCAGGTCGATCATGTCATTCGTGTCGTCGAGATCGTCGTTAAACGCGAACAAGTTTTGTCAACCGCATCGACCTGATCGAGGTCGACGATCGCGCGCGTAGCGTAGTCTCTTGGGTCGAAAAACGAGACAAAGCGCCTTTTGCGGATAACCCAATCGAACCGGGTGTTATCATGCTTGACCAGTTCGGGGATAGCGTCGCGTCCGCTTCCGAAAGGCGATGAGGCAAGAAAAATCTCGTTCGGAAGCCCGACGCGCAGCAGATTGATGATCGCTTCTTCACCCCGGTTGAGGGGCGGGAGATAGACGCCCGGGCGTACATCGATCAATCGTAAGCGCGCCAATGCCGATCGGCGCAACGCTCGTCGAATACATCGGCGTGCTTGTCGAACTTCAGGCGGCGTTCTTCACCTCTTACGCAATCGGTTACGTCCTTCCAGTAGGCGGATCCGTCTGATTGACGCAATACGACGATGATAACCGGAATATTGGAACCACGCCAATATTTGAAGATCGTCTGGCTTGAGCAGGTATTCGAAGCTGCAGTCGGTCTCGCGGATGTATTGGCCGCTTTCTGTGGCTTTGACCTGGACGCCAAGGAATTTGCCAAGCGGTGCACCAGACTTTGGATCGCGCAACTCGATAGTCCCGTCCGTTTCGGCTTCGAGCCGGCCACGCGGGTCATAGATGAACCGCATTTCGAGGACGAGCTTCTTTATGGCGGTCTCGCCGAGTTCGCGCAAGACTTGGCTGTCTGTGATTCGTTTGGTCATCGCCTGATCATAAGAACTTTTCGCTGTCCTGCGACAGAATTGTTCTCGTTATGTTTAGGGACGTCGGGTTTTGCACATTGAAATCGGAGTGTTGAGGCGTCAGCGCTGGCGACCGAGCTGTCGTGAGCGCGCTTTCGGCTCGCCGTCAGCGTCGGCCCTGAACTGCGCCAAATTCGCAACCGCAGTAAACAAGAAGTCCTGTCGATTTCCGATTATTCGTCTACGGCCTGTCATGCTTTCTGGACAAAGTAACTCTTTATAACGCGGCCCCTAATCACGCGCCCGTCAGCCGCGGTACAGTGGTCATACCAGTCAGGATCAGTATCGCTTGCGCGGCGGCTCGGTGCGCTGACAGGTGGCCCCAATGTGCTGGGTGCCAGTGTCTGGGTGCGTGAAATAGAAGTCCAAGATTCCGCTGTATCGATTGAGAACAGTCGTCTCTTCCAATCTGCCCCAGCTGAACGACCAACTGATTGTCGTGTTGGTGATTTCTGCCCGATTCCATCCGCGATCGTCCGCTGGATGGTTAGACCTCTTCACGAGCTTCCGTCGAAGTCGACGGTGACATACGAAGTTCCTATCCTGTCGCTGCAGCGAAGATAGAGCATTTCCGCGCTCGCCGGCGCGGAGAAGCTGATAAAGTTGAGGAGGAGAATTAAGCCCACACGTCCGGATGGTGTTTGTGGCAAAACCGATGCAGCTAAAATGCCGGCTCCGACGGTTCCCGGTATCCATTGCATCGTTTGCACTCCTATCTCATGGGCGGTCTGAGCCCGCCTAAGGTCTCTCAGGCAATCCAAAGAGGGGCTCTCGCAACGCGGTCGGATGGCCGTCCCTGCCCTGAAGAGAGATGCCCTGCAACGTTGGCGCATGAGCAACTCATGTGGTGCATGCAGTGCCAAGCGTTTCGGCGATAGCCGCTGTGATCGGGAGCTTGGTTGCTGCTTCTACCCATAGATACTGTCCGGCAGGATTGACCTCCAGGAATACATGGCGTCCTTCAGGAGTCACGATGAAGTCGAAGGCCCCATACACCAAGCCAAACAGCTGCACTAGTGCATGAATCTTCGCTTCCACGTCACTGGGGAGAATGATGGGGTTCTCTTCAATATCGAACGGCTTGTGCCGCCAGTCGATCTTTGTCGCAGCGCTCGCCTGCGAGTCGATCTTTCCGCTGAAGATATGCGAACCAACGACCGTTGCTCGAACTTCGTAAGCTTTGGTCACGTATTTCTGAAAAATTCCAGGGCTCACTCGAATGAGGTCGAGCTTTTTCAGCTCTTTCTCCGTCAGAAGGCCGGTATAAAGCGCCTTCCCCGGTTCGAGGTTCAGACTCTGGGAGTGAGCTTTATAAACAAGGTGTCCCGCGGATCGCGCGGCAAACTCACGTGCTTCCTTCGGGTCATTGGTAATCACCGTGGGCGGAACGTCCAACCCAACCTGACAGGCGGCGTACAGCTGGGCCGGCTTGGAGTTGGCTCGTGCGTGGCAGTGCGGATGATTGACCCATAAGACTTTCATGGTCGTGATCAACGCATCGAGCGCACGCTGAGCTTCCTCTTGTGCGAACTTCGAGTCCTCACCACTCATGCTACTTGGGAAGCCGGAGGGTCGAAAACCCCGGCACCAGATGCTTCCGACGGTGTCGAGAGGCACCTTGCGCCCGTCAGTTGAAATCTCTGCACCGAAGTGTGTGTCGTAGGTGCGATAGGTCAGACTGGAGCCCAACGGGAATCGATCGAGATTCCAGCGGATGCAGGGTATGTCGCGCCGTCGTAATTCAGCGAGCAGGAAATCGGCCGTGGGTTCGAACTGCTCCGTAATGAGAAGACAGGTCTTGGTCACAAGTTGCCCTTCCAGGACCAGAGAGCCGGCCGCACGCCGAACCTGTCCGCGCCTTGGTCAGCTCTCTGGTCGCTCGCTTGGCTCTGCACTGCCTTGAGCGAAACAGATTCGGGGGGGCGCGGCTGGTGGCCTGTCACTCGGCTGAACTATCCGCAATTGTCATCGCACTTCGGGCAGTTCGGGCATCCAGCAGTTACTGTCGCACTGATTGTCGCCACCTTTTGTGAGTCGAGATATATCGGGCGCCGGCTCCCAGGATCGACCATCATCTGCAATTCCGGATCGTACGTCATTGGCGGAAGTTTTATTGGGCCTGCATCGCCCGCAAACTGCTTTGCGAACACACTCTCCGACCCGGCCACTGCGGCGATGGCTGTTCCTGCTGCGCCCAGTCCGAACAGCCGCAGAACGCGACGCCGAGCACTGTTGAACACATGTTCTTCGCTCATGATCTTACTCTCCCTCGGTTAACGCTAACGATACGCATCAGAACCGGCACATTCCTCTTACGAAACTAGTACCTTGGTTGAGCTGACACGCAAGTCCTAGTGTGCGTTATAGTTCGATATCCATTATCGCAATTGTACGATAGGGCCCCCGAGATGCGGTCGAAGTTGTAGGTACAATTCCACGCGTTGGGTATTCCGCGCTCAGCTCGCTCATGCTGGGTCCAGAATACATTAGTTGTACTAATGCGCGCGCGGGAAACGATCGTCCATTCGCTGCCATCCAGCGAATTGCGTTGGGTAAATTTCACTGATCCAATGGCATAATTGATGTCGATAACGATGCCGAATGCGAGTGGATTCGCCGGATTCGTATTCGCACAGGCCAAGGGGCTAGCTTGGGTCTCCGCAGTTGCTGAGATGATTCCAAAACCAACAATTGCGGTTGACAGCTTCCGTTTCAGGGCAACCCTTGTCTCAGCTATCCGATGAGCTTGGCGCACAGTACTCTCCCACGCCCAACCGAGCTCGGAAGGCGCGGCACAGAGTCCTTGCTGTGAAGTCATTAGACACCAGCAATTCTTTGGTCGTATGGCGCTGCCCGCGCTAGATCAGGCCGTGCCACGCTCAGAAGCGGAAATCCTTGTAATAGTAACCAATCGGCTGTTCGGCCGCAATCGCGAGCCACCGATTCGTGCGGGCAAAACGCTGAAACCCCAGCAGGACGATTCCAGAATCCTTTACGAGCTGGGAAGAAAAAACTTAATAGAATCAACGACTGCCTGCTGCGATGTGGGTCAAGTGCCAATCGAACATGCACAGCACTTTGCCCGGTCTGCAGCCGGCAGGCGTCTTCGCGCCACGGTCCTACCGAACGTTTCAATCGGCTGAAGAGGGCATTCCTCCTCCGTTGGTGGCCCGGCAATAGCCAAACTGTCGTACCCCGCGCGAAGCCGGGGGAACGGCCATTTTTGGTCTAGAACTCGCGGACCATGTCATCACCGCGGACGGCCGACGTTGGGTCGAGCGCGGCCTCGAGAACCGCACGATGGAGCGGCCATCCGCTGGAGTCATCAAGCCAGCCGAACTGGCCGGTTGGGTTCACCTCCAGGAATAACAACTCTTCGTCACGTGCGATAAAATCTAGCCGGCCGAACCGTAGCCCTAGCCGGTCCATATAAGAGCCAATGCTCTCCGGGAGACCTGCCGGCAAGACCCACCGCTGCCATCGATCCGTGCCGGTGCCGATCAGCGTGCGCCAGTCCTCGACGCCGAGCTCGGCGCGTGTGCGGTCCATCTGAAAACCGAAGCACCTACCCTGCACGTAAAGTACCGTGGCATCGCGAGAACCGTGCCCGATCTCCTGAGTGAGCCACGGTGCGCGCGGCGAGAGACGCTCCGCGTCCACCGACTGCACGAAGATATAGCGATCGTGGGCCGACCCCAGCGCCTCGGTTGCAAATCGTTTCACCATTCGCCGCCCGGCGGGCCACCGGAACCCCCAGCCGACCGTCCAATCCGGGACCGTGAAGAACGCCTGAGCGACGCGCATCTGCATGAGGCGACCGGCGCGGCGCGGCGCTGACGGATCGACAAGGCGAAGGAGTCCTCTCGCCCTCGCCCACTCCGCCAGCTCTCGAACGATAGAGTGCAGTTCCGCCTCAGTGGCTTCCCGGTCCTCGGCAGTTCCGCCTTGCCACGTCGGCGTGTCCCGAAGCGTCGGGCGCCGCCAAAGGCAAGCCGAAATGTCTCCCGAGGTCACCATACGTTCGCACGGATCCCGGATGGCGAAACCATCCGGTGTCCAGGCAAACCGATAGTTCAGCCAGAGGTCAATATTGAAGCGGAAAACCGGCTGACGGCGCTCCGCGCAGAGCCGGACCAGCACATCAGCCGATCCGTCTATACTGTTCGAAAGGATGAGGAGCACGATCGCCTGAACGGGTTGGTGTCGATCAGATAATTCGTCACCTGCTCAGTCAAATCTGCAATCGGGGACTTGGTCCGCCTGCCCAGCGATATTTGTACTCCTTGGCCCTGTATCACAGACTGCAGTTTGTGTTTGGGCCAGCTTAACTTCAGTCATGGCGCCAGCCTGCTGGAGCTTCCAATCGTACGGCGCGTCACCGACTTCAACAGCGCGGGGGCGAATCGCCAGTGAGATAGGTGTGATGTCCATCGGGCCGGGATTGGGAATAGCGGCTAAGATCAAAACACTTGCAGAGTTTATCATGATGAAACTCCAGAACGGGCGAGGAACGCATTATGGTGGCTTTTTTGAAAACGTGTTGTCAAGCTTCAATCAGGCCCAGAACGCCCGCTGGATGCGAATTAAAGTCTCCCGCTGCAGGCGACTGAAGTTAGCGCGATTCGACCGGGGGGACGGGCAAACCGGCAGGGTCTTGCTTCAACCGAAATCCTCCGCGCTTATGGAGAGCTCCCGCCGGGCGCACTCGGTCCCGCGTCCCGCCTTCGGCGGCGCTATGCTGACGCTCCTGCGGGTGCGCCGCGCTGCGCGCCTTCGGCGCCGGCCGGAGCTCGACGGCGCTTCCCGCCCGCTTCTGAGAGCGGGCTCCTGGCAGCCTTCATTTTGCGAGTGAAAGGCCTGGCGCCTTGCCATTTTACGGCCGCCACCCCGCCGCATCAGCAAAGGGCGCGCCATGCTATCGAGAGCGGGGCCACCCGGCGTGGCTTTGCTGATCCGGTGGACAAGCAACATAAGCGCGCTCGCGACGACCGTCGCCGAACGCTGGACGGTTAGGCTGTTGAAACACTATCGGCCATTCTATTTCAGCCGAGGCAGCGATGCGCGAGCAGCCCTACGACGGCCAGACCCTCTTCGGCCCATCCCGTAGCCGGAAATACCTCAACGCCGCCGAGCGGCAGCGTTTTCTAGCAGTGACCTGTATCAATGTTCAGACACCCCTTGACTCCGCACAAGATAGTGTTCACTTTTTGTTCTTACGGTTGTCGAGACCTTAGGCGCGGCTTATTCGCTCGGCTGGCGCGTCCCCGTCCGCTGTGTGCATAGCCGCGAGGACGGCGCTCATTCCAAATCGAGCCGCGAATGCATAAACCGTCTGCGGCGTGGCGGCGGGGAGCGCCGCGTGCACCCCACCTCGTCGATGCAGCTCGGTGATCGTCGTCGGACTTCAGCGGAACGTCCGGCAATACCTGTGTGTGCTCCTGTCGCGCCGACTGCAGCACCCACAATGGACATTCGCGTGACCTCTGTTGGCGCGTCCCGATCGACGATCTCCGCTGCCTCGGTTGTCTTGGCGCGTTCGGGAAACCGAGATAATCTAATCTGAAACGCCGCCGGTGGAGAGAAAAAATGAGATTTGCACGATCGCTTTGGTTGGAGGGCGCGTGTTTGACGGTCGCGCTCATGTTCCCTGAAAAGCCTGCCACTGCCCAGCTGTCCCAGAATTGGACGTGGTGCGTAAATCAGAACGTCTCAGCGGACCTAGCGATTAGCGGCTGCACGGCTGTGATCCGGTCTGGGAAAGAAAGCCCAAAAAATCTGGCCAGGGCTTTCCACAACCGAGCCAACGCGTACAGCGACAAGGGCGATAAGGACCGCGCGATCGCAGACTACAATGAGGCGATCCGGCTCGATCCGAAAGATGCCAGGGCCTTCAACAACCGCGGCACCGCGTACAGCGACAAGGGCGACAACGATCGCGCCATCGCGGACTACAATGAGACGATCCGGCTCGATCCGAAATATGCCAGGGCCTTCAACAACCGCGGCAACGCCTACGGGGCCAAGGGCGACAACGACCGCGCCATCGCGGACTACAACGAGGCGATCCGGCTCGATCCGAAATTTGCCATGGCCTTCAACAACCGCGGCAACGCCTACGGGGCCAAGGGCGACATCGACCGCGCCATCGCGGACTACAACGAGGCGATCCGGCTCGATCCGAAAGATGCTACGGCCTTCAACAACCGCGGCCAGGCGCACAGCGACAAGGGCGACAACGACCGCGCCATCGCGGACTACAACGAAACGATCCGGCTCGATCCGAAATTTGCCATGGCCTTCTACTACCGCGGCAACGCGTACCACCACAAGGGCGACAACGACCGCGCCATCGCGGACTACAACGAGGCGATTCGGCTCGATCCGAAATATGCCACGGCCTTCCACAACCGCGGCAACGCCTACGGGGCTAAGGGCGACAACGACCGCGCCATCGCGGACTACAATGAGGCGATCCGGCTCGATCCGAAATTTGCCATGGCCTTCAACAACCGCGGCACCGCGTACAGCGACAAGGGCGACAACGACCGCGCCATCGCGGACTACAACGAGGCGATCCGGCTCGATCCGAAAGATGCCACGGCCTTCAACAACCGCGGGAACGTGTACGACCACAAGGGCGACAACGACCGCGCCATCGCGGACTACAACGAGGCGATCCGGCTCGATCCGAAATTTCCCACGGCCTTCAACAACCGCGGGCGATTGTTCTTTCGCAACGGCGATTTCCTGAAGGCCGCCGCCGATCTTCTGCGCGCGAATGACCTGAAACCCGATGCTTATGCGATGCTCTGGCGCTATCTTGCGCTCGGGCACATGGGGCAGGGTGGCGCAGCCGAGCTGTCCGCCAATGCGACACGGCTAAAGACCAAGGACTGGCCCTATGCAGTGATCGACTTGTATTTCGGGCGGCGCTCGCTCGACGAAATGCGCAAAGCCGCCAGCAATGCCGACGAGAAGTGTGAGTCCGCGTTTTACGCGGGGGAATGGGAGCTCCTCCGTCGCCACAAAGCCGAGGCTAAGGCGTCATTGCAAGTTGCGGCCGATACCTGCCCGAAGACCTCTGTGGAACACGGTGGCGCGATTTCGGAGCTAAAGCGGCTAAGCCAATAGGTGCATAAACTCCTGCCTATTGTAGCTCAGATGTCTGGAGGTGGCCGACGCTGTGGAAAAAAGATTTTGGGGGGATCTCTGAGCAACGTTGATTCAAAACGAGCGTCCAAAGCGCAAGTTCGATTCAAAAGTCGACTCCGATGATTCGATTGTTGCGTGCCAGTAGGACGCCGCGGACTTTTTCGACAGCATCGGCCCA
>WNFT01001404.1_pt1 | contig 30553 bp, 23 predicted proteins | sample 5400191 | NCBI WGS metagenome assembly WNFT01 (sample SAMN13153359, study PRJNA577476) | soil metagenome | isolation source: 80 cm saprolite under Madrone tree | place: USA:California | collected 2016-06-14 | reverse complement strand
ATCGGCCGGCGGGAGGGCATCTACGGGGTGGACAACAACAACACCTCCGCCTACCAGGGAAGCTGGACCCACATCTTCACACCCCACCTCCTGAACGAGCTCAGCTACGGGCAGATCCGGGTCCAAGGCAGCGTGGGCGACTCGCCGGGCATCCCCTTCCGGATCCCCGACATCAACATCGCCTACCAGAACACGGGCGTGAACGCCGGCTGGGGGCCCGCCACGTTCATCCAGCACAACTACAACTGGCGCGACGTGGTGACCTGGGTCCGGGGCTCGCATTCGCTGAAGATCGGAGCCGAGTTCTGGAAGGGCGACGACGACGCGCGGTTCCGCGCGCCCTACGAGCGGCCGAGCCTCCAGTTCAACAACCTGCTCGACCTGGTGCGCGACCGGCCCTATCAGCAGAGCGGCGTCAACTACGACCCGATCACCGGCCAGGTGGCCAACGGGGCCTATCGCCACCTGCTCAACACCCTCGGGGCCTTCGTGCAGGACGAATGGAAGGTGCGCCCGAACCTGACCCTGACCCTGGGACTGCGATGGGACGACTATGGGAATCCCCACCCGGACGAGAACACGAGGATGGGGAACGTGTTCCGGGGGACGGGAAGCACCCTGAACGAGCAGTTCGCGAGCGCGGCCGTGCGGCAGGTGGACGCGGTCTATGCCGGCCGGTTGAACAAGAACCTCAGTCCCCGGGCCGGGCTGGCGTGGGCGCCCGGCGACGGTGCACGGTGGCTGGTGCGCGGCGGCGTCGGGCTCTATCACAACTGGATCCCCCTCGGCGAAGCGAACCGCGTCCGCCAGAATCCTCCCGGCCTGGTCACCCCCACCTTCCGCATCGGCGATCCCATCGAGCCGATCCTCTCCATCGGCACCAGCGATCGGCCGCCCTTCGGGTTCAACTATCCGAAGATCCCCGCGGGTCAGCTCGACGAGCGCGGGGGCATCGTGGGCGCGCGGCCCGGCGCGGGCGGCATCGACCGGGACATCAAGGTGGACAGCACGCTCATCTACAACCTCGGGGTCGAGCGGCAGTTGCCGAGGGGCATCGTGGCGGGCGTGGCCTACAGCGGCTCCTACACCTGGAACGGCCTGTTCGGCTCCGACTTCAACCGCTTCCCGGGCGACCTGCTGGACGGCCGTCTGGATCGCCTCAACCCGAGCTTCGGCACGATCTACTACGAGCTCAACGCGAACAAGATCTACTACAACGGGTTGCTGCTCTCGCTGCGACAGGTGACGCGCCGCAGCACCTTCCAGGTCGCCTACACCCTGTCGAAGGTGGAGGACTATGGTCAGGCGGGCACGCGCGTCAACCGTGATCCCGGATACGCCACTCCGACCCAGTACGACCTGTCCCAGTATCGGGCGGCCGCGGACTGGGACGTGCGTCACCGCCTGGCGTTTGCGGAGAGCTACTCGCTCCCTGAACCGAAGAGCGGGTCGGGCTTCCTGACGCGGCTGCTGGGGGGCTGGCAGATCAACGGGACCGGGATCCTCCAGACCGGCTCCCCCTTCACCGTGTTCACGAGCGCACCGTTCCGGCCCGTCCTCGATGCGAACGGGAAGGTGATCGGGCTGCAGCCGAACAGCGGGGATTACAATGCGGACGGCGTGAACTTCGACTTCCCCAACGCCCCGAATGGGCAGGTCCCCGGCTCCTTCACGCGACAGCAGTTCGTGGACGGCGTGTTCCCGGCATCGGCGTTCCCGCTGCCCGCGCCCGGCCAGGAAGGCAACCTGAAGCGCAGCGCCTTCCGCAACCCGGGGTTCGTCAACATCGACATGAGCCTGGTGAAGAACAACCGTTTCGGCGACCGCGTGAACGTCCAGCTCCGATTCGAGGTGTTCAACGTGCTCAACCGGGTGAACCTCGGCGGCGTCAATGGCGATCTGGCGAGCAGCACCTTCGGGCGCGCGACCTCGACCTACGATCCGCGGATCATGCAGCTGGGCGTCCGGGTGACGTTCTGAAGATGCGGCGAGCGATTCCCCTCCTCGCCGTCCTCCTGGGGCTTTCGGCGGGGCCGGCCGTGGCCGACCCCCAGGCGCCCGTCTGGAACCGCGAGCCCCTGCAGGGTGGAAGCCTTGCCCGCTTGCCGGTGGGGTCGGTCAAGCCGACGGGCTGGCTGCGCCGGCAGCTGGAGGTCCAGGCCCGTGGCTTGACCGGCCACCTCGACGAGTTCTGGCCCGACGTGGGCCCGAACAGCGGCTGGCTGGGCGGGACCGGAGAGAGCTGGGAGCGGGGCCCCTATTTTCTCGATGGGTTGGTCCCGCTCGCCTACCTGCTCGACGACCCGCTCCTCATCGCGAAAGCGCGGAAGTGGGTCGACTGGACCCTCACCCACCAGTCACCCGAAGGCTGGATCGGGCCGCCGAAGAACGCCGACTGGTGGCCGAACATGGTGATGCTGAAGGTCCTCACCCAGTATCAGGAGGCCACGGGAGACCCCCGGGTGATCCCCCTGATGCAGCGCTACTTCCGACATCACCTGGGCCAGGGTCGCGCACGTCCCCTGCACGAGTGGGCGTCCTATCGCTGGGCCGACGAGCTCGTGAGCGTACTCTGGCTGTTCAACCGCACCGGGGACCGAGAGCTCCTCGACCTCGCGCGCCTGCTCCAGTCCCAGGGCACCGATTGGAAGCAGCACTTCGCGGAGTTCCCCTTCCGGGGCAAGACCAGCCCCGAACAGCTCGGCCTGAAGATAGGCGTGAACAACCCCGACCGGGCCATGCGCGCCCACGGGGTGAACAACGCGATGGCCTTGAAGACCAGCGCCCTGTGGTCGGTCCTCTCGGGTGACCGCTCCGACCGTGAAGCGATCCACCGGGCCCTCGAGGTGCTCGATCGCCATCACGGCCTGCCCAACGGGATGTTCAGCGGCGACGAGCACTACGCGGGTCCCGACCCGTCCCAGGGCATCGAGCTGTGCGCGGTGGTGGAGGCGATCTTCTCGCTCCAGCAGGTCCTCACCGTGGTCGGCGACCCCGCGCTCGCGGACCGCCTCGAGCGGATCGCGTTCAACGCCATGCCCGCGACCTTCTCGCCCGACATGTGGGCGCACCAGTACGACCAGCAGCCGAACCAGGTGCTCTGCAGCCTTCGGTCGCGAGGGTGGGTCAGCAACGGTCCGGAGTCGAACCTGTTCGGCCTGGAGCCGAACTTCGGCTGCTGCACGGCGAACATGCACCAGGGATGGCCGAAGCTCGTGCAGAGCCTCTGGATGGCCACACCCGATCGCGGCCTGGCCGCTCTCGTGTACGCGCCGAGCGAGGTCCGGACCGTCGTGGCCGGCGGCACTGCGCTCACGATCAGGGAGGACACCGAGTATCCCTTCCGGGGCGACGTGCGGCTGAAGCTCGTACCGGACGCCCCGGCCGCGTTTCCCCTCGTTCTTCGCGTGCCCGCCTGGGCGAAGCAGGCGTCGGTCAAGGTGAACGGCCAGGCGGTGGAGGGGGCGCGCACGGGGCAGTGGGTCCGCATCCAGCGGGTGTGGAGGCGCGGCGACGAGGTGGCCCTCACCCTGCCCCTGGCCCCGCGGGTCACGAGCTGGTATCGGGACTCCGTGGCCCTGGAGCGGGGGCCGCTCGTCTTCTCGCTCCGCATCGGGGAGGACTGGAAGAAGGTCCAGGGTGGGATGAGCAAGCCGGCGCCGCCCCCCGCGGCCGACTGGGAGGTGCACCCCACGACTCCCTGGAACTACGGACTCCTGGTGAGCCCGGAGAGCGTGACCAAGGCCGTGGACGTGCGCGAGAAGCCGCTCGGCGACTACCCGTTCAGCCCCCAGGGCGCGCCGGTGGAGCTCTCGGTGAAAGGCCGGCGCGTGCCGGAGTGGACGCTGGTCGACGGGTCGGCGGGGCCGCTCCCCGAGAGCCCGGTCGCGAGCCGCGAGCCCGACGAGACGTTGACCCTCATCCCCTACGGCTCGGCCAAGCTGCGGGTGACCGCCTTTCCGCGAGTCAAAGATCCCAATTGAGCCGGGGGGTGCTGCTGGCCGCGGCGGTTCTCGTGGCGAGCGGCGCCGCGGCGCAGCCCGATGAGCTGACAGACGCGCTGGCCGGAGGGAGGTTCGGGGAGGCGCTGGGTCTCGCGGACGACCGCCTGAAGTCCGCGGCCGCGGACGCCCGGCTCTGGTCCATCCGCGGGATCGCCCTGGAGAAGCTCGAGCGCCTCCCGGAGAGCCTGGCCAGCTTCGAGCGGGCGCTCACCCTCGACCCGGGCTCGCTGGCCGCGCTGCAGGGCGCGGCCGAAGTGGCCTATCGCACCCGAGGCCCCAAGGCGGCCGCGCTGGTGGCGCGCGTCGTCCTCCGCGACCCGGGCAGTGAGACGGCGCACGCGATGGCGGCCGCGCTGGCCGTGGAGGGGAATCAGTGCGCGGCCGCGGTGGACCATTTCGCCCGCAGCGCGTCCGTCCTCCGGCAGAACCCGCCGGCCTCCGCCCAGTACGCGGGCTGCCTGCTGGAAATGAAGCGCCCGCGCGAGGCCGCCCAGGTCTTCCAGCGGCTGGTGGAGGCCTCTCCCGGCAACCCGGCCGCACGCTACAACCTGGCGGTGTGTCAGCTGCAGGCGGGCCAGGGTGAGGAGGCCCGTGCCACCGCGAGCGCCGCCCTTGCGATGAGTCCCGCAGACCCTGACGTGCTGAACCTTTTCGCCGCGGCGAGCGCGGCCGCGGGCCGGCTCGAACCCGCGATCGCGGCCCTGCGCAAGGCCACGGAGGTCGCTCCCCGCGAGGAGCGCCACTACGTGGCTCTCGCCGCGCTCTGCCTCGAGCACGACGCGCTCGACCTGGCCCTGGAAGTGGTGAACGCCGGGCTGGCGAACGTTCCGGGGTCGGCCCGGCTCCTCACCCTGCGCGGGGGCATCCGCGCGGAGCGCTCCGAGTTCGAGGAAGCGATGCGCGACTTCCAGCGGGCGAGCGCGCTGAGCCCCGACGAGCTCTACGGATCCGTGGGGTTGAGCCTGGTCCTCCGGCAGACGGATCGCATCGCCGAGGCTACCGCGCTGCTGCGCCAGAAGCTGGCCCGGCAGCCGGACGACGCCACCCTCAACTACCTGCTGGCCGACGCCCTGATGCGCAGCGATCCGCCGCCCGGCACCCCCGAGTTTGCCGACGCGCGAGCGGCCCTGCAGCGCGCGCTGCGCGCCCGACCCGGCTTCGCGAAGGCCCATGCGGCGCTCGGGAGACTGCGCCTGGCCGGCGGAGACCCGGGAGGCGCCGCGCAGGATCTGCGGGCCGCGGTCCGGCTCGATTCGAGGGACCGGCTGGCCCTCAACCAGCTCGTGATGGCCTACCGCCGGTTGGGCCGGCCGGCCGACGCGGAAGCCGTGGCTGCCCAGCTCAAGGCCCTGCTGGAGCGGGAGCGTGCCGAGGAGATCTCGCGCAACCGGGTGCGGCTCGTCAAGGGCGCGGGCGGCGAGGCCCCGCCCCATCCGTGATCGGCCGCCGCCATTTCCTGCGGGGGCTCAGCGCCACGGGGGTGCACCTCGGCCTGGCTCGCTCGACGGCGGCCCAGGGAGTGGCGTCGCGCCACGTCGCCCCGCAGCCACGGGGCAAGCCCTCGGGGATCCCCTTCCGGGCCCGGTTCACCGATGTGGCGGCCCAGGCGGGGTTGCGGGCGCCCACCATCTACGGCGGCACGGACCGGAAGGACTACATCCTCGAGACGATCGGCTGCGGCTGCGCCTTCTTCGACTACGACAACGACGGGTGGCTCGACGTCTTCCTGCTGAACGGGACGCGGCGGGAAGGCGCACCGGAGGGCGCGACGAACCGGCTGTACCGGAACAACCGGGACGGCACGTTCACCGACGTGACCGAGCGGGCGGGGCTCGCGCGCACCGGGTGGGCCTCGGCGGTGGCGGTGGGCGATTACAACAACGACGGCCACGAGGACTTGTTCATCACCTACTGGGGGCAGAACGTCCTGTATCGCAACAACGGCGACGGCACGTTCACGGACGTGACCCGGGAGGCCGGTCTCCTCGAGGCCGGGCAGCGCTGGGGGGCCGGCTGCACGTTCCTGGACTACGACCTGGACGGCCACCTGGACCTGTTCGTCTCGAACTACCTGGACTTCAGCTTCGAGCGTGCGCCCAGGCCCGGCCAGAACGCGAACTGCACCTGGAAGGGGGTGCCCGTCAACTGTGGCCCGCGCGGCCTGCCGCCGGGCGTCCATTCCCTCTACCGCAACAACCGCGACGGGACGTTCAGCGACGTGAGCGAGCGGGCCGGCATCCGCGGCGCCCGGGGCAGCTACGGCATGAGCGCGGTGGCCGCGGACTTCAACAACGACGGGTGGCCCGACATCTACCTGGCCTGCGATTCCACCCCGAGCTTCCTGTTCGTCAACAACCGGGACGGGACGTTTCGCGAGGAGGCGCTGGTCCGCGGCGTCGCCCTGAGCGAGGACGGTCTGGAGCAGGCGGGGATGGGGGTCGCGGTGGGGGACTACGACCTCGACGGGGACCTCGACATCTTCAAGACGCACTTCGCCGACGACACCCATGTGCTCTACCGGAACGACGGGCGGGGAGACTTCCTGGACGTGACGCGCGCGGCCGGCCTGGGCGTCGAGACCCGGTTCGTGGGCTGGGGCGCGGGCATGGTCGATCTCGACAACGACGGGTGGCCGGACATCTTCATGGTCACCGGCCACGTGTACCCCGAGGTCGAACGGCAGCTCGCCGCGTATCCCCTGCGGACGCCACGTCTGGTCTTCCGCAATCTCGGCCAGGGGCGCTTCGAGGAGCTGATCGAGGAAGCGGGGCCCGGAGTGGCCGCCCCGCACTCCAGCCGGGGCTGCGCGTTCGGAGACTTCGACAACGACGGCGACGTCGACGTCCTGATCGTGAACCTCAACGAGCCTCCGTCCCTGCTCCGCAACGACCTGGACGGGACGAACCACTGGCTGAAGGTCAAGCTGGTGGGGACGACCTGCAATCGCAGCGCGCTGGGCGCGCGCGTGACCGCGAGCTACAGCGGGCGGCGGCAAGCCCAGGAAGTCCTGAGCCAGTCGGGATTCTACTCCGTGAGCGACCGGCGCCTGCATTTCGGCCTGGGGCCGGAGAAGCGAGCCGACCTCGAGATCAAGTGGCCGGGGGGCGAAACCCAGGTGCTGCGGGACGTGGCCGCCGACCAGGTGCTGGTGGTGCAGGAGCCGGCGGCGGGAAAGAGCGGGAAGTGAGGAGTTGACCGCCAAACGGCCGGCCGGTATCCTCTGCCCCCAGCGGACCCATCTCTAACCCTGAGCCTCGCCGGCGAGGCTCGCCGCCGGAGGTCATGGCATGAACACGAGACGCCTGTTCGTGGCCAGCTGTCTGGCCCTTCTCACCACCTCGATGGTGTTCTCGATCCGCGGGGACATCGTGGACGCGCTCTGCGTGGATTTCCAGATCAGCAAGCAGCAGATGGGGGAGATCCTGAGCCCTGCCTTCTGGGGTTTCGCGCTTTCGATCATCGTCGCGGGCTCGCTGGTGGACTGGCTGGGGATGAGGAACCTCCTCCTGGCCTCGAGCCTCGGGTACATCGTGGCCATCCTGATGATCCTGTTCTCCCCGAGGCCGGTGGGGCCGGTGGCCTCGATCTTCGGGGAGACCGGGACCACGATCCTCTACGCGGGCATGCTCCTGATCGGCCTCTCCCAGGGGCTCGTGGAGGCGGTGATCAACCCCCTGGTCGCGACCATCCACTCGGACGACAAGACGAGCAAGCTGAACGCGCTCCACGCCTGGTGGCCGGGGGGGCTCGTCATCGGCGGGCTCATCGCGGTGGCCTGGACCAAGGTCCTCGGCCTCGACGCGGCCGGCATCTCGGCCGCCGGGGCCACCCAGGGATGGCAGATCAAGCTCGGGACCGTGCTCCTGCCCGCGGCCCTCTTCGGCGTCATGGTCCTGGGCCAGAAGTTCCCGGCCACCGAGCGGGTGGCGGCGGGCGTCAAGACGGGCGAGATGCTGAAGGAGGGACTGCGGCCGATGTTCCTGCTCTGGTTCGCCTGCATGTGGCTCACCGCGGCCACCGAGCTCGGCCCCGACCAGTGGGTGGGCTCCGTGATCTCGAACCTGGTGGGGATGCAGGGCGTGCTCCTCCTCGTGTACACCGCGGGGATCATGTTCGTCCTCCGCTTTTTCGCGGGGCCGCTCGCCCATCGGTTCTCTCCCATGGGCTTGCTCACCCTGTCCGCGATCCTCTCCGCGATCGGGCTCTACTGGCTGAGCAGCGTCTCCACCCCGGCCATGGCCTTCGCGGCCGCCACCGTCTTCGGAGTGGGCAAGACCTACTTCTGGCCCACCATGCTGGGCGTGACCTCGGAGCGCTTCCCCAAGGGTGGGCCGGTGCTGATGTCGGTGGTGGGGGGGGCGGGGATGCTCTCGGTGGGGCTGATCCTGCCCCTCATGGGCGCCTGGTACGACAAGGAAGGGGCGGCGGCGTCTTTCCGCCACGTTGCGGTGCTTCCGGTGATCCTGACCGTGGTGTTCGGCTCGCTCTTCCTCTACTACCGGGCGACCGGCGGCTACAAGGCGGTCAAGCTGGGCGCCCAACCGACCTCGTAGGGAAAGCCAGGGCCGGGGGCGGCTACGGCCGCTCCCGGCCCAGCACCTGGAGCGTCTCGTCGCCGAAATACTTCACGATCAGGCGGCTCCAGGACGCGCTCCGTCGCAGGTTCGCGAGGTACTCGTCGAGGGCGCGCTTGAGGCTTCCATCGCCCTTGCGCACGGCCCAGGCGATCGCGCCCGGGTCCCCGACCGTGGCCCCGGCCTGCAGTCCCGGATAGCGCTTCCGGGCGAGGGCCAGCTCCGAGATCGGGAGCACGGCCGCGGTGACGTCGCCGCGCTGGAGCGCCTCGCACATGTCCTCGAGACGGTCGTAGGTGCGGAGGCTCGCGGCGGGGACGCCCGCCTCGATCGCGGCCTCCGAGGGCTTCGTTCCCTTGATCGCCCCCACGCGCTGGGCCGCCAGGTCTTTCACGTTCCCCACCACGGGAGCGGGCTTGAAGGTCACGGCCACGTTGTGGGTGGGCATGATCTCCTGCGCGAAGTCCACCTGCTTGCGCCGGTCCGGGGTGTCGAAGATGGCCACGATCACGTCGCCCCGGCCCCCGAGGAGGGCGGGGATGCGGTCGGGGTGGCTCTTGGAGACCACCGTCTGGACCCTGAGGCCGCGCAGGCGCGCGAAGCCCTCGATCAGCTCGCGCTCGAAGCCGGGCTCCCCAACGGCCCCGAGGGCGTAGGTCTCGGGCGCTTCGTCCGCGGCCACGATCGCTCGAATCTCGCCGCGCTTCTCGAGGGCCGAGAGGTCGTCGGCGGCGGGGACCAGCGGAGCGAGGCTCGCGAAGACCGTGAGGGTTGCGACCAGAGGCACGAGCGCCAGCTTCATCTGGGGCCAGATTCTAGCCCCAGACGACAGCCCGCGCTCCCACGGGGGAGCGTGCTAGGCTCCCTTCCGGACCATGCTCTTCCTCCCGGCGGACGGCCGGCGAGGCCTCGGGGCCGCCCTGGGGGCGGCGCTCCTCTTAGCGGCCTGCGCGCCTCCCGGCGCCCCGCGGCTGCCGAGCGCGGAGGCGCGCGTGGAGCCGCTCGTGCTCGCGCGGCCGGAGCCGCCCAGGGACGGCCGCCTGGCCCTGGCCGCGATCTTCCCCGCCGTGGGGCGCCACGCGCTCTCGGGCGTGCAATCGCAGAACGGCGCCCGGCTGGCGGTCGAGGACGTGAACCGGGCGGGGGGCGTCCAGGGCCGCCGAGTGGCGCTGCTCGAATACCCGACGGGCAGCTACTTCCTGGACGCGCGCCAGGCCGCCGCGCTGGCCGCGGACGCGGGGGCGCTCGCCATCGTGGGCTCGAACTCCAGCGACCTCTCCATGGCGATCGCGGAGGTGGCGGAGGCCCGCGGCCTGGTCCAGGTCTCCAACGTCTCCACGGCCCAGGACCTCACGTGGGACCCCGTGACGGGCCGGGACCGCGCCTTCGTCTTCCGTGTCTGCAGCTCGGACGTGGTCATGGGGGCCCGCCTGGCCACCTTCGCCCGGGATACCCTGGGCGCCCGCCGGGCGGCGGTCCTGTACGAGGTGGGCCGCACCTACAGCGCCCGCCTCGCGCGCAGCTTCGTGGAGCGCTTTCGCGACCCCGCCGCGTCCCGGGTGGTCGCAGAGTTCTTCTATCTCGCCCTCGAGACCGACTTCCGGAGCCAGCTCCGGCAGGTGCAGGCCTTCGCACCCGAGGTACTGTTCCTTCCGGGCTCCTTCACCGATGCCACCTTGATCGCGCGGCAGGGGCGGGCCCTCGGGCTGGGCGCCACCCTGCTCGGAGCGGACGCCTGGTCGAGCCCGCTCCTCTTCAAGCGCGGCGGGCCCGCCGGGCCGGCGTACTTCCTCGACCTCTGCTGGCCGCCCGCGGGGTTCAACCAGCGCTACCGCGAGGCCTTCGGCCAGCCCACCCAGGGCTGCCGCGCGGCCCTGGCCTACGACGCGGTGCGGGCGGTGGTGGCGGGCCTCCAGGCCCTGGGCCCCCTGGGGAGCGAGGACCTCGAGTCCGCCCTCCCCGCCAGCCGGCGGCGGCTGCGCGACGCCCTGGCGAACGCGGACTTCAGGGGTCTCACCGGCCGCGTGCGCTTCGACCGCGTCGGCGACCGGCAGACGAGGATGCCGGTCCTGGCCGTCGAGCCGGGGCCGGACGGCCCTCGGACGCGCCTGCAATCCTGGGTGGGGGAGTGAAGCTCAACGCCAAGGTCACCCTCACCCTGACCGCGGTCTTCGCGGTCAGCGTGGGGGCGTTCCTGGTCTTCCTGGTCCCCTTCCTGGGCGAGCAGCGGGCGACCCTGCTCGACAAGGACCAGCGTCTCCTGTCCACCCTGCGCGACAACTACGCGCGGGACTTCATCTACGACCTGCTCAGCGAGAACGAGGACTCGCTGGCCATCCACCTGGCCGATCTCGCGGGGCAGCGCGGGCTGCTCTGGGCCCGGGTGGAGGCGGACGGGATCGACCTCGCCGCCACCGCGGACGGCCCGACCATCCGCGAGCTGCTGGGCGAAGAGGCAAAGCACTTCGAAGACGAGCCAGGCCTGGTCCTGCTGCTCCGCGGGGACGGACGGGCGGACCTCGTGAGCACGGGCGGCCGGCCGCTGCTCTCGACGCGAGCGGTCCGCCAGGAAGCGCTCCCCACCCGGAAGGGCGCGCTTCCTCCCCGCGAGCACCCCTTCGAGGAGGTGCGCTGGAACGGCCGGACCGCGCTGTCCCTGGCGGCCGAGCTGGCGGCGGCCGGCGAGCCCTTCGGCCGCCTGTACCTGCTCTACTCCCTGGCCGAGCTGCAGCGGAACCAGGCCCTCACCCACACGCTGTTCTACGGCCTGGCCGGCACCTCCTTCGTGCTGCTCCTGCTCCTCCTGAACCTGCTGATCGCGCGGATCGTGATCGCTCCCGTGAGGAACGTGCAGCAGGCCATGTCGCGGGCGGCCACCGGCGACCTCGAGGTGCGTCTGCCCCTGCACTCCCGGGACGAGCTGGGTGCGATGGCCGACGCCTTCAACCGCATGGTGGGCGAGCTCTACGCCTCGAAGCGAGAGGTGGAGGACTACAGCCGGAACCTGGAGGCCATGGTGGCGGCCCGGACCCAGGCGCTCCAGCAATCCGAGGCCGCGCTGCGGGACGTCAAGAACCGGCTGGCCACCGTGATCGCGAACGTGGCGACGGGCGTGATCTCCCTCGACGAGCAGGGACGCATCGAGACCTTCAACGAGCGCGCGGCCGAGATCCTGGCCGTGTCCGGGGAGGTGCAGGGCCGCCGGCTGGAGGAGGTGCTCGAGGGGGACACCCGTCGGATCGTGGACCTCGTGGAAGCCGTGCGGCGGGGGAGGGCTTCCCGCGAGGAGGCCCAGCTCTTGTGCCAGCTCCCGCGAGGACGGCGCACCCTGTCCGTGGTGGCCTCCGCGCTGCCCGGAGACGGCGGCGGCCAGGGGACGGTGGTGGTGTGCGAGGACCTCACCCAGATCCTCGCCACCCAGCGCCTCGAGGCCTGGAAAGAGGCCGTGGAGCGCGTCATCCACGAGATCAAGAACCCGCTCACCCCGGTGGGCCTGGCCGCCGAGACCTTGAAGTCCGCCCACGCGCACGACCCCAATCGGTTCGACGCCCTCTTCCCCTCGGCGATCGACATGGTGCTCTCCTCGGTCCGGGACCTGAAGGAGCTCATCGCCCAGTTCAGCCGCTTCAGCCGGCTGCCCGAGGTGCGCCTGGAACGGTGCCATCCGAACGAGCTGGTCCGCTCCGCCCTCGACCCCTACGCGCACGGGGGCCCCAAGGGGCTCTCGGTGCGGCTGGACCTGGCCACCGACCTGCCCGACGTCCAGGCCGACCCCGACCAGTTGCGGCGCGTGCTCCTGAACGTGATCAACAACGCCCTGGAGGCGATGGAAGGACAGCCGGGCGAGCTAAGGGTGGCCACCGGCGCCGAGGAGCGGGAGGTGGTGATCACGGTGGAGAGCCGGATCGGCCAGGGGACGACGGTCCGGATCCGGCTGCCCGCGGCGGATGCACGGGGGGGAGCTTAGCTGGGCCGCCCCCGCTCTTGAAAATGTAGCCTCACGTAGCTACATTCAGGTGATGAAGGCGGTGGGTGTTCGCGAGCTGAAGGACCGCCTCAGCGAGTATCTGCGCCTCGTGCGGAACGGAGAGGAGATCCTGGTAACCGACCGAGGTGAGGTAGTCGCGGAGTTGCGTCAGCCCAGCCCACGCGTCGCCCTGCCCTACCCAGCGTTGCTCGAGGTGGTCCGGCAAGGAAGGGCAAGGGTGGGACTCACCAACCGCCCCGATCTGTATCCGGCCGCTGGTCCCGTGATGCCCCCCGGCGCGGCCGCGAAGCTGCTCGATGAGGAGCGGGGCGAGCGCTGAACCTCTACGCGGAGTCGAGCGCCATACTGTGCTGGCCTCCAATCCACCTCGCCACGGCCGTGCTCGCGTGCTCCCTGGTGCCGGACCTGGCTCTCCTCGCGCTCGACGTGCGCGTTCGGCGTTCCGCGGAGCAGATGGGCTTCCGGGTCCTTCCGGGAGACGCGGCCTAGGCCTCCCTCAGCCCCGCGCGCGGGGAGGCGCCGTGGACTCGCGTACGACGAGCTCGGTGGTGAAGGTGGGCAGGGCGAACCCGTCCCCCCGGAGCTGGCTGAGCAGCGCCTGAGCCGCCGCGTGGCCCATCCTGAGGGCCGGCTGGCGCACCGTGGTGAGGGGAGGCCAGGCGAAGGCCGCGCTCGGCTGGTCGTCGAAGCCCACGATCGACACGTCTCGGGGCACCCGGATCCCCCGACGGAAGAGAGCGAGCCCGGCTCCGTAGGCCATCTGGTCGTTGCTCGCGAAGATCGCGGTGAACGGGGTTCCCGCCGCGAGCAGGGCCTCGGTCGCGATCAACCCCGACTGCTCCTCGAAGTTCCCCTCCAGGATGAGGGCGGGGTCCACGGAAACCCCCGCCTCCCGGAGCGCCCGCTCGTAGCCCTCGCGCCGGTCCACCGAGTCGCGGTGCCAGGAGAAGCCCGTGACGTGGACGATCCGCCGGTGGCCGAGGTCGAGGAGGTGGCGCGTGGCCTTGAACGCGCCGTCGCGGTTCTCCACGTGCAGGCAGCGGTGCTCGAGCCCCAGGATCGTCCGGCCGATGGCGAGCACGGGGATGCGGGTGGCGAGGTCGGCGAGGTCCTGGTCGGGGATGTGGCCCCCCACGATGATGAGCCCGTCCACGCGGTGCGCGAGGAGCAGGTCGAGGGCCTGGGCCGCCTCTCCCGGCTGCTCGCCGCTCGCGAAGAGCGGGTAGTAGTCGGTCCCCCGCAGCCCCTGCTCGACTCCCTTGATGAGCTGGCCGTAGAACGGGCTGGAGATCCCCTGGGGGAGGACTCCGATCGCGCGCGAGTGGCCGCGCGCGAGCTCCTGGGCGAGGACGTTGGGGCGAAAGCCGAGCGCCTTGACCGCGGCCATGACCGCGGTGCGCTTGCCGTCCGCCACCGGCGTGGTGTCGTTCAGGACCCGGGAGACCGTGCTCGGCGATACGCCGGCGCGCTGGGCGATGTCGCGGATGGTGACGGACCCGGGAGCGCCTCCCCGGCTTCGTCGCTTTCTCGGACCTTGACCGGGCATCAGGGCATGGTCCGCGGGAGCATCCCGTATACTAGCGCGAGAGAGAATGCCCCTGTCTCGCCGCCTTTTCCTGGCCCTGCTCTCCGCCGCGGGGGCCGGTCTCGCCTTGCCGAGGGGCCGCAGCCTCCGCGCCGCCAGCCCGGTCTTCGAGGAGGTCCCCCCGGCCAGGAGCGGCCTGCATTGGGTGCACACGAACGCGATGTCCCCCGATCGCTATCTGCCCGAGACCATGGGGCCGGGAGTCGCCTTCCTCGATTACGACAACGACGGCTGGATGGACATCTACATGGTCAACAGCGGGTCCTGCGACTTCTTCAAGCCGAAGACGCCGCTCCGGAACGCCCTCTACCGGAACAACCGCGACGGGACTTTCACGGACGTGACCGAGAAGGCGGGGGTGGGCGGGGGCACGTTCGGGATGGGGGTGGCGGTCGGGGACTACGACAACGACGGGTACCCCGACATCCTGGTCACCTCCTACGGGCGCTGCATCCTCTACCACAACAACCGCGACGGGACCTTCACCGACGTCACGGACAAGGCGGGGGTGGCCGCTCCGGGCTGGACCACGAGCGCTCTCTGGTTCGACTACGACAACGACGGGAAGCTCGACCTCTTCCTCTGCAGCTTCGTGGAGTTCGGCCTGGGCAAGAACATCATCTGCGGCGACAACAAGCTGGGGCGCCGCTACTACTGCATCCCCCGGGTCTTCAAGCCCACCCCGAACTTCCTCTTCCACAACAACGGGGACGGCACCTTCAGCGAGGTCTCGAAGGGGACCGACATCGAGAAGTCCCTCGGCAAGGGCCTGGGGGCGGTGGCCGCCGACCTCAACAACGACGGCCGCATGGACCTCTTCGTGGCCAACGACACCGTCCAGAACTTCCTGTTCATGAACCGGGGCAAGGGGAAATGGGAGGAGATCGGTCTCGCCTCCGAGGTGGGCTTCAGCGCCAACGGCCAGCCTCGCTCGGGCATGGGAGTGGACTCCGTGGACTTCGAGGGGGACGGCTGGCAGGACCTGTTCGTGTCCAACGTAGACCAGGAGATGTTCTCGTTCTACCGGAACAACCGCGACGAGTCCTTCAGCGACATCGCCCACGGCCAGGGGATCGCCGCCGCCACCCGCCTCCTCTCCGGCTGGGGGCTGAAGTTCTTCGACTACGACAACGACGGGCGGGTGGACCTGTTCCTGGCCAACGGCCACCCCGACGACATGATCGACAGCTACGGCGGGCAGGTGACCTACCGCGAGCCGCTGCTCCTCTTCCACAACCAGGGGGCCCAGCTCAAGAACGTCAGCAAGGAAGCGGGCCCCGTTTTCGAACGGCTCTGGCCGGCCCGGGGGCTGGCCATCGGCGACTACGACAACGACGGGCGGATCGACGTGCTGGTGGGCAACAACGGCGAGGCCCCGATCCTGCTGCGCAACCGCGCCGGGGAGGGGAACCACTGGGTGGGGCTCAAGCTGGAGGGCCGCACCTGCAACCGCGACGCGGTGGGGGCGCGCCTCACCTGGTCGGTGGGAGGCGTGAAGAAGACCCGCCTCAAGACCGCGGGCGGCAGCTACCTCTCGTCCCACGACCCGCGGGAGGTGATCGGCCTCGGCGCCGCCACCGCCCTCGACTCGCTGGAGATCCGCTGGCCCGCCCCCAGCGCCCGCGTGGACACCCTCAAGGACGTGCCGATCGACCGGTACCTGCGGGTGGTGGAAGGCGAGGGGATCGTCCGCTAGGGCTTCGCCGCCACCTTGACGACGAGGTACTGCATGGGGGCGTCCACCTTGCTCATCCAGTGGGGGACCCCCGCCGCGATCGTCACCACGTCTCCCTTGCCGACCGCCCGGGTCTCCCCGCCCTTGATCCCCGACCCCCGCACCTCGCCCGGCGCGGTCGTCTTGGGGTCGGCCAGGGTCCCGCCCGTCATCAGGGTGCCCCCTCCCTCCAGCACGTACCAGACGTCGATCTCCTTCTCGTGCAGCTCGGCCTCGCCGGAGGCGCCCCTCCGGATGCCGAGCACGCGGTATTCCGCCGCGGTGGCCAGGGGGACGGCGGCGACCAGACCCGCCGGGGCCTCGCGGATCGCCTTGGCCACGTCGGCCGCCGACACATGTTTGACCGCGGGGTCGGCCGGGCTCGCGGGGGTGGAGGCGGCCACCAGGAGGATCAAGGGGAGGATCGGTCTCATCTCACACTCCAGTTCATGAGGCGCTTCGTGCCTTGCCGCCGCGCTATCGCGGCCACAGCCATCCGAACGTACCCGCGGTGACGAGGCCGTAGACGAGCCCGTCCACCGTGGTCTTGAGAGTGGTGATCCAGGAGCGGTGGTACCAGATGGAGGTCTGCCAGAGCGCGACCGCGTATCCGATGAACGCGGTGGCGCCCACGAACCGGAACACCCGGAGGTATTCCGCGCCCATGGGCAGCGCGCGCCCCGCGACGTAGGCGGCGAGGAAGCCGACCACGACGCAATAGAGGAACCACTGGACGAGGTATTTCCCCATTCCCCTTTGGCCGCTCGGAAGCACGGTCACCATCAGGACCGGGCCCTTCTTCAGCTTTTCCGCGAACTCCGGCGACTGCATGTCCTTCCGGCTCGAGGGGCGGGGGATCATGTAGTCGCCCGGCGGGATGGCAAACGGGCGCAGGGCGTCCATCACCTTGTCTTCGTTCGGCACCTGGGGGTAGTCGCTCTTGTGCCAGGGCGACGCCATGTGGATGATCGAGCTCGCGACGAACACCATCACCGCCGACAGCAGGATGGGGAGCCACAGAGACGACAGCTCTGTCATGATGACCTCCTTGGACGAGCGGGACGCCGGCAGTCTAGCACGCCCCTCCGCTCCATCCCGGCGGCTGCTGGCCGGGATCGCCCTGGTGAGCCTCGCCGTCCTCCTCCTGCAGCTCACCCTCACCCGGCTTTTCTCCGCCACCATGTACTACCACTTCGCGTTCCTGGCCATCGCCCTCGCCCTGTTCGGCTCGGGGGCGGGGGGGGTGCTGGTCTATGCGCTGGCACGGCGGCTCCAGGGAGTCGCAACGTCGAGGGCTCTCCTGACGGCGGCCCTGGTGTTCGCGGTGACGGTCGTCGTGGCCGTGCTGGTGATCCTGCGCAACCCCTTCTCGCCCGTGGACCCGCCGGCCGTCACCCTGCGCCGCCTGACCCTGGTCTACGGGACGACCGCGCTGCCGTTCCTCTTCGCGGGGACCGCCATCAGCCTCGCGGTGGCCCGCTTCGCGCGCTGGATGAGCCGGCTGTACGTGTTCGACCTCGGAGGCGCGGCCGCCGGCTGCTTGCTCGTCATCCCCTTTCTCGACCGCCTCGGAGCCGTCGATACCGTGCTCGTGAGCGCGGTCCTCGCCTGGGCGGCTGCCCTCGTGTTCGCGGGGGAGCGCGATTCGAGCGTGCCCGGCGGGAGTGGACGCCGTGGCACCTGGGCCGTGGTGGGTCTGGTGGGCCTGGGGGTGGTCGGGCTCTTCGCCTTCAACCGTTGGACGGAGCGCTTCGCCATCCGGCAGGCCAAGGGCCTCGACGAGGCCCGGCACGTCCTGTTCGAGAAATGGAACTCCTTCTCGCGAGTCACGGTCTGGGGCAGCCTGGCCGACTCGATGGTCCTCATCATGATCGACGCCGACGCGGGGACCCTGCTCCTGCGCGACCCCCGCGCCCTGGACCCGGGCGCATGGCTGACCGGCAGGGTGGAAGCCCTGGCCTATCACCTGCGGCCCGGCGGGCGGGCGCTCGTGATCGGGTCCGGCGGCGGCGCGGACGTGGTGATGGCGCGAACCCTCGGCGTCCGGGAGGTGACCGCGGTCGAGGTGAACCCGATCATCGCGGAGGACGTGGTCTCCCGCGAGCCGTTCCGGAGCTGGTCGGGAGCGGTCTACGAGCAGCCTGGAGTACGCCTGGTGGTGGACGAGGCCCGGAGCTTCCTGCGGAGCTCGCGCGAGCGCTACGACGTGATCCAGGCCACGATGGTCGACACCTGGGCCGCCACCGCGGCGGGGGCCTTCGCCCTGACCGAGAACAACCTCTACACCGTGGAGGCCTTCTCCGACTATCTCGATCGGCTGGGCCCGGACGGCATCGTCAGCTTCACCCGCTGGTACGTCGACCCGCCCGACCAGCTCCTCCGCCTGGTCGGGATCGCGCGCGCGGTGCTCGGGGAACGCGGCGTCCGCGATCCCGCCCGGCACCTGATGGTCGTCCGGGGCGCGCCCGAGCAGCCGGAGCGCCCCCGCGCTCCCGCCACGTTCCTCCTGAAGGAGAGCCCCTTCACGGACGATGAGGTCCGCCTGGTCGAGGGGCTGGCCGCCCGCCGGGGCTTCACCCTGCTCTTCACGCCACAGACCCGGCCTCCCGGCGAGCTGCTCCGCCTCATCGAGGCCGAGGATCCGGCCTCGGTCTGGCGCACGCTCGACCGGGACGTGTCGCCCACCCACGACGACCGTCCGTTCTTCTTCCAGACCGTCCGCCTTTCGGGGCTTCGAGGCCTCCGGCTGGACCGCGGCGACGAGTGGCAGAAAACCAACCTCGGGGTCCTCGTCCTGGTCGCGTTGGCGGTGCTGACCCTCATCGTCACCGCCGCCTTCATCCTGGTGCCTCTGGCCCTCGTGGAGCGCCTTGCCGGGCCGTCCGGGGTGCGGCCCTCCTGGCTCGTGGGGTTCGCGGGGCTGGGGCTGGGCTACGTGATCGCCGAGGTGATCCTCGTGCAGAAGTGCATCCTGTTCCTCGGCCACCCGGTCTACGCGCTCAGCGTGGTCTTGTTCTCGCTCCTCGCCTGGAGCGCCGTCGGCAGCCTGGCCAGCGGCCGGTTGGCGGAGGAGCGTCTCCCCGTCTTCCTCCCGCGGGCCCTGGGGGCGGTCGCGCTGCTCCTGATCGCGGGAGCGATCTTCATCTCGCCGCTGTTCCGGGCGCTCGGGGGCCTGCCCCGGCCCGCACGGCTCGCCGTCGCGGCCGCGGTCCTGGCTCCCCTGGGGGCGGCCCTCGGGACCCCCATGCCGAGCGTCGTCCGTCTCCTCGGCCGGGCGGCTCCCCGGGCCGTGCCCTGGGCGTGGGGGGTCAACGGGGCGGCCTCGGTGCTGGGCTCGGTGGCCGCCGTGGTGGTGGCGCTCGACCTTGGATTCGATCGGACGCTTCTGCTCGGGGCCGGCTCCTACCTCGTCGCGCTGCTGGCCTTACGCTCGCTCGGCCGCTCGGGCTGAGCCCCGAGGACGAGCGAGAACCGCCCCCGCCAGCAGGAGGCTCGCCGCGGTGATCCAGGCGCCCAGGGCCAGGTAGGTCGAGCGGAACACGAGGACCACGTCGGTCGAGCCGGCGGGAACCACCACCGCCCGCATCCACGCGTTGGCGCGCAGGCACGGGACCTCGCGGCCGTTCACGAACGCATGCCACCCGGGATACCAGGCTTCCGCCACGACCAGCAGGGCCGCCTTCGCGGCGGTCGTGCCGATCTCGATGCGGCTCGGCCCGAAACGGACGATGGTGGCTGCTTCGGCGCTCCCGGGAGGCCGGGGGTCGAACGAGACCCCGGGATCCGCCGTGAGGATCGTCGTGTGGTGGGGATCATCGGGGGTGCCCGGCCGTGCCGTCGCGGCCTCCGTGTTGGCCTCCACCTCGACCGCGTGGACGAGGTAGACACGGGGGTCCGGATCGGGATTCAGGACCAGCCGGCCGGTGGCGGGATCGAAGCCGAGCACCACGTTCATCGTGTGGTAGGGGAAGGGGCCGAAGCCGAAGATGTCCGGCGAGGGGAACGTGTTCGCTTCGAGGGAGGGAGTGAGACCGAGGGACTCGTGCAGGTAGCTCCACACGTGGCCCAGGGTGAGGGCCACGTAGCCCGAGAAGTTGCCGAAGCCGTACCGCATCCCGCTGTTGTCCCGGATGAGGGGGAACGGCACGGAGATGCGCGGGGGCGGAGCCCCCGGCATCATCAGGCCGGCCCCGCGAAGGGTGTCGGCCACCACCTTCTCCGCGGGGAAGGAGGGCTGGCCGCCCCGGAAGGGGATCTGGCGCAGGGTCGCGAAGGCCAGGTCGCCGACCACCACGATCAGCAGAAGCGTGGGGAGCGACCAGGAAGGAAAGGGCGGCTCCGGCCCTGACCGCGGGTGCCACTTCAGGAGGATGACCGCGGATGCCCCCGCGAGGGCCAGCAGGGAGACCAGGAGGAGGTTGGTCCTGAGGGGCCCGGGCAGGCCGGCGTGCCACCGGAAGGTGACGGTGATGAGCACGCGCCCGCTGGGCTTGCTCAGGAACGACCCTGCGCCCACGAGCAGGGCCAGGATCACCAGCACCGCGAAGCGGCCGGGAAAGCGGAAGGCGGCCAGGCCCGGCACCATGGCGTAGCCCAGGCCGAAGAGGGGCGTGCGCTCTCCCACCGTCAGCAGCCCGGCGACGATCGCCAGCAGGGCGAGGCCGCGCAGGTTGCGGTCGTCGAAGCGCGCGAGGCCCGTCAGCCCGGCGAGGGTGAGCAGCGGGCCGAGGTAGGAGTCGGTCCCCAGGGGCAACCGGGTCTCCGGCAGGGCCGGGAGGAAGAGCGACCCCCACTGTTCCCACGGGATCGAGCCGACGATCGCCGAGGCGAGGGTGGGGTGGGACCGGTTGCCGTTTGCGGCCAGCTCGAGGAAGGGCAGGAGCTGCACGGCCGCGACGGCAAGGCCCCAGGCGACGGCCAGGGCCAGGGCCCCGAGGCCGAAGCCCACGCGTCGGAGGCTGGTCGCCATGCCGCCCCCCCATCCCCGTCCGAACAGGAACACCGCGAGCCCGAACCAGCTCAGCCAGGCCATCTGGGGGTGCCCACAGAGAAGCTGCAAGGCCAGGGCAAGGGCCAGGGCCGCGAGGCGCCGGGCCCCGAACTCCTCCTGCAGGCGGGCCGCCAGCAGGAAGAGGAGGGGCAGCCAGGTGGCGGCCTGGCCGTAGGGGACCTGGCCGCTGTGCAGGATCGTGAACAGGACGCCGCTGCCCGCGAAGCCCACTCCGATCAGCCACCCCGCCATGGGAAGCAGCCCGAGGTATCGCGCCAGGGCCGACGAGGAGAGGAGGCAGAGAGCCACGTGGGCGGTGAGCAGGAGGGCCAGGCACACGTGGGGCTCGAGGACGAAGTAGAGGAGGTTGGGCGGGTAGAAGGCCGCGGTCTCGATGTCGGCGAGAAACGGCCGACCCAGGCCCACGTGGGGGTTCCAGAGGGGGAGGTGCCCGGCCCGAACGGCCTGGACGAGGAACTCGCGGTTCAGCGAGTGAAGCTTTACGTAGTCCTCGGATTCGAAGATCGAGGGAGGGGTCAGGTAGGCCAGGGAGACCAGCGCGGCGGAGGCAGCGATGGCCAGGAGGACCTCCCGCCGGCTGGGGATCACTGCCGGACGCTGTCGATCGTGATCGAGACGCCGCGCGCGCCGACCGCGACCCCCTTGACCGTCCCCTCGAGGTCGCCCTTGCCGGGGATGGCGTCGCCTGTCCGGGAGATGCGGGCCGTGATGTCGAATGGTCCCGTGAAGGGCGTTCCCTCCATCATCTGGTCCGCGGCCGAGATCTGGAAGGAGTGAGGGAACCGGACGTCCTGCTCGCGCCTGACCGCGACCACCGCGTTGGTCCGGGCATTCCGGGCGATCACGTAGAGGACGTCGGTCGGGGCCGCCCGAGGCTGCAGGCTCGGCGCGAGGGTCACGGTGCCGGTCACGCTCGCACCTTGGTCCGCGGACAGGGGTGGGGCGGGGCCCCGGGCCGAGAGGGGCGGGTGACCGGGGGGGAGCGTCTCGGCCGGACCGGGCGCGGCCGGAGCGCCGCCGGCACCCGCCGGGCCCCCGTCGCGCGACGTGAGGGGCCGGAGGCCCTCTTCGCGCGCGGGTGGGGCGGGAGTCGGTGGGGGAGGCGCAGGCCGAGAACGTTTGCAGGCCGCGAACCCGCAGACAATCAGCAGGGCCACGGCCAGCCGCGCTCGGCCGTGGCGGCTCACTTCGATTCCAGGGGGGCCGGCGGCGGCGCCGCGGCGGCCAGCAGCCGCGGCAGGTCCCGGACGAAGGCGCTGCGGGCGAGGATCTGGCCGCAGCCCGCATTGCGGGCCTCCCGGGCCGCGTCGGCGTTGACGTGGCTGAGGAAGCCGATCACGGGCAAGGCCGCATGGGCCGGCACGGCTCGGAGCGACGTCAAGGCCTCCGCCCAGGGCAGCCGCCGGCTGTCGAGGTCCACCACGAGCAGGGCCGCTCCGGCCCGGGCGGCTTCGAGGAGGTCGGAGGTCGTGCGGACCGTCCTGACCTCGAGAGCCGCGCTCCGCGCGGCTTCGCGCACGCGGCTCAAGAACATCAGGTCGTCGACGAGGGCGATCACGAAGGCCACCCAGGGAGTATAGAAGACGCGGAGCGCACGTGGAGCAGCCTTCCCTCCCCCTGCGTGGGGCGATACATCGGAATGAAGCAGTGCCGGTCGAGCCGAGAGCCAGTTCCGACGCATTCCGATGTATCGGGGAGGGATAGAGTCGGGGGTCGATGACGGAGAGGCCCTTGACGCAGATAACAAAATGAGAATAATTATCACTTGTGAAGGTCCGACGGCCTCGTCATTCCCGACAGCGCGACGTGGTCCTGGCGGTCGTCCGGTCCACCATGGACCATCCCACCGCCGAGTGCGTGCACCGCCAGGCCCGCCGCACCCTCCCCCGGATCAGCCTGGGCACCGTCTATCGCAACCTCACGAAGCTGGCCGCCCAAGGGCTGATCCGCGAGATCCACACGGGCGGGCACGCGGCCCGCTTCGACGGCAACACGGGGCGCCATTACCACATCCGCTGCCTGGGCTGCGGCAGGGTCAACGACCTCCCGATCTCCATCGACGCCCGCCTCGAGGACGAGGCCGGACGGGCCATGAACTACCGGATCCTCGGCCACCAGGTCGAGGTGCTGGGCTTGTGTCCGCTCTGTCAGGGCGGGCGACAAGACAGGAATGATTCTCGTAAGAGATCGATTGCATTGAAGGAGACAGCCCGACCATGAGCAACCTGAAGGGAACGAAGACGCACGAGAACCTGAAGCACGCGTTCGCGGGAGAGAGCCAGGCCAACCGGCGCTATCTGTACTTCGCCCGGGTGGCGGACATCGAGGGCTACCCCGAGATCGGCGGCCTCTTCCGCGACACCTCCGAGGCCGAGACCGGCCATGCCTTCGGGCACATGGACTTCATGAAGCCGGTGGGGGACCCGGCCACCGACGTGGCCTTCGGCAACACCCGCCAGAACCTCCAGTCGGCGATCGAGGGGGAGACCTACGAGTACACGCAGATGTACCCGGGGATGGCCAAGACCGCCCGCGGCGAGGGCTTCGCCGAGATCGCCGAGTGGTTCGAGACCCTCGCCAAGGCGGAGCGCAGCCATGCCGGCCGGTTCACGAAGGGACTGGAAGGCCTGAAGGAGCTCTGAGAGCCGGGGGGGCCCATGCCCTACCATCCCCGCGACCCCGACTACTTCGATCCGAAAGCCGTCGAGAAGGAGATGGCCCGCGTCGCCGAGCTCTGCAACGGGTGTCGCCGGTGCCATCGGCTCTGCCCTTCTTTCGACTACATGCTCGACGAAGCGCTGGACGGGAACGACGGCGACGTGGACAAGATCACGAGCACGGACTACCGGAAGATCGTCGACCTCTGCTGGCAGTGCAAGCTCTGCTACAACCACTGCCCCTACACGCCTCCCCACAAGTGGGACATCGACTTCCCGCGGCTCATGCTGCGGTCCAAGGCGGCCCGAGCCCGGGTCGAGGGGGTGAGCCGACAGGACGCCTGGCTGGGCAACGTCGACGCGGTGGGGACCCTGGGCTGCGCGACCGCGCCCCTCAGCAACTGGGCCAACTCCTTCGCGCCCCACCGCGCGCTCCTGGAGGCGGTGGTGGGGATCGACCGCACCCGCAACCTGCCGAGGTTCCACCACAAGACCTTCGCCCGCTGGTTCCGCGAGCGGGGAGGCGCGCGCGTGCGCGACGGCCACCCAGTGGCCTTTTTCTACTCCTGCTCGGTCAACTACAACGAACCGCAGGTGGGGAGGGACGCGGTGAGCGTCCTGGAGAAGAACGGCTGCACGCTCACCTGTCCGGAGCAGTCCTGCTGCGGCATGCCGTACCTGGACGGCGGCGACCTGGAGTCAGCGGCGGAGAACGCGCGCAAGAACCTGGCCCGCCTGGGTCCGCTGGTGAAGCAGGGGGCGAAGGTCGTGGTCCCCCAGCCCACCTGCTCGTACGTGCTCAAGAAGGAATACCCGATGCTGGCACCGGGCGAAGCCGCGGAGGCGGTGGCCACCGCCACCCAGGACCTCTTCGAGTACCTGGCCGCGCGAAAGCAGGAAGGGACCCTCGACACCGATTTCCCGGGCCGACGCCCGGGCCGGGTGGCCTACCAGATGCCGTGCCATCTGCGGGCCCAGAACATGGGCTTCAAGACGCGCGACGTGCTCCAGCTCATCCCGGGGACGAAGGTGACCGTGGTCGAGAAGTGCACGGCCATGGACGGCACCTGGGGAATGAAGAAGGAGTACTACCCGATCAGCCTGGGCTACGCGAAGAAGGCGGTCAAGGAGATGGAGGCCGCGCAGCCCGAGACCTACATCACCGACTGCACGCTCTCCGCGCTGCAGATCGAAGCGGTTCGGGGAGAGCGGCCGGCTCACCCCATCACCCTACTGCGCGAGGCTTACGGCCTTCCGCCGGCACGGTAACCGGCATCATCCCGAAGACCATCCCGAGGTCGCCATGCAGAAGATCACCCTTCCCGACGTCCAGAACCTCTACGAGTACGAGAAGGTGCGCGAGGCCTACCGCGCCCGAATCATCGAGCTGAAGAGGAACCGCCGGGTTTCCGTGGGGGAGAACCTCACGTTCCTGTTCGAGAACCGGGACACGGTGCTCTTCCAGATCCAGGAGATGGTCCGCGCCGAGAGGATCGTCGAGGAACCCAGGGTCCAGGACGAGATCGACGCCTACCGGGTCCTCCTTCCCGGCCCCGGTGAGCTCTCCGCCACCTTGTTCATCGAGATTCCCGACCTGGTGCGCATGAGCCAGGAGGAGGTCCGGCGCACCGTGAACCGGTTCCAGGGCCTCGACCGGGACGGAGTGTTCCTGGCGATCGGCGACCGGTTGCGCATCCCCGCCCGCTTCGAAGGGGGCCACAGCAAGGAAGAGAAGATGGCGGCGGTGCATTACCTGCGCTTCCCGGTCTCGGGGGAGGCCAGGGCCGCCCTGGCCGATCCCGGGCAGGCCGTCCGCCTCGTGGTCGACCATCCGCATTACAAGGCCGAGAGCGAGGTCGCTCCGGCGGTGCGGTCCGAGCTTCTGAGAGACCTCGTGCTGATATAGTGAGTCTCGAAGCATGCTTCGAGGCCTCACGAGCATCCGCCCCGAGGAGCGCCGGGGGGCGGTCGCCGCCTTCCTCACGATCTTCGGCATCCTGGCCGCGCACACGCTGCTGGAGACGGCGCGCGACGCGCTCTTCCTGGCGCGCCTGCCCGCCTCGCGCCTGCCCTGGGTCTACCTGATCATCGCGGGGGTGGCGGTCGCGATCTCCCAGGTCCCGTGGTCGCGCCGGCGCGCGGGCGGCCTCGGCCTGCCCGCGCTCCTCCTGACCTTCGCCGCCGTCACGTTCCTGTTCTGGCTCACCCGCTCCTGGCGCAGCCCGGCGGCCCTCTACGCGCTGTACGTCTGGACGGGCCTCGTGGGCAGCCTGGCCGTGCTCCAGTTCTGGCTGGTCCTCGGCGACCTCTACACGGTGACTCAGGCCAAGCGTATCTACGGCCTCATCGGCACCGGCAGCCTGCTGGGAGCCGTGGCCGGGGCGGGGCTCGCCCGGTTCCTGGCCGCGAGCTCCGCGGCCTCCGTGCTCGTCCTGGCCGCCGCGGTCACGATGGGCGCGACCGCCCTCGGCCCCGCCCTGGCCCTGAGGGGGGCCAGCGCGGCCGGCCCCGCGCCCGCCAGCCGCGGGGCCACGTCGCTCGTCCAGGCCGCGCGTCTCCTGCAGGGACAGCCGTACGTGCGCGGGCTGGCCGGCCTCGTGCTCATCTCCACCGTCGCCCTCACCCTCGGCGACTACGTGTTCAAGAGCGCGGTCTCGACGAGGATAGCCCCGGCCGATCTTGGGGAGTTCTTTGCCACCGTCTACGTGGTCCTGAACCTGCTGGCCCTCCTTGCCCAGCTCCTGCTGACGGAGTGGCTGTTCCGGGTGCTCGGCCTGCACCGCTCGCTCTGGGCGCTGCCCATCCTGATCTTCATGGGCGCGGCCGGAGTGGCCCTGGGCGGCGGCCTGGGGGCGGCGCTCCTGCTCAAGGGAGCCGACGGCGCCTTGCGCAACTCGGTCCACCGGACGGGCAGCGAGCTGCTGTTCGTGCCGCTCCCCGACGCCCTGCGCTCCCGGGCCAAGCCGTTCATCGATCTCGTGGGGCAGCGCGGAGGCCAGGCCCTGGCCTCGCTGCTGATCTTGTCGGAAGTGGTGCTGAACCGCGGAGACACCGTCCTGGCGGCCGCTTCCGCCGCGCTCTGCCTGGTCTGGATCGCCTGGGCGGCCGACCTGAAGGGCCACTACCTGGACCTCTTCCGGGTGGCCCTGCGGGAGGGCTCGATCCAGCCCGCGGCCGACCTGCCGCCCCTCGACCTCGGCTCGCTGGAGGCGCTCTTCTCGGCCCTGAACAGCGCCGAGGACGCCGAGGTCCTGGGGGCGATCGACCTCCTGGCGGACGAGGAGCGCGTGCGGCTGATCCCGGCCTTGATCCTCCACCATCCCTCACGGACCGTGGTCCTGCGGGCGCTCGAGCTCTTCGCCCGGGAGGGCCGCACCGATTTCCTTCCCGTGGCCGACCGGCTGCTCGCCCACGCCGACCCCGAGGTGCGCGCGGGCGCCCTGCGCGCCCGCACGCGGGTGAGATCCGAGGAGGGCCTCCTGCGCGCGGCCGAAGGCGACCCGAGCCCCCTGGTCCGCGCCACCGCGCTGGTGGGCCTCGTGTCGGGGGGTTGGGTGATCGACGACCCGCAGAAGACCTTGGACGATCTGCCGAAGAGCGGATCGCGCGAGGCTCGCGCCGCCCTGGCCCGGGCCATCCGCGAGCAGCCCGCTCCGGTGTTCGAGGACACGTTGCTCCGGCTGGCCGACGGCCCGGAGGAGGAGGTCCAGATCCAGGCGGCCCTGGCCATGGCAGAGCTGAAGAGCGTGCGCTTCCTGCCCGCCCTCCTCCCCCTGCTCGCCCAGCGGGACGGACGGCAGGCCGCCCGCGCGGCCTTTCTCGGCATCGGCGACGACGCCCTGGCCTTTCTCGACCAGGCGCTCGCCGACCAGGCCCTGCCCCACGAGGTGAGGCGGCACTTGCCGCGCACCATCAGCCTCTTCGCCCCCCGGCCGGCGGCCTCCGTGCTGCAACGCCACCTGATCACCGAGACCGACGGGATGGTGCGCTTCAAGATCGTCCGGGGGCTCAACCGGCTGGCCGCCCACCCGGAGGTGGAGCTGGACGGGGACATCCTCCGCCAGGCGACGGAGGCCACGCTGGGGGCGGCCTTCCGCCTCGTGCACTGGCGCTTCGTCCTCGGGTGGGGCGCCTCGGCGGAGCCGCGGCGGGCCACCCCGGGCCACGACCTGCTCGTGCGCCTGCTGCGCGACAAGGAGGCCCACGCGGTGGAGCGGATCTTCCGCCTGCTCGCCCTGCAGTACCGGGGGGAGGACTTCAAGGGGATCTACCGGGGGCTGTACAACCCGAGCCCGAAGGTGAAGGCGAGCAGCCGCGAGCTGCTGGAGAACCTGGTCGCCCCGCCGCTGCGCGATCCCCTGCTCGCTCTGGTGGATGACGCCCCGGACGCCGATCGCCTGGTCCGCGCCGCCCCCTACTACCAGACACGACGACTCCGATACGAGGAGCTGCTGGACCTGATCCTGGAGCAGCCCAGCGAATCGGTGCGCTGCATCGCCGCCTACCACGTGGGGGAGCTGGGGCTCACGGAGCTGCGCCCGCGCCTGGAGAGCTTCCGCCCCGCCGAAACCGGGTTCTTCCTGGCCCGCGTCGTCGAGCGCACCCTCGCGCTCCTCGCGCGCCCCGAAGGGGGCGCCCTCGCCCATGCCTGAGGGCCCCCGCCTGGTCGCTCCCCTCCAGCGCATCCTCTACTTCAGGCGCCTGCCGGCCCTGGCCACCCTCCCGGCGGCCGACCTCGCGGCGATCGCCGAGCACGCACAGGAGCGGTTCTTTCCCCCGGGCAGCGTGCTGCTGCGGGAGGGCCAGCCGGTGACCGCCGTCTACCTCGTGGTCGAGGGATCCCTCTCCGTCCAGCGGCGGGGCGCGCTCCTGGGCCGGGTGGGGCCAGGGGGCGGAGTCGGAGGGCTCGGCCTCTTTGCCCGTGACGCGGCGGGAGCGGAGGTGGCCGCCGAAACGGACACCCTCGCCCTCGAGCTGGACGCAGATACCCTGCTGGAGGTGCTGGAGGACCGGTTCCCGATCCTGCACCACATCCTGCGGGACTTCTCGCGGCAGCTCATCGAGCTCGTGGTGCGGTTCCGCCTCGACCCCACGAGGGGGATCCCCGCCTACGAGCTGCCCGTCGACCCGACGCGCGAGCTGGATCTCGTGGAGCGCATCTTCTTCCTGCGGAAGATGCAGGTCTTCCAGCGGGCCAGCATCAACGCCCTGGCCGAGGTCTCCCGGGCCATGGCCCAGGTCCGCTTCGAGCCCGGGCTGACCCTCTGGCGGGAAGGGGATGCCGGTCCCGGCATCTTCCTGATCCTGAGCGGGACGGTTTCCGCCTCCTCGGAGGCCCGGGGCCTCCGGTTCCGGCCCGGGCCGGGGTTCCCCCTGGGGGCGGTGGAGGCGGTGGGCGAGGTCCCGCGCTGGTACGACGCGGTGACCGAGACCCGGCTGGTGGCGCTGCAGGGCAACGTCGAGGCGCTCATCGACGTCTTCGAGGACAACTCCGAGATGGCCATGCAATACCTCCAGGTCATGGCCCAGGCCACGCTCGACATCCTCGAATCGCGCGCGTCCCCCGGAGACCCGGCCGCGATCGGGCTCTGAGGCGGCGGCCGGTATAATCAGCCGTGTCCAAGTGGCGCATCATCCTGGGCGGCCTGGGGCGGCGCGTCGGCCAGGCGGTCAAGGGCTCGGTGCTCGCCGTCCAGGACTACTCCCAGCTGTCCTTCGCCGGGGTGCGGGCCATCTTCACGCGGCCGCGTTATCCCAACGAGATCCTGGCCCAGATGGACAGCCTGGGGGTGGGCTCCCTCGCGATCGTGGTCATGACCGGGATGTTCACGGGCATGGTGCTGGCCCTCCAGTCCTCCGCCACCCTGGACGTGTTCGGGGCGCGGGCCTACGTGGGCCGCCTGGTCTGCGTCTCCATGGTGCGCGAGCTGGGCCCGGTGCTGACCGCGCTCATGGTGACGGGCCGGGTCGGCTCGGGGATGGCGGCCGAGCTGGGATCGATGGTGGTGACCCAGCAGATCGACGCCTTGCGCGTGCTCGGCTCCGACCCCATTCGGAAGCTGGTGGCCCCCCGGATCGCCGCGGGGGTGATCATGGTGCCGATCCTGACCGTGATCTCGAACGCCCTCGGCATCCTGGGAGCGGGGATCCTCAGCGTCTTCAGCCTCAAGCTCCAGTGGGAGTTCTACTGGCGGTCGGTCACGGGCGCCCTCGGCGTGAACGACCTGACCATGGGCCTCACGAAGCCCGTGGTCTTCGGCTTCATCCTGAGCTCGGTGGGCTGCTACATGGGCCTCCGCACCAAGGGGGGGACCCAGGGGGTGGGGACGGCCACCACCCGGTCGGTGGTGGTGGGCTCCGTGCTCATCCTGGCCAGCGACTTCTTCATGACCAAGTTCTTGCTGCTGATCTTCCCGGTGGTGTAGCTTGGGGGACTTCCTCAGCCGGCTCAAGGAGGTCGGGGAGAGCGTCTCCGAGAGCGTCTCCGAGCTGCTGGGGCGGGACGAGGAGGTGCCCGCGGAGCCCGCGCCGCGTCCCTTCGACCAGCCCCTCGTGTCGTTTCGAGACGTGCACCTCTCCTTCGACCGGCCGATCCTGAAGGGGGTGAGCTTCGACCTGCTGCCGGGCTCGACCAAGATCATCCTGGGCGGCTCGGGCTCGGGCAAGACCACGATCCTGCGGCTGATCCTGGGGCTGCTGGAGCCGGACTCCGGGGAGATCCTGGTGGACGGAGTCGACGTGGGGAAGCTCTCCGAAGACGAGCTCCGCGCGGTGCGGCTCAAGATCGGCATGGTCTTCCAGGAGGGGGCCCTCTTCGACTCGCTCACCGTGAGCGAGAACGTGGGCTACCGGCTCAACGAGGAGGGGGAGCTTCCCGAGGCGGAGAGCGAGGCGAGGGTGCGGGAGATGCTCGGCTTCGTCGGCCTCTCCCCGTTCTACGAGCGCATGCCCTCGGAGCTGTCGGGTGGCCAGCGGCGGCGGGTGGCGGTGGCCCGGGCCCTGCTCGGAGAGCCGCGCCTC
>WNFT01001550.1_pt1 | contig 30565 bp, 31 predicted proteins | sample 5400191 | NCBI WGS metagenome assembly WNFT01 (sample SAMN13153359, study PRJNA577476) | soil metagenome | isolation source: 80 cm saprolite under Madrone tree | place: USA:California | collected 2016-06-14 | reverse complement strand
CCATGCGGGCCGCGACCGACAACGTGGCGGCGGTGCGCGCCGCCGTCGGGCCGGACGTCGATCTCTGCATCGAGGTGCACGGGCGGCTCGCCCCCGCGTGGGCGATCGAGATGGCCCGGCGGCTCAAGCCGTTCGACCCGTTCTTCTACGAGGAGCCAGTGCCCCCGGAGAACTTCGACGCGCTCGCCACGGTGGCCCGGGCCATCGAGATCCCGGTCGCGACGGGCGAGCGACTGACCACGAAGTTCCTCTTCCGCGAGCTCCTGGTCCGGCAGGCGGCCGACATCATCCAGCCCGACCTCTGCCACGCCGGCGGCCTGACCGAGGTCAAGAAGATCGCCGCCATGGCCGAGGCCTCCTACGTCCGGGTCGCCCCCCACAACGCCACCGGACCCATCGGGACGGCGGCGGCCGTGCAGCTCGACGCCTGCATCCCGAATTTCCTGATCCAGGAGTACTTCGTCACCCACGCGTCCTGGATCGACGAGGTCGTCAGCGGCGCGCCCCGCGCCGTCAGGGGCGAGATCGTCGTCCCCGACCGGCCGGGCCTCGGCGTCGAGCTCGACGAAGCGGCGGCGCTCGCGCACCCGTTCAAGGAGGCGTGGGGCGGCCAAACGCTGTTCAGCGCGGGCTGGCAGGCCGGCCTCCGGGGCGGGCCGAAGGCCGCCGGCGCTTGACGCGACCCTGGCCGGATGCGATAAGAGCGGTCGACGCGATGGGCACTCTCGACGGCCGGGTCGCGCTGGTGACGGGCGCGGGACGAGGGCTGGGTCGCGCGACGGCGCTGCTGTTCGCCCGCGCGGGCGCCGACCTGGTCGCCGTCGACGTCGACGCCGCGGCGGCGAAGGAGACCGCCGAGCAGGTGCTCTCCCTCGGTCGCCGGAGCGCCGCCGTCGCCGCCGACCTCGCCGAGCCCGCCGCCGGGGCGGGCGCCGTCGCCGAGGCGGTCGAGCGCTTCGGCCGGCTCGACGTCCTCGTGCAGGCGGCGGCGGTGCTCGACGTGGAGCCGCTGCTCGAGGTGACGGCGGCGGCCTGGGACCGCGCGTTCGCGGTCAACGCGCGCGGCCTGTTCTTCACGCTGCAGGCCGCGGCGCGGGTGATGGCGCGCCAGGGAGGCGGGCGCATCATTAATATCAGCTCCCCGGCCTCGCGGCTGCCCCTCCCCCTCCTCGCCGTGTACGCGGCGACGAAGGCCGCGGTCGACAGCCTCACCCGGTCGGCGGCGGCCGCGCTCGCCGAGCACCGGATCACCGTGAACTCGATCGCGCCCGGGCGCATGGAGACGCCAATGACCGAACGCCTCGACCGCTCGATCGCCACCCTGACCGGCCGGGAGTACACGGAGCTGCACGCCGAGCGGGCGCGGGCGATCCCGCTCGGGCGCCGCGCCGAGCCGGACGAGGTCGCCGAGGCGGCGCTGTGGCTCGCGGGCCCGGCCGCCCGCTACGTCACCGGCTGCCGCCTGAACGTCTCCGGCGGCCTGGAGCTCGACTGATGGCCGCCCCCCGCGTCCTGGTGACGGTGCCGCACATCCACGACCGGGCCGCGCCCTACCTCCGCCGGCTCGAGGCCGCCGGCCTTGAGGTGGTGCGCCGGATCGGCAAGAACGGCAAGCTGACCGAGGACGAGCTGATCGAGGCGCTGCCCGGGGTGTTCGGCACCCTCGCCGCCAGCGAGCCCTACACCGCGCGCGTGCTCGAGCGTGCGCCCGATCTCCGGGTGATCGCGCGCTGGGGCGTCGGCTACGACGCGATCGATCTGGACGCCGCGACCCGGCGTGGGGTCGCCGTCTGCATCGCCGCCGGCGGCAACCACGAGGCGGTCGCCGACTACGCCTTCGCGCTCCTGTGCGCGCTCCAGCGCGGGCTTCGGGGAAACCACCGGCTGGTCACGCAGGGGGTGTGGCGCACGGAGTTCCGCCCCGGGATCTGGCGGGCGACGGTCGGCATCGTCGGGCTCGGCCGGATCGGGAAGGGGGTCGCGCGCCGCTGCCGGGGCTTCGACATGCGGCTCCTCGCCACCGAGCCGGCGCCGGACGCGGCGTTCGTTCGCGAGCACGGGATCGAGCTGGTGCCGCTCGAGGCGCTCTTGGGCGAGGCCCAGCTGGTGACGCTCCACTGCCCGCTCTCCCCCGCCACGCATCACCTGATCAACCGCGAGCGGCTCGCGCTGATGCGGCCGGGCGCCTACCTGATCAACACCGCGCGGGGGCCGCTCGTGGACGAGCAGGCGCTCTGGGACGCGCTCACGAGCGGCCGGCTCGGCGGCGCCGGGCTCGACGTGTTCGAGCAGGAGCCGCTCACGGCGTCGCCGCTCTTCTCGCTCGACAACGTGCTGCTGAGCCCCCACGTCGCCGGTGTAGACTTGACCTCTGAGGTGGCGATGGCGGACCGCGCCATCGATGCCATCCTGGCCGTCCGCGAGGGGCGCCGCCCGGCGGCCGAGGGTTTGCTGAATCCCGGGGCGCTGGCTACGCGCTGACGGCCCGATACCAGGAGAGACGCCAGTGGCGACGACGCCGAAAGACCTCGATGGCCTGCCCGCAGCCAAGTGGGTCGAGCTCTATACACTCATGGTCCGCATCCGGCAGTTCGAGGAGCGGATCATGCCGCTCCTCAAGGAGGGCAAGATCCGCGGGACGGCGCACCCCTCGGTCGGCCAGGAGGCGGTCGCCGCCGGCGTGTGCGGGGTGCTCGAGCCCCGCGACTACATCGTGTCGAACCACCGCGGCCACGGCCACTGCATCGCCAAGGGGATGAAGACGCCCGAGATGATGGCCGAGCTCTTCGCCAAGGCGACCGGCTCCAACAAGGGCAAGGGCGGCTCCATGCACATCGCCGACCTCGACCAGTACATCATCGGCTGCACCGGGATCGTCGGCAGCGGCGCCCCGATCGCGGGCGGGGCCGCCCTCTCCGCGAAGATGCAGAAGACGGGTCAGGCGGTCGTGTGCTTCTTCGGCGACGGCGCCATCAACCAGGGCGTCGTGTTCGAGTCGATGAATATGGCCGCGATCTGGCGGCTGCCGGTCATCTTCGTCTGCGAAAACAACCTCTACGCGCTGTCGACGCCGGCGGAGAAGATGACCGCCCTCAAGAAGCTCTCCGACCGCGCGCAGGGCTTCGGGATGCCGGGCTTCCAGGTGCCGGGCAACGAGCTGCGCACGGTGGCGCGGTTCACGCGCGAAGCGCTCGAGCGCGCCCGCGCCGGCCACGGCCCGACGTTCCTCGAGTGCAAGACCTACCGCTGGTACGGGCATTCGGCGATGCGCCCCGACACCCGGGCCTACCGCGCGGCGGAGGAGGAAGCGGAGTGGCGCAAGCGGGACCCGATCGTCCTCGCCGAGCGCGAGTTCGGGGAGGCGGGCATCCTGGACGCGGAGAAGATCGTCGAGATCGGCCGCGCGATCGCCAAGGAGATCGACGTCGCCGTCGCGTTCGCCGAGCGCTCCCCCGAGCCGGCCATGGCCGAGATGTTTACCGACGTCTACGCCCCCTTCTAGAGGAGACCGCTCGTGACGATGCACACGCTGACGGTGGCCGAGGCGATCTGCGAGGGACTCCGCGAGGAGATGGAGCGCGACCCCCGGGTGTTCCTGATGGGCGAGGACGTGGGCGCCATCGGCGGCATCTTCGCGACGAGCCGGGGGCTGCAGGAGAAGTTCGGGCCCGAGCGCGTGCGCGATGCGCCCATCTCCGAGGCGGCCATCGTCGGCTACGCGATCGGCGCCGCCGTGGCGGGCCTGCGTCCCGTCGTCGAGTGCGGGGGCTTTGTCGATTTCCTCTCGCTCACGATGGACCAGATCGTGAACCAGGCGGCGAAGCTCCGCTACATGTTCGGCGGCAAGGGCACGGTGCCGATCGTGGTTCGCGCGGCGCAGGGCACCGGCGTGAAGCTCGCCGCCCAGCACTCCCAGAGCCTGGAGGCGTGGTTTGCCCACATCCCCGGCCTGATCGTGGTCTGCCCGTCCACGCCCGCCGACGCCAAGGGGCTCCTGCTCGCGGCGATCCGCAACCCGAACCCGGTGATCTTCCTCGAGCACAAGATGCTCTACTTCGTGAAGGGCGACGTGCCCGACGGCGAAGGGCTGGAGCGGATCGGGGTCGCGGCGCGCCGGCGCGAGGGGACCGACGTGACGCTCTGCTCGTACAGCCTCATGACCCACCGCTGCCTCGAGGCGGCGGATCTGCTCGGACAGCGGGGCGTGTCCTGTGAGGTGATCGACCTCCGGACGATCCGTCCCTGGGACAAGGCGGCGCCGAGATCGCCGCCACCGTGATGGACGAGGCGTTCGACGAGCTGGACGCCCCCGTCATCCGCGTCGCCGCCCACGATATCCCGATGCCGTTCAACGACGCGCTCGAGCGCGAGACGGTGCCCACGGTGGAGCGCATCGTCGAGGCCGTGGAGAAGCTCGCGTAAGAAACGTCCGGACGGAGACGACCGGCGAGGCCGCCCGGTCTCGCTGCGATCACGCCGCCCGAGGAGGCATCCCATGCACCACGGAGTGTTCATCTTCGCGACCGACTTCGCCGTCCCGATCGACGAGCTCGCCCGGGCGGCCGAGCAGCGTGGCTTCGAGTCGCTCTTCGTCCCCGAGCACACGCACATCCCGGCCAGCCGCCGGACCCCGTGGCCAGGCGGCCCCGCCCTGCCCCGGGAGTACTGGCACACGCTCGACCCGTTCGTGGCGCTCGCGACGGCGGCGGCGGTGACGACCCGGCTCAAGGTCGGCACCGGCATCTGCCTGATCATCGAACGCGACCCGATCACGACCGCCAAGGAGGTGGCGAGCCTGGATTTCGTCTCCGGCGGCCGCATGCTCTTCGGCATCGGCGGGGGCTGGAACGCCGAGGAGATGGAGAACCACGGCACCGACTTCAAGTCGCGCTTCCGGGTGCTGCGCGAGCGCGTGCTCGCGATGAAGGAGATCTGGACGAAGGAGGAGGCCGCGTTCCACGGAGAGTTCGTCAACTTCGACCCGATCTGGTCGCACCCGAAGCCGGTCCAGAAGCCGCACCCGCCCGTGTTGCTCGGCGGCGAGAGCGGCCATACCCTGCAGCGCGTGGTCGATTTCTGCGACGGCTGGTTCCCGCGCGGGCGCGCCGGGGACGACACGATCGTCCGGGGCCTCGCCGACCTCCGGGCGCGGGCGGCCCGCGCCGGCCGCGACATGACGACCCTCTCGGTCTCGGTCTTTGGCGCGAAACCCGATCCGGCGGTGCTCGAGCGGTACGCCGCGGCCGGCGTCACCCGCGTCCTCTTCGGGCTGCCGTCGGCGGGCCGCGACACGGTGCTGCCGCTTCTCGATCAGTACGCCCGCCTGGTCCGCTGAGGCATGGTCCGCGCGGCGGACGGGCTCGGCGCCGGCGATGGCGGAAAGGAACGCGCGATGAGGCTCGGAATCGTCCTCATTCTGGCGGGCGTCGTGCTCGGGAGCCCGGCGGCCTGGGCGGATCAAGACCAGTTCATGCAGGCGCCCGGCGAGCCGACGGCGGCGGCGACGCCCGAGTCCCGGCTCAACGACGGGCTCGCCCTCGCCGACAAGCAGGACTGGCGCGGCGCCGAGGCGGCCTTCCGCGACGCGATCCGGCTCCGGGCGGCGTTCCCGGAAGCGTGGAACGGGCTCGGCCACGCCCTCCGCATGCAGAAGAACTACCGGGAGTCGGTCGAGAGTTACCAGGAGGCGCTGCGGCTCCGCCCCGAGTACCCTCAGGCGCTCGAGTATCTCGGCGAGGCGTACGTCGAGCTGGGCAAGCTCGACGAGGCGCGGGCGCTCCTCCGGCGGCTCCGGGCGCTCGATCCGTCGGAGGCGGCCCTGCTGGCGGCGGTGATCGACGGCGGCGGCAAGGCGTCGAGACGCTGGTAGCACGCGGTCGCGGCCGCCGGCGTGGCCGCCGAGCTCCGCGTCGGGATCTGCTCCTGGGCCGACCCGGCCCTCATCGAGGCGGGGTCCTTCTATCCGAAGAAGTCGATGTCGGCGGAGGCTCGCCTCCGCTTCTACGCGGCCGCCTTCGACACCGTCGAGGTCGACTCCGCGTACTACGCGATCCCGGCCGCGGCCACCGCCGTCCGCTGGGTCGAGCGCACGCCGCCCGGCTTCCTCTTCAACATCAAGGCGTACGCGCCCATGACGGGCCACCACGCCAGGCCCGAGTCGCTCCCCGCCGAGCTCCAGCTCCTCCTGCCCCCGGCGCCCCGCCGCACGCCGCGCGGCGAGATCCACCGGTCCGCCTTCGGCGCGGCGGCGCTGGCCGCGTGCTTCCGGGTCTATGGCGCCGCCATCGCGCCGCTCGCCGCGGCGGGCAAGCTCGGCTACGTCCTGTTCCAGTTCGCGCCGTGGGTGCGCTTCGGCGACCGGGCGCTCGCCTACCTCGCGTCGCTCCCGGCGCGGCTGCCGGGGCTCACGCTCGCCGTCGAGTTCCGCGACCGCTCCTGGTTCCCTGAGCACGCTCAGGAGACGCTCGCCGCCCTCCGGGCGGCCGGGCTCGCCCACGTCGTCGTCGACGGGCCCGAGGCCGCCGGGGCCGTGCCGCGCGTGGCGAGGGTAACCGCGCCGACCGCGGTGCTGCGGCTCCACGGGCGGAACGTCGAGGGCTGGCTCCGCCAGCGGCGCGGCGAGGCGCCGAGCGTGCGCGAGAAGTACGACTACCTCTACACCGAGGCGGAGCTCCAGGCGCTCCGGCCCGAGATCCAGGAGCTCGAGGCCGAGAGCGAGCGGGTCTTCATCGCCTTCAACAACAACAACCGCGACTACCCGGTGCAGAACGCGCGGATGACGCGACGGCTCCTCGGCCTGCCGGCGCCGGAGTCCTTGCCAGGCGGCGGCCGCTCCTGAGAAGATGATTCTATGACGCAGTCCCCGCCCATCCCCCGGGTCGAGCTCGCGCAGACGCCCACCCCGCTCCTCAAGCTCGAGCGCCTGTCCGAGCGTGTCGGCGTCGAGCTCTGGGTCAAGCGCGACGACCTGACGGGCCTGCTCGAGAGCGGCAACAAGGTCCGCAAGCTCGAGTTCCTGATCGGCGAGGCGCTCGCCCAGGGCGCCGACACCCTGATCACCTGCGGGACCCTCCAGTCCAACTGCTGCCGCACGGTGGCCGCGGTCAGCGCGCGGCTCGGCTTGCGCGCGGTCGTCGCCCTCAAGGGCAGCCGCCCGCCCGTCTACGACGGCAACCTGCTCCTCGACAAGCTGCTCGGCGCCGAGCTCCGCTACTGCACGGACGAGGAGTGGGCGAAGGTCGACGACGTCCTCGCCGACCTCGAAGCCCGCGTGCGCGCCCGGGGCGGGCGTCCGTACGTGATCCCCGAGAGCGGCGCCACCGTGGTCGGGGCCCTCGGCTACATGGCCTGCGCGCGCGAGATCCGGGAGCAGATAAAGCATGGCGCGCCCGACTTCGACACGATCGTGATCACCGCGTTCAGCGGCGGCAGCCAGGCCGGCCTCCTGATGGGCAAGCAGCTGGCCGGCCTCCGCGCGGAGATCGTGAGCGTCGCCGTCGCCTGGGAGGCCGCCGAGGTCCGCCGGTACGTCGCCGGCCTCATCGAGCAGGGCGCGCGGCGCTATCAGCTCAACGTCGCGCCGCCGGCCGAGGTGCGGGTCATCGACGGCTACCAGGGCGCCGGGCGCGCGCGGATCGCCGACGACACGCTCGGGACCGTGATCGGCCTCGCGCGCCGGGAAGGCCTCCTGCTCGACCCCGTGTACACGGCCAAGGCCTTCCAGGGACTCCTGGCGGAGCTCGCGCGCGACCCGCGGCAGTTCGGCCGGCGTGTCTGCTTCATCCACACGGGCGGCATCTTCAGTCTCTTCCCGTTCCGCGACGAGCTGAGCCGGCTCCTCGACGGAGGGCCTCTGGTAGAATCGTAGCCGCATGCCAGAGATCGAACTGCGGGGCGGCGCCCTCGATGGGCTCCGGATTCACTACGTCGTGGACGGCCGCGGTCCGGCGGTGCTGCTCGTGCACGGCCTCGGGGGCTTCGCGGAGTCCTGGCGCCACAACATCGCCTACCTGGGCCGCCACGCCACCGTCTACGCGATCGACCTGCCGGGCTTCGGGGGCTCGGGGAAGCCCCGCGCGACGTACGGGCTCGCCTTCTTCGCCCGGGCGCTCCGGCGGTTCGTCGAGGCGACCGGGCTCGGACGGGTCACGCTGGTCGGGCACTCGCTCGGCGGCGCGGTGGCGGTGGCCTACGCGGCGATCCACCCCGAGAGCCTCGAGCGCCTGGCGCTCTTGGGCGCCGTGGTTCCCGGCTTCGGCTACCGCCTGCCCCTCGCGTACCGGCTGCTCGCCCTGCGCGGCGTGGGCGAGTTCGTGTCGGCGTGGGCGCGGCCGGCCGTGTACAAGGCCGCGCTCGCCCGCTGTTTCGCCGAGCCGGTCGACGCCGAGGTGTCGTTCCTAGTCGACTCCGCCTACGCGACGCGCACGAGTCCGGACGGCCGGGCCGCCTACCTCGGGACCCTGCGGGGCGTGCGCCCGGACTTCGTCGACCACGCCGAGCGGTACCGAGCGGCGCTCCGCCAGCTCGAGGTGCCGGTGCTCCTGATCCACGGCCGCCAGGATCCGGTGGTGCCGGCGGCGCACTGCGCGCGGATCATCGAGGCCTGCCGCCGCGGCACCATCCGCTGGCTCGACCGCTGCGGGCACTTTCCCCAGATCGAGCACGCGGCCGCGGTCAACACCTGGCTCGCCGAGTTCCTCGTCGGGCGCACCGCGCCCCGGTGAGCCCGGGGGGAGCCATGCCGCAGATCAGCCCGCAGGAGCTGAAGGCCCGCCTGGACCGGCGCGAGGCGCCGACCCTCCTCGACGTCCGCGAGGACTGGGAGACGAAGCTCGCCCGCCTCGACAACGCGCTGCACATCCCGATCGAGGAGATCGAGATGCGCACCGACGAGCTCGATCCCAACGACGAGATCGTCGTCTATTGCCACCAGGGCGTGCGCAGCGCGGCCGTCGCCGAGTACCTCCGTCAGCGCGGCTTCACGAACGTCAAGAACCTCGAGGGCGGCCTGGACCAGTGGGCGCGCGTGGTCGACCCGACGATGCGGCGCTACTAGGAGGGTCCCGGCCGGTGTCGGTCCGCGCGGTCACCATCGACTTCTGGGGTACGCTGCTCTTCGACGGCCCCGGCAGCGACAACCGCTACAAGCGCCGGCGGCTCGGCGACTTCGCGTCGATCCTCGCCGAGGCCGGCGTGGCGGTCTCCGCGGCGGCGCTCGACCGCGCGTATGAGCAATCGGCGTCGACGCTCGGCCGCATCTGGATGCAGAACCGGGACGTGCCCGTCGAGCAGCACGTGCGCGCGATCCTCGACCAGGTCGATCCCCATCTGGCCGACGGCCTGGCCCCGGAGCGGATGGCGGCGCTCGTGCGCGCGTACGCCGACCCGGCGCTCGCGGTGCCGCCGACGGTCGACGACGGCGCCCTCGGCGCGCTCCAGGCGCTCGCGGCGCGCGGCCTCACGCTCGCCGTCATCTCCAACATCATGCGGTCGCCGGGCGTGACCTTGCGGAAGATCTTGGCGCACTACCGATTGCTCCCGTACTTCTCGGTGCTGACCTTCTCCGACGAGTGCCGGATCCGCAAGCCCGATCCCGAGATCTTCCGCCTCACCCTCAGGGAGACCGGGATCGACGTCGAGGAGGCCGTCCACGTCGGCGACGACCCGACGCTCGACGTCGCGGGCGCCCACGCGGCGGGCATGCGGGCGATCCAGGTCACGGCCGGATCGCCGCGCGCGACGGGCGCCCAGAAGCCCGAGGCGACGATCCCGCGCTTGGCCGGGCTCCCCGAGGCCCTCGCCCGGCTCGATGGCGGGGGCTAGGGCGGGCCGGGCCCGCCTGCGGGCGCTCGCCCAGAGCGCCGTCGGCCCGCCGATCGGGCTGGCGCTGCTCACGCTCGCCGCCTTCGCGCCGGCGCTCCGGAACGGCTTCGTCTGGGACGATCAGTTCAACGTCCTCGACAACCCCCACGTCCGCGGGCTCGGCTGGTCCGAGCTCCGGTGGATGCTGACGACCGCGGGGTCGACCCATCCGGGCTGGGGCGGGCAGTGGATTCCCCTCACCTGGCTGACGGTGGCGCTCGACTATCGCGTGTGGGGGCTCAGCCCGGTCGGGTATCACCTGACGAATCTCGTGCTTCACGCCGCGAATGCCGTCCTCCTCTTCGCGCTGGCCCGGCGCCTCCTGGCCGCGGCGACCCCGACGGCGGGCGCGGGCGTCCTCTCCGTCGGCGCCGCGACGACGGCGCTCTTCTGGGCCCTCCACCCGCTCCGGGTCGAGTCGGTGGCCTGGGCGACCGAGCGCCGCGACGTCCTCTCGGGCTTCTTCTTCCTGCTCGCGGTGCTGACCTACCTGCGGGCGGTCCTGGCCCGGGCGCCCGGGCGCCGGTGGTGGCTGGCCGGGTCGGTCGGCTGCTACGCGCTGGCGCTCGCGTCGAAGGCGACCGTCCTCGCGCTGCCGCTCGCCCTCTTGGTACTCGACGCGTACCCGCTCGCCCGGCTCCGCGGGCACTGGCGGCAACGTCTGGTCGAGAAGATGCCCTACGCCCTCCTCGGCGCGGCCGACGCCCTCCTCACGCTCCACGCCGCCCGCGTCGCCGCGAGCCTCACGCCCTCCGATCAGTATCCGCTTCCGGCGCGGGTGGCGACGGCCCTCTACGGCCTCTGGTTCTACGTCGAGAAGACGGTCTTCCCGCTCGGGCTCTCCCCGCTCTACGAGCTGCGGGTGCCGGTGCGCCCGCTCGACCCGCCGTTCCTCGGGCGCGCGCTCGCGGTCCTCGCCGTCAGCGCGGGCCTCTGGCTCGCGCGCCGGCGGTGGCCCGCCGGTCTCGCGGTGTGGGTCGGCTACGCGGCGCTCCTGGCGCCCGTGAGCGGCCTCGCGCACGTCGGGTATCACGTGGCGGCCGACCGCTACAGCTACCTGCCGTCTCTCGGCCTCGCGCTCCTGGTCGGCGCCGGCGCCGCGGCGGTGGCGGCCGCGCGCCGCCCGGCGCTCCGACCGGCCTACGCGCGCCTGCTCCTGGTCGTCATCGCCGGGTGGGTCCTCGGGCTCGGGAGCCTCACCGCCCGCCAGGTCGACGCGTGGTCGGACGCCGAGACGCTCTGGCAGTCCGCCCTCGACGTCGACCCCGCGTGCGGGATTTGCCACGGCAACCTCGGCGCCGAGCTGGAGCGCCTAGGTCTCTGGGAGCCGGCGATCGCGCACCTGGAAGAGGCGCTCGCCCTGCGGCCCGACCAGGTCGGCTTCCAGCGGAACCTCGGGCTGGCGCTGCTCAGGTCGGGCCGCCCGGCCGAGGCCGTCACCCACTTCCGCCTGGCCGTCGCGGCCATCCCGTCCGACCCGGCGCTCCGGAACTATCTTGGCCTCGCCCTGCTTGGGGTCGGGCAGCCCGAGCCGGCGCTCGGCCAGTTCCGCCTCGCCGTTCGTCTCGACCCGTCCAACGCTGACGCCCAGGCGAACCTCGCGGCGCTCGTCGGCGACCACGCGGGCCGTCGCCCGTGAGGGCGCTCGTGGCCGCCGCCGGGCTCTTCCTCCTCGCGTTCGCGGCGCAGGCCCTGATCTGGCGCCGCCGCCGGCCCCGGGCACAGTACACGGGCCTGCTCGGGCTCTACCTGGGCGCCTTGGCGCTCGGGACGGCGGGGCTCGTCGCCGCCGGGCTCGCCCGCGCCGAGGCGGCCCGCCTGCTGCCGCTCGCGCCGCTCGACTACGCCACCTTCGCCCTGCTGTACGTGGGGCTCGTGCTCGCGTTCGGGACCACCTACTCCGCCGTGCAGGCGGACAGCCCGACCATGAGCGTGCTCCTGGCCATCGAGGCGACCGGCGGCCGCGGGCTCGGCCTGGCGGAGCTGCTCGACCGCTTCACCGACCGCGTGCTCGTCGTCCCGCGGCTCGACGACCTCGTCGCGGGCGGCCTCGCGCGGCTTCGCGACGGCCGCTACGTAATCGCCCCCCGGGGCGTCCTCTTTGCGCGGACCTTCGTCGCGTTCCGGCGGCTCCTCGGCTTCGAGCGAGGCGGCTAGTGTTCGCCCTCTCGCCGCTCGTCGGCCTCGGCGCGTGCGTCGCCGCCCACGTGATCGTCTCGCGGCTGGCGCCGGCGTGGCCACGCGCCCGGGGCGTGATCGTGAGCGTGCTCGCCGGCGGGGGAGTGGTCCTGATCCTGGGGCTCCGGTTTCTCGGGGGGCCCGCGCCGGCGGCCTCCGCCCCGGCGGGCTACGTCCTCGCGTGGGGGCTCACGTACCTGGCGCTCGCCTACACCTACGTGTTCGGCTTCTTCAACGTGAGCGAGACGGCCCGGCGGCTCCGGCTCCTCGTCGAGCTCCTCGAGGCCGGGCCCCGGGGGCTGAGCCTCGACGAAGTGCTCGGCGCCTACAACGCGCGGATGATCGTCGAGGCCCGGCTCCGGCGGCTCGTGGCGGGCGGCCAGCTGGCTCAGGCCGACGGTCGCTACGTGCTCCGGCGGTCGCTGGGGCTCTCGGCCGCGAAGCTCCTCGTCGGGATCAAGCGCCTCTTGCTACGGGCGCCGAGCGAGTTTGGGGCCGGGCCGCCGCCCCCGCGCTGAGCACGTCCCCCGGCCTCGCGCCGAGCGGCCTCGGTGAGCCGCGGCCCCTCTGGCGGCCGTCGAGGCGCTGGCGCGTGTCCTCCGACTCTCTGTCGCGCGTCGGGATCCTTGCCTGGCGGGCCGAGGGCCGTCTAACATAGGATGCGTCATGGAAGTCACCGAGCTCCGAGCGAAGATCCGCGACATCAAGGACTTCCCGACCGAGGGCATCCTCTTCAAGGACATCACGACGCTCCTCAAGGACGCGCCGGCGTTCCACTACGTCGTCGACCATCTGGCCTCGCGGTACAAGGACGCGGGCGTCGAGGTCGTCGTCGGCATCGAGTCCCGCGGCTTCATCTTCGGCGGCGCGGTCGCCCACCAGCTCCGCGCGGGCTTCGTGCCGGTGCGGAAGCTCGGCAAGCTCCCCGGGAAGACGATCGAAGTCGAGTACGAGCTCGAGTACGGCCGGGACGCGCTCGCGGTCCACGTGGATGGGATCCGGCCCGGCCAAAAGGTCCTCGCGGTCGACGATCTGCTCGCGACCGGCGGGACCATGGCGGCGACGCTCCGGCTGATCGAGCAGCTCGGCGGCCAGGTGGTCGGCGTCGCGTTCATGATCGAGCTGGCGTTCCTCCACGGGCGCGAGAAGATCAAGCGCTACCCGCTGCACTCGTTGATCCGGTACGAGTAGGGGGACGCAGGCGGTGTGCCGCCCCTGATGGCCGTCTTGACCCTCGGACCGTCCACGTCGTCCTCTGCGGGCCGGAAGGTGATTGGAGCTGGTTCTCTGCAAGCGAGCGCAATCGCGTCCGTGATCGTGAGACCGGGAGACATCGTACCGAAGAACGGGGAGCGACTCATTGTGAGCGCGACGGAGGAGGCTCTTCGTTGCGCACACACTGATCGGATGTTCTTCGCCGTCGGCAGCGCCAATAGTGGAACCTCTCAACGAGAACGAGACCGTGAGTTCGCCGTAGCGCCGGAGTCCTTCGGCGTCTTCATTCGCCACGACGCACCGGCAGCGTGAACGTGAACGTCGAGCCTGCCCCGACCTGGCTCTTCACCCAGATCGTTCCGCCATGGAGTTCGACGAACTTCCGTGAGAGGGCCAGCCCGAGCCCGGTGCCTTCCGCTTTCCTCGACGGGGCGCCTACCTGCCGAAACTCCTCGAACACCGCATCCTGATCTGCCGGCGCGATGCCGATGCCGGTGTCCGCGACTGACACCTCTGCCCCATGATCGTGCAGACGGGCCCCGACGTCGATCCGTCCTCCTTCGGGGGTGAACTTGAGGGCGTTGGACAAGAGGTTCAAGAGTACTTGCTTCACCTTCCGCTCGTCGCCGCCGATCATCCCGAGCCGCTCGTCGATGGTGCTTCCAAGCCTGATTCCGCGTCGGCTCGCCCGCTCTCTCATCAGGATCAGCGCGTTCTCGATGGCCTGCGGCAGATCGAACTCGCCGAGTTCCAGCTCCAGCCGCCCGGCTTCGATCTTCGCCAGATCGAGGATGTCGTTGATGAGGGAGAGCAGATGCCGTCCCGAGTCCAGGATGTCCTGCAGGTATTCGGTCTGCTTCTCGTTCAGCTCGCCGAACATCCGCTCGGACAGGACTTCCGAGAAGCCAATGATCGCGTTCAGCGGTGTCCGCAGCTCGTGGGACATGTTCGCGAGGAACGCCGACTTGTGCTGGCTCGCGATCTCAAGCTGCCGGCTCTTCTCCTCCAGCTCCCGGAACAGCCGCGCGTTCTGCATCGCCAGCGCCGACTGGCTGGCGAAGGTCACCAGCAGCTCGACGACCTCCGGCGGAAACGCCCCCGGGCGCTTTCGGCCCACGACGAGGCCGCCGATGACCTGATCCTCCCGGACCAGCGGCACCGCGAGAAACGCGCGGTACCCGGCCTGGATCAGGATGTCGCGCAAGCGGTTCTGGTAGGCCCCCTCGGCGGTGATGTCGGGGACCTGAGCGGGCGCGCGTGTCACCACCGCCCGCCCGGTCACGCCCTCTCCCTTCCGGAGGGGACTCGCCCGTGTGGCGTCAGCGAGCTCCTCCTCGAAGTTCTGGATGGCGCGCAGGTGCAGCTCCTCGGACACGTCATCGTACTCGTAGATCCAGCCCCCCTCCGTTCCCGAGAGCTGGTTGGCGCGGGAGATGATCGTGGTGTGAGCACGGTCTCCAGGTCCAGGGTCGAGCTGACCGCCCGGCCGACCTCGCCGAGCGCGCGAAGCTCCTCGACGGAGCGCCCCAGCTCCGCGGTCCGTACCTGCAGCTCCGTGAACAGGCGCACGTTGGCGATGGCGATGACCGCCTGGTCGGCGAAGGTCTTCAGCAGCGCGACCTGGGTGTCGGTGAAGAGCCCTGGTTCGGCGTTGAGGACGTGGACACTCCCGATCGGGTGTCCGTCGCGCAGCATCGGGACGGCAAGGATACTTCGGTAGTCGGCCGCCTGCGCCGCGGCCTGATCTGCGTATTCGGGGTCCGCGCGGACATCGGGGATGTGGACGATCGCGCGAGTGAGCATCGCCCGGCCGGCGGCGTTTCTCCGGCTCGGGCGCCCAGGGAACATTCGGCGCAAGGCATCGACGCCCTCGGGGCGAGCGCCCTGAACCGCGGCGAGCTGGATCAGCTCGCCGTCGAAGGTCGTGACGAGGCTGCTGGCCGCACCGCAGAGCCGCATGGCGCTGGCCGCGATGGTGTCGAACACCGGTTGGACGTCCGTCGGCGACCGGCTGATCACGCGCAGGATTTCCGCTGTCGCGGTCTGCTGGTCGAGCGCCTCGTTGAGATCGCGGTTCCGCGCCCGCAACTCCTGGAACAAGCGGACGTTCTCGATGGCGATGACGGCCTGGTTAGCGAAGGTTTGGAGCAGCGTAATCTGCCGTTGTGAGAAGGGCCCGGCATGCGCCCGCGTGACGAGGATCGTCCCGACTGCGTGCCCGTCCCGGAGCATCGGCGCAGCGAGTGCGCCGCGCCAGCCTGCGGCAAGCGCGATGTCAGACGCGTACTCGGGATCGGCCAGGACATCGGGAACATGGACAACCGTTCGGCTGAGAATCGCACGACCCGTCAGCTGCTGGCGACTTGGCCGCATGGGATACATGCGCTGCACGGCGGCCATTGCAGCGGGCGTGTAGTTGTAGGTAGCAGCGGGGGGGAGCACCATCTCCCCGTCAAACATGTTGAGCCCGCCAAAGAGTCCGTCGCAGAGTGTTACTGCGCTCCGCAAGATCGCGTCGAACACCGGCTGGACGTCGGTCGGGGAGCTGCTGATGACGCGCAAGATCGCGCTCGTGGCCGTCTGCTGTTCCAAAGACTCCGTGACATGCGCGTGAGCCTCCGTTAGTGCGCGATTCTTCTCTTGCAGGTCGGTGAACAGTCGGACGTTCTCGATGGCGATCACGGCTTGGTCGGCGAAGGTCGTCACCAGCTCGACCTGCTTGTCGGTGAAGGGTTGGACTTGGGTCCGGCGGATCACGATCACGCCGCTGACGGTGCCCTCCCGGAGCATCGGGACGGCAAGGATCGTACGGACCTCGTCTCCTCGTTCGCCTTCGGCCCATGCGTACTCAGAGTCCGCCCGGACGTCGTGGATGTGTACGGACCGGCGCTCGAGAACCGCTCTTCCAGTCGCAGACCCTCGACCGGCGAGATGGGGATGCCGCTTCGCGACCTCGATGAACTCGGGGGAAGTTCCGTAGCTGACCGCGACGCGGTAGAGCTCACCATCTGGCCTATAGATGAACCCCTTGTCCGCGTCACAGAGTCGCACCGCGTTCTCGATCAGGCTTTCGAGCACAGGCTGGAGATCGAACGCCGAGCGGCTAATGATCTTGAGAACCTCGCTGGTCGCCGTCTGCTGCTCCAGCGCCTCGCTGAGATCGCGGTTCCGCGCCTCCAGCTCCTTGAACAGCCGGACGTTCTCGATGGCGATCACGGCTTGATTGGCGAAGGTCTTGAGCAGCTCGATCTCCTTGTCGGTGAACGGCCGGACCTCCCGCCTGGTGACGGTGATCGCGCCGATGGGTTCACCGTCGCGGAGCATCGGTAGCGAGAGCGTCGTCCGGAAGCCCGCCTGCAGGATGTCGACGGGGACGTACTCGGGCTCGGCGGCGGCGTCCGCCACGTGGACGATCTCCCGGGTCTGAATGGCCCGGGCCGTCACGCTCCCCCGACCCGGCGGAATCGGAAAGGACCGCGGACGGCCTCGAGCTCGGCCGCCGTCCAGTCGTGGTGGGCGACCAGATGAATCAGCTGCCCGTCGAATCGGAAGACGCCCGAGGTGGCGGCGTCGCACAGGGTGGTCGCGCTGGCGGCGATGGCGTCGAAGGTCGGCTCGACGGTCGTCGGCGACCGGCTGATGATGCCGAGGATCTCGCTCGTCGCCGCCTGTTGCTCTTGCGCTTCCGAAAGCTCGCGGGTGCGCGTCTGCAAGACTTCCGCAGTGGCTCTCTGCTGCCCGAGCGCCTCCGTCAGGCGCTTCTCAAGTTCGCGGAGCCTAGAGCCTTCGTTCTTCAGCGACGTGCGGGCGGCAGGGGGCTTGGCTTCGACCTTAGGCTTCGTGGGCTTTGCACCCCGACGCATCGGCCCCTCCTTGCCTTCCGCGGGCGCTTACGATCTCGCCGGTCTCGCCGACAGGCTAGGCGAAGGTGCCTGCGTCGGCAAGCGGGAGTGGCGGGGGATTCGATGATTCCGGCGAGGGCAACAGGATCGTGGGTGGGTTGATCCAGACGTCGACGGGACGCGCCGGCGGGTGGGGCCGGCCGGCGGGGAAGCGCTCCGGATTCGCCGTAGAGCCGTTGGCGAGCACGGTTGCGCGCGCCGCGACGCGCGGCTCGGCAACGCCGCGGTGCACGTCGGCGGGCGTCAGCCGTCCGAGGCCGGCGGCGTATACACATTCCAGGGTCTCTGTGAAGAAGGACACGGTATCGAAACTCCCGTGTTCTGGAGAGTGCGCCCGCGTTCGATCACGATCGCGGATGTGACCCTGCCCAATCACGGAGACACACAACGCGACCTCTCAGTCGGGAATCCCGACTTCGCGCAACCGGACGTCCAGGACAGCCCGGTAACAGGGCCCCGCGTCCAGCCGGCGACGGAAAGGGATGAGGAGGACGCCGGCCCTGTAAAAGGCCAAATTCCAGAAACCGGGTCCCATCCAGCGCCGCATGACCCACCGCCGTACGCGGAGGTTCATGGATTTCCCGCGGACGATCTCCATCTCTCGGCCGGAGGCATGGAGGAGACGCGCGACCTCCTCCGCGGCGGGGAGCCCGTTGGCCAGGTGCTCCCGCAGCATGTCGTCAGGGCCCGTCGAAGACGTTTCTCCGTAGGCGCATAGTTCCCGGTCGTGCTCCTCGGCTGCGTCCCCAGAAGGGAAGATTAAGACGAGGCGGCGGGCGGCGACCCGGAGACATTCCCTGAGAAAAACTGGGCGGTCGGCGGGGGGCACGTGTTCCAGCACGTCCACGCTCAGAACGGCGTCGAAGCCGCGGTCACGGAAGGGCAACGAGGTGCCGGAGGCCCGTACGACGCGGACTTTCCCCCGCGATGACGCTCCTCCCGCTCTCGGTTCGACGACGGTCAAGGTGACGTCGGCGTATTTCCCGAAGCCCTCTCCGGCGGAGCCGACCTCCAGTATCTTTTCGGAAGGATTCTCCCCCACGATGTCCCGGACCCGAAGGTAACGGAAGGCCACGTCCAGATTGAAATATCTCTCGAGCCGCCGGACGCCGGGAAGAGAGAGAAAGCGGATCAATTGGTTGTCCCCGGGGCTAGGCGGACGATCTGGAGTGCCTCTCGAGGCGCCCCCGGTGTTTCCTCGAGCAGCTCTCAGACGGCTCGCTCCAAGGCGCCTCCCGCGAGATCTGGCCCGGTTCGAGGGGCCCTCCATCTGGGCGAAGGGCGGTAGCAACCCGTCTCAACACGTTCAATCGATTTGGCCGTACGTTTCCCAAACTACCTTAGGAGTCATCCTGTGCCGCCCGACAATCTCTGGCTGTCGCCCGTCGACCCCGACAACCGCCTGCCCATGGCGGCGACGGCCGAGAACCTGGCCCGCAGGTACGCGGTCACCCGGAGGGAGCAGGACGGCGACGCTCACCGGAGCCACATGGCGGCGGCTCTGGTCGTCACTTCGCGGGGGTCGCAAAGGAGTTGCCGCTGAGCCCCCTCGAGGCGTATCCTTGCGTGGGGCGTGGATCCCGATGTCAGGGGATCGGCCCGGTGCCCGGGTCGGCCCGGGCGCTGGCCCGCCCCGGGCTCAGGGTCAGGAACATGGGTTTGGCGGAGACCAACGAGGCGTTGAGGGCTGCATCGGCGGCGGGCAGGGGATTGCCGCCGTCCTCGAGGCGATCCATGGGTAAGGCACTGGTCACGCTCTCCGTGCTGGGACTGCTCTCGACGGCGGCGCTCGGGGCGGCGTGGGCCGCCGACACCAAGCCGCCCGTCAGTCCGCTCTTCCTGGAGCTGCTGGCGCCGCGGCCGATCGAGTCCCCCGAGTCCGTGCTGAACCAGTCGCTCCGCGACGCCCCGCCCGCCCCGCGGCGGTCGTCCCTCGAGGGACGGGTGCTGCCCGACGGCAGCGTGCAGTACGGAGAGGGCCGGGGCGCCGTTATTGTGTCGGTGCGGCAGGGCGGGTCCGGGTCCGGCTCTGGCGTCGGCGACATCGGATACTTCCGCCGGCCGGTCTCCGGCCTGCGCACGCGCTAGACCCCCGGCGTCCCGACTCTCGTCCTACTCCCCCAGGAGATCGGCGCATGGCCATCCGGTCCGTCGGCGTCGTCGGCTGTGGCCTCATGGGCGGCGGGATCGCCCAGGTGTCGATCCAGGCCGGCTTCCCGACGATCGCCGTCGAAGCCAACCAGCAACTCCTCGACCGGGGGCTCGCCGGCGTCAAGAAGAACCTCGACGGCCTCGTCGCCAAGGCCCGGATCGAGCAGAAGGCGCGCGACGAGGCGCTGGGCCGGCTCACCGGCGCGACCCGGCTCGAGGAGTTGAAGGCGTGCGACCTGGTCGTCGAGGCGATCACCGAGAACCAGTCGCTCAAGAACGAGACCTTCGCCCGGCTCGACGCCATCTGTCCGCCGCACGCGATTCTCGCCAGCAACACCTCGTCGTGTAACGTCACGGCGCTGGCGGCGGCGACCCGGCGCCCCGGCCAGGTCCTGGGTCTGCACTTCTTCAACCCGGTGCCGCTCATGAAGCTCGTGGAGGTGGTGCAGACGATTCTCACCTCCGAGGCGACGGTGAAGACCGCGTGGGAGTGGGTGCAGGCCCTCGGGAAGACGCCGGTCCGGACCAAGGACTCGACGGCGTTCATCGTCAACCGGTTGCTCGTGCCGTATCTCCTGGACGCGGTCCGCCTCTACGAGTCGGGGCTCGCCTCCCTCGAGGACATCGACACCGCGATGAAGCTCGGCTGCGGATACCCGATGGGGCCCTTCACGCTCCTCGACCTGGTCGGCCTCGACACCGCCCTCTTCGTGGCCGAGGTGATGTTCGAGGAGTACCGCGAGCCGCGCTACGCGCCGCCGCCGCTGCTCAAGCGGATGGTCCTGGCCGGCCGGCTTGGCCGGAAGACCGGGCGCGGCTTCTACGAGTACTCGGGCGGGACCGCCTGATGCCGCTCCGGACGGCCGTGCAGTACCTCGAGTCGCTCCGGGACGACCGCCTGGTCTACTACCGGGGCGAGCGCGTGGCCGACGTCACCGCCCATCCCGAGCTCGGCAAGGGCGCCCGCCACTGCGCGATCGACTACGCGATCGCCGACGACCCCCGGCACCGTGACCTCGTCCGCTACACGGAGGAGGGCCGGGAGCTGAACCGCTTCTACAAGCTCCCGCGGACGACCGAGGACCTCCTGCGGCGCCGCGAGATGATCGCGGAGACCACACGCGCCGGGCGGGCGCTGATCGTGCTCATCCGCGAGATCGGCTCGGACTTCCTCGCCGCCGGCCATATCGTCACCCGCGCCATGCAGGAGCGGCTCAAGGCGCCGTACCACGACCGCCTCCGCGCGTACCACCGGTACGTCGCCGAGAACGACCTGGCCATGGGGGTCGCCCAGACGGACGTCAAGGGCGACCGGAGCCGGGGGCCGAGCGAGCAGGAGCACCCCGACTACTACGTGCGCGTGGTCGACCGGCAGACGGACGGGATCGTGGTGCGCGGCGCGAAGGCGCACACGACCAACGCCATCTTCGCCAACGAGCTGATCGTCCTGCCGCCCCGGGCCATGGGGGAGGCCGACCGCGACTACGCGCTCTCGTTCGCGGTCCCCGTCAACGCCCGGGGGCTCAAATTCATCGCGAGCCCATTCTCGGGAGGGGGCGACTCGCCGATCGACCACCCGGTCTCCTCGCGCCACAAGGTCGCCGACACGCTGACGATCTTCGACGACGTGTTCGTCCCGTGGGACCGCGTGTTCCTCTGCGGGGAGGCGGCCTACGCCGGCGCCTTCGCCCTCGGCTTCGTCGAATACCACCGGTTCACCGCGATCAGCTACAAGCTGCCGTTGCTGGATCTCATGATCGGCTGCGCGCTCCTGGCGGCCGACGCGAACGGCATCGCCGGCGCCGGCCACGTCCGCGAGAAGCTCTCCCGGTTGATCGCCTACCGCGAGACGGTGCGCGCGCTCACGGTCGCCGCCGCCCACGAGTGCACGCTCCGGGCCGGCCTCGCGGTGCCGAGCACGACCGTCACCAACATCGCCAAGCAGTACTTCGCCGAGAACTACCACGCGATGGTCCAGAAGGTGCAGGACATCGCCGGCGGCCTCATCGTGACCGGCCCCTCGGAGGAGGACCTGAAGAACCCGGAGACCAAGGCCTACGTCGAGCACTACCTGGGCGGCAAGGCCGGCTTCGGGTCGGTCAACCGGCTGAAGCTCCTGAACCTGATCCGCGACTACTTCGCCTCGAGCTTCGGCGGCTACCACGAGCTCCTCGCGATCCATGCCGAGGGCTCGCTCGAGGCCCAGAAGATCACGATCCTCCGGGGCTTCGACACGAGCGACGCGGTCGCCTTCGCCGCCGAGTGCGCGGGCTTGGACCTGCCGCCGGCCCGCTGACCCGCGGGCTCCCCTCCCGTCGCCGATCGCGGATCCTCTCTCTGCTCGCTCGCCGGTCCCCGTCGCCGAGCGCCCGCGGCCCCGCCTACCGCGCGAGCCAGCCGCCGTCGACGCCGAGGATGGTGCCGGTCACGTAGCCGGACCAGTCGGAGGCAAGGTAGACGACCGCGCCGATCAGGTCCCGGCCCTCGCCCACCCGGCCGAGCGGCGTCGACCCCAGGATCAGCTCGTACCGCTCCCGATCCTCCAGCCAGTCGGCGGTCATCTCGGTCCTGATGTAGGCGGGGGCGATCGCGTTCACGCAGATCCCATAGGGGGCCCACTCGAGCGCCATCACGCGCGTGAGCTGGTTGATCCCGCCCTTGGAGGCCGCGTAGGCGGCGACGCGGGGAAAGCCGACGCTGCCGAAGATCGAGGAGATGTTGATGATCTTCCCGGCGCGGCGGTCGACCATGCCGCGCGCCACCGCCTGGGCGGTGAAGAAGATGCCCTTGAGGTTGGTGTCGAGCACCGCGTCCCAGTCCGCCTCCGTCACCTCGAGGGCGGCCTTGCGGATGTTCGTGCCGGCGTTGTTGACGAGCACGTCGATCCGCCCGAACGCGTCGAGGGCCTCCCCGACGAACCGGGCGACCTCGGCCGGCCGGGTCACGTCGCCCTCGAGGGCCAGGACCCGGCCCCCGTGCGCCCGGAGCCTCTCCGCGGCGCGCTCGCCGGCGTCCGGGTGGCGGCTGACGATGACGAGGTCGGCGCCGAAGCGGGCGAGGCCGTCGGCCATGGCCAGGCCGAGGCCCCGGGAGCCGCCGGTGACGAGCACGACCTTGCCGCCGACGTCGAGCCCCCCGGGCGCCATGCTCGCGCGGGCCCGTCGCCTACCGCAGGTCCCGGAAGAACGCCCGGAGGTCGGCGGCCAGCGCCTCCGGCTCCTCCAGCGCGGCGAAGTGGCCGCCGGCCGGCATCACCGTCCAGCGCCGAATGTTGTAGACGCGCTCCGCCCACGCCCGCGGCGGGTGGAGGATCTCGCGCGGGAAGGAGGCGTACGCGGTCGGCACCTCGATCCGGGCGCCGTCGGGGATAGGCCAGCCAACGTGGCGGCGGGCGTAGTACGGCCAGAAGGACGAGTTGATGGCGCCCGTCACCCAGTAGAGCATGACGTTGGTCAGGAGCACGTCCTTGGAGAAGCGCCGCTCGACGTCGCCGCCGCAGTCGCTCCAGGCCCGAAACTTCTCCACGATCCAGGCCGCCAGGCCGACCGGCGAGTCCGTCAGCCCGTAGGCGAGGGTCTGGGGCCGCGTGCCCTGGATCCACTGATAGCCCGTCTCCTCGCGCTCCCAGTGGAGCAGGGCCTCGAAATACGCTCGGTCCTCCTCCGTCGGGTGCGCGGGGGGCGGCAGGTCGCGCCGGAGCCCGAGGAGGGTCACGTGGATGCCGACCAGGCGGTCCGGGCAGGCCAGGCCGAGCCGGGCCGTCACGAAGGCGCCCCAGTCGCCGCCATGGGCGGCGAAGCGCCGGTAGCCGAGCACGTCCGTCATGAGCCGGGCGAAGAGCTCGGCGATCTCGGGGACGCCGAAGCGCGGCTGGTTCGGCCGGAAGGAGTAGCCGTAGCCGGGCAGCGAGGGCGCCACGACCGTGAAGGCGTCGCCGGGATCGCCGCCGTACCGGCCCGGGTCCGTGAGGAGGGGGATCAGCCTGTGGAACTCCCACACCGACCCCGGCCACCCGTGGGAGATGAGCAGGGGCAGGGGGCTCGGCCCGACACCCTTGGCGTGGATGAAGTGCAGATCCAGGTCGCCCATCGGCACCGTGAACTGCGGGAGCTCGTTGAGCCGCGCCTCCTGGGCGCGCCAGTCATATCCGTCGCGCCAGTAGGCGACGAGCTCCTTCATGTAGGCGAGGCTCGTGCCGTAGCGCCAGCCCTCGCCGGCAATCTCGTCCGGCCACCGCACGCGCTCGAGGCGTGTTCGGAGGTCGGCGAGGACCTCGTCGGGGACGCGGACCGCCGTGCCACGGGAGCGCCCCTCGAGGGTCGATCGCGTCGCCCAGATCAGGACTGTCCGAAGAAATCGCGGGGTCAGGGCGGCCGCCTGCAGGGTCGCCCCAGCCGGGCCAAATGACGGCCCAGTCGTTGGCAGCCTCAAGGGCCTGAGAATACAACCTAAGTGATTAATTTATATAGTTCTCTAGGAATACACGATGAATACCCCTTGACTAGTTAGCACTCGTCTGCTACGAGTGCTAAAGATTCCGGCGCCCAAGCGTCGCCAAAACTACAAGGAGGGAGGCCACCGATGAAGGTTCGTCCGTTACACGATCGCCTCATGGTCGAGCGGCTCGAAGAGAAAGAGGTCAGGAAGGGCGGGATCATCATCCCGGACACGGCGAAGGAGAAGCCCCAGGAGGGCAAGGTCGTTGCGGTCGGCAACGGCAAGGTCAGCGAGGAGGGCAAGAGGATCGCGCTCGACGTCAAGGCCGGGGACAAGATTCTCTTCGGGAAGTATTCCGGCTCCGAGGTGAAGCTTGACGACAAGGAGTATCTGATCATGCGCGAGGAAGATGTCCTCGCCATTCTCGAGTAAGGAGGAACACGAGCGATGCCGAAGCAGCTGAGATTCGACGAGGAAGCCCGGGCGAGCCTGCTCAAGGGCATCAACATCATGGCCAACGCCGTCAAGGCGACGCTGGGCCCGAAGGGCCGCAACGTCGTCATCGACAAGAAGTTCGGCAGCCCGACCATCACCAAGGACGGGGTCACGGTCGCGAAAGAGATCGAGCTCCAAGACAAGTACGAGAACATGGGCGCTCAGATGCTGAAGGAAGTCGCGTCCAAGACCTCCGACATCGCGGGTGACGGGACGACCACGGCGACCGTGCTCGCCCAGGCGATCTACCGCGAGGGCTTGAGGAACGTGACCGCGGGCGCCAATCCCATGGGCCTCAAGCGCGGGATCGAGAAGGCGGTGGACGCCGTCGTCGAGGAGCTGAAAAAGCTCTCGAAGTCCACCAAGGATAAGAAGGAGATCGCCCAGGTCGCGACGATCGCGTCGAACAACGACAAGGCGATCGGCAATCTGATCGCCGAGGCGATGGAGAAGGTCGGCAAGGACGGAGTGATCACGGTCGAGGAGTCGAAGTCCGCAGACACCGTGCTCGACGTCGTCGAGGGCATGCAGTTCGACCGCGGGTACCTCTCGCCGTACTTTGTCACCGACCCCGAGCGGATGGAGTGCGTGCTCGAGGATCCCTATATCCTCATCCACGAGAAGAAGATCAGCGTGATGAAGGACATGCTGCCGCTGCTCGAGCAGGTGGCGCGCGCGAGCAAGCCGCTCCTGATCGTCGCCGAGGAAGTAGAGGGCGAGGCGCTGGCCACGATGGTCGTCAACAAGCTGCGCGGCACGCTCTCGGGCTGCGCGGTGAAGGCCCCGGGTTTCGGCGACCGGCGGAAGGCCATGCTGGAGGACATCGCGACGCTCACGGGCGGCAAGGCGATCACCGAGGATCTCGGCATCAAGCTCGAGAACATCAAGCTCACCGATCTCGGGCGGGCGAAGAAGGTGGTCGTGGACAAGGACAACACGACGATCGTCGAGGGCGCGGGGAAGGCGTCCGCGATCGAGGGGCGGATCAAGCAGATCCGGGCGCAGATCGAGGAGACGACCTCGGACTATGACCGGGAGAAGCTCCAGGAACGGCTCGCGAAGCTCGCGGGCGGCGTCGCCGTCGTCAAGGTGGGGGCCGCGACCGAGACGGCGATGAAGGAAAAGAAGGCGCGGGTCGAAGACGCGCTCAACGCAACCCGAGCCGCCGTCGAGGAGGGGATCGTCCCCGGCGGGGGGGTGGCGCTGCTGCGCACGGCGAAGGCCGTCGAGAGGCTCAAGCTCGAGGGTGACGAGAAGGTCGGTGCGATGATCGTCAAGCGGGCGCTCGAGGAGCCCATCCGCCAGATCATCGAGAACGCGGGTCTCGAGGGCAGCGTCGTTGTCGAGAAGGTGAAGTCGGAATCCACGCCCACCCGCGGCTTTGACGCCGAGACCGTGGAGTTCGTCGACATGCTCCAAGCGGGGATCATCGACCCGACCAAGGTCGAGCGCGTCGCGCTCCAGAACGCGGCATCCATCGCATCGCTTCTCCTGACCACGGAGGCGCTCATCACGGACCTGCCGGAGGAGAAGAAGGAAGCGCCGCCGATGCCGCACGGGGACTACTAAAAGCCCTATCGCTGCTCGCATTAAAGCCCGCGCGATGCGCGGGCGACGGCCCGGGCCGCTGTTCTGGCCCGGGCCGTCATGTCACGTCACTTCGGCGCGCCGGGAGCGTGCTCGCGCCGGTCGAAGCCCTGACGCGGAATCAGCCGGATTCGTACCGGGTGGAACCGTGCGGCGGACTGGAAATAGTCGGATCCACTCGCCCTTGGGGTCGCGTCCCGCTTGTTGCGGAAAATACAGAGGCGCAGCTTCCGGCATCGCCACCGTGCGCAGTCAGTGGATGACCTCGTCCGCGCGCTGGAGGACCGAGGGAGGCAGGGTGAGACCGAGAGCCTTCGCTGTTTTCACGTTCACGACCAGCTCGAAGCGCGAGGCCTGCTCGACGGGGAGATCGGCCGGTCGGGCGCCCCTGAGGATCTTGTCGACGTAAGCGGCGGAGCGCCGGTACATGTCGGCGAAGCTCGGGCCATAGGACATGAGACCGCCCGCCTCCACGAAGGCTCGGACCTCGTACGTCGCGGGCAATCGATTCCGCGCGGCGTGCTCGATGAGCTCTCGCCGATGGGCGTTCAGCAGCGGAGAGGCTAGGACGACCAGAGCGTCCGCTCTCCCGCTCCGCGCGGATCGGAAGGCCGTGCCGAAATTATCCGGACCTCGGACCTCGATCACCGTCAATTCAAGGCCGAGCGCGGGCGCCGCCGCCTGAAGCTCGCGCAGGCCGCCGGTGGGGCCGAAGGTGGCGTCGGAGAGGACGGCGATCCGCTTGACCCTGGGAATCGCCTGCTTCAGCAGCTCCAGCCGCTTGGCGGTCAGCTCGGGGTTCTCGAACGACATCCCGGTGATGTTTCCTCCGGGCCGGGCCAGGCTGGCCACCAGTCCCTCGCCGACGGGATCGGAGATCACCGCCAGCACGATGGGGATCGTGTCGGTCGACTGCTTAACGGCGCGTGCCGGCTGCGGCCCGGCCGTCACGATGACGTCCGGCGTCATCGCGACCAGCTCGGCCGCCAGCGCAGAGAGCCGTTCGAACTTCCCCTCCGCGTAGCGGGCAGTGATGACGATATTCTGTCCTTCGCTGTAGCCGAGATCGCGCAGCCCCTGCCGGAGCGCGGCCAGCGAGTATTTCTGATCGCTCTCGCTCAGGCTGCTGAGGTACGCGAGCTTGAAGGCCTTCGTCGACACCTGTGCGTCTACCCGGGCCGGGACGATGAAGGCGGCGGCCAGCGTGGCGAGGAGGCCGAGGGCGACGTTCGCCACGAGCGCAGCACGTATGATCCTCATGCGGCCACCGCCGTCTGTTGGCTAAACACCGTGGTGATCTTCCGCCAGCCGTCGATCCTCCGCAACCTCATCTGCCCGCGCGAGACGAGGCTGACAAGCAAGACGATGGCGGCGTCTTCGCCCGGCAGGGAGCGGGGAGTGGCCGCCACGAGGTCCCGATCCCGCTATGGTAGTGTCTGCCCGGCGGGTTCCCGAGCCCAAGGCCGGCGACGGGGGCGCCGAGGAGGGGACGAGATGCCCTACAAGGCCGAAGCAGTCGAGCGGCTCGTCGCAGCGATCTTCGCCCGGGCGGGCTCCCGGGACGAGGAGGCTCGCACCATCGCGCGGCACCTGGTGGAGGCCAACCTGGTCGGCCATGACTCCCACGGCGTCGTCCGCGTGCCGTCCTATATCGACTGGCTCCGGAAGGACCTGGTGCGCGCCAACCAGTCCGCCCGGATCGTCTTCGAGACCGATACCGTGGCCGTGATCGACGGGCAGTTCGGGTTCGGCCAGGTGATCGGCGAGCAGGCGATGGCGGCGGGAATCAGGAAGGCCCGGCGGCACGCGCTGGCGGCGGTGGCGCTCCGCAACAGCGGCCACCTCGGCCGCATCGGCGACTGGGCGATCATGGCCGCCGACGCCGGACTCGTCTCGCTCCACTGGGTGAACACGAGCGGCGCGGGCATCCTGGTCGCTCCATTCGGCGGCACCGACCGGCGGCTGTCGGCCAACCCGATCGCGGCGGGGGCGCCGGTGGCGGGCGGCACGCCCATCGTCGCCGATCTCTCCACCTGCGTGATCGCCGAGGGGAAGATCAAGGTCGCCCTGAACAAGGGCGTCGAGGTGCCGGCGGGGGCGATCGTCGACGGCCGGGGCCAGCCGACCCGCGATCCCAAGCGATTCTACGACGACCCGGGCGCCATCCTGCCGATCGCCGGCCACAAGGGCTACGCGCTCTCCGTCATGTGCGAGGTCCTGGCCGGCGCCCTCACCGGCGGCGGCACGAGCCACCCGTCCAATCCCACGGCGCGCCGGGTCGTGAACGGCATGTTCTCGGTCCTCCTCGACCCCACGATCTTTACCCCCGCCCAGGAGTTCGCGCGCGAGATCCGGCGGCTCGCCGAGTGGCTCCGGGCCTCGCCGCCCGCGGCCCCCGGCGGCGAGATCCTGATGCCGGGCGAGCCCGAGGAGCGGACGCGGGCCGAGCGTCTGGACCGGGGCCTGCCCCTCGACGACACGACGTGGGGGCAATTGCTCGACACGGCGGCGTCGGTCGGCCTCAGCCGGGCCGAGCTCGACGCGCTCGTGGGCTGACCCCCGTCAGAAGACCGGGCGCTCGGCGTAGGAGCCGAAGACCCGGCGCAGGCGGGCGACGATCTCCCCCATCGAGGCGCGCGCCCGCACGAGGTCGATCGTGACGGGCATCAGGTTCACGGCGGGGTCCTGCGCCTCCCGCTCGAGGCGGTCGAGCAGCGCCGCGACCGTCGCCTGGTCGCGCCCCTGGCGCACCGCCTGGAGCCGGGCGATCTGCCGCGCCTCGACGCCGGGGTCGATCCGGTGCAGCGCGATCGGCTGGTCCGCGGCCGGCTCGACGTGCTTGTTGACGCCGATCACCACGTGCTCGCCCGACGCCTTGCGGCGCGCGACGTCGTAGGCGGTGTCGGCGATCTCGCGCTGGAACCAGCCGTCCTCGATCGCCTTGATCGTGCCGCCCAGCTCGTCGACCGTCCGGAGGATCCGGAAGACCTCGGCCTCGATCCGGGTGGTCAGCGCCTCCACGTAGTAGGAGCCGCCGAGCGGATCCGCGACGTTCGGCACCCGCGTCTCCTCGGCGATGACCTGCTGGGTCCGGAGCGCGACCTTCATCGCCTCCTCCGAGGGGATCGCGAACGCCTCGTCGAGGCCGTTCGTGTGCAACGACTGCGCCCCCCCGAGCACGGCCGAGAGCGCCTGGAGCGCGGTGCGGACGATGTTGTTCATCGGCTGCGCCTTGGTGAGCGTGATCGCCGCCGTCTGGCAGTGGAAGCGGAGCCGCATCGACTCGGGCACGCGGGCGCCGAAGCGCTCCCGCATGAGCTTGGCCCAGACGCGGCGCGCGGCGCGGAACTTGGCCACCTCCTCGAAGAAGTCGGCCTGGGCGACGAAGTAGAAGGCGAGCCGCGGCGCGAAGCGGTCGACCGGCACCCCGGACCGGGTCACCTCCTCGACGTAGGCGATGGCGTTGGCCATCGTGAACGCGACCTCCTGGATCGAGTTCGCGCCCGCCTCGGAGATGTGGTAGCCGCTGATGTTGATCGGGTTGTAGCGCGCCAGGCGCTCGGCGCAGAAGACGATCATGTCGCGCATGATCCGGAGCGAGGGGCGGATCGGAAAGATCCACTCCTTCTGCGCGATGTACTCCTTCAGGATGTCGGCCTGGACGGTCCCGGAGAGCCGGTTCAGGTCGTAGCCGCGCGCCTCGGCCAGCGCGACGTACATGGCGAGCAGGATCCAGGCGGTGGGATTGATCGTCATCGAGACCGAGATCCGCTCGAGGTCGATGCCGTCGAAGAGCGCCTCCAGATCCTCGAGCGTGTCGACCGCGACCCCCTCCCGGCCCACCTCGCCGAGCGCGTGGGGGTCGTCGGAGTCGTAGCCCATCAAGGTCGGCATGTCGAAGTCGACCGAGAGCCCAGTCTGCCCCTGGCCGATCAGGTAGCGGAAGCGCCGGTTCGTGTCCTCGCCGGTGCCGAAGCCCGCGATCTGGCGCATCGTCCAGAGCCGGCCGCGGTACATCGTCGGGTAGGGCCCGCGGGTGAACGGATAGCGGCCCGGCAGGCCGATCTCCTCGAACGGCGTGTCCCGGACGTCCTCGGGGGTGTAGACCCGGTTCACGGGGAGCCCCGACGCCGTGCGGTACTCCGCGCGCGCCTCCGGCTGGCGCTCGAGGAAGTGGCGCAGTTCCCGGTCTTCCCAGTCGCGGCGCATCGCCGCCGCGCGGGCGGCTTCGTCTCGGTCATCCATCGCGGTCTCCTCCGTGCGCGGTCGTGGCCTCGGCCAGGAGCCGGCGAGCGCAGGCGTGGGGCGAGAGCTCGCGTCGGGTGACCTCGGCGAGCAGCCGGCCCGCCGCGTCGCTCCGCGGCCGCGCCACCGCCTCCGCGGCGAGCTCCTGGGCGATCGTGAGGACGCGGGCCTCGACGATCCGCGCCCGGCGGCGCTCGAGTTCGCCCGACGTCTTGAGCGCGGCCATGTGGCCGAGGATCGCCTCCAGCACCGCCTCGACGCCTTCGTCGCGCGCGGCGGCGCAGGCCAGGACCGGCGGCAGCCCGGCGCCGGGGGCGACCGGCAGGAGCGTCAGCATCGCGCGGAGCTCGGCCACGGTGCGGCTCGCCCCCTCGCGGTCCGCCTTGTTGACGACGTGGACGTCGGCGATCTCGAGCAATCCCGCCTTGAGGGCCTGGATGTCGTCGCCGAGCCCGGGGACGCTCACGACCACGACCGTGTGCGCCAGGCGCATC
>WNFT01001020.1_pt1 | contig 30577 bp, 41 predicted proteins | sample 5400191 | NCBI WGS metagenome assembly WNFT01 (sample SAMN13153359, study PRJNA577476) | soil metagenome | isolation source: 80 cm saprolite under Madrone tree | place: USA:California | collected 2016-06-14 | reverse complement strand
TTTCTGTTTTTACATCAATCTGTTTGATATAGTTATCCCATTTGGAAATAAAATGTCCACCACCGCGCCAAGGAAGTTGCTTCTGCCAGTCAAGAGCTTTGTTTTCAATGTTCTTGGTCATCACCCAGATGATGTGATCTGTATCTTTGATACCTGCATAACCAGCAAGAGGATTCTGAGTGGGAGCGTAAACGCGTGCTGCTTTCATAGCGCCGCTTTTGACTTGCCAGTCGTATCTTGCTTTTTGAAGATTGTTTAGTTTTCCAATCTTAGTTACTTTTGCTTTACCGTCATCCCCAATGATTGCAATAGTATCGCTCGTGTGTCCCGAAGGAAATTCAGCATGAGATTTAGCATCAAACTCAGGTGAATATACTTGCTCACCATCTTTGATTGTGAACATACGATGCGACATAACTCCGTTGCGATATTTGTTACTTACAATATCGATAACACGAAGAGCATGATCAATCTCTTGAATACGTTTGAAAGCAAAGTAAGCGGCTACTTCAGGATCAGTAGGTAGACGATGGATCCATTCCATATACTTCATCTGAAGTTCACCTACAGTTTTAAACGTATAACCTATTTTACCATTTGTAGGATCTCTGACTTCTCGCGCAGCATTTACTACACGTTCAAAGTCATCCCATACTGCTTTCTTATTTGTACCAAAAGGAATGTTGGGAGCAAGTTTACGAATCTCTTCTGCTTGATCGAAAACATACTTTTCTATACGCGAAGAAGCGAATGTAGCAACTTCTCTATTTCGAGTCATCCAGTCTGAGAGAGTTTCATTGGGAGTCCTAAGCCGACTCAAGAAAGAATTAAGAACACCTCCAGTAGGTGTTAAGTCTGTAGATAACTTTGCATAATACTGACGCATCCCTGGAGCTGTTTCGTCAACAGGAAATGCTTTACGAATGTAAAAACCTGAACCTGCTTGTCCTAAAGAAGTTCCAGGAGGAGGAGCAAACTTAGTTACTCCGCTTGCCAAGAGAGCTTCATCTCCTTGAATTTGAGCTCCTACATCTGTAGCTTCCTTCATAATTTGAGATCGTGTCTTACCTCCGAAAGACTTTGCAGCACGGGATGACCAACGAGGAGCCGCCATGATTTTACGCAGTTCTTCGAAGATTACTTTGTTGTCTGCAATTCTTTTGGCGAGATCAATTGGAGCCGGTGGTCCATGTAATCGTGCAATAGGTTCACCGACATAATCATGTCCAGTCAGTCCGTTTTCTTTAGCGACTCTACCTGCATGTCCGAGACTTCCGAAAGGTTCCTGACTGTTCTTTCCAAAGAATGCATCTACAAACCAACTCTTGGTAATTGGATTATACCAAGGTTCACTGAGATTCCATATACGCGAAGCAAGAGTTTTATTATTGTCGATGACTTGCTGTTGTGCAGCTTCCATTGCTGGACGATACCTCTCTGCTAATGCAGGGATACGTTCAGCATGCGTAAGATCAGACATCATTTGTGGAAAAGTACGTATGAGTTCATCATACTTATCCAACAATTGTTGAGAACCTGCAAGATCCATACCAACACTTCGATATTGCTGTGCTTCTTGAGCAATGTTCTCACGACCTAATTTAAAGAGATATGGAAGATCATCTAATGCATCTTGAAGAGGATCTGCTCGTCGAGCTCTCTTAATAATACTTCCCCAAGTTCTTTGAATAGTTGCTTCTGCAACATTACCAGCAGATAGTGAAGCAGCTAATTCTGGATTATCTTTTGAAATTCCTGCAAGAACTTGTTGACGCACAGCAGTACGTATTTGATTACGCATACCTATATTTGTAATCGTTTTACCAGCAAAACCGCCTTCAATACTTATGAGAGGCATAACATTCTCTAAGAAGCGTTGATCAGAAGTCATACCTAAAACATCATCAGCAAACTCTTTAGCCATTGCTGGATTATCAGCTTTAAGAGTGTTATAGAAGTTTAAATATTCTTGACGATAATCAGGAGAATTCCAAAGATTGGTTACAGCTTCTCTACGTTGATCGCCTGGAAGAGACAACCAACTTGTTCCAGGAACATGTTGTTTAATAAAAGAATATAGACCTGATGCTTCTTTAAGTCTATCGACAGCCCAGCTGGGCCATGACTGTTTCTCAGCATTTGCATGAGCATCCTGCTGCATTGTTTGAAAGAACTCGAGACGCGCTCTAGCTTCAACACCTGTCGATATTTCTTTCTCTACTTCAGCAGGCATCTGAACGTAAGCATCTTTAAGCCAATTAGTTTCTTCTTTACCTACAGGCCAATTAAGATGATCCATATACCTTTGAGCATAATGATCTTCAATAACAGTTGGTGGATAATTATGAGCCCTCGTAATATCGTCGAGATCTGATTGAGAAAGTAAACCACCCTTCTGTTGCATCATACCCATTACTGTCTGTTGTCTCCGTGCAGTATCCTGCTCATACAATGCATTAACAATGTACTCACGCATAGGATTCTCTTGCCCGGAAACAAAAGCATTGTAATAGTCGTCATACCCTTTATCTACTTTTCCTCTTAATCCGAAAGTAGCTTTAGTAGCTCTGTCTGCTGCTATCGCAGGAGGCAGAGGCTTATTGGGGTCATCGAGAGGAACTCCTTTATCTTCAACCGGTTGTGGATTTAAAGAAACTCCTTCATCTGTAGGATTGTTATAATCATCGACCATTCATTAAACCATACTTCCCATCTTCATCAAGCCACCGCCAATAGCAGATATACCGGCAGCATCAGCTTTCTTACCTTCGATACCAGCCTCGCTCATCTTAAGAGAGTTAAGCATATCGTTGAGATCAAACATCTTCTCACCAAACTGTAGACTCTGTGAAATACCGAGTCTATTTACATTTCCTTGACCGGAAGTACCTGCTTGAGCTCCTGCAAGTCCTGAACTGAACTGACCTCCGGAAGCTTGTCCAGCAGCCAATTGCATAGAACGACTAACCTGCATTTGTCGTATTTGTTCTTTTTGTTGCCTGTCGGCACTCAACTCCATTGCAGCACGACGTGTGTTATCTTGTAGTTGTTCGTTTGCGAGTTTATCTTTTTCAATCTGAGCTTCTTGATGAGCATACTTGGAAGCTTGAAGACTTCCGTAAAGCTCCAGACCAAAGCCTGCAGCTTCCATACCCATTCCAACAGGACTAACCATTACCTATATTCTCTATTATATCTTTAATTCTTATGTTACGAAGTCTGAAATAAGCTTCAGCATGTTTTCGTAAACTTGTGAAGGTTGTGAATTGTAATCCTTGTAAAGCCGGAGGAAGTTTAGCTGGAGCACTATATCGCATAGTCCAGAGACTGGTAGATTCATCTTGAATAGCATGTAAAGGAACGTCTGTTAAGAAGTACTTATATTCCTTTTCACCCTTCTCAGATCTGGTATATGTTTCTCCAGGTATCTTTTCGAGCATTATGACTTTATTATTTGAAGTATTAATCAACGATTCATTCCATTCATCATATGTTTATATTAGTTTCACTCCAGACGCTCCAACCCATCAAATCGAAAGGTTTACCGTCTACAGATGTTACATGAATTTGCATTGCTAAGCCTCTGCCCCTAAGTCTTATTTTGTGATACATATTAAAGAAGTTATTGGGAGAGTTGCTTTTTATTTGTCTTGTGCTCCATTTGCCTGTTAAACCGCTTCCGGCATAATCCCAAACAGCAGCTATACCGTAAGAGTTACTCGAAGGATTTCGAGAAAACATATACACATACGGCGTCTGAAACTTAGTTAAGAACTTACCTGCTGAATTATAACCGGAGAAGAAATAACTGATGAAGTTATATCCTGTATTATTCTCATTAAAGAAGTCTCTGAAAGTATTGAAATCGTTCTCTTCTGCAAACGTTATCTTTGAACCTACAGAAACAATATATTTAAGTATTGGAGCAGGAGCCCCGCTTCCACCTGGATTCTGGATATATTTAATATCATTTACTTGTGAACTACTTGCAGGCAATGTAAAAGGATAAAAAGCTTTAGTAACTACATTGTAATTTAATATAGTATCATAATTATATCTATTGTTTATTCCAGACTCGTTGGTACTTCTAAAACACCACTGAACAATATAACTTAATTGATCATAGTCTCCTCTCGCAAAAGGTTTACTAATCAATGGAATATTATTGTAATAGGATAAAATAGTTCCGAGACATAGATTCTGAACATCCAATTGAATGTCCGGACTATGTGCTGAACCTGATGTTGCAGCAGGGAGAACATGATATATTCCTTCTTGATTCCAGAACATTGGATAACCCTGCATCTCAACGAATGAAGAACCAGATATAGCTTGTATATTGGATATCTTTGTTACATTGAAATCACTAGCTGTAAATCCAATACCTGAACTACCGCTTATAAACCATATACCGTTAGCAGCAAATACAAGTAAACCAAACCTTAATGGGAACAGTTTATAGATTGCTCCTGATCCAGGAATAGTTATTGTTCCTCCGTCTGAAGGAAGTAATGAAAATAGATTCTGTGAGGTGGGATCGTTGTTCTCATAACATCTTCCAAAATTAAGAGGACTTTCTACTATCTGTGAGAAGTATACAGTTTCAGTCCATGTCGTATTGGGAGCGTCTCCAATCGCAGGATCAAAAGCATTGATACCTGAATACCAAACTCTTCCTTGATAGAAAGCTCCTGTACTTGGTCTCGACACAGTTGTTATCGGTGTGAGACCAGGAATACTCGATGCTGAAGAACGATCTTGATTGAAAACACTTAATACGAAGGATCCTTTAGGAGCTGGAGACTGTACTGCTTGAACATTAGCTAGTGTTGTTAAAGGATCAAAAGAATTATCAGTCTTTTTATACAACCACCATATATCCGAATTAGAAGGATAGTTTCCAACAGCAGCGAACCAAGTATTGATAAAACCTACGTTAATCAAAGACATATTTACATTGGCTGCAGTATCAAAGAAATTACCACCTTGCCAAAATCCTGTTTGATTCAAAGGATGGTTGTTATTACTATTGAAATTAACAGTTATGGAAGGAGTCGTATAAGCCGTAACAACACCTGTTAGCGTAACTTTTCCAGTGAGATTGTTATTGTTGGGACCAGTCTTCGAACAAGGATTCACATCCATTTGAACTTGACTCCCAATAGTTACAACGGATGTACTACTTTGTGAAATCAATGTAAAAGTTATAGTTTGAGGTCCAGTATTCTGATCATTCAAAGGAATTTGACCTTTATATGTAGTAATACCTGTCCAACCAGATCCTTGTGTCCATCCTTGATTGATTAAGTTATATTTGTGTTCATCATTCAGAGTACTAGGTCTAAAATTATCAGCGACTCCTGTTTCTGGTATACCAACAAAATCTCTCATTTGCAGAGTTATTACATTTGCAGTTACAAGATTATTGTTAAAGATACAATAAAAAGGATCACAATTGGGATGAAATACAAACAAGTATCCATTGCCCATTGCATACTGACATTCTTGAAATACTGGATTAATTGTGTTATCCGCTCTAAATCCGAGAAGATTTACTACAGAAGGTAGACGAGTGGTCGATAAAGGACTACTTAGAGTAGCTGAACTCGATTTCCAGAAATGTAGATTGTTTCCAATCTGTTGTACCAATATCTGACTTGTTCCATCGCCACCTGCATTCAACCATCTAAAAGAAGATCTTGCAACTCCTCCAGCTGCATTGATACTATTCAGAGCAAAGTTAGATTCGTAGTTGATACCTCCACGACGTTCAACATCTCCAATTAAAGTATAAACGCAGTTCTGTGTATCAGTAGCTGCGTTTACAGGAAAGTTTAAGCCGGTGTATTCTGTTTTCAGTCCAGCGATAAAATGATTTTCAACGGTAGGAACTGGTTGTTGTTGTAGTGCCATTTACATTCCGTATCGCATCCATCTCCACACAGGATATCCACTAGCCATACCTGTTCTTGGAATTCTCGCAAAGTTATCAAGTTGATCAAAATAAGAAGGTTTGTTGGATTTTGATTTGGTCTTCTGAGTAACAGTCCACTGCCTTTGAATTTCTTGATCTGCCTTCTGATGAGCCATTTGTTTAAGTTCATAGAAAGCCAGAGATTTGCTCTCATTAAGAAGTAAAGGAAATTGAAGATCATCAAGTACAGGCACAAAATTATCTTGTAAAAGAAACGTAGGAAGTATCTGTCCATATGCTTCTGTCTTTGAAGCTTGAAGAGTGCTATCCTGAGTTTTATCGAATGAATCAAAGACAACAAATTGATTACCGATAATAGTACACATTCTTGGTTGTCTATCTGTAAAATATTTAAAGATGAAATTATTACCACCTTCTTTAAATAGATAAGACTTCACATTATTCTGAGTAAGATCTAAACGATCTGTTATCTCGAGAAAATAATCAATAGGTGTAATTTGAACATAGGCGTAGCCAGGAGGAACAGTAGGACCACTTCCCACCGTTTTTAGATCAGTATTTAGATCATGACTGAAAGATCCAAATTGACTATTTTGAGTATTATCCAGAGGATTAGTATTATAATATTTCAACCAGTCGATTCTACTGACACCTGTAGGTAATGACATCGAAACGGGGAAAGATGAATTATCCGAAGGATTAAGTTGGAACAGTTGAAGATCTAATGTAAGATCTCCTCTGGCCATGATATCGTAATATTTATTCTGAATAATCTGGGCTACCTGCATAGACTCTACTGTGTCTCCGATTGAGTTCACCTCATCGGAGGACATAGCAGATAGAATATTCTGAACCATGTTTAGTAGAGTTTGTTGAGCCATTACGATTTAAAAATCCTTGCAACTGCTGTTGCACCTGAGTATATGAAATAGAAACCAACAACAGCCATTAAGACTTGCCATTGATCGGGAGAAACTGGTTCTGTACTTCCATGCGTCCAAGTTTGAAGTACTTTATCCCAAAGAAAGATCTTGGTGATATAGGCAGAGGGGCCTACTGCGAGGCCTGCTCTAACCCACATATCTAAACTTGAATGTTGAGAATCTGCCAACAGAGCAGCTCTCTTGGCTTCAAGAGTGTTTATTCGCTCTTGGGCAGCCGTCTTATCTTCTTCAGTCTGAGCCTTAAGAAGAGCTATCTTCTCGTTGGCAATAGCATTAGTTATGCTGTTAATTGTCTGGAATAGGCCAGGAAGAAGAAGACCTAAGAAACTTAGCATTAGGCTACAGGAGCGGGAGTCGCAGTCTTAGCCAACGAGGACCATAGACCAACAACTATAGCAGAAGCAGCAGCGCCGATTCCACTAATAACGGCATCACCGTTCCAATACTGCATTCCATAATGCGCCACTAGAAAGCCACCGGCAGCTGCAATAGCTGCACGAATCCAGCCACCAAGCTGAGTGGGACCAACTAGTGTAGAGAGAACGTTAATTACACTATTCATTTTGTTTTCCTTTTAAAGAGTTTGAGAATTAAATTCCAGTAATAATCTACTATTATGTTCCAACTGCCACTTGGCAGTGGCAAGGAGCTCGTAGGAAGCTCACTGGTAGGTTTTTTAGGGGTGTCAGGTAGGGTAGTAGCGGGGGACATGAAAAGCTCATGCTCGGCCTTCCTACGACGTATTAGACCTGCTAGGACTCGTCCACCTGCTTTATTGTACAAAAGAAGATGATCTGCAGCTTCCGTATACTTACCTTCGTTAAGAAGAGTAAGTGCAGAAGAGTGTCCTAGAGCACCAGTATTAAAATGGAAAGAAACAAGAGCATCATACTGATTTTGATTGAGTGGTACATGAACTAGTCTGTTGACTTCTTCTTCGACTCGTCCGAGATCCGATCCGAGTATTTGATCGGCTTCGTCTTTGCTAAGTGTCTGTCCAGCAAATACGATAGGAGCCCCAGCAACGCTAGTATGCCCATACCCGATAGTAAGTACTCCATGAATTGTGTCCCCGGCATTAACGATGTGATCATTGTAGTCATCGTAAGATTGTAAGATCAAACCCTCAAAGGATTCAATCAGTTTTCTTCCGTTGAGGCTTGTCTTCATATTCTTTAATTTTTTCCTGTAACTGTTCAACTTGATGTTGAAGAGCGGTTATTGTAAATGCATATTCACCGAGTAAAGCTTTAACTTTCTGTTCCATTATGCAACCGTATTAATAGCTGTCCAAGTCGTTGAACCAGTTGTGTTAATATAAGCTCGAGTGACGTTAGTAGTGCCGTCTGTTCTTATATACAAAGAACCTTGAGCTGCTGTTATCGTCGGAGCACCTACTCCGAAGTAAACACCTAAAGTTCCTGTTCCATAGAAATAAGCGTTACTTGCGTCGCCTCCAGATATTGCAGCTGTAGTTCCGCCTACTTTCATATTCCCGTTTGAAACTGTATTACCACTTGTAGTTATAGATACATTTCCATTCCCAAGTAATAGTGTTCCACCGGTTGCGGAACAACTCAACTGAGCTGAACCACTTGTTTGTCCTGCAATATTTATTTGGCCGGCTACAGAACCTATAGTCCCAACTTGAATCGGTTGAGAAATAGTTAAAAGATTTCCAGTAGCGCTTGAGAAGACAGAGACAAAACCAGAAGTAGTTCCGTTTAGAATTACATTACCACTGCTGACACCAGGAGAACCCGTTGTAATTTGTCCAGTTCCGTTTATTGCAAAGCCAGGACTTGCAAAAGCACTTCCACTAAATGTAGTAGCTGAGAAATCAACACCATTAGTTACAGAACCGCTTACTGTTTTAATAAGTGTTCCTGAACTCTTAACGGGGAATTGATTAATACTATCTCCAAATTGAATTCCTCTATTCCAACCTATCGCACCACTTTGATTAACGATACGAACAGAAGCATCATTACGTGAACCAGAAACAGCATCGTTGCTTGGTTGTACAATCGAAATACCCCACTTATCTAAGACAGTGGAACCTGCTACAGAGGTTACATTAAATTCATGTCCACAGACTTCACCTATGTTAATAGCAGCAGCGTTAAGAATAGCTGTTGAATTTCCACCGAAGAAGGAACCTTTTTCAGTACCGACTCCACCTCCATCACTAGAAACGGCTTGCATCGAAAACTGACCGCCAACGTAAAATCTACTTGTATTTGTAGCTGAAGTCGGTGAAGTTAATTGACCAACTGCTGTAAAAGCTTGGCGAGATCCTTTGGTACTTGATCCCCCAAAGTTATGGAAAACATTGAAATTAGTTGCAATGTTTCCTACACCGCTGGCATCTAAATTATCAACTCCAACAGAGAAAGAATTAAATGTATTATTACTTGTGAAAGCACCTGGAGTTGCGATGTTTCCGAGTAAACCTGCACTAAAAGATTGTACTCCTGACCAAGTATTAACCCCATCTAGAAATGGGACTGTATGTCCAGATGTACCCGTAGTTGCATTTACAATTGTAATATTTTGAGCACTCGTTACATCAGCAAGTCTAGCTGGAGAATTGAGAGTTGTGGGAAACGGAAGATTAATAATTTGATTCCCATTCATATCTAAAGTGGAGAGCATCTGATTAGGACTAACTCCACTTCGAGATAAGACATCCGTAAAAGCTGTAGTTATAGCTGCGTTATTAGTGTTGACAGTGTTAACTGCCGACGTATCGTTTTGAAACGTAGCTACGTTGTTTAAGTTAATATTTTCAGCCATAATCTACTTTCTTATTAGGCCCACACGCTGTAAGCCGGAGCAGTCGTAACGTTTGTAAACTGAAGATAAAATGTCTTCTGACTCCCAGTCGCGACTGTACCTGTAGTACCAGCAACAAGAGTGCCACCAGTTCCAACAGCGACAGTTGCACCAGCAGCTCCATGAGAACTCACATCGAATGTAATCGTTGTACCGCCAGTAGCAGTAGCATTAGCGCCCGAATATGTAGTTGCTAATGCAGCTAAAAGATTAGTAGCAGTATCGATTGTAAGTGTGGTTGCACCGGCATTTGTTGAAACAACAATACCTGGAGCCATTGCAGCGAGTGTTAATGTTGCAGATGTGCCTGAAACAACAGTAGGAGAAGATCCGTTAACATCAATGACAATGTTACCAGAAGAACCTCCTGTTGGAATAGAACCTGGAGTAGCGTATGCAATTGAATTAACAATAACATCATTACCCGTCAAATCTACCCGTCGTGAAGTATCGACCATTATTTTCCTTTCTTTAGTGATGAGGAGCTGCTTACAACAGCTCCTCAATCGCTAATTAGAAGTTAATATCACCATAAATGGTGTAACGAAGCCTAAGCTTGATAAGCCCGTTAGTAAATGCACCAGTAGCGATAGTGCTAATCCAAGCGCTCTGTGGGAGCGGTGTAATAGCATTAGTCACCAAAGGAACATTTCCCATCCAGTTACCGCTCGTTCCAACTGCAGTTGCAGTGTCCCACCTGAGACCTGTAGTAGCTGCTTGTGTGAACGAAACTCGCTGACCAGCCACCATATTGGCAGTAGCCAGTGTACCGATCAACTGACTGCCTGCATTAGGAGTCACTTGAACGAATGTAGAGTTCGGAGAACCGGGGCTTGTTGTCACCAAACCAACTGCGATGCTAGTACCACCAGTGGCAGTAATAAGACCTTCAACAGTCACTTCTTCAAAGAAGAGCTGAGGAGTTGTAAGAGTGATTGTAGTACCACCAGCATTAACTGCATTAACCTGCAAAGGCACGAGGTTAGTCAGTGATTGAATACCTGCCGCAATAACAGTAGTATTGCCGGTAAACGTTGTGGGTGGAGCTGGGACAGTGTTACCAGCGATTACCATTGGAACAAGAGGAATGAGTTGTTCAATTTCCCTTGTTTCACCGTAAACGAGATAATCACCACCGAGTTCTGGGATTGCCTTCTGCGTACCATACTGCAGAGGCAGTCCATCTTGATTATACCAAAAACCTGCGACCATGTAATATCCTTTCTATTAGCTAGGCACCACGGAGGTGTTTGTGAGGATACAAATGAAGTTCTCAGGGCGGTAGAGCTTAAAGCCCCATTCCGCAATGGTCAAATACTCTTCTTGCTGCAAGTCCTTGTTGAATTCAGAGTAGACAGTAGGCAGTTGCCTAAAGGCTCCCACCCACGGCAACGTATCGCCGGGAGCTGCAGAGAAGAAGTAATTGGCCACGCCATTGGTAACTGAGTTTGCAACACCACCTGTGGTAATCGTTTCAGAAGCGATTGACGGAAGATAGTTAGACACGTAAATGTCGAACCCGAACAGGTTGAACCTGAACTTGAATCCCGTAACAGCGCCGTCTTTAACGACGTTTTCCCACATGGGCATTGGAGACAGCAGGTTAACAAGATTAGCCTGTGTTTGAATTGTATAGGCAACAGAGGGATCCACAATCGCCACCAGGTTTGTCAGGGGAACATTAGCCTTTGTGAGTGCATAATGTGCCCTTGCGAAATCTGGATAAGCGATAGCAGAGTTTGCGCCGGTACCAACCCACCGATGATCGGCGAGATTGATAATATTTGGATTGCTTGCCGTTTGAGCCGAATTACCCTTCGAGAGGATATTTGTTTCAACAGCTTCCATAAGAGCGCGATGCTGACGAGGAACGAACGCAGCGATAACATCGGCTGCATAGAAACTGTCCCTCTTGAACTTCTCGCTGATAGAGTTAGCTGAGTACTTGTAATTATCAAACTGGAACGTAAAGTTACCAGTTGCCATTGCATTGTACTTAATTGCCTGACCTTCTGTGAAGTCAGCAGTTTCAGCTTCGCCGATGGACGGGATGTTAATCAACACGCCATCTGGAAAATCTTGAATCAGTCGGACCCATTTCATGGCGTTCAGTTCGTCTAGAAGCAGCTCTTTAATGTGGCGAGACCACAGCTGCGTTCGCAACAGAAACTGAGTATTCTGGTCCATAAAACCAGCCATAATCTAAGTCTCCTTAATAAGTGATACGAAAATCTCTTTCGTATCTGTCGAAATCGCCATCATTGAATCGTTCTCCTAAACGGATGGCATCATTGTGCATTTGAACATTTGTCTCGCGTGTTGCCCACTTCTTGGGATTCTCTTCCTTGAGTTTCTGATACCAAGACCAAGTACGCTCCTCTTGAGGAGGTTTGTACTGACTTTGATTCATAACGTTTCGAGGAGGAGATCTAAAGGGATCTTTGACTTGAGGAGTTTCGTCAACACCAAGCATCTTCAAAAGAGCTTTAGGAGAGGTTTTAGCCATATCATTGAGATATGTTTCTGAAATTCCGAGATCAGTCATTTGCTGAGAAAGGGCTGTGTTGTAATCACGCCCATACTGTTCTGTGAGTTTTGTCTTGACATAATTAAGATTATCGGTATGCTTACGAGACTGTTCTCGTTCCTGCATACGATTGTCAATCAAACTCTCGATTTGTTTTGCGTCAATACTAGGAGACTTGTCCTGAACAAGGGTTTGAGGTTCAGGAGGTAACTGTGAACGATTCTGCCATTGGTCGAGCATTTCATTCAACTTTTTACTAGCTGCGTTTTCATCTTGCAGGCGTAGGAGCTCTTCGCGCATTTGGTCCATTTTCGCGTTATTTGTTTTGAGCATCTCGTCTGCGTACCATTTTCCTTTTGCTAGTTCTTTATCGTCTTTAAACTTCTTTCCATCGCCAACTAGCTCGGCGTGGAAATCTCTGTCCGGGTACTCTGTCTGACCCAGTAAACTATCGGTCATAGTTTCCTTTCTTTAATAAACTCTTGGAGTTCTAATGCGAAGTATATAAACCCGATCAAAAAGGTTCGATCTTCATAGTTTAATGCTTCATTGCTTATTAATTTCTTTTGTATTGTTAGTGCTTCTGTTTTCATGTTGGTATTATATCCTGTTATAGACAATAAGCTGTACGACTGCGCTACGCGCAAATCCTTGTATATTTCAGTTGTTTATAGCCATATATAATACCAACATGTTATGTTGTTCCTAATGTTCCCGACGGGGTCGCGTTAGCGGGTGGTTGTCTCTGAAGATTCATCGGAGTGTGTTCCGGTTTGGTATCTGGTCCATTCAAATCGAAATCACTTCCTTGACCACTAGCGGTCATAGTGGATTGATGCATTTGTTCTTCAAGAGCATGAGAGAACTTCTGAGCATCGAATTGTTCTGCAATTGCTACGTTGGGCATAACAATCTGATAGTCAGCGATGTCAAAAACCTGTTCAAGAACCTGTGCCATACGTACGCCTGAGAAGTGCGGTTGCACTGTAGGCCATAGGTTGGATCCTGTCAGACTTGTGAGATTCTGAATTAATTCTGCTTGCTCAGCGAAATGACGAGCGGCTACGGGTTTAATACGGCCAATTCCTGTGATGTCCTCGACCGTTAACTCTTGGAATGTAGCGATCTTGAGTTGGTCGTCAAATATGCGTATGGCATTTACGCCGGTCATATTGCGCCTTGCCAATTCCAACATGGCGTTCAAGAGAGGCTCAATCATTTCTTCTTCGAATTGTGAGATTTTATTTTGAAAGAGTCGTGCAGCTGCATTCTCAAGCCGCTGTACTTCGTACTTGGTTTTCTCTCCAGGAGTCCTAAAGCCCATGGCCTCCCTTGGCGCACCTGCCATTTCTTCCATAAGGCGTTCCAGATTTTGTACTTCCATATTAGCGTTGAGAGCCTGGACGTCCGGAACGACCATCTCCACATCGCCTTCCTCACCTGTGAAGATCTTCTCGCCTGGTCTCCAAATATACTCTTCGACGAAACCTTTAATCTTCTGTACTGGGTAAGTGACAAGGTCAAATACGTCTGCTTTCATGTTTTCGACATGATCCATCCGATATTGCATACCGATTAGATTGTCTAAGGGACCCATGCCCCAGAGATTTTCTTGTTTCTTTCTCCAAGGAACATGGTATATTGGAGGCTTCGCGAAATAAGAAGCGTTAGGTCTATTTTCAATGAGCTTGTGTCTATCGACGACAGTGATCACTCGATTCTTTTCGAAGTGATCGTTTATGACGTCGTACCAGTCTCCGTAGAAAGTGAGAACTTCCACAAAATCGGAGAGGAGGTAGGCTCTAAACGATGTGAAACCGTCCATGGAGTATAGACGATCGCGCTGTTGCCAGTCACCCTGAAACGTTCTAGCGTGGAATCGTATGTTACGTAAGTATTCATATAATTGTTCCATTGCCACGCGATTCTCATCGGTGGACATTCTTTGTAGATAATCTCTAAGTTCACCCAGAGATATGATTGAACGGATCATCTTAGGAGAAGACTCGAAGTTCTCTGCCGTGGGATTCATTACAATGTCTAGTGGGCTAATACGTCTAATAGCTGGGCCTACGTAGCCTGCTTGAGTTTTTCCTAATTGAGCCACTCTATTGTCAATCCATTCAACAGTCGCAAAGCAATTTCCGAAGTCGATATAGTCTAAGATGATTTTATATATTTCTGTTTTGAAAGCCTTCTGATTGATCGCCCAACTCATATAGTTGGTGATTGCATCACGCTTTTGTACTGAATTTGAGTCTTTTTCGTCTGCTTCCCATATGAGCCACTTACGCTTGGGAAAGCTTGTAGCTGTATAATTGCTGAAGAGATTATCTCTTATCTGGCAAAGTTTCGGGACAGTCGTCTTATTCTTCCACGGGAGCTGCGCATTCGTTGTTTGTGTCGTATCTGTCGCATAGACGTAGCGACGGATCTCTTCCCAATCGATTTTCTTGACATTACGGAGTGTATCCCATTCGATCCACCTTTCAGTGATTCGAGTAGCAAGCATATCCGGTGTAAGGACATTATGTAGTTCTAGCGTTTTTCCGGTCATTTAATATATCTTCAACAGACTCCTTCACCAAATATCGTTGGCTACCTACTTTTATAAATGATCCACCAGCGATATGGGGACCGAACTCTAAGATCTTCTTTTCGTCTACGGTTATTTTACTACCGTTGGGAGCAGTTAAATTCATCTTGAACCTCTAGCTAAACCACATTTCTTGCATTTCTTTGGATATATTTTCCATGATTCTGAATTATATTCTCCACAACTACAGATCCATTTTATTGGAATCTCATTCCAATCAATCAAAGAACACCTCCAAATTTCTGGTGGAAACTAAAGTCTGTATTCAAAGTTCTTGCATATGAGAAGAAGCTGGTAGGAGGTACAGCCATAGATATTACAGCTGCAAGTGCATCTTTCACGTCATCGTGAGGAGGATTCATCACTACGAGTTCTTCTTCTAAGATTTGACAGTTACCACTAGGGTAATGCCATATCTGACCATTATCGTATCTAGGTTCTAATACAGCTGCTATACGTTCTTCCTTAGCGCCTTCTAAACGAGAAGGACGATATTCGTCTACAGACAAAGACAAACCATTAGGACGTATGTAGTTGTTTTTAAGATCATTAACTATTGATATTTGAGCGCCTGATACTTCAGCGCGTATCTTTCTGAAACCCCATTTCTCATATAACTTTAGAATTCTCTTGTAATATTCTGAATGTTTGTCAGTCTTGAACCGATCTATCTCTAGGATGTAATAATTGTTGAAACTGTCGCAACCTACTGTTACAATAGCGCTGTAATCTGATTTCTTTCCGATGGTATAAGCGAAGTCTACAGCTGCAAATATGTTCAAACGGTTGTTCTTGTAATACCATTTACCTTCCTTACAATGTAGGAAGTTCTGATCATAATATTGAAACTGTTCTCTCTTGATTGGAGCTGACTCTGCATCCCGAGGATCATTGTAATACTGAGCTCTGAAGTGTGTTTTATTGAGATACTGAGCTTTCTTAATGGCTAAGATCTTTGCATCGAAACCAAACCAAGCACCATCTGAACGTTGTTGGCGGGGCCAGAGGAACTCACCAGTTCCATCTCCCATCGATTCTACTTCATGTTGCTTAACTTCGAATAGAGAACGTTTATTAACGAGATCACCGATTTCATCGTATTCTTCGACTTCCATTTCGATAAGTCTGGAATATAGATCACTAGGATGATATCTAGTACCTACGACCCATTCGCGTGCACCTACACCTTCTACTGAGGATAAATAACCGTATTGGCTGGCAACTCTATCCCTGCCTTCTTGAGTATATGCGTTGTCTTCGACGACAACGTCGTCCAAGATGGCGATGTCGCAGTGCAAACCAACAATATTGGTAGTGAGTCCTGCTGTGAATACGGTAGGTTCTCTAATGTATTCTTCTCGTCTTTTCGGATGGTCAACGGATATTTCCCTTTCAGTCCACTTCTCTCTACGAGCTTCCTCTGGAAAGACCATATCTGGCCAAAGTAACCGATATTGATCACAAGTCAGAATATCTTTAAGAGCTTTTAATTGTTTGGTTGCGAGATTGGATGTTGCTGATATTAGCAGAATTCTAATAGCAGGATTACGTGTAATCTCCCATGCAGCTCTAAGAACTACAAGGGCCGATTTCATGTGATCGCGGGGTAGAAGAATGAGCTGATGTGTTAAAGCATCTTGTCGTGTCCACCAGGATATCACTTCTCTATGAATATTGCCTAAGACTCTACGAGGTTGAATGATTTCAATGAAACGTTCGAATCTGGATTCAGCTTCTATTCTATGTTGTTCACGAGCTTCTTTAAGCTTGGAAACACGTTGTACTTTCTCTACAGCCTCAATTCTATCTTTAGTACGTTTATTGAGTGAACCCTTAGGCCTACCCTTCTTTTTTTCAGTCGATTCCATGTCCATCTCTACGAAGATAATCTAAAACCTTATCAAATCTGCGTTCAAACAATTCAAGACGATCTTTTAAAAACAATACATCTTTAGTTAAGATAGCTGATTCAATAATCAGCTTATTCAAGATCTTAATATCTTCTTTGATATCTCTTATATCTTCTTTAATAACAGAGGCGTCATACGTTTGTCTCCAATAGAAGCCCGCTCCAGCAAATATAACTGTTACAAGAGTTATTAAAGTTCCTAAACTTATTTCCCAAACAATCATTCACTAAAGACTTAAGCCTATATTGATTTTAATATGTTTAACAGACATTAATTAAGACCTACAATTAGGGTAGCTGTAGTACCTGTTGAAGATACCCTACTAACTTGAATAGGGAGAAGTGTTCCTGCGGGAATACCCGAAAACAACACTGAATTACCATCGCCTGCCATATTAACAGTCAAAGTACCAGCACCGCCTATCCAAAGAGCACGAGTATTTGATGTTAAATCAACACCATCTGTAGGTGTGATTGCGACTGCTGTACTCGCAGCAGCAGTAACATTACTAACAAATCTATTAGCCATTATGATCTTCCTTTTCCAACGGTTTTACCAGTACCCTTCATCTTGGAATTCCAAATCTTAGCGGCTTTTACTGTACCGTATTTACGTTTTAATTTAAGATAACCTGCGGGCATTATACCAATTGCACCGTTTTAACAGTCCCGAAAACCACATTGATTCCCGTTGCTGTTGCCGTCGCATTTCGTGACATCGTAACCGTTGCTGTTCCGCCTCCTGAAACAACTCGTGTGTTTGCTGGAATACCTGCACCAGAAATCCAATCACCATTTTGAAGCACAGTTGTAGGCGAGACACTTGAAAGCGTAGGACTAGTGTTCGTTGTATTTGCTGTAAGAGCTGCAGTAGGCGCGGATGCCCATTCGTTAACAACTACCGAAGTTGTACCTATGTTATATGTTTGATCATAATAACTTAGAGGATAGAGCAAATTACACGTAACTACGCTACCAACTATACCGGTAATCTGCACAGCCGGAACAGTGTGTTGAACCAAAGACTTGCCAACAGCATTGAACCGCCACATGATTAAATCACCAATTTGCAACCCAGATGGATCATTATTATTAAAAGTCAATGTTGTAGACGTAAAGACAATTGCTGATTGCGCACCGATATTGATATAATTATCGCCAGCACCCGGTTTATACTGGTATAAGTTATTTGCATCTCTAAGTTTACCTTCTGACCAGTGCGCACTTACGCGACTCGACAAACTAAACTGTCTAGATTCATTTCCGTATATAACTGCATTGGTATTGTCAGCAACTCGGCAGTTACGTAATTCGACAGGATACTGAAAATCAAGCGAGCCGCCAATAAAAGGTTGAAATCGGTTAGCCATACGGATAAATGCACCACGCATAGTCAATGGCTGACCAACAAGTGCAAATGAAGATGCGCCGTTGGTCGAATCTTCACTCAAACCACCACCGTTCCATTCAACAGGACTCGATGCCGATTCTAAAACGATTGGACAGCGAGTCTGTGGGTAAAGTGTCTGGTTAAGTACATGGCAATCAAAGCCATCGAGAAGAAGCGGAAAGGAAGATGGCGATGAACCAGTTCCGATTTGTCCCAAACGATGAACACTCTCCGCACGACCTCCGAACAAATTCTGAGGACCAAATGAACCACCCTGTGAAAAACACTCAAATCCAGGACCATATTGGACCTCAATAAGAGTCATGGGATGCCCTTGTTGTTGACCATATTCCAACATATCCACACAGGTACGACAAAATCCAATGTTACCTCCAAAAACTGTGCAGGCATCCGACTGAGACTGACCAGAGGCAATCCCAACTTTTGCATATACAATTTGTGGATTGATAATACGAACATTGTCACCATTAGCGACATTTTGCTCACTGTTGTGCATAATACCTACAACAAAATTCCAAAGACCGATATTATCAAGCACGACGTCAGATGAGCCAGTAGTAGCACCTTGGTAGGTAAGTCCCGGATAACCTCCGTCTGGAGGTGTAGATCCTACTCCTCCATCAATAGAAATACCACAATGTGGACTGTATCGTGAATCACGCAAACTGCCCGTAACCCATGCCGCATTGTACAACATTGGACCGTAGTTAGCTATAAATGTTTGAGGAGCAATATTGCCACCCAACACCATGAAATGTCCAAGATAACAACCGAAACCACGTTGAATAATGATCGCTGGTTTATTTGTTATCGCCGTTGCATCAATTATAGTTTGAGTTTGATTTTTACTAAAACCACGTCCAGCACCAACTATATGACAAGACTGTTGATTACTTCCCTGTTGCGTTACAAACAAAGGGGAAGTGATCTTGTATTTACCTGCTGGAATATAAATACCAACATTGTTGATTGCTCCGAAAGAAAAAGCAGAATTTAACGCAGCTGTATCATCAGCAACACCATCTCCTATAGTTCCAAAAGCCAAGGTGCTCATAACATTGGCTGATACACTACTTCCTATAGTAGTTGCATTAAAAGGGCCTACTAAATCAGGTTTAGATACTCCTACTCTTAAACTATTACAGTATAGATTTTGACCACCTAAATCAACGATGGTACTCATATCTGAAAAAGACATTAGACCTTCTGTTCAGCTGGCCATGATGTGGGAACACCGAGTTCTCGTTCTTTACAGTTTGTGTGATCTCCACCATCCTGAACCGAATACATGAGACTTTCCATGGAAGGACGATTCTGATCTCCTGTTTCAGTGGAAACACAGTATTCGTTGCCTAGATTGTCTTTATATGTGAATTTGGGCGTAGGAAGAGACCTATTTCCAAGATAAGCCATTAATATTCTCCTTGAGGAGTCATATTGGTAGCCGAATCAACAGGAAGCTGTGGAGCTGCTGGCCCCATTAATTGTTGATCCAAATTGGGGGTCTGACTCTGTGAACCCATATGATTTGGTTGAACTGTTCCTTCCGAAGGGAAAGAAGAGTGAATGTGACTTGCTTTTGTCCTTTTTTTCATCTTAATCCATACCCATTTTACCGGTTCCAGAACCAATCTTTCCGCGTGTTGACCCGCCTGGATCCTTAGTCACAGCACCGCCACCACCTAGCCCATGGCCTGACGGCGTGATTGGACCTGAAGTGCTAGATGTATGTGATTTCGAACCCATATGGGAGGGGCTTGCTGAGCCCTGCATGTGTTGATATGACGGTACGTTGTGTACTGCGTAATCCATTATTATTAGTTTCCTTTTCTTTTTTCCATCTCGCCTTTGCGGCTTCAGATTGAAATGTTGATTTTTCTTCTTCGGTCATAGAACTCATACGAGCCTTACCACCTTTAACTGTTACACCTGCACTAAGGATTGCACCCCATTTAATCCGTGCTGGCATAGCGTTATATTTGATATCCATCCGTGCTGGCATTATCGTAATCTTTAAAAAATCCGTGCTGGCATTCCATGCCATCTAATCAAATTAAGCCATCCTGCAGCTGATCGTTTTACATCAGCTTCAGTAAGTTGTTTACCTGCAAAACCTTGTTCCACAGGAGGTGGAGGCGGAATTGGGAGATTACTTGTGTCGATAGACCAGAATTGGTCGATCGGAACGTTGCCTCTAGGGAGAGGCCAATCAGTTTGAATAAAGGGTTGTCCTGATACAAACTGCAATAAAAGCTCTGGATTTGCAGCCCAAAATTGATCAAGAGGTGCAAATGTTCGTGGAAGTGGCCAATCAGTCTGATTAAATGGATTCTGAACAAAAAATGTTGAGTTTAATAGATTCTGTATCCATGTCTGATCAATTGGCTGACGAACCACTGGAAGTGGTGCATTTACATTTTGAAAGAATGGCGTAGGCTTGGGTAGAAGCTGTAGATTATTTTGCCAGAACTGATCAATAGGATTAAATATTCTGGGTAAAGGCCAATCTCTTTGATTGAATGGTGCCTGAAACGCAGGAGCCAATGTATTTTCAAGAAGATTTTGAAACCAATCTTCATACCAGATTGTTCTCTGAGGATTAGGCCAATCCTTTTGTATGAACGGATTCTGTGTAACTGCTGTTAACGCATTACCAGAGACAGTCCAACTCTGATACCAAGTCAGATTAGGTATATTATTTTGACTTAAATCTAAACCAAATGGTTGACCTTGAGGAGTCAGAGGTATCGGAAGACTAGAATTACCTGTTTCTTGCCAAAGATTGACGTTATAATAAACAGGTGGAAATGCATATGTATCTATTGGTCTAAACGGAGTAGGACGAGGTAAAGTAGTCCATTCTCTCCAATCTTGATACCAATTTACAGGATAAGGATTAGGCCAATCTCTTTGAACACGTAAAGTCTGAGTTAATAACGTAGGAACGGGAAGAGTAGTTAATCCACTCTCTGTCCACTTTTGCCATTCGGAATAGACAAATCCCCTTGGAGGTAAGTCGTAGATCTTTCCAACAACAGGATTAGCAGTTACTGCAGCCGCTTTAAAAGCCATTACAGCTACAATACATGTATCTGTAGTAGGATTTGATGTGAATGTTGCTGCTATAGTTCCTGCAGAAGACTGTATCTGACTTTCATCTGCCATAGGTCTGACAAAGCCAGAACCTTGTCCACTATTTCTTATGGTAAATCCAGAACCAACTGTTAGAGCAGTATTACTGATTGCACTTATAGCAGAGCCATAAATTAAATCACCACCAACAGTGGTAGTTATATTTCCTGAAGAAACTGTTGCTCCGCTAGTCTGCTGCGCTATATGCCCATCTAGTGGAGTTGTAGTGGCTACACCCGACCATTCTTGTACTTCAATTCGAGTGACTATAGCACTAGCACTGAATGTGGCAATAATAGAAGTAGGTGCTCCAGATATGTTGGGTAAATAGAATGTCGCCATAGACACACCATCACCTGCATCATCTGTATTATCTACAATATTGTAAGTTACGCCATTATTATCTTTGACACTCGTTAGAGTCTGAGGATCGTTCCAAACAACTGAACCACAGATCAAATTACCTGTTGTTCCCGCTGTAATATTTACAGTTACTGTTGTACCTGAACCATTATCAGCAGATATAGCTTTTTGAACAAAGGTAATAGCCATTTAAAACTTAAACGTCAGGTTCTCTAATGTAACTATTAAATTGAGAAGCTACTGCATTAGAAATATGAGTATCTGTTACTAAAAGTGCTTGTGCAGCTCTATTAGCGAGAGTTAGAGGAACTGTTCCTGCTACTGTAGCATCTGCTATAACAGTTGTATCTGTAGCTACTGTATTGGAGAAAATAGGTACCCAAGGATTTACTCCTTGCGCATTTAGAGATGCTGTAAATACTTGGACTACATAATTAGCACGTTCTCGATGAAAGGGAACAGTTGCTGGATTTTCAGTCGCAACTACTTGACAAAACGTGAATAAAGCTGCTCCGACCCTACCTTGAAAAGCAGGGTCGCCAGCGAGAATAGCAGCGTCGTTAAAAGCCATTAATAAGGCTCATAGATAATATGCACGTTAGCAGTAGTAGACGCACCAGTACCAGCAGACATATTCAAAAGAATAGCCTGACCGAAGGTAACAGGAGGACCTGCAGCAAAGATAGCATTACCAATTAAGGTAAACTGTTGTGTGGGAGCTGCGTTCCATCGTATAATACCACCGAAAGTGTTTAGACCAACGTTAATCTTAGGTGCGGTAATAGCATTGGACGCTTGAGGTTGAGTAGTAACTGCAGCAATAAAGGTTGTATTGATGGTTGGAGTCGCATTGGATTGCATGGGACCATCTGAATTGGGAGCAGCTAGAGCAGATGCACCGCCAGTCTGAGCAGTAGAGATCGGGATAAAAGCAAATGCGCCGATAGTTGATGCAGAAGCAGTCCCTGAAATCAAGATTTCGTTGATGTCCGTAACCTGTGTAGTAGACGAACCAACCATAGCCATATAGCCAGAGGTGGTTGCAGCAGTAGCTAAGGCAGTAGCTGGGAATGTAACACCAAAGGTGTTAAACGATCGTTTAGCCATTAATTTTCCTTAAGGTTTGAATAGAAGGTTAAATCTTCTTCTTGTTGTTGAATATAAGTTTTATGTACATAATCTGGTAATTTCATCGTTATTCCGCAATTGTCGCAAATGTACTTATTACATTTCTGACAATAGCTTCTTTCTCTCGTACGAAGAGGATTCATAATAACGACGGTACCACAATGAGAACAATGATTTGTCTTGGCTTCGAAGAGTTGACCTTCTCCAGCAGCTAAAGGACCATAACCGAGCTTCAGAGCTTCTTCTTCAGTGAATCCTGGAGAAGCTCTATGATCAATCATTAAATATCCTTCATGAATCTGTTTTTCTCTTGACAAACATTCTTCCTTCTGTTATAAATAGACAAATGAAAATAATAGTATTATTTATTATTTTGTAGTATTATTTATTTTGAGTGCATTATACCACAATTCCGTAACTTTGTCAAGTAAAATCGTACATAGAAGGAAATATATTTTTATGAGTGATAAACTGAAGATTCAACAAAAAGATATAGATCTCTTTAATTTCGATGAATATTGGAATTTCTTCCCGTATTCACAACGTGAAATAGATATTTCACAGAAAGATATACAAACAAACCTCCATGAAGACTACGATGCCCCGCCAAGCTCATTAGAAGGCCGCTGATGCATTATTTACATCACCCTGCTAGGGTAGTACCATCCCCATGTTTTTGAACATCCTGAGCCTTCCTAGGCGTAATATTGAAATTCCGTTCTCACGAAATCATTATTTGAATTTTTGCCGGGATTTTTACGGGACGGAATACATCCGCGGCCAAGACCCCCCGGCACCCCTTGGGAGGGGGTCGAACCATATTCTATATATTATGTCTTATATTCATCATAAATAACTCTGATATTGATAGTATTATTCAGAATATTTACATGATTTGGTATTATTTATGTGAATAAATGATACTTGTTATATTATTTATATTAAGAAATAATAAGGAGACGTATTAAATTATTATGATGATTCTCGCAATAATAGTTATTGGTATTGTCATTGCATTTGTTGTCTATTATCTGTGGTTTGAAACTATTGGAAGTTTATAATTGATTGTTTATATTAAGTGTAAGTATTGCGGAATCGAATATGATCGCCGCAAATACTATTGTCCTGAATGCAAGCGCTCTCCGCATTGGAATGGATCACCTTAATCCTGTCATCACGCGCGCTCAATTGCCACAATGTTTATACGTATAAATCCATGCAGAGATTTATTTGTATAAACACTCAATGATTTCAATGAGTTAAGCCATGCAATTTGTGCATAGGCAAATAGATATTTATTTTGTATAAACTTCGAGACATTTTGTCGCATCATGGGTTAAGTGATTGACAAGCACGAAACACGCTTGCCACCGCCACTAAACTATGTTCTACTATATGTACGATCGAAATGGTTCGATCGGTAGAGAGTAAGTCAGATGGCACAAGACATATTCAATCAACCCGCGAAGAATGCGCGCAATCGCAAGCCTGATCCCAAGGACAGCACTGCGAGCGTCAACGAGCAGATCGTTGAGGCTAACGCACAACGTGACGCAGCGGACGCAAAGGGTCGCATCCTGCGTCCCAATCTGTCCGCGGAAGATAAGATTGAGGAGGAAAGCGCAACGGTCAAGAACCAGCGCGCGTATGTCGCCTCTATCGCCGCGAAGATCGGTCATGACGCGGCGTTCAAAGCGACGATGAAACATACCTTTGTGTCGCAACAGGATGTGGACTATGCGCCTATCGCTTACATGGCCCACATTCAAAAGCTTCTCTCTCATCAACAACTGTTGTCTCTGCCAATGGGTGGAACGACAGAGGAAGGCGTGAAGGGAACGAACGAACGCTTCGATAAGTTTCCGATCACTTACTTCGACAAGGTGGAACAGAAGAAACGCTCAAAGCAGACCAGCGTTTACCGCGAACTCGTTGAACAGACTGACGAAGGCAACGAGTGGGTCGAACGTACCCTCAATCTGAGGCGTGCCAAGAACAAGCAGGCGGACGCACCGCAGGAACTCAAAGGCAAGCGTCCCGTGTGGTACGAACAAGAACTCAACACGTGCGCGGACGCACTCTCCAAGCATACCAAATGGATGCGTCAAGGTTGTTCGCTTGCCAAGCAATTGGCCGCATTCGCTCCTGTCAGCAATGCACAAGGCCAGCCTGTTTATCCGCTCAACGTGTCTGCACGTCTCGCCACATACAAGGATGAGAACGGGAACACGTTCTATTCCAAGTACAAAAAACCCGTAGTCCTTGAGGCACAACCACTCGATCCCGAAAAGAACGACTACGTGTCTATCGCTACGTTCAACTCCATCAAGCTCAAGGACGTGAATGACTGGGATACGCTGGTCACAGCAATGGAGCGCGGCGTTCCGGAGGGAGAGGAAGATGAAAAGGAAGGCATGGTCAAGGGTATCGTGGATTTCACGGCCAACATAACGGCGATCCACTCGTGGATTGAGGCGGCCGGATCACCACGCGAACGTTACACGGAACTGCTAACGGCCGTGAACAAGAAGGGCAGCGATGACCTGGCGCTGTCTATCTACTCCTTGCATTCCTTGTTGGACGGTCTCATTCCGCACATCAAGGAACGTGTCGCACGTCTCGCGCAAGCGGAAGCAGCACGGCAGGAACAGGACGCGACCCTGACGAAAGAACAACAGGGCGCCGAGAGTGCAGCACTCGTTCAAGCCGCAGCACTCGCCAATATCAAGTAACTCTCAACTCCCCAACAAACCCTCGCGCAAATGCGAGGGTTTCTTTTTGACCAACGGTTAGAAAGAAACCGTTGGTTTTCTTTTGCCCTGCGTTATATCCACGCATATACTACGCACCTATGGATCACACACATAGTGTGACAGGGCGTCGTCAATGCATAAAGTAGCACTTTGTAATCACGCTAAACACAAGGATTAGTAGCGTTGCAGCCTCAACACGCTGTGTATGGCGTAATCGACTTGACTTAAGGAACAAAGTATGGTCTACTATATATAATGCTTGGAAGACAAGCAGAGAAACCCGAGAGGTTCACACTATGAACAAGTATGTGGTCAGCTACTGGTCGGAGAAGAATAAGACCTGGAACTTAACGGGTCTGTTCGATGATAAAGAAAAGGCGCTAACTGCAGCGCGTGAACTGTTCCGAGACTTCCTTGATGTCTCGGACTGGATTGAGGTACGCATCACCAAGCTAAGGGGATACTGATGCCTCGCGATATGTTCAATCTACGTGTCAAGCACAGAGATGCGGACATACGCTACGCATCTGAGCGTCACCTCGGTGCCATATTGAAAGGTACATGGTACGGTGAAACGCATGCTCACTGGCCATACGGCGTACCACTACGCCTCGCCAAAGAGGTCACGCCATTCAAGCGTGATCAAGGAATGGTATTCGTTAACCCATATGCTCAGAGTGCAGATGATTACTGCGCTGAGCTACGTGCACAGACTCGACAGTCTCGCATCCATCGCGGGGCTGATCCTGATACTGGTCTTATGCCACATGCACATCCAAGTGCAGTACGTAAGATCAAGCAGCTTCGTGTGTTGATTGAGCATCCCAACACACCGGAGAATGAGCGAGCGGCTGCCAAGTTGGCAATCAATCGTCTCGTTGAGAAGGCAGAGAAGCTCGATCGTAAACTAAGGAGTTAACTATATGGGTATCGAACATCCGAATGCAGACGTGGGCGCGGAGATGGATACGCATCGCGAGTCCATCAAGAACTATAACTCCATCGTCACGCATGACGAGCACGACAAGAAAACCAACACGACGACCGTCGAGTACATCGTCGGCGAGGGCGATCCTCCGTTCGGCAAGTACCGCATGACGTTGGAGCTGGTTGCAATGGTGTCGTCGGAAACCTTCGACGAACTGAAAGACAAGTCCACGTCGGCTACGAAACAGCAGGCTGCTGCCGAGTAACGCCTAGGAAGCCCCGTGGTAGCGTAAATCGCGGGATGCTACCTACCTACCGGTCACCCATTTAAATGCATGGGTGACCGTCCTACGAGCGTATGGAGGCATCTCATGAAATACATCATCACAATGTTGTCTTTGTTAGCAGTAACAACGGATGCTACTGCACAGAGGTTCTGTCCACCGTACTGCGGACCACCATATGAGAACCGTAGTCGCGGTCCATTGGGCGATTACATAGACCGTAACTACTACTGTCAGGGACCAGGAAGAGGATGCACTACTCCTTATCCTGGATATCAGGGATGGCGTCCATATCAGACGTATCCCATGTATCCGCGTCCCTATGTTCCACCTCAGTATTACTATGGTCCAATGCGATGAGTAGCCCTGTCACAGGCGTCAAACGTGCTCTTATTGTGCATCCTAAAAGTGGTGCCGAAAGCACTAATGCTTATACACCGCCTATTGTGAAAATGCACAATCCTCCCGAAAGCATAATTGAACAGCGACGTACATTGCTGTTGGCATACTGTGTGTTGTCAATGTCTCAGCATAAGTTCAAAGGATATTGTGATTCTTTAGATTTGAGTCACAGTGAAATCACAGAATGGGCCAAGGAGGTCATACGCAATGTCAAGACTGCTCATACGCATGAGATGCGTGACATGCCGAGCCAAGCTACTCATGGATCGGGAAGACATGATACAGAATCTATCCGCGGTATCCTTGGGAGATTGCCCGGCTGACCATGACCGCATCATCACGTTCCAATGTGATCACTGCGTCTTGTTAGAAGGGGATTCCATAGAATGCCTCAACTGAGACAACGAGAGAGCAAGCCACGCAGAGGAGATCATGTATGGCTTCAGTCTCGCTATGATCTCGACAAACAACCCAATGGGTATGTTACACATATCAATTGGTGGGACAAAGAAGTTCACATGAAGTTCTATGATGGAGGCAAGGAATCCTTGCACTTGGAGGACTTCGAGGGACAGACCTGGACAGACAAATTCGGTGGGTTTTACTTTCCCGAGGGTTAAGTCGTTGAAAACAAAGGCAATCGACTTGACTCAGGTCATAAAGTTTGTTATACTAGTTGTATGATAATGAGAGAAGAGGTGGAAAATGGACAAGCTAGAGAAATGGGTCGGGAGACCGAGACCTCCTCACAGAGCTGGAAATTGGAATGTCCTGAACACCAATACAATGAGGACCATGTGCGTATGCTGGATGGATGAAGAGAACGCTCGATGGTTTCTCGAATATTACACCAATAGATATGGCGATCACTACATTTTTACGGAGCGTAAATCGTGAGCAAAAATAGACGCGGGCGTAACAAGGGAGTTAACCGCTCCAAGCTCCGATACTATAATTCCGACATTATTCAAGTGGGGCGTAATCCCAATCCATTAGTTCTGCGTCAATACAAACGCAGGATGGATAGTGTTCGACGCAACTTAACCGAACCTGTTCGCACACAAATCCAGCCTGATTACTCGACAGAGTGGACGCCAAGGATAACACAACCCAAAGCTGAAGTCAAGAATAAATTACGGATTGTACGACTAGACCGTGACTTCTACGACGGTCTTGATCATTACCATCGTATCTATATGAAAGACCACAGTTCCGATACTTTAAAAATTTATCTATTCTTTCATGCACAGCATTGCTATTTCATAATGAATGACTTGGTGAAGAAACAAGCATTCATGTCCAGTGACTTCAATGACCGTAATCGCGCAATGACTGTTCTCAGGACGGGTAAGTTGCGCTGGGTTCAGGAGGTTCAAATCGAATGATTCGCGTGTGCACATCATGCGGTAAGACGCAGACACGTCAACCGCTCTGGAGTAATGAAAGAATTGAGTCACCATGCATCCGTGCTAAAGGATGCCCCAAATATAATCCAAGACAATTGGTGGATATGTTCAAATTGTCCACCCAACGAGACAACGAACCTAGGGTAATTAAACTCTCGGGCTAGGTTTGTTGGAGCTGTGATCCTCAGACACAGCGAACCTCGGTGATTCCTTGCCCCCCAGCCTTGGATCACCGGGGTTTTTCTTTAGCTAATAAGTAGACCACGGAGAAACTTCGACCGCTCAGCGAGGTGCAATACACTCGGGCGCCGATGGCCGTGGTCTACCTATAGGTATGGAGGCAGAGATGTATGAAATATCTCTAGGCCCAACATTGCTGGGCTTAGCTGTGTTTCTTATTGTCTATCGTTATTGGCCGAGAATTAAGTCTCGCTTTAAGAGACGACCGAATGCTGGGGGGTGGACAATGTACGAGAAGTGGAGGGATTTAGAACAGTTCGATCGTTATTCTGACAGGATACACGATATGCTGTTTGATGACTTCCACAAAGGTGTGATTAGTGGTGAAGAATACAACCGTTGGATGCGCCGCTTCTCGTGGATACCCGGCATAAAACCTCAACCTTTAACTCCAACAAAGGAGGCAATACGAGCCAGACAGAAATATCTCTACGAACTTCGTGGAAGAATGGTATCGTTGTACGCGAACAACGACGAAGTACACCGGAAATACTTTCCGGACTTCGCAAACTATCTGAAAGGTTAAGACCATGTACACGGGAGTCACACTTTACCGAGCACCATACAAAATCATGCCTGAAGAATTCCTGGACATTTGTTCGGCTGAGAAATCTGACGTCATTGGCGGTGCCTTGGCTGTCGATGGTAAGCTTCTCACCGTTCACCTCGACGGTTCACAACTTCAAGCAGTCAAGGATACATGCGCCAAAGAAGAATACAAACCGTATGGCTTGATGCTCAACTTCGGCAACGAGGACAGCGACAATGATTTGCCGACAGAGAGCCAACAGCCTTTCATCCCTTTGTATGGCGCTAACGATGTTAAGCTTGGCGCTTGCTTCATCGACGGTACGTTCTCGGGTTATGGAGCTGCCAATTCGACACAAACAACAGAATATTGGGTTCACGAGGAGTACATCGCACCCAAGCTCAAGGATTTGTACGAAGCCGTGGGCGACGATCTCGACAAACTCGTGGCAAAACTGCGCACTCCGATGGTTACCCGCGAGATACTTGCGGGATCCAATATGGGTGAGCGAGGTTGTATCGCTTTGATATTTGCCAATGGCGAAGTTTGCATATTCACGAAGAACCCCAAGCATTCCAACTTCACTTTCGGCTGGGCATCTCAGCGATTCGGTTACGACAAAGAGTTGCTGACATCGGTCGCATTGATCCCAGAAATTCCGGCTTCGGCTGTAATCAAAACTGGAGACATGTTTTCGTCTGGGAGTAAACCTACAGCAGCGCCCACAGCTCCGATACCACCGACTGTTGCAGCTCCGGTGGCACCTTCAATCCAGGGAGCCGGTCCTCAATCTGGTGTTAGTCCAGTCACAGACTCAACCGTTCTCGTTTACTGGTCCAAGAGTATCGAAGACGGAAGCAATAAAAACAAAAAGAAGTGGCTCGCTCAGTATATCGGAAGCAATCCACCAGACTGGCAAAACGACAAACCTGGTCCGTGGCCACTCAAGTCTGCTTACCACAGTTCGCTCCAAGCTCTTGTCGCAAACAACAGGGTCATATTGGCGGGACAACCAAGTATTGCAACCTCTGCAGCTCCTGCAAAGCCGGCTCCGGTGGAGGCCGTTAGCCCTGTCATTTTCGACGCCGACGAACGCACTCGCATCTCGAACATCTTCAGCCCGATCCTTTTAGGCACGTTAGATACGGCAAATCAGTACGTTGCGGATCCCGCTAGGATCGAAGCGGAACTCGGCAAAGTCGGTACCTGGCTCCAGCAAATGGGTTGGCCAACCAAGGAGATGCGTGACAAAGGCA
>WNFT01000577.1_pt1 | contig 30627 bp, 21 predicted proteins | sample 5400191 | NCBI WGS metagenome assembly WNFT01 (sample SAMN13153359, study PRJNA577476) | soil metagenome | isolation source: 80 cm saprolite under Madrone tree | place: USA:California | collected 2016-06-14 | reverse complement strand
TCACATCACTGGTGACGATTCAATCGTTTCGTGCTCCTTCAATTTATCAGGGAGAAACGACGATACGGATCGAACAAAAGCCGATGAGCGTGCTGCAGACTAAGGAGATCGTAATTACGGGCCAGAACGATCCGAATTTCTGGGGGACGCAACTTAAGCTTTTGGAGAATCCTGCGCTCGCTCGTCAAGTAGTCCTTACGTTGGACTTGCAGCACAATTCGGCGTTCTTTGGTGGGCAAACACAGGGCGGAGTGTTTTCCTCGCTGCGGCGAATCTTCTCAAAGCCAAAGAAGACAACGGAATCGCCGGCTGCTCCTGAAGGACTTACTGTAGTAGGCGAGAGCGAAGTCACCGGTGATTCGCTGACGCCCGAACAACTGACGGAACTCGAACCGTACGAAGATGCGATCATCGCTGGCGAAGCCGTCGAGCCCGTTCCGAATACAAACCTGGTGAAGATAGGCTTTATTCACTCCGATCCTGAGTTTGCCCAGAAGGTGGCAAACACGCTTGCCGAGGTCTTTGTTAACAATAACCTGCAACGCGCAACGGCCGGCTCGTCCAAAGCCGAAGATATCCTGGCAAAAGAAATCGCAACCTTGCAGACCAAGATAAAACAGGAGCAGGAAGAGCAATTCAATTACGCGAAAAATCATAATTTGCCGCTCACGGCTGACGCTGCGGGTAATCTCGAAGCCACGCGCCTGGCAACGCTCAGTGGTCAATTGCTGCAAGCGGAAAACGATCGAAAACTGGTCCAGGCGCAACTGGAAGCAGCCAAAAGAGAGTCGGATCCCTTTTCAATACCTGATGTAAATGGATCGGGACGCGTGGAAAAATTGAGAGACCGTATTTCCGCGCTAAAAGAAAAACGCGACGCCTTGCTGATTATCTATACGCCTGAGTGGCCCGAGGTGAAGAAAATCGATGCGCAGCTCAAGGGATTGGAAGCGGAACTTGCAAAAGCACCGCCGGAGATAGTTACCTCCATGCAGAGACGCTACGAGGCGGCCGTTTCACGTGAGAACCTGCTAAGACGTTCCTACGAACAGCAAAAGGGAACCACTACCCAACAAACAAGAGACCAGATCGACTTAATGGCGATTAGTCAGGGGTTGGAGACCAACAAGCAATACTTAAATACTTTGCTGCAGCGCCAGCGCGAGTTTCAGGTAACGTCCGGGGATAGATCTAACGACGTCAACATCGCCACCTATAGCCGTCTGCCAAAGACACCGATTGGTCCACAGCGTTTGCGCAATATTTTGATCGCGTTTCTGCTGTCATTGGGGGCCGGAATTGGTCTCGCATTCTTGCTTGATTTTCTTGATGACACGGTGAAGACAGTTGACGATATTGACCGTTATCTACATATGCCGGCCCTGGCATTGATTCCTGCCAGCCGCGATCGCGGACGGTTAATTGGAATTGGCGGCCCGCCTGCTACTGGCCCGGCGGACACCACGGCCTTGGCGATGGTCCATGATGCGCGCTCTCCGATTGCGGAATCGTACCGGCATTTGCGCACGTCGTTGCTGCTGTCCTCAGCCGGCCAGCCGCCGAAGACCATACTCGTTACTTCCAGTCAGCCATCCGAAGGCAAGACAACCACCACGATCAATACGGCCTTTATGCTCGCGCAAACCGGCGCCGAAGTTTTGGTGGTGGACTGCGACCTGAGACGGCCGCGACTGCATGCTCATTTCGATGCTCCAAATACCAAGGGCCTGACTAACTGGCTGTCGGGTGAAACCGACATTGACAATCTCATGCAGACCTTGCCGGCGCAGCCGAATCTTAAGTTCCTTACCTCTGGACCAGTGCCGCCGAACCCCGCGGAGCTTTTGGGTTCGGATGAAATGCGTAAGCTGTTGGGAATCCTGAGCGAGCGTTTTAGCCACATAGTGATCGATTCGCCGCCGGCAATATCCTTTACCGATGCGTCGATTCTTTCGACGATGGTGGATGGCGTGGTGCTGGTAGTCCACAGCGGAAAGAGCTCCCGGGCGGTCGTACGTCGTGCGAAACAGCAACTGCTCGACGTAGGCGCGCATATTTTTGGCGTGGTCCTGAATAACGTTAAGCTCGAAACCCAGGATTATTATTACTCCGGTTATTATTCGAGTTATTACACAGAAGGGGACAAACCGGACGACGTATCCGGGGAAACCGCGCAACCGTAACCAGGCAGGTCGAGCCGTGGAAGCTCTTGCGCTCGCTCATGCGGTACAGAGGACATCGTGTGCCCAGGAGCGAGACTATCGAGGCTTGCCGGATCCGCCAGTTGTCAACGTAGTCTTATTTCCAACTCCAACGAAAATTATCAATATGAAGGTCCCGCTAATAGATCTGAGTGGGCAGCATCAATCCTTACGCCCCAAGCTGCTTGACGCCGTAGCTCGCGTGATCGATTCGCAGCAGTTTGTACTTGGCGCCGAAGTTGCTTCACTCGAAGAAGAGATCGCCAGTTACTCGACTACGAATTTCGCCATTGGCTGCGCCTCAGGATCGGACGCCCTGCTACTTGCGTTGATGGCGCTGGACATAAAAGCAGGCGACGAAGTAATCACCACGCCGTTCACGTTTTTTGCCACCGGTAGTGCTATCGCGCGCCTCGGAGCACGTCCGCAATTTGTCGACATTGATCCGCGAACGTACAACATCAATCCGGCGCTGGTTGAGGCTGCTATCACAAAGCGCACGCGGGCCCTCCTGCCGGTACACATGTACGGCCAGTGTGCAGACATGGATGCGCTGCTGGAAGTCGCCAGGCGCCACGGTCTATCAATCGTTGAGGACGGCGCTCAGGCAATCGGCGCCACCGATCGCGGGCGACGGGCGGGGTCGATGGGCCAGCTCGGCTGCTTCAGTTTCTATCCGACAAAAAATCTTGGTGGCGCCGGCGACGGCGGCATGGTGGTAACCAATGACGAATCCCTGGCCACGCGCGTGCGGAAACTTCGCGTCCACGGCGGGGCTACTGAGTACCAGCATGACGAGGTGGGAATCAATAGCAGGCTCGACGCGATACAAGCTGCGATCTTGCGGGTGAAACTAAAACATCTTGAGGAATGGTCAGAGGCGCGACGAAATAAAGCTGCTCTTTATGACGAGATCCTTGAAGAGGCAGACCGCGCCGAGAAATTTGTGCTTCCGTTTGTGAGGCCCGAAGCGCGGCATATATTCCATCAATACGTCATCCGCGCGCCAGGTTACCGTGATGAATTGATCGAACATTTGTCGCATCATGGAGTTGGCAACAAAATTTATTATCCTGTGCCGTTGCATATGCAGCAGTGTTTTGCTTACCTGAATTATAAGCAGGGAGAGTTTCCAGAAGCTGAGCGGGCCGCGTTGGAAACAGTCGCGCTGCCGTGTTTTCCCGAACTCACGGAGCAGCAGCAGCGTTACGTTGGGGAAGTCTTGATGAAGTTCCTCGTTGCGGGCAGAGCGACTGGGTGAGACAAACCATGAAGAAAAAATCTTTTCGGCGCGAGCGAGAGTTTGGCTTGATCGTAGGGGGCGTTTTTGTACTGCTGAGTGGCTGGTGGTTATATCGGGGAAAGTTTTCTAACGCTTCACACATTACGCTGCCCCTGGGCTCGTTATTGATTCTGCTCGGATTGCTCTGGCCCAAGGTTTTGGTTTGGCCGAATCGAGGCTGGATGTTATTAGCGGAAGGGTTCTCGTTTGTCACCACCCGCATCATCCTCGGTATAGTCTTCTTTCTAGTAGTTACGCCAATCGGCGTAGTCAAGAGATTGTCAGGTTGGGATCCGCTTAATCGTCGTAGCGGGCGCGGTGTTTCCTATTGGAGACCTTATTCAGAACGGCAGCGCGATCCACGTCACTACGAAAAGATGTATTGAGGATTTAGGGTAGTGAGATCATTGGATCGTAGAGAAAGAAATGACGATGTTCAATAAACCATTAATCGAAGACTTTGAAGGCGATTCAAATTCTTTTCCATTTCGGGCGCCTCAATTTGTTTTGGCCGTAGTCATGATTTGTATCGTCATGTGTCTTGTATTTCCCGTTTCCGCGCAAAAGAGACAAGGCCGGGTTGTGTCGGCCAACGCCTTTGCGGGCGCGGAGTTGGGGGCCAAAATTAATGCCGCTGACAAAGCATTGGGCGCGGCGGCCGGCGAGATTGTGGTCAAAGGCGGCGGCACGATTTCGACGCAGGTGATCCTTTCTTCTGATCACGTTTTGCGTTTCTTGCCGGGAACCTATGTAACGAAGACCGGCGCTATTCCCATACTAATGAAGTCACGTTCCACTGTGCTCGGTGCGGGTTGGGAATCGATCATTATGGAGTCGACAGCGCCAAACCAATTCACGGTTATCTGCGCGTACGGGCAGTCCGTCACAAATGGCACGCCAGAAGCCGGTTTAGTAATACGTGATTTGCAAGTCAAAGGTGCGAATCCGGGATTTAATTCAACACCTCAGGCGATCTCTCTGGGAAACTGTTCCAATTGCACTGTCGACAAAGTGTGGATCAATGGGACGCGCTCAATAGGCATTCAGTTGGGAGGCACCTCGTCGTCGGGGCACTTCGCTGAGAATTCAAAGGTTACTAACTGCTTGTTCACTCGCGTTGCGTCGCAAAATCTGGCGCTTGTTAACGGGAAAAACATTGTCTTTGAAGGGAACCGTTTTATGGCTTCGGGTCAACTGGGAGGACCAGGCAACACCAACATAGATCTCGAGCCGAACGAAGCAACCGACAGGCTTGAGAATATTGTGATCCGTCGCAACCTGATCGATGTCAGGAATTCAGAAACATCTCCGACGGGCAACGGGATAGTTGTGCAGTCCAACTCCGGCACACCTCTTGTTGGCCAAATCCTGATTGAAGACAACACAATCATCGGTGGCTCAAACACAGGAACCATCACCAATGTACTGAGCAATGGTATTTACGTCTTTGGCATCACGATGCGCGACGTGACTATACGAAACAATGTGATAACCCGCACAGGCCAAAGCGGAATAAGGATTGAAGGCACGCGTTTCCTTGTGATTAACAATAAACTTACGGATGTGGGAGGAGGCGGCACGCCCGGCTTCATTGTCGCTGCTACCAACAGCCAGATCGTTGACAACACCTTTACCTATTCAGGTGCAGGGCCAGCTGACGGGAACATCGTGATCTTACCTGAATCCCGGGATAACATTTATCAAAACAACCGCGGGTTCGGACTAAGCGGAAATATCCGATAGGATTGCTTAGGAGAGATTATGTCAAAGGTACAAGTCGTCAGTGAGCTTTGGGAGTTCATGCGGCACAACAAGAAGTATTGGCTGGCGCCGATCGTAATTACACTGGTGCTCGTTGGCGCTTTGCTTGTGCTGGCCAAGAGTTCTGCTATCGCGCCGTTTATCTATACATTGTTCTAAATCGGAGTCGCTCCGCGTGGTAAGCATTCTTGGCATCTCAGCTTTCTATCACGACTCCGCCGCCTGTCTGCTCGTTGACGGCGACATCGTGGCTGCGGCGCAGGAAGAACGATTCACGCGCGTAAAGCATGATCATAATTTTCCACTCCACGCCGCGCACTACTGTCTCAGCGAAGCCAAACTCAACGCCGAAGACCTGGGCTACGTAGGCTTCTATGACAAGCCCCTGTTGAAATTCGACCGTCTGCTCGAAACCTATCTCGATTATGCGCCCGCCGGATTCGGTTCGTTTCTCAAAGCGGTGCCGCTCTGGATGAAGGAGAAGCTTTGGATGCCTGACTTGATTCGCACTGAGTTGGCAAAGGCAGGTGGCGAGGAGGATGAACGCGCCGCGAAGAAGCTCGGAAAAAAGTTCGAGTGGAAGTTGCTCTTCGGCGATCATCACGAGAGCCATGCAGCCAGCGCATTCTACCCTTCGCCTTTCGAAGAAGCTGCCATCCTGACGATCGACGGCGTTGGCGAGTGGGCCACCAGCTCGATCGGCATTGGTAAAGGAAACGAGGTCACGCTGCTCAAGGAGCTGCGCTTTCCCGATAGTTTGGGATTGCTCTATAGCGCGTTCACTTACTACACCGGATTCAGAGTTAACAGCGGCGAATACAAAGTGATGGGCCTCGCGCCTTACGGCGAACCAAAATACGTTTCGCTTATCAAAGATAAGCTGCTGGAAGTTCGCGATGACGGTAGTTTGAAAATGAACCATGAGTACTTCAGTTATTCCCAGGGCCTGCGCATGACCAACGGTGCTTTTGACAACCTATTTGGCGGCGCGCCGAGAAAGCCGGAGGCGCGCATCACACAGAAAGAGATGGACCTGGCGCGCAGCATCCAGGCGGTCACGGAAGAAGTGCTGCTGAAGATGACGAATTACGTCCATAAAGAAACGGGAATGAAAAAGCTCTGCATGGCGGGTGGGGTGGCGTTGAACTGCGTGGCTAATGGTCGAGTCTTGCGAGAAGTGCCCTTCGAAGACATCTGGATCCAACCAGCCGCGGGTGATGCTGGGGGCGCGCTGGGAGTCGCGCTGGCGATCTGGCATCGCTATTTGGGCAATGCACGAGTGAGCGCAGAGAGAACGGAAAAATGGCAAACGGCACGAGCGCCTCGAAAAAACGGTGTAGCTCCTTATGCAGATGCGATGAAGGGTTCGTACCTTGGGCCGAGGCATAGCGAAGCGGAGATCGAGACGTTTTTGCAGTCGCGGCAGTTACCCTACCAGAAATATTCACGAAAAGAATTACCTGAAGTAGTGGCGAATCTGCTGGCCGATGGAAAAATAATTGGACTGCACCAGGGACGAATGGAGTTTGGCCCACGCGCGCTCGGCGGCCGCAGCATCATTGGCGACCCGCGCTCTCCGGAAATGCAGTCAGCGATGAATTTGAAAATCAAGTACCGCGAAAGTTTCCGTCCGTTTGCTCCGAGCGTGTTGCGGGAACAGGTGGCGGACTGGTTCAACCTTAATACGGATAGTCCTTACATGTTGCTCGTGGCTGATGTTGCCGAGGCCCAACGTAGAAAGATAACGGCGGCACAGGAGGCCTTGTGGGGAATTGAGAAGCTCAACGTCAAGAGATCGGAAATTCCCGCCGTCACGCACGTCGACTACTCCGCGCGCATACAAACCGTGAGGCGCGAGACGAATCCGCTCTACTGGGAAATCATTGAAGCCTTTAGACAAAAGACAGGCTGTCCGGTGGTTGTAAACACCAGCTTCAACGTGCGCGGCGAGCCAATCGTTTGCACCCCGGAAGATAGCTATCGTTGCTTCATGCGAACGGAGATGGATTTCCTGGCGCTGGAAACTTGCGTGCTCGATAAAAAGGAACAGCCGGCGGCCAATGACACTGAAGACTGGAAGACGCGATTCAAACTTGATTGATTCGGATTAAAGTCCGGCCTTCCAATTCTCGCGTTGCGGAGTTTCGAGTTTTCGACTCCATTTGTGTTTAAAGCGGCCAAGATGAAAATCAGCGTAATCATTCCCGTCCGCAATGAAGAAGTTTCCATTCGCCCCCTGCTCGACAGTCTTTTGAGTCAATCCCTCAAGCCTGCTGAGATTGTGATTACTGATGGCGGTTCAACTGACGCCACGCGCGAGATTATTTCGGAATACAGGGAACGAGGTGCGCCGATACGTTTAATTAGCGTGGCCGCCGCTTTACCCGGTCGCGGTCGTAATCTTGGCGCGGCCCAGGCCGGTAACGAATGGCTCGCCTTCATTGACGCAGGCATTACACCGGAACTTACCTGGTTAGAGTCGCTTGCAAAACGTGCTCAACGCCAAAATGACATTGACATCGTCTATGGATCCTACGAGCCAATCGCCGACACTTTGTTCAAACAGTGTTCGGTGATGGCTTATGTCACGCCCCCGGTTGAGATAGAGGGTAAACCGAGTCGATCGAGATCGATAGCGTCAGTCTTGATGAAACGAAACGTTTGGCAAACTGTGGGCGGCTTCCCGGAAAACTTAAGATCGGCCGAGGATCTTCTTTTCATGAATAAGATCGAACAGGCGAACTTTCGCATTGCCAACGCCCCCGACGCCCTGGTCCATTGGCAGGTACAATCGACGCCGTGGCTAACATTCAAACGCTTCGTAACTTATGCTCGCAACAACATGCGCGCAGGTTTATGGCGACAATGGCAGGCGGCGATATTCCACCGCTACGCGTTGCTAATAGCTGCGACGGTGCCGGTCTTTTGGTTTGGGATCAAATGGTTGTTAGCCACAATACTGCTTTGGTTGTTGATGTTGGCAGCACGTGCGGCCGTCGCAATCTGGCGCAATCGCGCCTGTTATCCCGGCGCCCCACTCGAAAATGTTTTGCGCCTGCTGGTATTAATGCCACTGATCGCGATGCTCGACGCAGCTACAATCATTGGTACGTTGCAATGGGCTGTGAAAGATAAGCGAGGTCTATGAAGTCTGTGCGCACCTTGTATGTTTGTTACTTTGGTCTGCGCGAGCCGCTGGTGCAGACGCAGGTCCTCCCCTATCTGCGCGAAATAGCTGCGACTGGTGTCGAAGTTTATTTACTGACTTTTGAACCGCATCTGCGGCGCGAGTGGGATCCGAAGATGCTAAGTGACGAGCAAGACCGACTTGCCAACGAGGGCATAAAGTGGTCGGCGCTGGCTTATCACAAGCGTCCTTCGCTGCCGGCAACGCTCTATGATATTGCGGCCGGAGCCTGGACGATTGCACGACTCGTCCGCCGCCATCGACTGGATGTGGTTCATGCCCGCGCACATGTCCCGATGGCGATGGCTCTATTAGCGGCCCGCGTAACAGGCTGCCGTTTGGTTTTTGACATCCGCGGGTTAATGGCCGAAGAGTATGCTGATGCCGGAGTTTGGGCGGAGAGGTCGCTTAAGTTTCGCGCTGTAAAAATGCTCGAACGAGCAGGTATTAGAAAGGCCGATCAGGTCGTGGTCTTGACTCAGGCAATGCGCGAATGGCTCCGCGAAAGTCGTTTGAAGAGCGTCGAGAATGTTGAGGTGATTCCCTGTTGCGTAGACTTCGCGCGCTACAGCGAGCCGAACCTTGAAGCTGGAGTCGAGCCGGACAGTTTTGAAGTCGTCTATGCCGGCTCAGTCACTGGCCTGTACCTGTTGGAAGAGATGGCAAAATTTTTCAGTACGCTGCGAAAGCATGAACCGCGCGCATTTTTGCGAATTCTCACCCGGTCTCCCCAGGAAGCAATTGCGCGAATTTGCGACGCGGGCCTGACTCCTGCGAATTTCTGGGTAGGAGGAGTTAGCGCGAGTGAGGTACCACATTACCTCCGGCGCGCCCGGCTTGGATTGTCATTTAGAAAGAGCACATTTTCCCAGCTCGCGGCGTCCCCTACAAAGATTCCGGAATACCTGGCGGCGGGCTTGCCCGTCGTCAGCAATGCGGGGATCGGTGACGTGGACGATTTATTGAAAAGCGAACGAGTCGGCGTGGTTGTGAACAACTTTACTGTCGAAGAGTTTGAGCGAGCGGCCCTGCGCGCGTTGCAACTTGCATCTGAGAACAACGTGCGCGCGCGTTGCCTGGAAGTGGCGCGTCGATGCTTCGATGTTGAAACGATCGGCGCTAACGGTTACGCAAACGTCTACCGGCGCCTGAGGAGCGCTGCGGGCCACTCAACATGAGAGTCTTGGCTTTTGCTTCATATCCGGTCGAAGCCGCGGCTACGCGCTATCGACTGCAGCAGTTTGTGGGACCTCTTTCCGCGCGGGGAATTTCACTAACCATTAAGCCGTTTCTCGATTCAAAAAGCTTCGACTCGCTGTATCGACGCCGCGCCTTGGCTTCTACGGGATTGGGGCTGCTAAAAGCAGTGGCCAGACGGATTGGCGACGTCTACGCAACACGTAAAGCGGATGTAATTCTGATTCAGCGCGAGGCCATGATTTTTGGACCTCCCGTAATCGAATGGCTTGCTACCCGCATTGGGCGATGCCCGCTGGTCCTGGATTTGGATGATGCTACATACGTTCCCTATACTAGCCCCACTTACGGAAAGTTTGGGAAGGCATTGAAATGGTTTAGTAAAACTGACGACCTGATACGCTGGGCCAACGTAGTTACCTGCGGCAATCGTGCGATTGCCGAATACGCGGAAAGTAAAGGCGCGCAAACTCGAATAATTCCAACCGTGGTTGACACAGATGTCTTTGTCCCCTTGCCTCGTCCTTCTAATGGCCCAATAGTTCTGGGCTGGATTGGCACCCACTCGACGTTTCCCTATCTTCGAGAAATCGTTCCGGTGTTGCAGGAGTTGGCGCGGACGCACCGCTTCAGAGTAAAAATTGTCGGCGCGGGCACGAACGCTGTGAATATTCCTGGAGTTGACGTTGAGAATTTGGAATGGAAGCTGGAACGTGAAGTCGAGGACTTTCAATCTTTCGACGTTGGGCTTTATCCAATTGACCCTTCGTTGTATGCAGAAAAGTGGGCGGCGGGAAAGTCAGGCTTCAAGGCGATTCAATATATGGCGGTTGGAATTCCTTTTGTAGCCGCGCCGGTGGGGGCGATGGCAGACATTGGCGAAGCTGGGATCACTCACTTCCAGGCGAGGACGAAAGACGAATGGTCCCAGGCGTTGGAAGTTCTGCTTTCCGATCGGCAACTGTGCCGAACAATGGGAGAGTCGGGTCGCAGACACGTTGTCGAGCATTACTCACTTTCGGATCAGGCTGACAAACTCGCGATCGCATTATACGAGGCCACCGGCCAGGGGAAGGTAAGCTAAGCAAGGCATGCAACGTCTAAGCAAATCCCGGTTGATTCTGCTTGCTATTGTCGCGGCGCTGCCATCGTTTCTAAAGCGCTCCTGCTATCGGCTATTTTTTAATTACCAGATCGGCAAGCGAGTGCGCGTCGGTTTGAGCATCATCGACGCGAAGGAATGCCGGATTGGCGATGACGTTCAAATTGGGCACCTTAATTTGATAATTCGAGTTAAGAAACTTGAGATTGCCGACCACGTAAGAATCGGACACTTGAATATCATTCGGGGAGGGGATGAAGTTAATTTAGGACGATACTCTGAAATCATCCGGATGAATGAAATTAATTCGATTGCCGACCCGGAAACGGTTAATCCGATTGATCCGCGATTCTTTCTTGGCGACGGCAGTGTGATTACGACGGGACACAAAATAGATTTTACAGACCGCGTGACGATTGGCCGCAGATCAATTTTAGGTGGGCGCAATTCCTCGCTGTGGACTCACAATCGTCAGCGCACGCGGCCGATAGATATCGGTTCTCTGGCCTACATCGGATCAGAAATCCGCATAGCGCCAGGTGGGTCGTTGCCTTCGAAGTGTATAGTTGGGATAGGTTCTGTTATTACCAGCCAGCTGTCCGCCGAAGGCTATCTCATTGCCGGTGTGCCCGCGAAGCCGGTAAAGGAATTGAGCGAAGAAGACAAATTTCTGATCGAACGAAAGACGCGCCTCGACTTGCCGGACGATATTTAGTTTCAGCGCGGTTGGTCGCTTTGATTTCTTAACATGAATGCTCTGCTGACATTGCTTTACCTGGCTGGGTGTATCGCGATCGTGATTTTCGTGCCGCCGTTGGCGGCTCCGCATGCAAATATTTACGGTGTAATAACCGAGGTCGAAACTGCGAAGGCAGTCATGTTTTGCACGGTCCTGGCGCTTCTTGGCGGCCTTTATGCCTACAAGCAGAAAGCTCACGGAACGTTTTTGCTGCGACTGTTTGTTGCCGCGTTGCTGGCGCGAATGCTGGTGGCCGTCGTCATCTTTGGCTTTCACGGCCAGGACTTTTTTGGCGGTGACGCAATCACCTACGACTTTTTTGGTAATGCGCAAATGCTAGGCTGGGCGGGTGATAAATATTTCCAGGCTATAGCCAATCAGTTTGTTCGCAGCGGTGAAGGCTCGGGTTGGGGAATGGTTTACCTGGTTGCCGCTGTCTACGGGATCATTGGGCGCAACATGCTCGCAGTGCAACTCATGAATTCGGTTTTTGGGGCGGCGACTGCGGTAGTAATTTTCTTGTGTGCCCAACACGTCTTTCACAATTTTAGAGTGGCGCGTATCGCCGGCATAGCCGTAGCTTTCTATCCATCGCTCGTGCTGTGGTCGGCGCAAGGACTCAAGGATGGTCCTACGGTTTTCTTTTTGGCGCTGGCCATTTTGTCCACGCTAAAACTAGGTGAAAAGCTTAGTCTCAAATACATCCTGGTGTTGTTGTCTGCTTTGGTAGCGTTGCTTGCGCTGAGGTTCTATATCTTCTACATGATCAGCGTAGCCATTGCCGGCGCCTTTATCATCGGCATGCAGCAGATTACGGCGGCCAGCTTCACGCGCCAGTTTTCCGCCATTATCCTGCTCGGGTTGGCACTGACTTATGTGGGCGTAACTCGCTCTGCTGGTCTTCAGTTTGAGCGCTACGGAAACCTACAAACTCTGCAGCGGAGTCGTATCGACCTGGCGCGTTCCGCCGAATCCGGGTTTGGGCGGGACGTAGATGTGTCCAGCACCTCTGGTGCGCTCGCTACAATTCCAATGGGCATGTTGTATTTGCTTTTTGCCCCGTTCCCCTGGCAAGTAGCTTCCTTGAGACAAAGTATCACCTTGCCGGAGATGGTTGTTTGGTGGGCATCGTTTCCATTGCTCGTGTTGGGATTGTGGTTCTCGGTCAGGTACAGACTGCGAATGATCTCGCCGATCCTGATCTTCACCGTGATGCTTACCTTTGCGTATTCTGTCTTCCAGGGCAATGTGGGCACAGCTTACCGCCAGCGCGCGCAATTGCTGGTATTTTATTTCATCTTTGTGGCTGTAGGTTTTGTCCTGATCCAAGAAAAAAGCGAAGAACGAAAGCGATTGCGGTTGTTGCAACGAGAGGAACTCGCCGCTCGAAAAGGCGCCAGCGTTGCCGTCCAGGCATTGAGTTCTTCAAAGTAAACAAGCGCGGCACTGAAGCGTTATGTGTGGAATTGTAGGAATTGTTCGTAGTGACGGACTGGATGTTGATCGGGCACTGCTGACGCGCATGGCGGACGCCGTGCGTCATCGTGGACCCGATGACGACGGCTTCTATCTCAACGGCCCCGTAGGGTTGGGGATGCGGCGGCTCTCCATTATCGACCTCGCCGGTGGCGCGCAACCAATTCATAACCAGGACCGCAGCGCCTGGATTGTTTTCAATGGCGAGATCTACAACTACCGCCAGCTCCGCGACCAGCTCGAGAAGCTGGGCCACACCTTCTATACAAACAGCGACACCGAAGCAATCATTCACGCTTACGATCAATACGGCGCCGATTGTCCCAAACATTTGCGCGGCATGTTTGCGTTCGCGATTTGGGACGAACGCACTCAGGAACTTTTTCTCGCGCGCGATCGGGTCGGCAAGAAGCCGGTCCTTTATGCTCAGGTTAATGGCCAGCTTGTTTTCGGCTCGGAATTCAGCGCCCTGTTGCAGCATCCCGACATTGGCAAAGACATCGACTTTGAAGCGCTCAACCACTATCTCTCGTTCATGTGCGTGCCGGCGCCGCTTACAGCCTATCGAGAAATTAGAAAGCTTGAACCAGGACACAGCCTGCGCTACCGCAAAGGCGAAATTAGGATCGAACGTTACTGGCAGCCTGACTTCTCGAGGAAGGTTGATATCAGTGAGCAGGAAGCTGGCGAAGAGGCCATCAAGATCCTGCGCGACGCAGTGAAGGTGCGCTTAATGTCGGAAGTGCCGCTTGGTGCTTTTCTCTCCGGCGGCATCGATTCGAGCGCTGTGGTCGCGCTGATGAGCGAAGAATCCAGCGCGCCGGTAAAAACATTCTCGATCGGATTTGAGGAGCAGGAATTCAGCGAGCTGCAGCATGCGCGCAGAGTTGCCGCACACGTGGGCGCCGACCATCACGAGTTCATAGTCCGTCCCGACGCGCTTGAAGTTTTACCGATCCTGGTTGAACACTACGGCGAACCATACGCAGATTCTTCGGCCGTTCCCACCTATTACGTTGCGCGCGAAACTCGAAAACATGTGACGGTCGCTTTGAACGGCGATGGCGGCGACGAATCTTTTGCCGGCTATGAGCGCTACGCCGCGATGCGACTGGCCGAGAAGTATCATCGGATACCCGCGGTGTTACGAGACACAGTGTTGCGCCAGGCGATAGAGTTAATGCCGTCTTCGGAAACCAAACGCGGCCGGGTGCGAGATGTGAAGCGGTTTGTCGAAGCGGCCTCGTTGCCAAAGGTCGAACGTTATCTGCGCTGGTTAAGCGTCTTTGATTCGCAAGCCAAACAGGATTTGTGCACGGACAATTTCAGGCAGAAAACACAGGCGCACTCCCCGGCCGGCATAATCGATCCATGGTTTGCGCGCGCCAACGGCTCAGGCATTGTCGATGCGGCCTTGCTCACCGACATCATGACGTACCTGCCCAACGATCTGCTGGTAAAAGTTGACATTGCAACCATGGCAAATTCACTCGAGGCCCGCTCTCCATTTCTCGATCATCACGTAATTGAGTTTGCGGCGAGCCTGCCGGAGAAGTACAAGTTGCGCGGGCTGACCACCAAGTATTTGTTGAAGCAGGTGTTGAAGAAACTGCTGCCGGCGGAAAACGTGGACCGGCGCAAGATGGGATTCGGCGTGCCGATTGGCCATTGGTTTCGCGGCAAGCTGCAGCCGTTTTTGCGCGAGACTATTCTTTCGGAGTCAGCTCTGAAGCGCGGTCTCTTTAAACCGGATGCAGTCAAACGTCTGGTCGAGTTGCACACGCGCAGCGAGCGAGACTATTCCCATCAGCTCTGGACGTTGCTGATGCTAGAACTTTGGTTTCGAAGGTTTATTGATTAGTGAGTTAGTAGTCAGTAGTCAGTGGTCCGTAGTCAGTTGTCGGTCGAGGAAGAATTAGTGAACCACTGTCGAGCAAACTCCGAGCATTGCTACTGACTACTGACCAACAACTGACAAAAGCGGAGGTGTCGAGTGAAAGGTGTAGTTTTAGCAGGCGGGCTGGGAACGCGATTGCGGCCGTTGACCGCGGTAACTAACAAGCACCTCCTTCCGGTTTATGATCGGCCGATGATTTATTATCCGATTCAAACCCTGGTGAACGCGGGCATAACTGACATCATGATTGTGACTGGCGGCAATTCCGCCGGAGATTTTCTCAAGCTGTTGGGAAACGGAAAAGCTTTTGGTCTGAAACATCTTAACTACACTTATCAGGAGGGCGAGGGCGGCATCGCCGAGGCGCTTTCGCTGGTGGAACATTTCGCCGCCAAACAACCGGTCTGTGTGGTGCTGGGTGACAACATTATTGAGGGCAACATCGCGGCGGCAGTGCGCGCGTACAAGGAGCAAGAAAAAGGAGCCAAGATCATTTTGAAGCGGGTTCCCGATCCTGAGCGCTTCGGAGTTCCCGAACTCAGTGGGCAAAACGTTCTGCGTATTGAGGAGAAGCCGAAAGCACCAAAGTCGGAATACGCGGTCATCGGGATTTATATGTACGACGGCGAGGTGTATGACATCATTCGCACGCTTGAGCCTTCGGGCCGCGGCGAATTGGAAATTACCGACGTCAATAACGCCTACATCAAGCGAGAAGAGATGACGTGGGAAGAACTCGATGGCTGGTGGACCGACGCCGGGACTTTTGAAAGCTTGCAGCGAGCCTCGAACCTGGTAGCGCAAACGGGAGCCAACAAGTTGGAAATGCCGCGTCCCAATGAGATCAGCGCCAACGTCTGATTTGCCTGTCCATAAATTTCACCACACCCCGTTCGCGCGCTTGAGATCTTCGATGAAAGATCGTGAACAGATCAAAAATCAAAGATCAAAAATCGCAAATGTAGCAAAGATCGTTCGCGTCATCGCCCGCCTTAATGTTGGCGGGCCAGCGAAACATGTCATTTGGCTTACTAAGGGCCTGTCCAGCCCGCAGTTTGAGTCTCTCCTGATTGCCGGCACAGTTCCCTCGGGCGAAGACGACATGGGGTATTTCGCAACCGAGATGGGTGTCACTCCCGTTTTTGTTCCCGAGATGAGCCGCGAGATTTCGCTAAAGGATGCCCTCACCGTTTGGAAGCTTTACCGCCTCTTTCGCCGCGAGCAACCTGACATTGTTCATACACACACCGCGAAGGCCGGCACTGTCGGCCGGTTGGCAGGCTTGCTTTATCGCTGGTTGACGCTGCGGGCATTTCTCGGTCAGCCGCGTCCTTGCTACTTCGTCCACACTTACCACGGCCATATTTTTCACAGCTACTATGGACCAGCAAAGACGCGTTTGTTTCTAAGCATAGAAAAGATCCTGGCGCGACTCGGCACCGATCGCATTATTGTTGTTAGCGAACAACAGCGCCGGGAAATCAACCAGGAGTTTGCGGTTGGTCGTGCCAGTCAATTTGCGGTAATTCCACTCGGACTCGACACAGAGGTTTATGCTCAGTGGCAGCAACGCCGCAATACCTTTCGCGATGAGTTGCAGGCAAACGCAAACGACATCCTCGTCGGTATCGTCGGCCGGCTCACTGAAATCAAAAACCACGAGCTTTTTCTGCAAGCTGCCGCGCTCTTCAAGGAACAGTTTGCAAGTGGACAACTGCCCGGGCGCGTCCGGTTCATAGTTATCGGTGACGGACATCTTCGCAGCAAGCTCGAGAGGCAGGCGCAAGCTGGCGGATTGCATGACGATGTGATTTTCGTTGGCAGCCGTCGCGATCCGGAGAACTTTTATCCCGCGCTGGATATTGTCGCGCTGACATCGCGCAACGAAGGCACGCCACTTACGCTGATCGAAGCTATGGCAAACGCGCGGCCAGTGATTTCCACTGCCGTCGGCGGGGTGATTGACTTGTTGGGTCAACCACTTTCTGAGAGTGGGGATGGAGCGTTTGTTATTTGCGAGCGTGGCGTTCGTGTCCGTCCCGACGATGCCCGAGGGTTTGCCGCCGGCTTGGATCATTTGATTGCTAACGAGTCGCTGCGTCGCGAAATCGGTGAGCATGGTTTACAATTCGTTTTGACCCACTATTCAAAAGACCGGTTGTTGGAAGATATCAAGAGTTTGTACGCGGAGTTGCTGTCCGACAAACTTTAGTTTGTCGCGGCAGGTAAAAAGGATAATAGGTTAAAAAATCAGCGACAAACTAAAGTTTGTCGGACATAAAGGAGCGCAAACTGTTGCGTGTACTCATAACCGGCGGCGCCGGCTTCATCGGATCTCATTTGGCGGATGCATACTTGCAGCGCGGCGACGAAGTGCTGGTGATAGACGATCTATCAACCGGAACGATCGAAAACATTCGCCACCTCAAGAGCAATCCGCATTTTCAGTACACGATTGATTCGGTCCACAACCAGCCAGTCACGGCTGAGCTTGTCGATCAGTCTGATGTGGTGATCCATCTGGCGGCTGCAGTGGGCGTGAAGCTGATTGTTGAAAGTCCGGTGCGCACCATTGAAACAAACGTGCGCGGCACCGAAGTGGTGCTGGCACTGGCAAACAAGAAACAAAAGCGCGTCCTGGTCGCTTCCACTTCCGAAGTCTATGGGCTGAGCACTGATGTGCCGTTTCGCGAAGATGGGAATCTCGTAATGGGTGCGACCACCAAAGGGCGTTGGAGCTACGCCTGCTCGAAAGCGATTGACGAGTTTCTGGCGCTGGCTTACTGGCGCGAAAAAAAATTGCCGACAACTATCGTCAGACTCTTTAATACCGTTGGTCCACGGCAGACCGGACGCTACGGCATGGTCATTCCCACGTTTGTTAAGCAAGCGCTCGCTGGTCGTCCTATCACCGTGTATGGCAATGGCAAACAAACGCGTTGCTTCGGTTATGTTGGCGACGTCGTGGGCGCGCTGATCAAGGTAATGGACCATGCGGACAGCGTGGGCCAGGTCTACAACATCGGCTCAACTGAAGAAATCTCCATCGTCAAGCTGGCAGAAAGAGTAAAAGGGCTGACCAATTCGGATTCTGAGATTGTCTTCGTGCCTTATGACGAGGCTTACGAGGAAGGCTTTGAAGACATGCCGCGCCGCGTTCCCGATACCTCAAAAATCAAACAGCTCGTCGGCTTTCAACCAAAGATGAAGCTCGACGGCATCCTGCAAAGCGTCATTGACTATCACAGCGGCCGGCCTTCATCCCTGGACGATTAACGTTACTTTGCTCCATTCCTGACTTGATTTGATGCCTGCTATCGATTAGCTTTCCTCTTACACTTCTTAGTCTGAAACCGTTTGCAGATCTCGCTTTCGGAGTATGCCGTTTAGCTCGCTGAATTTTCTCGCTGTGGCTGTGGCCGCCATTCTGGCGCTGGTGCTGACCCCACTGGTGCGCCTACTGGCGCGGCGCATTGGCATGGTGGCAAAGCCGAAGACTGACCGCTGGCACAAGAAGCCGACGGCCATGCTGGGTGGCGTGGCCATCTGGCTGTCAGTGGTAATCAGTTATTTCGCTTTTTTGCCGCGCACACCTTACAGTTTGGTGATCGTGGCCGCCAGCACCTTCCTCTTTCTCGTTGGTCTGGTTGACGATTTTCTACACACCAAGCCTTACCAAAAACTCATTGGGCAGGTAATGGGTTCGGCCTTTGTGATCTATTACGGCTTGAGTCTCCCATGGACCAGTTACTCAGCGCTGAATGTCGCTATCACTATTTTCTGGTTGATTGGCGTGACCAATGCGCTCAATCTTCTGGACAACATGGATGGGTTGGCGACGGGCATTGCGGTGATTGCTTCTGGTTTTCTCGCTCTCAGTTTTCTAAGCACGGGACATTTTACCGAAGCGCTCATGTTGGCGACTTTCGCCGGCGCGCTGCTTGGTTTTCTCGTTTACAACTCCAACCCGGCATCGATCTTCATGGGCGATTCGGGTTCGATGTTCATAGGTTTCTTTCTCGCCAGTGCCGCACTGGTGAATGTTTCCGGTGGACGGTCGCGCAGTTTATTGCCGGTGCTGGCAGTTCCCATCCTCGTTCTCTTCATTCCGATTTTCGACACGACCTTTGTCACTATCCTGCGCAAGTTCTCGGGGCGGGCCGCGTCTACCGGAGGGCGCGATCATACTTCCCATCGGCTGGTGGCATTAGGCATGTCGGAACGCCATGCGGTCTGGATGCTCTACGGATTTGCGGCGCTGTCGGGTCTGCTGGCGCTGCTGGTCCAACGAGTCAAGCTTGATGTAAGTCTGGCCGCCATAGCCGGTTTTACTGTGTTGTTGACGCTGATCGGCGTTTATCTGGCTGGCGTTAAGGTCTATGACGAAACCGAAGAAGTGCTGGCGCTGCGCGACAATTCGCCTTACGCGTTTCTGATCGATCTGTCGTACAAGCGGCGCATTTTTGAAGTGCTGCTGGATGTAATTCTGATCCTGTTGTCTTACTGGTGCGCTTACGCGGTGAAGTTTGGCGCACTCTCAGGCAGCGCGGCCTGGACACTTTTCCTGCGAACGTTGCCGGTGTTGGTTTTCGTCAAGATGGCTGCGTTTTTGGTGATGGGCGTGTACCGCGGCATCTGGCGCTATACGAGTCTCGACGACCTGATCGTCTTTGCCAAGGCAGTAGTGCTTAGTTCGGTGCTGAGCGTGCTGGCAATTCTTTTTGCGTTTCGCTTCGAAGGTTTCTCGCGGACGATATTTGTTATTGACGGCGTTTTGATGTTCATGTTTCTGGCCGGCAGTCGCATGGCCTTTCGTTTGTTTAGGCAAGTTTTGCCGGCGCCGGGAGCGGGCGATGGCCGGCGCGTGCTGATTTATGGCGCAGGCGATGGCGGGGAATTATTGCTGCGAGAACTGCAAAATAATCGCGCGTTAAAATACGCGCCCGTTGGTTTTGTAGACGACGATCCGGCCAAGTACGGAAAAGTCATTCATGGTCTCAAGGTCTATGGCGGCAATGGCGATCTGAGTGCGATTTGCCGGCAGCACGAAGTTGATGAAGTATTGATTTCGAGTTCTCGCATGACTGAAGCAAGGCTCCAGGAGATACTTGGCTTTTGTCGCGACCAGTCGATCGCCCTAAAGCGCATGCGCATAACTATCGAGGACCTGACGCAGTTTTAAATTGCCCAACTACATTCCCGGCTTTCCAGAAAAGTTCACCCGCACTTATGCCTGACCAGCTAATGCAACTGAAGGCACGCGCGCCGCTAAAGGCCTTCATGATCCTCACCGTGATGTTGGCGCTGTTTGCATCCTGGTTTGTCGTGCGCTGGTACATTGGCAATACCATCGCGGAATACTTCGCTCCGGAAACACGACGACTGGAAGTTGCGCAAATGGCGGCCGGCTGGGCCCCGAAAGATCCGCTGCCACACTGGCGCATTGGCAACATCATCCAACTCGAGTTGCCTCCGGATCAGATTGGGCAGAGTGTGGCTGAGTACGAGAAGGCAGTTAGCCTGTCGCCAAACGACTACAGGTTCTGGATGTCCCTGGGCGAGGCGCAAGAGCAGGCGGGCGATTTTGAGAATGCGGAAAAATCATTGCGGCAAGCGGTCAAGCTCGCTCCCGCTTATGCCTTTCCGCGCTGGTACCTGGGAAATTTGTTGCTGCGCACCGATCGTTATACGGAGGCGTTCGCGGAGTTGCGTAAGGCCGGCGAGGAAAACCCCGACCTGCAATCGCAGCTCTTCAATTTTGCCTGGCAGGTAAATAAGGACGACTTTGAAGCGCTAAAAACTGCGATCGGAAATGCTCCCGAGATCCGCGCGGAGTTTTCGTTCTACCTGATCGAGCGTTCCCGCATTGACGAAGGACTGCGACTTTGGAATTCGTTGACGGAATCCGAAAAGAGAGAAAATCGCCCGGCCGCCGACTCAATCATAGTGGGGCTGATCAAGGCAAACCATTTTCACCAGGCAATGAATGTCTGGAACGACGTGGCGCCCGGACCTTCGTATCGTGCCGAGATTGGAAAGATTATTGATGGTGGCTTGGAAGGTAACCTGGCTCATGGCCCAGGCGCGGTGTTTGGTTGGCAAGTCCAGACTGCCCCGCAGTTGCAGATAGGAATCGATGCGCGTGTCGGTCACACTGGAAGTCACAGCCTCAGGGTCTTTTTCCAGGTGCGTTCACACATCGAGGGTATTAATGTTTCGCAGTTGGTGCCGGTGGCGCCTAATACGCAATATGATTTTGAATGTTACGTGCAAACTGAACGGTTGGAGAGCGCGTCTACGCCGATGGTTGCGATCACTGACGCTGCCGATGAAACTACTGTGCTTGCAAATTCCGGAGAGGTGCCCAGCGGCAATAGCAATTGGCAACGCATTGCCCTGTCGTTTAAGACAGCAGCTAAATCTGAAGCGGTCAGAATAAAAATATCTCGGCCGGCTTGTGTCGATGCTCCGGTCTGTCCGATTTTTGGTACTGTTTGGTATGACGACTTCGATCTCAAGTCCAGAAAATAGCGCACTCGTTTCGCCGGAAACTGAAGTGCGTATTGCCGAGGCGCGAGGCTATATCAGCTATCGCATCCGCCACACGCTGGCCAGCCGCTTTTCATTTCTAATTATTTGTTTGGCGATCATCCTCTCGGCGCTTGCTTATGGCACCGTGCATGCCTGGTCGCTCGCAGGGTTTTTCATTGGCAGCGTCGTGCTGTTGGTTCTTTGGGTGATTGATAGCTGGAATCTGGGGACGCTGCGTGTCAGCCGAAACATTTTGCAGCTTCCAGTCTTAGGCCTGCTCGCGTTGGGCCTGTTTCAACTGCTGCCGTTTAGAAATCCAGACAGTGTGGGCGCGGTACCACTTCCGCTGGTTCGAAGCTTGTCTTTCGATCCTTACGCGACGCGCTTTATCGTCATAGAGGTAATCGCGTTATTGATTTATTTCGGGGCTACACTGGTGTTTGTCGATACCCCAAAGCGTCTTCGTTTGCTCGTCAGAACAATCACCATATTCGGATTCTTTCTGGCAATCTTCGGTTTGACCCAATCCTTTACCAGTCCGACGCGTGTTTACTGGATTCGCGAAATGCCGCAAAGCCAGGCTTTTGGTCCATTCATCAATCGCCATCACTTTGCGGGTTACATGGAATTAACCATAGCGTTGCCGCTGGGCTTGATCTTCTCAAACGCAGTAGAAAGAGAGAAAAAGTTCATTTACATGTTCGCCGCCGCCTTGATGGCCGTTGCCCTGGTAATGACAAACTCGCGCGGCGGCATTGTCAGCCTGGTGGCAGAACTGCTTTTCCTGGTTTCGCTGATGGGAATTGGGCGACGTCACCGGAAAAAACGAAGCGAAAAAAGGCCTCGCATTAAAAGTGCTGCCATGAAGGCAGGACTAGCGTTGGCCCTGGTGATTGCTTTGTTTGGCGGCGTCGTCTTGTTGGGAGGAGAGGAAGCACTGAGCCGGTTAGTGGGCTCAGTCAATACTGACGATCCGACGACGGGACGCGCGCATTTTTGGAGTGTGACGGTTGACATAATAAAAAACCATCCCGTGATCGGAACCGGACTGGGGGCTTTTGGGGTTGTGTACACCGGGTACGATACGAGGAACGGTCTTTACCGTTTAGAGCAGGCGCACAATGATTATTTGCAGGTGTTGTCCGACGGCGGGATCGTCGGCGCGGCTCTCGGATTGGTATTTTTGGTGGCACTGTTTCGCATGGGCTTTGCGCGTCGCGAGTCGCGCGACGATTTCAGACGTGGCGTTGCGACTGGCGCGCTGGCTGGATGTTTCGCGGTGCTGGTCCACAGTTTTTTCGACTTTACGTTACATACAACTTCCAATTCGCTACTGTTTCTGGTGCTGGCGGCGTTGGCAACGATGAACGGGCGGGTCGAGGAAGTGCAGACCAGGCGAAAGAAGAAACGGAGCGAGACATCGCGAACCGCGACAGAGACTCTGGAGACGACTGAGACAGCCGCCGCAGTCTGACGTTCGCATGTCAGAGCTGACGTATTATTATGCTTGCACTAAGAGAATTCGGTTCGTAGAGACCAACATATAACGGTGCAACTTGGCCTCCGCCTTTCTTCAAAAGCAAAGAAACCACCATGTCGAATCGGCAACTGCTTCGTCCGTGCCGGAGCTCTGCTTGAGCGCGGCGTTACGGCATGCGAAAGATGACGCGCTCAATCATAAGCGAGCGGATGGGTGGATAAATATTTCTGCGGCTGAGTTTGTCGATCGCGTGCGTCATGTAGCACTCGGTCTGGCTGACCTCGGCGTGAAGCCCGGCGACCGCATTGCCTTACTTTCAGAAAATCGTCCCGAGTGGTCCATAGCCGATCTTGCTATCCTGAGCCTGGGCGCGATTAATGTGCCGATTTACACGACCCAGGCAGTCGATCAAATTCGTTACATCCTCACTGATGCAGGCGTCCGCGCAATCTTTATTTCAAACAAAAAGTTATTCAAACATGCGGCGCCGGCACTTGATGGGTTGGACTTTCTGGAAAGAGTTGTTTTCTTTGACGCGGGCGCGGATGAGGACATTGAAAGGTCAACCACGCTCGAGTCGCTGGAGCAGGCAGGCCGGCAACGTGACCAGAATAAGCAGGCTGCGTTCGACGCCTATCTCAAAGCGATCAGACCTGAAGATCTTGCGACCGTAATTTACACTTCGGGAACCACCGGCGAACCAAAGGGAGTGATGCTGACGCATGGGAATTTCCTCTCAAACGTGTTGGCTATCACCGCCGGCTTGCCCATCGCCTCAACTGACGTGGCACTGTCAGTGTTGCCGCTTTCACACATCTTCGAGCGAACCGGTTTTTATATCTTCTGTTACAACGGCGTTTCTGTTTATTACACGGCATCGTTCGATCAGCTAGGAGAAAACCTGCGCGAGGTAAGACCGACAATCATGACCGCGGTGCCACGCCTCTTCGAAAAGGTTTATCACCGCATTGTGAAGAAGGGGCTTTCGCAAACGGGAATCAAGCGCAAGATTTTCATGCGGTCACTCGAGATCGGTCAGCGATATGCGGCGCAGAAAGACAAAGGCGGCCGCGTGTGGCCAGGCTTGTCGATGCAACAGCGAATGGCCAGCCGGTTGGTGTTTTCCAAATGGCGCGAAGGGGTCGGCGGGCGTTTGCGATATTTCGTTTCCGGCGGAGCGCCGCTTTCGCCGGCGCTTTCGTACGCATTTCTCGCGGCCGGAATCCCCATCCTGCAAGGTTACGGCGCGACGGAGACGTGCATAGTTTCGGCCAATCGGCCCGAAAACAATCAGGTAGGTTCGGTGGGTTTACCCTTTGCGGGAATTGAGATCTCGATAGCCGGGGATGGTGAAATTCTGTTGCGCGGACCAAACGTCATGCGTGGCTATTACGGCCATCCCGAGGAATCCGCATCCGTTTTGAATGACGGCTGGTTTGCCACCGGCGATGTCGGACATGTCGACAAGCAAGGGCACCTCTACATTACCGATCGTAAGAAGGACCTTTTCAAACTCTCAAACGGGAAGTATGTAGCGCCGCAACAGATTGAGAGTCTTTTGAAACAGAGCGCGTTTGTGAGTCAGGTAGTGGTTGTCGGCGCCGGTCGCAAACAACCCGCAGCGCTAATTGTTCCCGAATGGGAAGCTTTAAAGGCGGCCCTTTCTGAAAACGGCGTAGAGTTTCCTGCTAATCGTTCCAAACTGGCCGAGTTTCCGGCGGCCGTGAAGTTAGTGCAAAGCGACATCTCGCAACTTACGCGCGAACTGGCCGATTATGAACGGATCCGAAGGATCGCTTTGTTGCCGGATGAATTTAGTATCGACAAAGGCGAGCTCACGCCGACACTGAAAGTTAAGCGACGAGTAGTCGATGAAAGGTTTTACGACCTGATTGAAGGACTCTATTCCTGAAGGCAGAAGCTGAACCCAGGGAAAACGTGGTAGTCAATTACAGTCCTGCGCACCCGCAACCTTGATGATGGTGAAACCTTTTTCCCCATCGACGCCTGCAATCTTCACCTTGCCCCGATCTGCACCTGAGAAAAATTGATTCCGCCAGGACTCTGAGATTGATTGGCAGCTCGGGCACTCGCGTTTCGCCTTTAAGAGGCGCAGTGTAAAAAGAGAGCAGCGGTATCTCGCAATAGCAAAAATCGCATGTGGCCAAGTGTTGCTTCACCAAAAAGTTAATCTCAGGCGCGAGCGTTTGCGAGCTGAATGAGAGAAGAAGGTTTGACGAAGGGCAAGCCAGCTTTTTGCTGAAAGACTTTGCGGTTGACGACTTCATCTATTTGCCCCTCAATCTGGACGGGTATCTTTTCGAAGAGAGCAGTTTTGGAAACAGAAAATTGATTAGCTGGCTGAGGAAAAGCAAGGGGGCAAACAGCTTGCCAAGCCTCAACTGGAAACCCGCAAAGACATCCGCTTGTTCAGGAGCTTTATAGACCTAATCGTGTTTGAATTCCACAACTTTCCTGCCTTGCCTAGCCTTTTTGTAGTCTGGAATCAATAACTTGCCGGAAGTGTAAAAACTTGTTGCTCAATCCTGGGATTGTTGCTAAGATGCTCGTCGTCAAGTCAGGGAGCGCCTGCTCTTTGACCCTCGTTCCAGGGCGAGCCCACCTGTTTTCTCAGGAATACCGGGCAAAATTCAATGACCATCAGACCGGCCCCGATTCGCTAGCGAAGATTCTTTATCCGTAAAGAACTTTCCACTGCCTTACCACTCTTAATCTCAGGTAGATGTCGCAGCGTCCACAGACAAGCGAAAGTCAATTGCACACAGGGAATTCTGCACTAACTCGTAAAAGCTCCCTCCGAAATTCACAGTCCCATCCCCAATCGAAAAAAATTGTTGTGAAATCCCTAAGTCGCGAAGTAGCAAAAGAAATTGAATTGACTCCCGCCAGCCCGGCGCCGACCTCGCTCCGTGCGAAACGCACTGCCGAGCGAATGGCCAAGAGCGGTAAATGGGTTGAGAGTCTTCGTTGTTCAGATGTGAGCCGGCTCTGGTCTGAACTGCACCGCATCGTTTCACACCATCCTTTGGTGAGGGCCTCGCGAAGTGCGGGTCTGCTCGTCGAAGAAGGCGCCAGTAGCGCCTACACGGATCTGACTCAGGAGCTGTTCGTTCAACTCCTCAGTAAGAACCGCTTTGAGCATTATCTCGATACCGAGATGACTGATTACGAGATCGAGTGCGAAATCGGACAAATAGAACTCACTAACCTGCTGACTGCTGAACTGCGAAAGCGCCACCCCGAAAGTTATCGTCTGGCCCGGCGCATTTCCACGCTAATCCAATCAAGCTCGAATTTTCGTCGTTTTGATACCAGTGGCACTGGCGATGAACCGCATCGCCGGCTCGCGGACCGCGTTTACGGTCTAAGCGAGTGGGCCGACGGCAAACGCCGCCGCGACTCGCACGACGTCGAGCAACGCGTTCACATCATTCCGGTGCGCGCTCGCGACACGCGCATGGTTGGTTGCACAGGCGACTCGCAAGTTGTGATCAGTAATTCGGATCTCGAAGACTTGATCGTTTCCGTGCTGGACGCGGTTGATTCGCCAGTTGACGTGCGTACCCTCAGAAGCCTGGTGATGTCTCGACTTCCAGTGATGGACATTTATCTGGTGCCGTTGGATGGCGACGACAGTGATGGCGAAGGCAATCATTTCGAGGCAGTCGACAAGCGCGAAGATCCCGAACAGGGACTGTTGAGACGCGAATCGGAAAACGAAGCAGCGGGATTTGTCGATCACTTCCTCGACAACTTGCATGACACAGTCCGCGGCAAGGTCAAACAGTACAACCGCATCCTTGGCGTGTTATGGCATTGCTATTTGAGTCCAACACAATCCACGCAGTTGGAGGTGGCAGCCGTCCTGGGAGTTTCAGATTCGCTGGTTTCAGATTATCGCCGCCGGATCGAAACCGAGCTGCGTGCGCTTTCATTCTCTGAGGTTGAAGAAGCGAGGAGATTTGAAGGAGCACTGCGCCTGCGGGTGAAAGAACTCGTGCTGGTGGGCGAGGAAAACGAGGTCGCAGTTTAGATTAGTTCTTCTGAAGCCGTTTATATAACTGCATTCGAGGCTGCGGCGCTTTTAGCGTAGCAGCTTCTTTTGATTTATTGATGCCGACAAAGAATAAGGATTAACCAAACGCCGGCGACGCCGGCACGAATGAGATAGGTAGCGATCTCGCTAACGCTGGCGCATACGCAGCCTATCTCAACCCGCAACAGCTAAATGACAGAGAATGAACGTGAGACAGAGGACAGAACAAACAGAGATTGATTCGGCCGGGCCTCGAGATTTTCCGAGGAGGCGGCGACCCATCCAATCTGACTACGAGGCTGTCCGACCTTCGCAGCTATCGCGAGCAACTGATATAGGTATGACTCCACCTGGGCTCACTGTAGCGTCAGACCCGCCGTCAGTTTCAGGCACCTTGAAAGGAAGAGTTTCAGGTGCGTCAACAAAGCAGCCAGAATCAGCAGCACCGCAGCGCTCCAGCAAAGGCAAGTGGACGTTAAAACGCGGACATGCGCTGTCTTATGCCGGGCTGGTCCTTTTCACTATCGTGCTCTACGTGCGTCCGGCCGAGTTTTATCCATCGCGCTTGACAGCGTCGATGGCTCTGATTGTCGCGCTCGCCACCCTGGGCTTCTTCTTGCCCACCCAGCTTTCGTTGGAAGGCACGCTCACCGCGCGCCCGCCCGAAGTAAATCTTGTTCTACTCTTTTGCCTGACCGCCTTGCTTTCGATTCCGCTTGCCATCAATCCACCCAAAGCCTGGCAGGAGTTTAGCGGCACTTTTGTACGCTGCGTCGTGATTTTCGTAGTGATAGTGAATGTGGCGCGGACTAAGGCGCGACTCAAGGGACTGCTGCTGCTCGCACTCGCTACGGGCCTCTGGTTAAGTGTCGAAGCCATCAACGAATATCGCCTGGGTCTGGCGACAGTCGAAGGCTACCGCGCCGGCGGCATGGGTGGCGGCATCTTCGGTAACTCGAACGATATGGCGCTATTTTTGGTAACTGTTGTTCCGATCGCGATCGCGCTATTGTTCGGCTCGCGCAGTCTCGCGCGCAAGTTTTTTTTCGGCGGCTGTGCCGTCTTGATGGTCTCCGGTGTAGTGCTCACCTACTCGCGCGGAGGCTTTATTGGCTTACTCGTGGCGTTGACTTTCTTTGCGTGGAAAGCCGGTCAGCGTCGTCGACTTGAGATCGTTGTCGTTGGTTTCCTGATCGTCGCGGCATTTCTGGCATTAGTGCCGGGCTACGCTCTGCGGCTCGCCTCAATTCTCATCCCGAGTTTGGACCCGGTCGGCTCGTCTGAAGCGCGAAGCGGAGAACTTTTCAGGTCATTGTATGTAGCCATTCGCCATCCTTTGCTCGGCATCGGAATGGGTAACTACGCGCCTGAAATGTCGTACCGAGGGCTGGTCACCCACAACTCTTACACGCAAGTCGCAGCTGAGATGGGAATGGCGGCGCTGGTTTGCTACACGATGTTCATCGTCACGCCGCTCAAGAAACTCGGACAGATTGCGCGCGAAACCTTCGGCGCGAGAGTTAATTCGCCTTTCTATTACTTGGCAGTAGGACTACAGGCATCGCTGATCGGCTACATGGTTTGCAGCTTCTTCGCTTCGGTCGCGTATCTCTGGTACGTCTACTACCTGGTCGCCTACGCGGTTTGTTTACGCCGGTTGTATGAGTCCGAGACTGGAAGGGCAGTCGTGATTGAGAAGCAGCCAAAGCAGAGCCAGGACGGTGCTTCGGTGCTTGATCACAAGGGCGGAGTCGCGACGATATGAGTATGAAGGTAGCGGCAGAAATAATTTTTTGGTTAAGTGCCACGGCGCTCGGTTATACCTACGCCGGTTATCCGCTCCTGCTTTTGATCATGAGCCGGCTGCGTCCTCGCAAAGTTACTCGCAGCGCCTTTGAGCCTTCCGTCAGTGTGATCGTTACGGCTTACAACGAAGAGCGCGACCTGGCCGCCAAACTCGAAAACACATTGGCGTTGGATTATCCGCGCGAGCTTTTGGAAATTATCGTCGCGTCGGACTGTTCGACCGATCGCACGGACGAAATCGCGCATGCATTCGCCGATCGCTGCGTGCGCCTCGTGCGCCAGCTGCAGCGACTGGGCAAGACTGCGGCGCAGAATATGGCCGTCGCGCAAGCGCGCGGCGAGATCATTCTTTTTTCCGACGCCACCAGTCTTTACAAACCGGACGTACTGCGCGTGATGATGCCCAGCTTCGCGGATCCGACGGTCGGTTGCGTGGCCGGTCGTCTGATTTATGTTGACCCCGCGGAATCGAGAGTGGGGCGTGGCGCTCGCTCATATTGGAGTTATGAAACTTTTCTGAAGCGGCATGAAAGCCGTGTCTGCTCTTTGATTGGCGCGTCCGGATGTCTCTATGCCGTGCGCTGCTCGGCTTACGTGCCGCTTTACCCCGAAGCATGCAGCGACTTCATCATCGCCACCAAGATGGTTGAGCAAAACCTGCGTGCAGTTTACGAGCCCGCCGCGGTTTGCACGGAAGAGACCAATCGGCAAAGCGACAAAGAACTGAAGATGCGTGTGCGGGTGATTGCGCAAACCTTTACCGACCTCTGGCGTCATCGCGCGATGCTGAATCCGTTTCATAGCGGTTTTTACGCGGTGCAACTTCTATCGCACAAAGTCATGCGCTACGCCGTGCCATTCTTTCTGATTGCGATCCTGGCGACGTCCGGAATCCTCGCGCGGTATTCGCTGCTTTACTTGTTCGTGTTTGTGTCGCAACTCGGTTGTTATCTGGGAGCGCTGAGCGCGTGGATGCTTGAGCGCGCGGGCGTGCACAGTCGGATGCTGGCGCTGCCGCAGTACTTCGTTCTATCCAACCTCGCGGCACTGATTGCGTGCTACCAGTTTCTGCGCGGCGAGCGGTACGCGCATTGGGAGCCGAATCGCGAAAGCGAGTCAACGCGCTGCGTAGCGCCAACAATCGCACCGCATCAAGTTCGTTAGCCGAAAGTTCGCCTGAGGAAGAGATCAAATGTGTGGTATCGCCGGATTTGTTAGCAGAGATGAGCATCGCGACTCACGCGAAGCGCGCGCCGTGCTGGACAGGATGTGCCGCGTGATTGCACATCGCGGACCCGACGATCAGGGAATGCTGGTCGACGATCGAGTGGCGCTTGGCATGCGGCGTCTGTCGATCATCGATCTTGCAGGCGGACATCAGCCGATGTCCGGCTGCGACGGCGCGGTCACAATTGTCTTCAACGGCGAGATTTACAACTATCGCGAATTGCAGCGCGAACTCGAGTCGCGCGGCCATCAGTTCAAAACTCATTCGGACACGGAAACGATTGTGCATGCTTACGAAGAGTACGGCGCGGGTTGTGTCGAACATCTGCGCGGCATGTTTGCTTTCGCTATCTGGGATGCCCGCGCACGCGAGCTCTTCATTGCGCGCGATCGCGTGGGCAAGAAGCCGCTCTATTACACAATCACACCAGGTGGCACGCTGATCTTCGGCTCTGAGTTGAAATCCCTGCGCGAACATCCTGAGTTCCGCGGCGACATCAGCATCGAAGCGCTCGACGCATATCTAACATTTGGCTATGTTCCCGATCCGCTCACGATTTTCCGCGACGTGCACAAGCTGGCGCCCGGACATCACCTGACATTCAAAGATGGTCCGGCGCGCGTTGAGCAGTACTGGGATTTTCCTTACGAGCACGCACAAGAAAATCCAGCGCGAAGCGAAGA
>WNFT01000576.1_pt1 | contig 30636 bp, 24 predicted proteins | sample 5400191 | NCBI WGS metagenome assembly WNFT01 (sample SAMN13153359, study PRJNA577476) | soil metagenome | isolation source: 80 cm saprolite under Madrone tree | place: USA:California | collected 2016-06-14 | reverse complement strand
CATCTTCTGCCCGGAGAAACGAAATGGCCCCGCCCAGAGACAAGACCTCGCAGCCGCCGGTCGAGATGGCGAAATCGCCGTTGCCGATGAATGGAGGCCGTCGGCGGCCAGATCAAGGTGCACCTCGCGTCCGAGGAAGTGATCGATCTGCCGCGCGGCTGCGTGCTCGCGCTCGAGCCCGCGCTGGCGCACGAGCGCGATCCCGAGCGCGCGCATTGAAGCTCAGGTCGGCTCAGCCTCCATAGAAGAGGTGAACGAGCGCCAGAGGCACCGCGGGAACGTACGTCGAGAGCAGCAGTACGAGCAGCAGCACCGCGATGAACCAGATGTTCACCTTGGTGACGTCCCACATGTCCGCCTTCGCGATCGAGCAGGCCACCGTGAGCACGCTGGCCACGGGCGGCGTCTGCTGCCCGATTCCCAGGTTGATGGTGATGATGATTCCGAACTGAACAGGATCGATTCCGACTGCCTGGACCAGCGGCATCACGACCGGCACCACCAGGATGATGGCGGCGGCCGAGTGCAGGAACAGCCCGAGGATGAGGAAGAGGACGTTCAGCAGCATCAGCACGACCCACTTGCTGTTGCTCAGGGCGCTAGCTGCGGCGGCGAGGTGTTGGGGCGCCTGGATCTCGGTCAGGTGCACGCCGAGCAGCGCGGAGGCGGCCACGAGCAGCATCACCACTGCCGTCTGGATGACGCCGTCGACCATCGCGGCGTAGAGGTCCTTCAGGTTCAGCTCGCGGTAGATCACCGTCCCAATCACGATGGCGGCGAGGACCGCCAGGGCAGCGCCTTCGGTGGCGGTGACGACGCCGCCGAAGATTCCCCCCAGGATGAGGGCGGGCAGGACGAGAGCCCATGAGGCTTCCTTGAACGCCTGCCAGACGCGACTCCAGTGGAACCTTTCCTCGACGGGGAAGTTGTAGACGCGCGCGAAGCGGTACGCGACCACCATCATCAGGAGGCCGCCGAGCACGCCCGGGACGATCCCACCCACGAACAGCTTGACCACCGACGTGTCGGCCATCGCCGCGTAGAGGATCATGGGAATCGAGGGCGGGATGATCACCGCCAGCGTCGCCGACGAGGAGAGCACGGCCGCGGAGAACTCTTTCGAGTACCCCTTGCTCTTCATCGCGGGGATCAGGATGGAACCCAGCGCCGCCGCGTCCGCCACCGCGGAGCCCGAGATCTCGGCGAAGAACATGGAGGTGACGATGGTCACCTGCGCCAGCGCGCCGCGCACGAAGCCGAAAATGGCGGAGGAGAGCGCGATCAGGCGGCGCGAGATGCCCGAGGCGTTCATGATTGCGCCCGCGAGGATGAAGAGCGGGATGGCGATCAGGGGGAAGCTGGTGGCGCCCGTGTACATGACGAGCGGCACGTTGGCCAGGGCCCCCAGGCCGCCGTCGAGGAGGATGGCCACGAGGGCCACCACGCCGAGCGCGATGGCGATGGGAATGTTGAGCAGCACCAGCGCCATCACGGCGCCAAAGAGGACGAAGATGGCCATCAGTGGCTCAGCTCTTTCGCCGGTTCCGGCCCGGCCGCTGCGGAAGGCCGCTTCTGCGCCCAGGCGATGCGGTCCGGCAGGTTGAGCAGCTCCGCGACGATGAACAGGAACGCGCCGACGGGGATCACCGACTGCGTCACCGGCACCGGGATGTTCACCGTCACCAGCGTCTCGCCTGCCAGCAGCCCGAGGATCCGGGTTCCCTCCCAGGCAAGAACCGCGAAGAACCCCAGCACCGCCGCTTCCCGGACGACGAGCACGACGAACCGCCCGCGCCGGTCCAGCGAGTTCGCCAGGCCGGGAAAGCCGATGTGGGCGTTCTTCAGCGCCGCCAGCGCGCTGCCGTAATACGTGAGCCAGGCCAGCAGCACGGAGGCGACCTCGTCATACCAGGCAAGAGGCCGGCGCGCCGCGCGGAACCCGATGCCGAGGAGCACCTCGACGGCCAGGACGACCAGCAACGCCGCCGTGATCCACTCGAAGAGGCGTTCGATCTGGCGACGCCACCTGCCGAGCCGTCCCCTCACTTCGCGGATCCGAGCGCGATGACCCTTTCGATCATCTGCCTGCCGTTCGGGACCTCGCTGGAGAACTCGTCATAGATGGGCTTGCTCGCCTTCTGGAACGCCTGCTTGTTCGCCTCGTTCACCTTGATCCCGGCCAGCTTGAGCTTTCCCAGAAGCTCCTCGTCCATCTTCGCGCCGGTCTGCAACACGAACGCCTGCGTCTCCTGCGCCGCTTCCTGGATCTGCTTGCGCAGCGCGTCCGGCAGCGCGTTCCACTTGCGAGGAGAAGTGACCACGTACGCGGGCGTGTACACGTGATCGCTCATCGACAGGTACTTCTGCACCTCCTGGAACTTGGACGTGTAGATCTGGGTGAGCGGGTTCTCCTCGCCGTCCATCACGCCCGTCTGCAGGGCGACGAACACCTCGGACAGCCCCATCGCCGAGGGGCTCGCCCCGTACGCCTGGAACATCTTGAGGCGCCACTTCCCTTTGGGCACGCGCAGCTTGATCCCCTTCAGGTCCTCGGGGACGTTGATCGGCCGCAGGTTGTTGGTGATCTGGCGAAAACCGTTCTCCCAGGTGGCGAGGACCTGGTATCCGGCCTTCTCCGCGATGGGGACCAGCGTGGGCCAGACGATCTCCTTGTCGATCCGCTTCATGTGCTCGCGGTCCTTCACCAGATACGGCATCTCGAACAGTCCGTAGGCGGGGACCACCGAGGACATGACCGTGGACGGCAGCGCGAAGTCGACCGTGCCGAGCTTCACCTTCTGGAGCAGCTCGGTGTCGTCTCCCAGCTGGCTGGAGCCGTAGACCTGGACGACGACCTTTCCGCCGGTCTTCTCCTTCACGCGCTTGGCAAACTCGGCGGCGGAGACGTCGAAGAGCGAGCCGGGCGAGCCGACGTGGCCAAACTTCAGCTCGGTCGTCTGTGCGCGGGCGGGCGCTACGAGCATGCCAAGGATCGCTGCTGCGGAGGCGAGAAACACTCTCATGCGTTGGCTCCGGCGGAAAATGCTGTGCGTGGCGAGGATGCGGCGGTGAATGGTAGACCGTCCCCGGTGGGCGGAAGTCAAGCCCCTCCAGCGAGGCGGTGTCTCCGAGACTTCGCCGGTCAGGTCGAAGAAGACGCAGGCCGTGTTGGCGCGGTCAGCGATCCTTCACGCGCACGACGAAGCGCAGGCCGGACCAGACATCGTCGATCGCGCACACCTTGTTGTCGACGAGCCGCTCCCCGAGACCGATCTCGCGGACGATGTTCTCGTCGAGGTCGGTGGCCACGCCGGAAGCTCTCTTGGGCCATGCGATCCAGAGGCCGCCGGCCGGATCGAGCGCCGCGCGCAGCCCGCTGAGCTCCTTCGCCAGCCGGGCCCTCGAAATGAAGAACGCCACGATCACGTCGGCTTCGCCGCCCGCCCGAGGCACCACGCCGAGCGAGCGCGCAAAACCTTCGGGCGCCGCGAGGAGGCGCACGCGCGAATGTTCCCGGATGCCAAGCTTCCGCGGCAAGGGCGTTCCCGAGTAGCCGGCCATCGCACCTATGTACCCGGGAACGCCTTCCGGGATCATGATCGAGGGGTCGCCCGAGCGGTGATCAGCTGCAGAGCGGCACGCGGGGCGGTATCCGACGAAGTTGTGGCCGCCTACGTCGCTTTCGACGCTTTCGTCAGCGCAGGGGCGGAGCTACAAGGCATCGGTCTTCTGCAGGTCGAGCGTGATCAGCTCGATCAGCTCCGTGGACAGGGCGAGCAGGTGCTTGGGTGTATAGCCGCTGGAGCGCAGCTCCTTGTAGAAGGAGCGCGCCAGGATGCGGACGCCGGCGGAGTGGTCGGGCGCCATCGGCGGCAGCGACGGCGAGTTCTTTGCAGGCAGATTGTCCGACACGTTGCACCTCAGTAGGAGCTTTCGTGCGGATCGAGTGCAATGTCTTTGCCGATCCTGGATCCACGGACAGAGCGGCCGTCTCTTAGAGGAGAGGCGTCAGCGCACGGCCCGGGCCGCGGCGCGATCCGGAGACGTTTTCGTCGCCGATCGATCCGGTCCGTACGACTTCGTCGGATTCGCGCTCCAGCCCCTCCTTCGGGTGCCGGCTTATCTCGTCTCCCGGAAGGCAAGGTCTGCCGCGCGCGGTACCGTCATCGCGCCTGCGGAGCCGTCGCGCAGGGTGCGCTGCAGGGCCAGGCGGTGCTCCACCTCCTTGAACAGGCCGAGCTCCTCGTCGCCCACGCATGCGAGCGCGCAGATCGCCGGCGCTCCAGCGCCGTTCGCGGCCACCGGTGCATAGGTGAGGAAGGCGCGCAGCGTCTCCGTCTGGCTCCCCGCCGTGGGATCCTCGGCGTGGACGTTCACCAGCGCCGTGAGCGAGTCCGTCGCCGTGTGCGCGATCGCCGAGCGTACGTGGATGAACACGTGCCGCGCGACAGGACGGATGAACGTCAGTCCGTGCAGGCCGACCAGCCTGACCGGGGCGCCGTGCAGATGCGATCGCGCGGAGAGCTGCGCGCTCGACTCGATCCAACGCATCAGGGTGCCGCCGTACAGCGTGCCGTGGAAGTTCAGCTTGCCTCCGCGGATGGGCTCGATCTTGTGCACGTACGAGGGATGCGGGTGCCGCTCCCCGGTGGCGCGCCCCCGCTCGAACGGGAGCTGGAGGGAGCGCGGCAGGAGCTTCAGCAGCTCGCGGATGAAGAGCGGATTCTCCGGCGCGGGCGCATTCGCGGCATCGAGATCCGGCAGCTGGCCGGACAGCATCTTCTTCCGGAACTCGCTCCGGAGCCGGCCTTCGCGAAATCGGGCCACTTCGGCGGGCGTTTCCGGCTGGAACTGCGGGACGGACAGCGGCTTGCCCTCGTCGTCGAGCGCCACGAACGTCATGTAGCCGGCGACGGAGCTGGGAGGCGTCGCGTCGTCCGGCGCCCCATGCCGCATCGCAACGGAGACGCCGATGCTCCGCGGCGAGGTGAACGCGACCGAAGCCGTCATGGCCAGGCGCTCGCCGACGCGGATGGGCTTCTGCAGCTCCATCCCGTCGATCGAGGCGGTGACGACGGGGCTCCGGCAGTGCCGCGTGGCCGCGAGCACGCCGACCACATCCATCCATTCCAGCACCTTGCCTGCGCGGATGTAACCGTGCTCGTCCGCGATCTCCGGCGTCACCCACTCGTCGAGGTGGACTTCGGATCCCGGGCGCATCTGTCGTTCTTCGTCGATCATCGTGCCTCCGCGTTGGAGTGCCCGCCGGCACCGTTCACTGCAATGACCAGACCAGTGCGCATCCATCGCGCACCCGATGGCGTTCGCGGCAGCGGGCGACGATAACCGGCCCGGAAGACATCGGCCCTGACTTTTTCGGTCGGGAAGGTGAAATCGTCGCCCGTCCGCGCGCCGGGCGATCATCGCAATGCGACATCTGCCCACACTCAACCCCACGGTTGAATGAAGTCAGCGCGTCGCGATGTCGATCGGATCAGAGATAGCCCAACCACCACTCGCGCCTCGCCGCCTTGACGCGAGCAAACCAGCGGCATGCCGGGTAGAGCGCTACCAGGACCAGGAGCCACGCCAGGTAGACACCGGCCAGCGAGATGCCGAATGATCTGGGGAAGCGAGGCCAGTTGGTCAGAAGCGGCTCCACTCCGATTCCGGTCCAGATTCCCAGCGCCAAAGCAGCCGCGTGGATCAGGTAGATGTGCAGCACGTAGAAGAAGAAAGGCACGCGCCCGAAGACCGCCAGCGCGGACGCGAGGGGACCGCGCAGCTTTTCCGCCGCTGCCACCATCAAGAGGACGGGGCCCAGCGTCATGAGCAGGTAATCGAGCGAAGGTGGGTACTTGGTGGTGTTGAGGAAGGACATCGCGGTGAACAGCGAGGTGCGCTGGTGCGCCCACGGCTGCGGGTCTCCATAGCCGTTCAGCCCGCGCACCAGGATGAACCCGATGCAAAGGGCCGCGCCGAGCGCGATCAGCGCCCGGCTGCGCCGGACGGGTTCGAGGAGCAGGACCGGACCCAGCGCATAGCCGACCGCGATCACGCCGATCCAGGGGACCACCGGATAGATGATGGGCGGGTTGAATTGGTGAAGGAAGCTCACCAGGCAATCGCGGAGCGTTCCCACGAAAACGAGATCGGGGGGCGTTCCGCGGAAGAGCGGGCCGGCGGCGATTCCGTCGAACAAGTTGTGCGAGGCGATCATCGCGGCCCCGAACAATCCCACGATCGGCAGCGGCAGCCACACCAGCCCTGCGAGCGCGATCATCGACCAGCCGATGGCCCAGATGACCTGAAGGACGGTCGCGTGCGGATCGAGATTGAACGCCCACCCGAACTTCACCACGGTCATCTCGACGACGATGAGCCAGAGCCCGCGCGTGAGAAGGAAGCGCGAGAGCGCACCGCGCGGCTTGCGGGAGAGGAACGCGCCGGCGCCGGCCAGAAGGATGAAGGCAGGCGCGCACAGGTGCGTGATCCAGCGGGTGAAGAACAGCGCCGGCGTGGTCTGCGTCAGGTCGGTCGGATTGAAGCGCGCAGCGCCAAGCATGTCGCGCACGTGATCGATGGCCATGACCACCATCACGAAGCCGCGCACCAGGTCGACCGGGAGGAAGCGCGCTTGCGCCTGCGACGCTGGGAATGCCGGCGGGTTGCCTGCGGTCTCTACCCGGACCACGACCGACTCGGCGCTCATGTCGTTCCCCCCGGCCGCGCGCCGGAAGCGCGCGCCCTGATCATCTTCGTCCATCACCGCAGCCGCGCGCCATCCGCGGCGTCGCTCAGGTAGAGCCGCGCGCCGATGCCTGTCCGCCGCCGGTACTCGCCGAGCACCTCCTCCCGGAGCGAGTCGATGGCACCGCGTTGGACCAGGTTCACGGTGCACCCGCCAAAGCCGCCGCCCGTGATGCGCGCCCCGAGCACGCCCGGTCGCCCCCGCGCGAGGTCCACGAGCAGGTCGACCTCTGCGCAGCTCACCTCGTAATCGTCCCGCAGGGACGCGTGCGACGCGTCCATGAGCTCGCCGAAGCGGCGAAGGTCGCCTTTGCCGAGCGCCGCCTTCGACTCGAGGACCCGCGCATTCTCGGTGACGACGTGGCGGCAGCGCCGGTACACCACCTCGTCGAGCTCGGCGCGGCAGGCCTCGAGCGCCTCGAGCGAGGCGTCGCGCAAGGCCCGGATCCCGGGGTGGCGCGCGCGCAGGGCCTCGACGCCCGCCGCGCACTGGCGGCGCCGGAGGTTGTACTCCGATGCGACGAGGGCGTGCTTCACGCCGCTGTCGCAGATCGCGATCTGGTGCTCGCCGAGCGCGAGCGGCACCTGCTCGGACGCGAGCGAGCGGCAGTCGAGAAAGACCGCGTGTCCCGCCCGCGCCGCGAGCGAGACGAAGGGGTCCATGATCCCGACCTTCACCCCGACGAACTCGTTCTCGGATTCCTGGCAGATGCGCGCGAGCCGCGGGACGTCCATCGGGAAGCCGAGGAGCGTTCGGGCAGCGATCCCTGTCGCCACCTCGAGCGCGGCGGACGAGGAGAGGCCTGCCCCCTGCGGCAGGTCTCCGCCGAACGCGACGTCCATCCCCGAAAGCGCGACCCCGGAGCGGCCCAGCGCCCAGAGGACGCCGCGGACGTAGTTGCTCCAGCGATGGGCCGGGTCGAGGCGGATCGGCTCGCCGACGGAAAAGGTCACGCTCTCGCCCAGGTCCGCGGCGCGCACGCGGACCTCGCGGCCGGCGCGGGCGCGCGCCGCCATCTCGATCCCCGCCTCGATCGCCATCGGCAGGACGAACCCCTCGTTATAGTCGGTGTGCTCGCCGATGAGGTTCACGCGGCCAGGCGCGAATGCGGTCACGACCGCGCCGCCCGCGCCGAAGGCGGCCTCGAGCTCATCCGCCATGGGTCCCCTCTGCGTCACGCCCCACCCGCCCCTTCCGCCGCCCGCACCGCCGCGACGCTCGCCGGCCCTACCCGCCGCAGCTCCGCGGCGCTCTCCTCGGCGAGCTTGTCGTTGATGAAGGTGCCTGCGCCCGACTCGACGCCGGCGAGGAACTTGAGCCGGTTCGCTGCTCGGTGGGGTGTGTAGAACTCGAAGCGCAGATGCGCATACCGGTGGTCCTCTCCGTCGGTCGGCGCCTGGTGGACCACCATCATGTAGGGGAACGGCTTGGCGAAGAGAGCGTCGTACTTCTGCAGCACTCCTTTCAGCACCGCCGACAGGTCCTCCATGTCGGCCTCGCTCCACTCCGCCATGGACACTTGGTGCTCCCGCGGCGCAAGACAGACTTCGTAAGGCCAGCGGGCGTGGAACGGGACGTAGGCGACGTAACGCTCTCCCTCGAGGACGATCCGCCGGCCGTCCTTGATCTCGTCCGCCAGGCTCGCGCACTGGAGGCAGCGCCCGTGCTGCGCGTGGAAGCGGCGCGAGGCGGCCAGCTCCTTCTCCGCGACTGGCGGAATGAAAGGGAAGGCGTAGATCTGGCCGTGCGGATGGTGGAGGGTGACGCCGACGGCCTCGCCCCGGTTCTCGAAGACGAACACGTAGCGGACAAAGTCCCTTGCGCCGAGCTCCAGGTAGCGATCCTTCCAGACGCGCGCCAGGTGGTGGATCCGATCCAGCGGCATCGCCGCCAGCGAGTCCTGGTGATTGGGTGAGTAGAGGACCACCTCGCAGATGCCCCTCGCCGGCTCTACCGGGGAAACGGATGTCGCCGCGACGGCGGGCTCCGGAGGGTCGGCCCGGAGGGATGGGAACTTGTTCTCGAAGACGACGATGTCGTAGCTCGGAGCCGGCACCTCCGTCGGAAAGCCGCCCGGCACCGTCGGGCAGAGCGGGCAGAAGTCCGGCGGCGGAAGCATGGTCCGGTCCTGGCGGTGGGTAGCGGTGATCACCCATTGCTCCAGGAAGGGATGCCAGCGGAGCTCGGACACGTCAGTCCCTCTCTTGGCCGGAGGGATTCACCGGAGTCGCCGGCACTCCCGGTCCGGGCGGCGGAGGAGGGCGCCCGGGAGGGTCGGGGAAGCTGTAGTAGATGAGCCTGCGGCCGTCGGGAAGTCGGATCTCACGCTTGTCGAGGTCGCCGTCTCTCTTGCTCATCGCCGGAGCCTTCCGTCCTCTCGAGGCCTGCCGTTGAGCCACCATTGTTGCCTGGCCTTGTCAACAGCCGCGACGGACAGGACAAAGCGTGCCGGAGGCTCAAGGCAATGAAGCCGAGCCTTCCTGGAGATCAACGCGGCGCAGCTGCCTGCGAGGTCTGGCTCAGGAAGTACGGGATGAGGACGCCGCTCCCAATCGCCGGCGAAGCGTGGCCCGCTGCGAGAACCGGGCGGGGGTTGACATTGTCTGGCAAACGCGGCGTGGTTCACCGATGGGGGCGTCATGGCCGATCCCGGCCAGAACCGCGACGAAGCGGCCCGAGCGTCGGCCGCGCATGCTGCAGTCGATCCTGCGGTCGCCGATGCCGGTCCCACCCCGCCCGCGTCGTCCGACCTTCGCGAGAACGGGACCGTCGCACCTGGCGATTGCCTCGCGGGACGGTTTCTCATCGAGCAGGAGCTGGGTCGCGGTGGCGCCGGAACGGTGTTCATCGCCCAGGATCGGACCCTCGGCCGTTCGGTCGCGATCAAGGTCCTTACGCACGCTCCCGATGCACATGCGCTCGCGCGGTTTGCGCAGGAGGCACGCGCCGCGGGGGCGCTCGAGCACCCCAACGTCCTCGCCGTCCACGACGTGGGTGTGCACGAAGGGGTCCCCTTCATCGTCTCGGAGCTCTTGCGCGGCCGCACGCTGCGCGCGCGGCTCGGGGAAGGACCGTTGCAGGCGCGAGAGGCCACCGATCTCGCCTTGCAGCTCGCCCGCGGCCTCGTCGCCACCCACGAGCAGGGCATCCTGCATCGCGACCTGAAGCCGGAGAACCTCTTCTTGCTCGAGGATGGCCGCCTGAAGATCCTCGACTTCGGATTGGCCAAGCTGCTCCCCTCGGCTCCCACCGGCGGCGATCGCGACCCCGGGGGGAACCTCGGGACCGTGAGCGGCGCCATTCTCGGAACCGTCCCGTACATGTCCCCGGAGCAAGTGCGCGGCCGCCCTGCGGACGCGCGCTCCGACGTGTTCGCGTTCGGGGCCGTCCTCCACGAGATGCTCTCCGGCACGGCGCCGTTTGCCGGCGAGTCGCCATTCGACGTCGGGCACGCGATCCTCAACGCGGAGCCATGCCGGTTGCCGGAGGGCACGCCTGCAGCGCTGCGGACGCTCGTGCGCCGCTGCCTCGCCAAGGATCCTGAGGCTCGGGTCCAGTCCGCCCGGGAGTTGGTTCAGCTGTTGGAGACCGTCGCGCCCGCCCCTCGCGCCTCGAAATGGCGGACCGGACGTTTCTGGGTGTTCGCCGCCGGAGCTCTCTGGGCTGCGCTTCTCGCGACGGTCGCGGCCCGGCGCCTTCTGCCGGACTGGCCCTGGCGGTCGGCGCCTGCCGCCACCAGGAGGCTCGCCGTGCTCCCCTTCCGCGCCGTCGGAGCGAGCGCCGACGGCGAAGCCCTCTGCGCCGGGCTCGGCGAGATCTTGACCAACAAGCTGCGCCAGGTGGAACGATTCCAGCGATCCCTGCACGTCGTCTCCGCCGCGGACGTCTCCAGGGAACACGTGGTGAGCGCTCGCGAGGCGCTCAACGCATTCGGCGCAACGCTGACCGTGAGCGGGAGCCTGCAGTGGAATGGCGACAAGATCCTCGTCGGCGCCAATCTCGTCGATGCGCGCTCGCAGCTGGTAGTGGCGGCGCGGGACTTCGAGGTGGGCGCTCACGACGTTCCAGCCATCGGCCGGCTACTGGTGGAAAACGTCGCCCAGATGCTGGAGCTCGAGCTGCAGCCGGAGGCCCAGCGTGCGCTCGCCGATCCGCCCTCGCCCGCCTACGCGCAATACCTGGCGGCGCGGGGACATCTGCGGCGCTACGATCGGGTCGAGAACATCGACCGCGCGCTGGCGGCGTTCGACAGCGCGCTCGCCCAGGACCCGGCGTACGCGCTGGCGCACGCGGGCAGGGCCGAAGCGTGGTTGCGCCACTATCAGATCATCCGCGACCCGGCGGCGCTCGAGCAGGCGAGAGCGAGCAGCCGCCGCGCGCTGGAGCTGGGTCCCGATCTCGCGCAGGTTCATTTCACTGCGGGCCTCGTCGACCTCAGCGGAGGCGAATACGCGCACGCGATCGAGATCTTGAAGAGGGCGCTCCAGATCGAGCCGGCAAACGCGGACACGATGCGCGAGCTCGGGAACGCTTACGACGCCGCCGGCAAGGAGGCCGACGCGGAAACGACGTTCCGGCATGCGGCGGAGCTCCGGCCTGATTCCTGGGCGGCCAGCAAGGATCTCGCCGTGTTCTACAACCGGCACGGCCGGCTCGAGGATGCCTTGCCTTGGTTCCAGCGCGTCGTCGCCATGACACCCGACAGCTACGCGTCGTACAGCAATCTCGGCGGGATCTACCTGCGCCTCGGCCTTCACAACGAGGCTGCCGCTGCTCTGCAGAAGTCCCTTGCGCTCCGACCCACGAGCAACGCTTACATGAACTTCGGCAGCATCCGTTACTTCGAGGGGCGTTTCCGGGAAGCGAGCGAGGCATACCGCAGGGCGGCCGAGCTCGCTCCATCGGACGAGCGCATCTGGGGAGCGCTCGCCGACGCTTTGCGCTGGTTGCCGGGGAACGCGGACGAAGTCATCGGAGCGTATCGGCAAGCCATCGCGCTCGGGGAGCGAAAGGCTGCGATCAATCCCAGCGACCCTGAGCTCCGCTCCCGGCTGGCCATGTATCACGCGTATGCCGGAGATCGAGATGCCGCCGACCGCGAGAGCTCCGAGGCGCTCCGGCTCGCCCCGCGCGACGGCACAGTCCTCTTCCGGGCGGCGCTGGTGCGCGAGCAGCTTGGCCGTCGCGAAGATGCGCTCGCCGCGCTCGAGCAGGCCCTTCTGGCGGGCTATTCCCGCGAGGAGATCGGGAAGGCGCCTGCTCTCGAGCAACTCCGGCAGGACCCTCGGTACGCTCTGATTGCGGGGACGGCCTCGGCAACGACCGTGCAGAGCGCTCGATGAAACCAGGAGCGTGATCAAAGGGGGGAGCCATGACGACGAGAACGGGGGAATCGAGATCTCCGCCGAACCGTGCCGCAGCCCTGTTCGCTTTGGTGCTGGCAGGATGCTGTGTCACGCATACACCCCGGCCGGATTACTTTCAGCGGGAAGGGAACGCATTCCAGGCCAGGCTGCGCGCCGAGGCTGCGCGGTCGACCGCGGTGCAGCCGGACACGATCGTGATCGGGGTGCTCGAAAACGCGCATGGCGGCAAGAACCTGACGTACATTCCCTCGGAGCTCCGCGTCGTTCACAAGCAAACGACGCCGGTGACGTGGCTGGCTTGGGACGGGAAATTCACCCTTGAGTTCTACCCCAGGGAGGATCCAAAGACCCGCCGCCGCCAGAATTGGCCATTCGCGGAAAAGGAAGAACTGATTGAGAGCACGACAACAGGAGCGATCCAATCAGTCACAAAGACCGTCCGAGCCGACGCAGATAAGGGCGCCTATCACTTCAAGGTCCACCTGACCGACGAGAATGGGAAGCCCTACGATGACTGGGATTGCCCCCCCATCATCATTCAGGCACCTGTTCCATCCCCTTGAACCGCGCCGCGAGCGCGGACGCAAAACGTCGACTCGCCCCGGGATTCGGCGCCGCCTCCGGTGAGCATGGCGGTGAGACGTCGCACCACATCTCCGCAGAGTGCAGCAAGTGCCGCGCTCGGGGAGCTGGAAACGCCAGTGTAGACTCGTGGGGATGGGTCCCGCCGCGGAACGCAGCTTTGCCACGCTGGGACCTGCGCTGCGGATGCTCGGGCTCGCGCTCGCCGTCGCCGGGGGCCAATCGGCGCACGGCGTGTGGCTCTGCCTTCAGGCGGTCTTCCGCGGGTCGGACCTGCGCCCGCTGCCGAGCGTGGCGGACGTGCTGCTGGGTCTGCTCGCGCTGGCGGCGGGCGCGTTCTTCCTCCGGCAAGCCGACGACAATGCCCAGGCGCTGGCCGGCGGCACCAGCGTCCTTCCCCGGCTTACGCTACTGCGGCTGGTGCAGCCTCGCTTCGAGCACCCGCTCGGCGAGCTGTGGAGCCGAAGCGAACCCTCGACGCCGGAAGAGCCCATGCCAGCGAGCCGCTTTTTCGGCGCTCTCTGGGGGCTGGGACTGGCGATCGCAGTTCCGCTCTGGGCGTTCGCGTTCGTCGCGCCCGCGGATGGGCGACTGGCGGTGCTGCTGATCGACGCCGCCCACCACGCCGCCATCATCGCCGCTTGCGCCGCCGCCTTCCATTTCGCCGCCCTGTTGGCATCGCGCCAGGACGAAGCGTGGGCGCGCGTGAAGCCGAGCGTGATCACCGTGCCACTGCGGCTGGCGACGCCCCGCAAGGCCGCGGCCACCCCGAGTCCTGCCCCCGCCCCCAGACCGGCGCCCGCACCCGTCCCCAGGGTTGAAGCGGAACCTGCACGTCATCCCGAGCCTGAACCAGCACTCCAACCGGCTTCATTCAGGCTCCCCGCGTCCTGCGCCATCTGCAACGCGGCGCTCTCCGTTCGCCGCTGCGACAACTGCGGCGCGCCCGCGCTCGCCGGCCCTTTCCGCATACTGCGGTCCCTGGGAGGCAGCGGCGGCCGCCGCACTTTTCTCGCCGAATCCCCGGACGGCAATCGCGTGGTGCTGAAGGAGTTGAGCTTCGCCAGCGCGCCCGACGCACAGGCGCTGGATGCTTTCGCCCGCGAAGCGCGCACGCTCCGCGAGCTGCGCCATCCGCGGGTGCCCGCCTACGTCGACGCCTTTCGCGAGGAGGACGGCGCGCGGGCGAGGCTCTACCTCGCCTATCGCTATCTCGAGGGTGTCTCGCTGCTCCAGGAGATGGATGAACGGCGCTACACCGAGGACGAAGTCCTCGATCTCGTCGAGGAGGTGCTGGAGATCCTGCGCCATCTCCATGGGCTCCAGCCGCCGCTCATCCACCGCGATCTGAAGCCGGCCAACCTGGTCCGGCGCGGGGACGGAAGCGTGGCGCTGATCGACTTCGGCGTCGCGCGCGACCTCGAACGCACTCTGCAGAGCGGCACTCTGGTGGGCACCATCGGCTACATGCCGCCGGAGCAGCTCGCGGGTCAGGTGGACGTCACCTGCGACCTCTATGCGCTCGGCGCAACCGCGCTGCACCTCCTGGTGCGCCGGGCGCCTTGGGAGTTCATGGACGGTCCCGAGCTGAGGCTCCCGCCCTTGAAGACGGCGCCGACCGCGCGCGCGCTTCTGCGCCGGATGGTGGCTCCTCGGCGCTCACAGAGGTTCGCTTCGGCGCGCGAGGCGCTTGCGGCGTTGCGGCGCCTGCGCAGGGACGGCGCGCGGCCGCCGCGGGCGGCGTGGGCGGCGGCTGGCGTGTGCGCGCTGACGCTCGCCGCCGTCGGCCTCGGCGCGGACCAGCGACTGAGGGCGGACGAGGCCCGACTGGCGGCGCGAGCACCGTCCGCGCGCCCGGCGCAAGCTCCACCCTTACCGGCGATGGTAGGAACGCTCGCATCCAGCACTCCGGCCACGATGGCCGCGGCCCCTGATGCAACGCCGCTCGCCAGCTGGCGCGGCGGCACGCTGACGCGCGCCGAGGTCGAGGCTGGCCTGCGTGGGCTGCCACCTTGGCTCAAGGTCAATCGGCCTTGGTGGATCCAGCAGCACGTTTTGTCGCTGGTCCGGCGCAAGCTGCTGGTCGCCGAAGCTGAGCGGCGTGGCCTGTCCGCGCTGTCGCCGTTTTCCGAGACCGGCCCCGAACGGGAGCGATTGCTGGCGCGCGCGTTGCTCGAGATCGAGCTGCGCAACGAAGTCGACCCGCTGCCCGCGAGGGCCCTGCGCCGCGCCTGGGAACGCACGACCGACGCTCTCGTGGCGTCCGCGGAGGTGCGGCTGGACGAGCGGCAGCTCTTCCAGATCGAGCCCGAGAGACTGCTTGGCTCGCCGCCGGTGTTCGACGCGGTAGACGGAACGGGTGGCCGCCTCGAATTTTTCTCGCGCACCGGACCCTGCGTGATGGAGGTCGAACCGGCGCTCCGCCGGTACGGCGGCGTCTGCAATGGATCGAAGAAGCTCTCCGACGCCCTGCTCGAGCCCGAGACCTTGCAGCTCGTCGATCTCGCCCCTGGCTCGGTGCTGCCCTCTGGCTTCTACGCGCGACTCACCAATGATTTCATCGAGTCTCGCCGCCCGGGCACCGACGTGCTGGAGACTGCCGGGCGCGCCGAGCGCTCGATGGCTCGGGCAGAGGTGCGGCTCGTGGAAGCCACCGGAACCGTGCCCCTGGGCCGCGCCCAAGCCCTCCTCACGTTGGTCAAGCCTGCGCTTCGGCGCTGCCTGGCGCTGGCGCTCTTCCAGGCTCCAAGCGCGCCGCAGCGCGCGACCGCCCGCATCCGCATCGAATTCCGTCCCGGCGTGGTGGACGCCAGAGTGGAAAGCTCGCCACCCCTGCCGGCCGAAGGATGCGGCGGCCCCCTGGCCCGTCCCGAGTTGGGCGGCGCCGGTGTGTTGACGTTCGTGGCCGAGCTCGAGCGGCGGCAGTAATCCGCGCTCGACTGGGCGCGTCGGGGAAGCTGTAGTAGATGAGCTCTCCTGCCGTGAGCCACCCTTCCCACCCATTCCTCGACGAGCTGAGGGCCCGCTTGGGGAGCGAGCGATGCCCATGCGGCAACGTGCACCGCCTCCCGCCCGTGGAAGTGATCCTCGGAGAGGGCGCGCTCGAATCCTCCGCCCGCACCCTCCTTCGGAGCTACGGCGCCGGAAAGTCGGTGTGGGTGCTGAGCGACGAGCGCACCGAAGCTGCCGCCGGCGAGGGCTGGAAGCGGGCCACCCGCACCGCGCGCATCTCCTCCCGGATCCTGCCCGGCGATCCGCCTCCGGTCCCGACGATCGAGCTGGCCGGAGAGCTGGCCGCCGAGGTGCGGGCGCTCGCGCCCGACTTGCTGGTCGGAGTGGGGAGCGGCGTCGTCAGCGACCTGGTGAAGAAGGTGTCCCTCGACGCAGGTCTCCCCAACTGGTGCATCGCGACCGCCGCTTCGGTCGACGCCTACGGCTCGGCGAGGTCGGCGATTCGCGTCGCCGGTTACCACCGGGCCGTGCCGGCGCGGCCGTCCGAGGTCATCGTCTGCGATCTCGAAGTGCTCGTCCGCGCACCGCGCCGCCTGTTCCTCGCCGGACTCGGAGATCTGCTCGCCAAATATCTCGCCAGCCTCGACTGGCGGCTCGCCGCCCGCGTCACCGGGGAGACCTATTGCGACGTGGTAGGCGGCTTCGCGCTCGGATCCGCGCGCCGGGCTATCGATGCCGCCCGCGCGTGGGAGAGCGATCCGGAGGCGGCGCTGACCGCGCTTGGGGAGGCCGCCCTGGTCTCCGGATTCGTCATGCAGGCGTTCGGCAGCTCGCGGCCGGCGGCGTCCGCGGAGCACACGGTCGCGCATTTCTGGGAGACGGTGGGCGCGGCGGGCGCCCCGGAACACGATCTCCACGGCATTCTCGTCGGCGCCGCCACGAAGTTGCTTCTTCCCGGCTACACGGCGTGGCTCGGAGCGGCCGGTGGGCTGGCCCGGCTCGAGGAGCTCGACTTCGACGAGAGGGTCTTCGCTCTCGAGCGGGAACCTCCCTGGGAAGCGACGCTCGAGCCGGCGCTGGTGCCCTGGCGTCACGCCATCGCGGAAGAGCAGCAGCGGAAGGTGCTCGATCGCTCGATGATTACGCGGCGCCTGCAGGCGGTCGTCCGCGAAAAGGAGCACATCCTGGCGTTCGCGGAGCCGCTGCTCGCCGAGCTGGCCAAGGCGGTCGAGACGCTCGAGGGGCTCGGGTTCCCGTTCTCGCTGCAGACGCTGCGCATCGCGCAACCTCAGCGTTTGCTCCCGGTGCGGAACGTCCGCCTGCTGCGCGACCGCTACACGACGTTCGATCTTGCCCACGAGCTCGGCCGGGAGGGCGAGCTCCTCGCCGCCGTCGTGGCCGGAGCCTGACCCGCTCGTCAATGGCCGCGAGCGGCCGTGGTGCTGCCTCGCACGACGAGCTCGGGCGCGACCACCACGCGCGTCCAGGACCGGATCTGGCTGTCGATCTGACCGAGGAGGAGATGGAGGCAGCTCCTCCCCACCTCGGCGAAGTCCTGCCGGACGGTGGTCAGCGGCGGCGTGAAGTAGGCCGCTTCGGGGATGTCGTCGAATCCGACGACGCTGATCTCGCCCGGCGTCTGCCGGCCCGCTTCGTGGAGCCGGCGCAGGAGGCCGAGAGCCATCTGATCGTTGGCCACGAAGACCGCGGTCACTCCCGCCTCGGCGAGGAGGTGCTCGCCGACGTCGTACCCCGAGCGCGCGCTCCAGTCGCCCCGGAAGAGCGGTGGCTCGGGGGCGCCGGCGGCCCGGAGCGCCGAGAGCCAACCTTCGATCCGCTGTTCGGCCTCGAGCCAACCCTCCGGACCCGCGATGTGCCAGATGTTCCGGTGGCCGAGCTCGAGCAGATGCCGCGTGGCCGCCGCCGCTCCGGCGTGCTGGTCGACCGCCACCACCGGGAAGGAGTCGTCGGGGCCCGCCTCCACCGCGACGACCGGCACTTCCGGCGGAAGGTGCAGCAGCGCGTCCACGGCCGCTCGCTGCGGAGCGATCACCACTACCCCGTCCACGCCCTGGTCGCGCAGCCGCTGCACGGCCCCCACCACGGATGCCCGGTTCAGCGACCGCAGGCTCGCGATGCTCACCGCGTAGCCGCGGTCGTGCGCCGCCTCCTCGATCCCCAGCAGCGTCGAGGCCGGTCCGTAGAGGGTAGTGTCGAAGCTGACCACCCCGAGCGATCGCGAGCGCCCCGTCACGAGCGCCTGCGCGACTGGGTTGGGTCGATAGTCGAGCTGCCGGATGGCGGCCAGGACGCGATCCCGCGTGCCGCGCCGCACGTGGGGGCTGTCGTGCAACACGCGGGAAACGGTCTGGTGCGACACGCCAGCGAGCTTCGCGACGTCGGTCATCACCGCGGGGCGCTGCCCGCGCCCCTTCGGCCTGCGCGGGCGAGCAAGCGGTCCCCTCATGTTCTCCTCGCCGGCACCGACTTGACTTCCCGCATGTGAGCGCTCACAGTCGCGGCGATTCTAGCCCAGCCGCCGTCGAAGAGCCAATCCAGCTGAAAGGATTTGAGGGAGAATCCCCATGAACTGGAAGAGACTCGCACTGCCCGTGCTCGCGGCGCTCCTCCTCGCGCCGCCCGGCTCCACAGCCGCTCCGAAGAAGACCTTCGTGATGGTCCCCAAGGGCGTCCATCCTTACTACGAGCCCTGCTACGAGGGCTTCAAGGCGGCCGCCAAGAAATACGACGTCAACGTCGACAAGGTAGACCCGCAAAAGTTCGAATTGCCGCTGCAAGTCAAGGCGATAGAGGAACTGATCGCGCAGCGGGTGGACGGCATCGCCATCTCCGCGCTGGACGACGCCGGCCTGGTCCCGGTCATCGCGGAGGCAACCCGCGCCGGGATCAAGGTCATCACCTTCGACGCGCCGGCGCCCTCGTCGCAGGCACTTACCTACATCGGCACAGACAACAAGACCGCCGGGTACGAGGCGGGCAAGAAGATGGCCGAGCTCATGAAGGGCAAGGGATCGATCGCGATTCTCCAAGGCGGGCTCGGGGCGGCGAACCTGAACCTCCGCACCCAGGGCTTCAGGGAGGCGATGGCGAAATCCGCTCCGGGCGTGAAAATCCTGGAGGTGGTCGACGTCGCGGGTGACTTCTCCGTCGCCACCAACAAGACCGAGGCGATCCTCCAGACCTATCCTGAGCTCACCGCCATCTTCGCGGTGTCCGCGGAGGGCGCGCCGGCCGCTGCGTCGGTCCTCAAGCAGCAGAAGAAGGCAGGCAAGATCCTCCTCGCCGGGTTCGACGACCTCAAGGACACGCTTCAGGGCATCCGCGACGGTACGGTCGCGTTCTGCATCGTCCAGAAGACCTTCAAGATGGGCTGGCTCTCGGTGGAAGCGCTCCTCGATGCCACGAAAGGGAAGGCGCTCCCCAAGGTCACCGACACGGGCGTTCTGTTCGTGACCAAATCGAACGTGAACAGCTACATGGACGAGATGAAGAAGGAGTTCGCGACGATGTAGGGCCCGCCTCCGGAGGCGCCGCGCGACGCCCGGCACCGGGGCCGCCGCGGCGGCCTCCGCGGCTGTTCCGAAAGAGCGGCTGGAGCGACGGCAATGCACGCCAAGCGAGACGCGCAACCCAGCCGCAGCATCGTCCGCGCCCTGGTGAGGACCAGGGAATCGGCGATCTTCCTCGCCCTCGTCCTGCTCATGACGGTGATCGGGATCGCCGCGCCGAACTTCCTCGGCGCCGGCAACCTCTACCTGGTATCGCGGCAGATTTCGTTCGTCGCCATCGTTGCCCTGGGCGAGCTGTTCGTCATCCTCACCGGTGGGATCGACCTGTCGGTGGGCTCGGTGATGGCGCTCGCGGGCATGGGGGCCGCTTACGCGATGACGATCGGGGTCCCGCCGCCGTTTGCGGTGCTGCTTGGGATTCTCGTCGGGCTCCTCATGGGGGCTGTGAACGGCGCGCTGGTCGCGTACGTCGGCATCGCGCCCTTCATCGTGACGCTCGGGATGCTCTCGTTGGCCTCGGGCCTGGTGCTCGGGCTCACCAAAGGCTGGCCCATCACCGACGTCCCCGCTTCCTTCCTACCCGTCGCGCAGGGCTCCTTCCTCGGGTTGCCCATCCCCGTCTGGATCGCGGCGGCGATCGCCGTGCTCGCCCACCTGGCGCTCAGCACCACAGCGTTCGGACGCCGCACATACGCCATCGGCGGTAACGAGCAGGCGACCTTCCTCTCCGGCATCGACGTCAAGCGGATCAAGTTCGTCCTCTATCTCATTCCCGCTGCCTGCGCCTCCATCGCCGGGATCGTCCTGGTGGCGCGCTTCAATTCCGCCCAGGCCGACACCGGCAAGGGCTGGGAGCTCGATGCGATTGCCGCGGCCGTGATCGGCGGGACCTCGCTCGCGGGCGGCTCGGGGAGCGTGCTGGGTGTGCTCATCGGCGCCTGCATCATGGGGGTGATCAAGAACGGCCTGGTGCTGATGCGGGTCTCCTCGTACTGGCAGACCGCGATCGTCGGGATCATCATCGTGCTCGCGGCGGTGTTGGACCGCGCCAAGAGAAGGGCCTGACGTGGCCGCCCCCCTCGTCGAGATGCGGCACGTGTCGAGGTCTTTCCCGGGCGTGCGGGCCCTCGACGACGTGAGCTTCTCCGTCGGGAGCGGCGAGGTCGTCGGCCTCCTTGGCGAGAACGGCGCGGGCAAGTCGACCCTGATGAAGATCCTCGCAGGCGTGTACCGCGCCGATGCCGGCGAGATCGTCTGGGACGGGAAAAGGACCGCGTTCCGCTCGATCCACCAGGCGCAGGAGGCTGGCGTCACGCTCATCTTCCAGGAGCTCAACAATTGTCCCAATCTGAAAGCGATCGAGAACCTCTTCCTCGGCCGCGAGATCTTCAGACCCCGCTCTCCCTTCCTCGATGACGCGGCGATGCGGAGGAAAGCGCTCGAGCTCTTCGAGTACCTGGACGTGAGCATCGACCTCGACGTGGAGGTCCGGCTGCTCTCCACCGCGGTACAGCAGATGATCGAGATCGCCAAGGCCTTGCTCACCAAGGTGAAGTTGCTGGTGATGGACGAGCCCACTTCGTCGCTCAGCGACCGGGAGACCTCCCGGCTGTTCAAGGTGATCCGCGACCTGAAGCAAAGGGGGATCTCTGTGGTATTCATCTCGCACAAGCTCTCCGAAGTATTCGAGATCACCGATCGCATCGCGGTGCTGCGAGACGGCCGGAATGCAGGAGAGGTCGACGCGAAGACCGGCACGATGGAGGAGCTCATCAACCGGATGGTGGGCCGGGAGCTTGGCTCGCGCGCGGCCCGCGGAGGAAGCGCCGTACCCGGCTCCGAGATCCTCAGGGTGGAGGGCCTCTCTGGCCTGCCTGTGGTGAAGGACGTGAGCTTCAATCTTCGCAAAGGAGAGATCCTGGGGTTCGCCGGCCTCATCGGTGCCGGCCGCACGGAGATGGCCCGGATCCTGTTCGGCGCCGCGAAGAAAACCGGGGGCCGGGTCCTGCTCGACGGCAAGGAAGTCCGGATCGAGAGCCCGCGCGACGCGGTCGCTCTCGGCATCGCCTACCTCCCAGAGGACCGCAAGGTGCAGGCCCTGGTGCTCCCGATGAACGTGCGCGAGAACCTGACCCTCGCGGTCCACCATGGTCTTCGTCGCTTCCGCGCATTCCTCAGCCGGAAGAGGGAGGAAGCGCTCACCGCGACGTACGTCACATCCCTGCGCATCCGCATCGCTACCCAGGAGCAGGTGGTGAACAACCTGTCCGGCGGGAACCAGCAGAAGGTGGTCATCGCGAAGTGGCTGGCGACCCTGCCACGGATCCTGATCCTCGACGAGCCGACCCGCGGCATCGACGTCGCCGCGAAAGCAGAAGTGCACCGGATCGTCTCCGACCTCGCCGCGAAGGGCGTCTCCATCATCCTCATCTCATCCGAGCTGCCGGAGGTCCTGGCCCTCTCCGACCGGGTGGTGGTGATGCACGAGGGGCGGGTAAAGACAGTGCTCGAAAAGGACCAGGCGACCCAGCAGACGATCATGAGCGCCGCCCTGGTGGCGGACGGAGTGGTGGTGAGAGCATGAGAGACGCCGGCGATCTGGTGCTGGGGATCGATTTCGGAACGGACTCCGTCCGGAGCGTTTTGGTGCGCACCGGGGACGGCGCCGTCCTGTCCTCGGGCGTCAAGAACTACCCGCGCTGGCAGAAAGGGTTGTTCTGCGATCCGGTCGAGAACCAGTTCCGGCAGCACCCGCTCGACCATCTCGAGACGATGGAGGCCTCGGTGATCGACGCGCTCGAGGCGGCGGGCAGGAGCGCCGCCGGGCGGATCCGAGGCATCGCGGTGGACACCACCGGCTCGACCCCGGTCATCGCGGACGCGCGGGGAAGGCCGCTCGCGCTCCGGCCCGGGTTCGAAGAGAACCCGAACGCGATGTTCCTGCTCTGGAAGGACCACACCGCCGTCGCGGAAGCGGAGGAGATCAACCGCCTTGCGCGGAGTTGGGGCGGCCCCGACTACACGAAGTACGTGGGCGGGATCTACTCGTCGGAGTGGTTCTGGGCGAAGGCCCTCCACGTGCTGCGGCAAGATCCGGCAGTCGCGAAGGCGGCGGACACGGTCCTCGAGCACTGCGACTGGATGCCGGCGGTGCTGACCGGCTGCGAGGATCTGGCGGCGATGCGGCGGAGCCGGTGCGCCGCCGGCCACAAGGCGATGTGGCACGCCGACTACGGCGGGTATCCCGCCGACGAGTTCCTGGCGCAATTGCACCCGCGCCTGCCGGCGCTGAAGGCGAGCCTGGGTCGCGACACCTTCACCACCGACACGCCCTTCGGGACGCTTTGCCGGGAGTGGGCAACCCGGCTCGGCCTGCCGCGCGAGACCGTGGTCGCCGTGGGAGCTTTCGACGCGCACGTGGGCGCAGTGGGGGCCGGCATCCGCCCGCACCGGCTGGTGAAGGTGATGGGAACGAGCACCTGCGACGTGCTCGTCGTCCCGAAAGGGAAAGAGCCGGAGAAGCTGGTGCAAGGAATCTGTGGGCAGGTGGACGGCTCGGTGGTTCCGGGCGCCATCGGCTACGAGGCGGGCCAATCGGCGTTCGGCGACGTCTATGCCTGGTTCAGGAGACTGCTCGCTTGGCCCCTCGAAGCCATCCTCCCCTCGCTTCCCGGAGACCCCGCCGTGAAGAAGGCATTCGCCGAGGGAATGCTGGAGCGGATCATCCCTTCCCTGGAGAGAGCGGCGCTGGAGATCCCACCGGAAGAGAGCGCGCCCCTGGCGCTCGACTGGATGAACGGGCGCCGCACCCCGGACGCGAACCAGCGCCTGAAGGGGGCGATCGCCGGGATCAGCCTCGGGACCGACGCGCCGCGGATCTATCGCGCGCTGGTGGAGGCTACTGCCTATGGCTCGCGCGCCATCGTCGAGCGTTTCCGTGGCGAAGGCATCCGCATCGATGGCGCCATCGCGGTCGCCGGCGTTGCACGCAAGAGCCCGTTCGTGATGCAGACGGTTGCGAACGTGATGGACATGGAGATCGAGGTCCCCGCCGGTGACCAGGCGGTGGCCCTCGGTGCGGCCATGTTCGCCGCGACGGCCGCCGGCGTGCATGCCAGCATGGCCGAGGCGCAACGCGTCATGTCGTCCGGCACCGAGAGGGTCTATCGACCCGATCCGGAGCAAGCGAAGCGCTACGGCGCGCTCTACGCGCGGTACCTCCGGCTCGGCGCATTCGTGCAGAGGGAGTTGACACCCGGAATGTGAGCGCTCACAATGAGGCCATCCAAGAACGGGGAAGTGACGATGCCCATGCTCGATCCGAGGAAGCGGGAGCTCTGGTTCCTCACCGGCAGCCAGCACCTCTACGGCGATGACACGCTGAAGCAGGTCGCGGAGGACTCGCGACAGATTGCCGAATTCCTCGACCGCTCGGGCAAGCTGGCCGTGCGCGTGGTCTGGAAGCCGACGCTGACCGGGCCTGACGAGATCCTCAATACCTGCATCGAGGCGAACAGCGCGAACCATTGCGTCGGCGTCGTGGCCTGGATGCACACCTTCTCGCCCGCGAAGATGTGGATCGCAGGGCTCACCCGGTTGGAGAAGCCGCTGGCCCACCTCCATACCCAGTTCAACCGCGAGCTTCCCTGGGCGCAGATCGACATGGACTTCATGAACCTGAACCAGTCCGCCCATGGCGACAGGGAATTCGGGTTCATCGGCGCGCGCCTCCGCCTGGATCGGAAGATCGTGGTCGGCCACTGGCAGGACGAGGACGTCCTCGCGTCGCTCGATGACTGGTCCCGGGCCGCTTGCGCGGCCGCCGATTCCCGCAAGCTCAAGATCGCGCGCTTCGGCGGCATGAACATGCGGGAAGTCGCCGTGACCGGAGGCGACCGCCTCGAGGCGCAGATCAAGTTCGGTTGGTCGGTGAACGGCTACGGGGTTGGCGACCTGGTGGGGCGCATCGCCGACGTGGCCGAAGCCGAGGTCGACCGGCTCACTGCGGAATACGAGGATCTCTATACCCTCGCTCCCGCCCTGCGGAAGGGCGGCGAGCAGCGCGCCAACCTGCGCGACGCCGCGCGCCAGGAGATCGGGATGCGCGCCTTCCTCCGGGAGGGCGGCTTCGACGCGTTCACCACCACGTTCGAGGATCTCCACGGCCTGAAGCAACTCCCCGGCCTCGCCTGCCAGCGGCTCATGGCCGAGGGTTACGGCTTCGGCGCGGAGGGAGACTGGAAGACGGCCGCGCTGGTCCGCCTGGTGAAGGTGATGTCGGCGGGCCGCCCCGGCGGCGTCTCCTTCATGGAGGACTACACCTATCACCTGGCCAAGGGGCGCGAGCGAGTGCTCGGCGCGCACATGCTCGAGGTCTGCCCGTCGATCGCCGCGGGCAAGCCGTCGCTGGAAGTCCACCCGCTGGACATCGGCGGCAAGGCCGATCCCTGCCGCCTCGTCTTCGACGCTGCCACCGGACCGGCGGTCAACGTCACGCTGGTCGACATGGGCGGGCGCATGCGGATGATCGTGAACGAGGTGGACGCCGTGAAGGGCGAGCCGATGCCGAAGCTCCCCACCGCGCGCGCGGTCTGGGTCCCCCGCCCCGACTTCAAGCGCGGCTGCGCGGGGTGGATCCTCGCTGGCGGCGCCCACCACACTGCCTTCAGCCAGGCCGCCACCGCGGCACAGCTCGAGGACCTCGCCGGCATGCTCGGCGTCGAGCTCATCCGCATCGGCCAGGGAACGGATCTTGGTGCCTTGAAGAACGAGCTTCGCTGGAACGACGCCGCATACCGGATCGGCCGCTAGGGCCAGGATCCGCGCAGCGGAGGCAGACCCCCGCGCCGACCCCGGCGCGGCCACAGGAGAACCGTCGGAGGCTCGATGAGGTCGAATCATCGCGAGCTGAAGAAGCGTGCGTGGGCCGCGAACCTCGAGATCGCGAAACGCGGGCTCGCCATCTACAACTTCGGCAACGCGTCGGCCTTCGATCCGGAGGTCGGCCTGGTCGCCATCAAGCCGAGCGGCGTCGCGTACCAGGATCTCTCGGTCGAGGACATGATCGTGCTGGACCTCGAGGGAAAGATCGTCGAGGGGCGCCTCCGACCTTCCTCCGACACCAGGACCCACCTGATGCTCTTCCGCGAGATGCGAGGCATCGGCGGCGTGGTCCATACCCATTCCACCTACGCGACTGGCTGGGCGCAGGCGGCGATGCCCATCCCGATCCTCGGGACCACACACGCCGACTACCTCGACGAGGATGTGCCCTGCACGGAGCTGATGAGCGCCGAGGCGACGGCGGGCGATTACGAAGCGGAGACGGGGGTGCAGATCCTCGACTGCTTCCGGGGACGCGATCCCTCGAGAACGCCGATGGTCCTGGTGGCCGGGCACGGCGCTTTCACCTGGGGGAAAAGCGCCGAGCAGGCGGTCCACCACGCCGTGGTCCTGGAGGAGATCGCCAGGATGGCATTCGTGACTCGTGCCATCGCACCGGCCGCGGCGCGCCTCCCCGAGCATCTCGTCAGGAAACACTTTGACAGGAAACACGGCGCCGACGCTTACTACGGCCAGGGGGAACGGGGCCGGGCATCTGACGGGGAGCGCTCTCGCCGCCGGGCTGGCGCGACCAAGCGTCAAAGGCCCTCCCGAAATGGGAGGCCCGAGGAGATCTAGGCTTTGCATTGAAAGCTTTCCGGCCGTCACGGGCGGCCTGGCGTCCGTGATGCGGGCTTCGCCACCAGGCGTCACCTGGATTGAGGAGAGACAATATGAAGCGAACGTTCGGCATCGTGTCCACGGTCTTTCTCGGGATCACCATCGCGTACGCCGGGCTGGCGCGGGCGGACAAGAAGATCGTCCTCGGCTTCTCGCAGATCGGCGCCGAGAGCGAATGGCGGACCGCGAATACCAAGTCGATCAAGGATTCCGCCACCAAGGCGGACATCACCCTCAAGTTCTCCGACGCGCAGCAGAAGCAGGAGAACCAGATCAAGGCCATCCGCTCCTTCATCGCCCAGAAGGTGGACGTCATCGCTTTCTCGCCGGTGGTCGAGACGGGCTGGGAGCCGGTGCTCCGCGAGGCGAAGGCTGCGAAGATCCCCGTCATCCTCTCCGACCGGAGCGTAGACGTGAAGGACGACTCGCTCTGGGTCGCCTTCATGGGCTCCGACTTCGTCGAGGAGGGGCGACGCGCCGCGAAGTGGCTGGTCGACTACCCGCCGGTCAAGGATCTCGCCGCCAAGGGCGACGTGAACATCGTCGAGCTCCAGGGGACCGTCGGCTCCGCCCCGGCCATCGATCGCAAGGCCGGGTTCGAGCAGACCCTCAAGAACTACCCCAACTTCAAGATCATCCGGTCCCAGACCGGCGACTTCACGCGCGCCAAGGGCAAGGAAGTCATGGAGGCGTTCCTCAAGGCGGAGGGCAACAAGATCAACGTCCTCTACGCGCACAACGACGACATGGCCATCGGCGCCATCCAGGCGATCGAGGAAGCCGGCCTCAAACCCGGCAAGGACATCGTGATCGTGTCCATCGACGCGGTGAAGGGCGCCTTCGAGGCGATGATGGCCGGCAAGCTGAACGCCACCATCGAGTGCAGCCCTCTGCTCGGGCCGCAGCTGATGAAGGCGGTCAAGGACCTGAAGGCCGGAAAGACCCTCCCCAAGCGCATCGTCACCGAGGAGGGCGTGTTCCCGCAGGAGGTCGCGGCCAAGGAGTTCCCGAACCGGCAGTACTGACGGCCCCGGCTTGGTGAGCTGCGGGGCGGAGGAGCGGGCCGGCGGGGCCGCTCCTCCGCCGCCGAGGAGAGCGTGATGAGCGAAGCGGTCCCGGTGCTCGAAATGAAGGGCATCTCGAAACGCTTCCCCGGCGTCCAGGCGCTCGCTGGCGTCGACTTCCGCCTGTTCGCCGGCGAAGTCCACTCCGTCATGGGGCAGAACGGGGCCGGGAAGTCGACCCTGATCAAGGTCCTGACCGGAGTCCACCCCGCCGATTCCGGCCGCATCCTCCTCGAAGGAAGCGAGATCAAGCCGTCGAGCCCGCTCGACGCGCAGAAGCTGGGCATCAGCACCGTGTACCAGGAGGTGAATCTCTGCCCGAACCTGTCGGTCGCCGAGAACATCTGCCTCGGGCGCGACGGAGCGGAGACGTTCGGGATCCGCTGGGGCCGCATGCGCCGCAAAGCCGAGGCGCTCCTCGCCGACCTGAACGTGCGAGTGGACGTCACCGCGCCGCTCTCCTCGTACTCGATCGCCGTGCAGCAGATGTGCGCCATCGCCAGGTCGCTCTCGGCCCGGGCGAGGATCCTGATCCTCGACGAGCCCACTTCCAGTCTCGCGGAGGACGAGGTGAGGATGCTCTTCTCCGTCGTCCGGCGCCTGAAGGCGCAGGGGATGGCGGTCCTTTTCATCACGCACTTCATCGACCAGACGTTCGAGATCTCCGACCGCATCACCGTGCTGCGGAACGGGGTGCTGGTGGGCGAGTATCCCGTGGCGGATCTCTCCCGCATGGGGCTCATCACCCGCATGGTGGGGCGCGAGGTCCAGGAGCGCGGGCCCGTCCGGACCAAGGACGCCGGATTGCGCCCGACAACAGCGGGCGGCGTACGGGGCGCAGGGAACGGCGGGCCGACGGCGACACCGTTCCTCAGCGCCCGCGGCCTCGGGCGCCGGGGGTCGGTGCGCGGCGTCGATCTGGAGGTGAGGGGGGGCGAGTCACTGGGCATTGGCGGACTTCTCGGTTCGGGACGCACGGAGACCGCGCGCCTGCTCTTTGGCATCGACCGGGCGGAGGAGGGAACCATCCTCATCGAGGGCGGGCCCGCGCAGATCGCTTCGCCGGTCGAGGCCATCCTCCGCGGCATCGGCTTCTGCCCCGAGGACCGCAAGCTGCAGGGCGTCATCGGCGAGCTCTCGCTGCGCGAGAACATCGTCCTCGCCCTCCAGACCAAGCGCGGCGTCTTCCGCAACCTGTCACGGAAACGCCAGGAGGAGATCGCCTCCTCCTACATCGCCGCCCTGGGCATCAAGGCGGGCGACATGGAAGTGCCCATCGCGCAGCTCTCCGGAGGCAACCAGCAGAAGGCGCTCCTCGCCCGCTGGATGGCCACCGACCCGCGCATGCTCATCCTCGACGAGCCCACCCGGGGGATCGACGTGGCGGCGAAGGTCGAGATCATGCGCCAGGTGATGGAGCTGTGCGACAAGGGCATGGCAGTGGTCTTCATCTCCGCGGAGATCGACGAGGTGGTCCGCTACTCGAACCGCGTCGCGGTGATGCGCGACCGGCACAAGGTCGGGGAGATCGAGTCGCGCGAGGCGGACGAGCACGCCGTGTTCCAGATCATCGCCGGAGGCCAGACGTGAAGGCGCCAGTCCTCGGAAACGAGACGGCGGCGGCGCCCCATCCGTTGCGGCGCCTGATGCGCAACCGGATCTTCTGGCCGCTCGCGACCCTCGGGCTGCTCCTGCTCTTCAATCTCGCCACCAACCCGCACTTCTTCGCCGTCACCGTCCGCGACGGCCACCTCTACGGCAGCCTCGTCGACATCCTGAACCGCGCATCGCCCCTGATGATCATCGCGATGGGGCTCACCCTGGTGATCGCCACTCACGGCATCGACATCTCGGTGGGCGCGGTGGTGGCCATCTCGGCGGCGGTGGCGGCGACCCTGATCGGCGGGGAGCTGGTGCTCTCAGGCGCGCACGTGCCCAGGTTTCCGCTGCCGGTCGTCGTTCTCGCGGCGCTCGCGGTCGCCACGCTCTTCGGGATGTGGAACGGGCTGCTCGTCTCGTTCGTCGGCATGCAGCCCATCGTCGCGACGCTGATCCTCCTGGTGGCGGGCCGAGGCGTGGCGCAGCTCATCACCAGCGGGCAGATCATCACCATCTACTACAGCCCCTATTTCTTCATCGGCAACGGCTTCGTCCTCGGCATCCCATTCTCGCTCTTCATCGCCGCCGCCGTGCTCGCCGTGCTCGTCTTCCTCGCGCGCCGGACTGCCCTCGGCCTCTTCATCGAGGCGATCGGGCTCAACCCGATGGCCGCGCGCTTCACCGGGGTCCGCGCCAGCTCCATCACCTTCTGGGTGTACGCCGTCTGCGGCCTCTGCGCCGGTATCGCTGGCCTGATCGTGAGCTCCAACGTGAAGAGCGCCGACGGGAACAACGCCGGCCTGCTCCTCGAGCTGGACGCCATCCTCGCCGTGGTCCTGGGCGGAACGTCGCTTTCGGGCGGCCGCTTCACGCTCCTCGGCAGCGTGGTGGGCGCCCTCATCATCCAGACGCTCACCACCACCATCTACTCCGTCGGCGTCCCGCCCGAGGTGACGCTGGTGGTGAAGGCGCTGGTGGTCTTCGTCGTCAGCATCCTGCAGTCCGACCGGATCCGGAACCGCATCGCCGCGCTCGGCCAGATCGGAGAGGCGGCGCCGTGAACGACCTCGACGCCGCCGCCTCAGCGCCCCCGGGCGTCCAGGCGCCCGCCGCCCCCCTGGCGCTGCCAACCCGCGCTCGATTCCGGGTGGACGCGCGTCTCTTGCCGCTGGCGGTCACCCTGGCGCTGTTCGTGCTGATGTTCGGCGCGGGGTCGGTCCTCTTCGACGGCTTCTTCTCGCTCCAGGTCTTCTTGAACCTCTTCGTCGACAATGCGTTCCTGGCCATCACCGCCATCGGCATGACCTTCGTCATCCTCTCCGGCGGAATCGACCTCTCGGTGGGCTCGATGATCGCGCTCACCACCATGCTCTCGGCGACGCTGCTCGACCGCCACGGCGTGAGCCCCGCCGCCGTGATCGCCCTCGCCCTCCTGCTCGGCGCCTCGTTCGGCTTCGTGCAGGGCCTGGTGATCCAGATCTTCAAGATCCAGCCCTTCATCGTCACGCTCGCGGGCATGTTCCTCGCCCGGGGCCTCTGCTACCTCATCAGCATCGACTCGATCGCGATCACCGACCCCTTCTACACGAAGGTGTCCGCAGTGAGGTTCCCGCTGCCGTTCGATACCTCGATCTCGCTGAACGTGGTCATCGCCCTCGCCGTGCTGGCGGCGGCCGTCTACCTCGCCCACTACACGCGCTTCGGCCGCACCGTGTACGCCATCGGGGGAAGCGAGCAATCGGCCCTCTTGATGGGCCTCCCGGTCGCGAGGACCAAGGTGCTCATCTACACGCTGAGCGGCTTCTGCTCGGCGCTCGCCGGCATCGCGTTCACCTTCTACATGCTCTCCGGCTACGGGCTGCACGCCATGGGAATGGAGATGGACGCGATCGCGGCCGTGGTGGTCGGCGGCACCCTCCTGACCGGAGGGTCGGGCTACGTCGTCGGGACCCTCTTCGGGGTCCTCATCTTCGGCACCATCCAGACCTTGATCATGTTCCAGGGCAGCCTCAGCTCGTGGTGGACGAAGATCGTGATCGGGCTCCTCACGCTCGTGTTCTGCCTCTTCC